>Ga0196970_1000492_pt1 | contig 44319 bp, 71 predicted proteins | sample S1v_513CmetaG_FD_148672 | JGI IMG/M metagenome (GOLD analysis project Ga0196970, IMG submission 148672) | Soil microbial communities from Anza Borrego desert, Southern California, United States - S1+v_5-13C | ecosystem: Environmental > Terrestrial > Soil > Desert | place: USA: California... | reverse complement strand
TGTGGTCTATATATTTCCAATTTGCAAGTGTGAAAAAATCAGATATGTAAGCCCCGACCGAATCCCAGACCGAAGCCCAGACCGAATCCCAGACCGAATCCCAGACCGAAGCCCAGACCGAATCCCAGACCGAAGCCCTGACCGAAGCCCCGACCGAAGCCCAGACCGAATCCCCGACCGAAGCCCCGACCGAAGCCCAGACCGAAGCCCAGACCGAAGCCCCGACCGAAGCCCAGACCGAATCCCCGACCGAAGCCCTGACCGAAGCCCAGACCGAATCCCTGACCGAATCCCACATTTCCAACAATGCAATTTCTGAATCACTTACAGTGTCACTGTGCTGAATATTAAGCGGATTAATAATTTCCTTAACTTGAAGTTCTGGAACAACAGTTTTAAAATCCAGTGACATACATTTACCCTTAACCGCGGCAGAATCATCCTTGTTGCTTACGTGGTCCTTAACAAATTCTTTTGTGAGTGGATTGTACTCATATTTGTTGTACATATCTTCATCTTTGCCGAGTATCTCGTTGTACGCCATGATACTTGAGTGACTGTCGGTTTCGGATATTCTATTACCGTTTTTATCAACCAGCGTACCGGAAATGATTTGCTTTCTATGATCGGCGTTAAAATACATTATTTCGCCCGCACCGTCTGATACAACACTGAAAAATTTACACATAAACTTACCTCCCCAAATTTGTTTACTTAATTCTTTTGTATCTCTATGCTTTTTCTGTGGTATTGCAAGATTAGTTTGTCGGATGTATAGTATAGATGGATGTTTGTTTTAGCCTCTTGCGTGAGGCTTTTTCTTTTATTCCTCAATAAACCAAATACCGCTTAGTATTTCCTTGTCAGTAATGGCCGTTCCATTTGTAGTGCGCAAAGGTATTGTGCTTGCGGCTGTATTAGGTGAATAAACCTGTTCCATTGCGACACATTTACCCGCGCACCTTATCGTCTTACCTTCGCTGTACGCCTTTACTGCTTCAAGGAATGGAACGCTTTGGGGAATTTCTTCAAGCTCTGTGTCAGAAAATATCATCAATGGCAACTCGTTCGATCTGAAAACACCGCTTTTTATAACGCACTCAGTGTAACGTTTTGGAGCAGTTGCAAAGTTATACATTGCAGAAGTCCTATTAACTACCTCATACTTCTTCCCCTCATACTTCTGCGGATTATCTGCTGCAAGTTTCATTAAATCATATCCTTTTATCATCCTCTTTCTCCTTTCACGCCCATTTATCATATCTGCTTCTGTCCAGGTTCTTTGATGTCTCAGCCTGCTTACGTATCTTCCAGTTGTCATATTTCGTGAATGCCCATGCTGTAATCTTTATGCCACGGTAGACTATTGCAAAGTAGCCTATCAAGAATATGAGCTTTTCAAATGTGTTGTAGAATTCCCAGTGTGTCATTTCAACCCCTCCTTGCCTTTCGGCTTATATTTTTTTTAACGGGCTCCAACTCACTCAGCTTATACCTCAGTGGCTCCTTGCATGACTTTGTAAGCAGTTCAGCGTAATCCCCGTCTATTGCTACAATTATGCCTTCTATGGATGTGTTTTTTATGCGTGCGTGGTCATGTAGTGTCATGGGAGCCTCCTTTGTGCGGTATGTCCTGATTAGTTGAACTATCCTATATTGAAAATTGACACTTGACTAAGTTCTTCCTTAATACGCTTGCTTGCTATATCAAAATACGCCTTTTCAATCTCAAACCCCATAAAATGACGCTTTGATCGAATGCAAGCAACCGCGGTTGTTCCGCTACCGATGCAACTGTCCAGAACTGTTTCGCCTTCATTTGTGTACGTTTTTATTAAATATTCAAAGAGTGCTACCGGTTTCTGTGTTGGGTGCAATGATGAATTCTGCGTATCCATCGAAAATACTTGTATGCTTCTTGGATAGCGTTCTGCAGACTCATACATATAGTCGTTATTCATTTGTCCATAAACATCAGTCTGCAGCTCTTTCTTTCGAAACGACTTCTTTAAGACATGCCCATAGGTCTTTTGCGGGTTGTATGTGCATTGATTTTTGTAAAACACACATATGTTTTCATGGTTTCGCATGGGCTGTTTCTTGGCGTTTAAGAACCCCGTTCCTTTGATTTTGTCCCATACCCATTCGTATTTAAACCAGTCGGGGCAACTCATAACTAATTGACTTGTGAATGGTTGTGCTGTAGTCAAAACAATTGCTGCCGCTGGTTTAATAATTCGTTTATACTGATTCCATAAAGGCTCAAAGGGAATTACTGAATCCCACTTACAGGCAGTTGTTCCATATGGCAAGTCGCACAATATCATGTCAATTGATTGGTCTGGAATATCCCTCATTCCAACAAGGCAATCCATATTATAAATTTTGTCTATTTCAAACGTATTTCTCACCTCACTTTATCTAAAGTCACTTCGCATTATTTTAATATTCCGTACCGATTTACTTGCCAAAAAGCGTAAAATAGTAAGCCTGTGCGTTATGCTGCTTCTTTCTTCAATTTCTCAATAATGTAGATTTGGCCTTTAGGTGTTATTTTGTATGTCGAGTATGCTTCCGACCCATAAGGCGTGTTGTATGTGCCGCGCCTGACTTCAAACCATCCGGCGTCAAATGCTTTCTGATATGGTTCATTGGACGGGCTAACAACTTCCCATTCACGGAGCTTCTGCCACAAGCGTTTCTCGCCGATGATTACGCCCTGCTTACTTGCCAACTTTGCTACTTCACGAACTAATAAACTATCGTTTGAGGCTATGCAGGTTTCAGCAAATAAGACGAGTGGCTTCTGATGTTCAAGCATCTGTGATTTGTTCAAGTTTTCAATTTGAAGTTGTTCCTTTTCTTCTTCGGCAGCAACAAGAGCCAGTAATGCTTCTTTGTAATTGGATGGTAACTGCTTTTCCTGCATCATTGCTATTTCAATCAGTTTTGCCCTAACAACTGCGTCATATCGTGCGGCAAGTTGAAGAACACCTTCTTTTGTGAGAATGTAACAAGGCATTTCTTTGTTCTGATCTGTGGTGTATGAGGATAATCCAAATTTGGATTCACCGGAAATTCCACCGGCCTCAAGCTTTTCAATTTCATCCCTTATGTCTCTCATGATATGAGCATGTTGTTTTCCAGTAACTTCTGCTATTTCCATAGATGTCATTTTGTTAAATGGAATTAAATTTGTCATGTGTACCTCACTTTCTTTTTTCCCATCCGCACCTACATATACCCCAGAGGGTTACTGCTGCGGAATGGTATGTTTTGTTGTCAATGAGCATAGTTATATAAACCTTTGGTGTTTAGGCTTGTCCGTGGTTATTTAGTTACGCTGTTCGCTTAGTTTTTGACGCACTTTGAGTAAAAAAAATGTCGTCCAGAGTGTATGACTTAAAGTTGCCTTTATCATCAAGAATCAATTTCGATTTTTCGTTGATTATTTTTTGGATTTCCTTGCAATCGTCAAGAGCGAATGCCGTATAACCATTGATTGCGTTATTGACATGCATCCTGCAACGTCCTATTAATTTTGATAGTTGTTCATTGGAAATTTTGAATTGTGCCAGTAGACCACGCAGGGCGTTTAGTTCTGGAAATTTCTTCTGCTTCATTTGCTCACCCCCTTGCTTCGTTTTCTATTCATATTATATATCTATGTTTGTCCCAAGTCAATAGTTTCAGATAATTATTTTATGAAAAATGATAATTATTTTTCGCAAAGTGTATACTTTTTTATTCAGCTTGCGTATAATATGTATTGAAATATAAACAAGGAGGAATAAAGTTACAATGTCCAGCTTCCCAGAAAGATTAAAAGAATTAATGAAAAGAGATGACGTATCACTCAGAGAGGTTGCAAGGCAAATAGGCGTATCTAATTCGCTGTTAAGTAAATACCAAAACGGAATACATGAGCCTAAGATGCCGATTGTAAAAAGTCTTGCCGCGTATTTTAATGTAAGCACCGAGTACATGTCGGGGTCAGATGACGTAATGGCTGAACTACAGCGCATAATCAAGATTGCTTATGAAGGTGGGTTAACAGGCGAAGAAATACAAGATATCGTAATTGGATCTATTAAACTTAAAAACAGCAAGGGGTAAATTATGGGTACCTATAGAAAACGTGACGACGGCCGATGGGAAGTAAGAGTTTGCGTTCCCACTATAAGCGGCACCAAAAAACGTAAATCTTTTTATGCGGATTCTGAAAAAACAGCAAAAATACTCATGTACAAAATCGAAACAGACGTGGCGGAAGGTAAGTACGTTCCAACTGATAAATCACTTTTAGCTCATTATATAGATATATGGTTCAATGTACATAAAAAGACCTTGGAGGACACAACGAAGGCGAGTTATGAAATGTATATCGAGAAGCATATCAAACCTGTACTCGGCAATATAACGCTGCAAAAAATCACGCCTTTGCAAATCCAAGATATGTACAATAGTATGATTAAAAAGGGCTTGTCTGCAAACACAGTAAAGCATGCCCACGCAGTATTGAACCAGGTGATAAAGTCTGCTGTTTCAAATAACATACTGCTAACCAATCCAATGAATGGCGTTAAGCTCCCGAAGCTTACAAAATTCAAGCCCACCATGTGCACTCAAAACGACTATAAAAGTGTTGTCAATATTGTCAAAGACCATTCTATATATACCGCTTTGATTCTTGCTGCCCGAGCCGGATTAAGGCGCGGAGAAATAGCTGGATTGAGGTGGTCGGATATTGATTTTAATAATAAGACAATTAATGTAGAGCAAGTACTGATAGTATTGAAAGGTGAGATTAAATTCAAGCCTTACCCTAAGACAGAACAAAGCAAGCGAAAATTCACAGTAGACGACATTACAATGGAAATATTAAAAAAACAAAAAGAAATATGCGACCAAAACACAAAAAAATACAAAGCAAAGTATTTAGGTTATGACCTTGTTGTGTGCCGCGAAAACGGAAAATACATTAGGCCAGACGGTCTATCTGAAGCATTCAGAAAAATAGCCGATAAATGCGGATTAGGAAATTTAAGGCTGCATGACTTGAGACACTTTAACGCTACTATAATGGCAATGCTTGGGATAGATGTAAAAACAGCAGCGACCAGATTTGGTGATCGTCCTGATACAATGCTGCAGATTTACACTCATACGCTTGAGGAAATGGATAAGGAAGCCGCAAACAAAATAAACACCCTATTAAACAAGTAGGGTGTCAATTAAGGGGTCAAATTCATTTCAAAATGGTGCGGATAGGGGGACTTGAACCCCCACGGGTTTTGTCCACTGGAACCTAAATCCGATAGTGCGTATTTTCTGAACCGCTTATTTTATATGCTATACGGAGTTTCAACGCTTTAAGGGTAATTGCATTTTATAATCTACTTGCTGTGTGTAGTTATCTATTCGATTTCAACAATCATCTAGCTACATGTGGTCATTTTAAGGGGTCAACTCCATCTTTATACCCGACCTGATAACATTCATCCTGTATGCACGTTTCAATTTCTATAAAAACATTTTTTAATCTATCTATATTCTGGTATCCGTTTTTAATTAAGATTGGCATTACCTCGTGTGACATTTTTATAATTTCATCATTCAACCTTTGATAATCTGAATTTTTAGAAAGATTTTCGGAACATTTTATACTAATCTGTTCATTACTTAACATTCTGCTGTTCCTTCCTTTCTCGAACATACGTTCTCCTATAAATTAAGTATACCACCCCTTTCCATTTTTTCAACTATGAATTTTTGAAAATTGTGTCTGACTTCCGATGTATACAAGATGTAGTATTGTTAACTGTCTATATTATTTTATGCCTGATTTGAGCAATTTTCAATCTCTACCATTCGACTTATTATGACATTTCCTGTCGAATTACTGTAGCCTGTCCATGTTTATACGTTAATTTTATAACTCGCCGGCTGGGAATGCAATGCTTGTTACCGTATTTTAACATAAAATGCATCTCCAGGACTATTGTGTGGGTAGATGGTACTAGGGCGCAATGTCCTGATTAATTACATCATCAATTGTTTTCTTTTTATACCATTCACAATGCTTTGGTTTATTTGGACAGACCATACCAATCTTCTTGCACCAAGGTTTAGAAGTATCATTGTCATAATTCAGTTCTTCTTTTTGATGGACGCAATCGTTTATTTTCATGAAATTAACTCCTTCACACTCTTTTTCTATTCTCCCCTACTCATTACGGTATTACCCTACGCTTTGGCTTTCAAGATATTTCATTACACATTCATATGAAACATGAGCATAATCTTGCATAAACTGAATCATATATGCGGTTGATTTATCCTCTTTATCACATATCTCGCGCGCTTGATTTAACAACTCTCTGGTTTCTGCCTTCATTTTACTTTTCTTCCTTTCCATCTATATTGAGTAAATCTGGGTTTTCGTGAATATTGCCAATGACCGCAAAGGCTGACGTGTTAATACCCAGAAGGTTGAATCCAGCATTATCCTCATACCATTTAACTGAAAATGTAAGCCTGTCCCGTGGATCATCGGCTTGCAATATATCCCCCTCACATATCTCCCTTCCGCCCTTATCGGGCAAGCAAGTATATTCGCCTACTGTTTCAGGAATAACCTCAGATGTTATTGTACTGTATCCGCATTGCTTTCCCGAGGTTATACCCGTCTGCCCGTTTTCGTATGTTACCAGGTTTCCATATCTCCAGACGTTCTCTGAGTGTCCATTTTGCAAAGAATAAATTTTATCTATTCCCCTGAATTTATGCTCTCTCATATTACTTCTCCATTCTATTGATTATTTCAGATAACCTTATGCTGATTTAAGTATCTTCTCAATACTTCCACGTTCAAGTCCTGCAACCATTTGAGCCTTAACAAAATTTGCAAAAGTCGCTTTTACTAAATGAATTGCAATAAATCCAAGCCTTACGCCTTTTACACTGTTCATCCAATCAACGCCTAGTGAAAACTTGGAATCCACTTCTATTACAAAGAAAACGCCTCTTTGTTTACCTGTTTTCATTTTCCTCCCTCCAATTCCTTCAGCCTACGTTCGATATTTTCCAGCCTTATGTTTTCCTCAACAAGCTTACTGATGTACTCACCTTTTTTCCTTTTGAGTGATTCAAGCTTCTTTATTACCGCTTCGCTGTGAATAGTTATTGTAAATTCTTGCATGTATTCACCTCCATAAATAGTATATCACTTATCTACGACTTATACAAGGGTTAAGTAAGATTTATTTTAGATTTTCCTTGACATAAGCACATAAAAAGAATATACTATAAATAGGTGGTAGTGGCGGAATAAGACGCTAGAGGCAATTGTAGGCAGTAAACGGTTTAGCGTAATAGCAAATCGGTATCGGGAAGTCCAAGCCCGCTGTCGTGCAAGATGAAATTTCTTGCCTACCACCAACAACAAACTCACATAGCCGAGGATAAATGTGGAGGAGCATAACAAGTAAAGGGGCGGCTAGTCGGTAAAACCGTAACAGTGCCGCGTGTAGTCGGTGAGTTTATAGGTGAATAGAAGGAGGAAGAAAGGTGAAAACGGTATTTTATTGGATAATCGATTTAATAAAACTTCCATATGACAATAAGCATAGTATTTGTAATAAGTGGGCGTGTTTATTTAAACATGATGCTTGTATAAGCAAGAATGGAAAGTATTGTAACAGACTTCCGTTTTAGCATAGAAAGGAGATAGATGGGATGGACATAAAGAAATGGCATCGCAAAAAGGTTATCGAAGAAATGACACTTCAAGGCAACCAATACACCAAGCAGGAAAGGTTTTTCAGGGAATTTTGGGAAGCGATGAGAAACAGCTTTACAGAGGAAAACAACGTATCGTCTGCAACATTTGTACTGCAAAGATTTATGTCTGTTCTTCCGCTTAAAACTATTAGTAAGGAAGCAATAATTAATACCATTGAAGATGCCTACAGCGGCAAGTTAAGGCTATAATATAATAGGAGGTAATAGGGATGGGGATTATTATTTTCTTGCTAGTAGCGTCTATTCTAGTAGCTATAAACGCAAGTGAAACAGATAATCGGTCGAATGAAAGGAAGTGATAAGTAGTGACAAAGCACAGCACATTATCGTTATTGCTACTTTGGGGGAAGGAACAGCCATCGGGACAAGTAAAAAGAGTTAAATCTTTGGCTACAGACAGAGTGTATGACATGTCATTAAATGGTTTTTTATATTACATAAAGCCAGAGGAAACAATTGGAGAATGGGCTATTTTATAAAACAAAAACAAGGCTCCCGAATAACGAGAGCCTTTTCCTATTGGCGCAAAACGCCAACTTTACTTTTTGTGCACTTGGCACATAAGCTATATAAGGAGGACGAAAGTATCAGAATCCTTCGGGATTAGTCGGGTCATTCAGTACGCCAAAAATAACAAACAACTGAAGTATACCTGCTGCTACATTTCCCACCATTCCAGCATCAACGCCAAGGGCTTTAAATACCCCTGTAAGCTGTCCAAGCGCAAGAACCTGAGCAATTACTGCTGCCCACAAAACTTTTGATTTAAACCTACTCTGTGTCATATCTATTTCCTCCCTTCTTTTATTTTTACATATGCAACCATATTATTTAAAGCATTGAACGCCCACGGATTAATAAGTGCCTCTTTTAAGGCTCCTGCAACGTCATTAATGACAATAGGGCTAGTGTTATGCAAGATATCAATGTTGCCTTGAATAATGTCTTGTGCGGTCAATTTTGGCTCTACATAACGCAGTACAACATTCCACGGGTGATTATAGTACGAGCGTACCCATATTTCTTTCCCCGTCTGGTCACCAGATTTCCCGCCTACAATTTTGCCCTTCTCGTTTATGGCAGCGTGGACGATTTGCCCGTCGCCTATGTACATTGCTGTGTGCTTGCCTTCATGAAGAAGAACGTCACCAGGGGTAAGTCCGGCACCGGTTTTTATATTAACTTTGCTGATAACTTCTTCAAATCCGCATTTCAGGAAAGCCTTTTTCATGTTTCCGGTATATGTGGCCCCAGCATCCTTGACTTTTACGCCAGCATTCTCCCATGATGCAATCATAAGACTGGAGCAATCATAATCCGGTTTGCCTTGCCTATGTGCCTGATCGTAGCCGTGAGAATCATCTTTTGCTATCAATAATGCAAAATCAATTGCTTTTTGTATCACTTAATCACCCCCAGGTATTCTTTAAAATAGTTCATTCCTATAGCTGCCATGACAACTATTACACCCATGACACATAAGGTTTTTATGAGAAACTTTCCTGAATCACTAAACCAGAATGAACCTTTTATGTCACTTTGATTTATTTTTTTTAACTCGGCTTTTATCTCCTGCAAATCTTCTTTAATTTCTTTAATGTACACAACTGTTCCAGCTTGCTTTTGTTCGACCTCTCTTAACCGTCCATCTAACTTTTCCTGACGCTCCCACAGGTCTTTGTATTTTGCATCATCCATCTTGCACCTCCCGTATATTTGTGTAATAATGAAAAGACCTTCCTTTGTCTGCTCCCGGTGAGTAGAGGAAGGTTGAAAAAAGCCCCTTGGCCTGCCAGCCTTGGGGCTCTTGCGTTTTATTGAAGTAGTTGGTTTGCTGCCTTTGCAATTTCCGTAATCTGCTGCCGCAATGCTTTAATCTGAGATTCTTTATCCGGCATTAAACTTGATTCTAATTGTCTAATCTGCTTATTAATGCCTGATATTTCTTCGCTTGCTTTTGCAAATTGATTTCTCAGCTTTTCCTCATCTGTAACAACATTGTCTTTCCCGTTAGTGGGTAACTGTTCAACAATGTTTTTGTCGGTTGCGGCTGTCTGGAGCAAATTATAGTTATCATAGAAATCCTGCACCGTTTGGTTACTATAAACCGGGTCAGCAACAAAACTAGTTGAAAATATCTTTGTTGGATTACCACCTTGTGTTGTTAACGGCTGGCCTACCTGTCCAACTATTCCAGTATAAGATTTAACCAAGTAATCAAGCTGCTTGGGCGATAAGTCAACGCCTAGCTTTTTAGCTTGTTCTGCTGCCCATTTAGCCGGTTCGGTAGTGCGTTCGTCATATTGAAGATACGGCGATCGATTATCCATTAACATTCCTTGGGAAACAATAGACCGTCCAGCAAAGTCTTTGTTGGCTTTAAGGTTATAGAGCGGAGAAAATAGGTTATTTTCAAATGGGTTAGTAGGAGAAAAGTTTGTTGCGGCTGTTCCGCGTAATCCGCCTATTCCTTTCCACGCTTCTTTATCTCCGTCCTTTTGCCTTAATGCCCGTTCAAATAAAGTGCCAAACAGGAAACCCATTTCACGCGATTTAGGTATTTTGATAAATGTCTTTTCGTAACCATACTGGTCTTTTTCTCCTGATGGTATCAAAAAATATGTGTCTTTTGTGCGGTTGTCTAACTGTTGATAATTTGGGTTGTCTTTATTAACAAGGTATAATCCTATTGTTGGTGCTGTTATGCTTATGCCGCCTTTAACAAGCATCTGTGCAAGTTTCTTGGGATCTTTTACGGTTCGGAAAAACTTATCTAAGCCTTGTACACTTGCGTTCAAATACGGTACAAATGGTTCTGCTGCTTTTGTGGTATTCCCGCCTCTTGCGAAGTTAACCGTAACATCGTTAGCTTCAAACAGTGCTTTGTTGACATCGCCTGTCTTTTTCAAAGTCCGGTTGAATTCTGCAAGCCTTGGCGCGGTTTCTGTCGCATTGTTCAGTTTTTCAATCGCATTTCCGACACGCCGAAACGGGCTGGGCTTTTTCAAAAGGTCATTTGCTACAGTGTCGCCCTGACGGAAGAAGTTTGAGCTTCCACCGCCTACGGCTCTATATTGCTGATAGCGCGGACTGTTGGTCGCTATATCTTTAACCGCGCCGACATAATTAGCTCCAAATTTTAACGGGTTCATTGTGCTACCGTAAATATAAGAAGTCGGCAAGTCTCTTGCAATGTTTCTTGCTGCAAATATAGGGTTCTTCTGTGTAATAAGTCCTTTATATGCACCGGTTATTTTGCGTATACCCGGTACATTATTTACGGTTTTAGGAAGTCCGTTCAGCGCATCAAGTAAATTTTTATCATTGATTCTCAGGTATACCGGCTTGCCTCCCTCTAGCACCGTTACAACATTATCTGTATTGGCAAACACACCTTCTTGTGCTGGAACGATCTCAGCAAGGTTTGTTCTGCCATCACGCACAGATCTTAGAAGTTCTTGCCCAACATCGTTATACCGGGAAGTTTTTACCGTGCGATCTACAAGCCCCATGATACTTTTGATTGGGTTTGCAATGTCGCGGTCAGATCCGGTTGCCTTTTTGATGGGTGAATTTTGGTCGACAAACTTTCTGCTTACGCCTCCAGGGATGGATTTTTCAAGCTGGCTGAATTCTCTGTTTGTTGGAATGTAGCTTTTATACGTGTCTCGGAGTTGATTGTATAAAACTTCATCTACCGTCCCGGCATCCACTCCCCATGCTCGCATAAATTGATCTATCCATTCCGTGATGTTATTACCTATCTGCTTGAATTCAGGATTTGCGGCTTCTGCAATTTTTACAGCTTCCGTAGACATTTCAGGCGTGTAATTTGAATATACCGGTTTATCTTCAAAAGCTCTATCAATATTGTTTCGCTGCATCATATATTCCCAAAATACTTCTTCTTTGCCTTTGGGAATTTGCCTTGATACTGTTTGAAGCGATTCACCTATTTTATTGCCTTGACGGTCGACAAGAGCATCTTTTAAGATATAGTCAACTGTTCCACCTACATTCCTACTATTGGAAGCGAGTTCATATTCTTTGCCGCCTGTCTGTTTAGAAAGCTTATTCAACGGATTCTGGTTATCAACAATACTAGTGTACAAATTAAGCGGTTTGCGTTCCTTTTTGGTGTTCAAATTGATTTTGGCGGCAGGACGCGGAAGATTCCCATCAAACGGCGTAACTTTTCTTACTTTGGGCAAATCTCCTGTTGCGGATTGGAGGTTTGATTCTATGTACCCCTCTGTCGTGTCTTTAATGCCATCCTGTACGCCTTTTGGTATAACAGGTTGATTTACATTGCCATCATTTATTTTTGCTTGTATGGGCTTTGCAGACTCAAATTCCAGCATGGGTTTCTTAATGTAATCCACCTTTTCTCCAACAGAGCCATCGGCATATGAAACAGGTTTTCTTACAACATCAAAAGTAGACTGCGGTACTATAGAACCATCTGCGTATTGTTTAAATTTAGAAATTTCTTTTGAACCTTTTAGAGCCGCATCTGCCATTTCATTATCAAGAATGTTTTTTACTTTTGATTCGGTCTTTAGTACATCATCAGCCTTACTTACCACTTTTGCGCTTTTGCCCAATATTCCTTTAATTGCACCGCCGCCAATGTAGGTAGTGGGGTCAGCAAGAGTACCAAGTGCAAAATTAGCCGCACCCGTGTATAACGGAGCTTTTTTCTGTAAATCCTGAATGGTTTCTTTGCTAAATGCTATTTCAAGAGGGTCTGGCCTGTCTTGACCGGTTATGCCGCGCACAAAAGCACCACCTAAGTCTTTTGGCACAGGGGCATTATACATTTTCTCTTGAGAGTTATGTATTTTATCAGCTTCGGCATTAGCATCATCTACTGAATCAAACTTTCCAAGAAATTGACCTGTTTTATAGTAATTGTCAATTGCCTCTTGGTTGCTCATTATTCTGCCATCCATACTTACTGTCGGAACAAGTATTTCCTTTCCGTTTTCATCGCCAAATGACATTGAACGAACCGTGCTTATGCTTCCATCTTTGTTTTTTACAGTAGGTCTATTATTAAGGTCAATATTGCCCTTACCATAAAACGATGGTCTTTTAACTTTAAACGGAATATTTGCCTTAGGATACAGTTTGCCGTTTACATTACTATACTCCAGCTGTTTTAGTGCGCCGGATTCCTTAATAACATTAACAGAAGCATTTCCAACTCTACCCAACACATCAAGCGTTTTAGCTGCTGTTCTTTGTCCGATATCGCTAATCTTTGCATTGATTTTGTCAGATGGAGTAGTGCGAATATCTGTACCTTTTGCACCTATGCTTTGCGCCTGCATGTTATTGGTAAAAATAGAAGAAGCCGCAGGCTGTGAACTTGCGGCTTTGGGTTTGAATGATTGTAAGTTTTCTAACGGTGATTTAATTTTCTCTTGTACATTCTGTCCTTGTGCGCTTTTTATGTTTTGACCAACTTCGACATCAGTAGTTCCAAAATTGGCCTTTGTGCGCCTTGCGATTGGTGATATATAGCTTGACTTATTTTCTATTGCTGTTTTTGTTCCGCTTAATCTGCGCTGTCTTGGGGTTAAATAATCAGCCATTCAATCACCACCTTATCTTATCCCAGCAAAAGTCTTGTAATCAGCTAACAATGCGTTATACAACGTAGACCCTATATCGAGTATATAGTCCGCGCTGTTATTCAAAAGTTCATTGTAAGCATCAGCGGCAGGCATTTTGTTCAAATCGGCTTTTATAGAAGCTACCTTTTCAGAATTGCTTACCGTTGGTTCCTTTTGTTTATTTGCATTTGTCTGTGCTGTCAGTGCATTCATTCTTGATATGTCATAACTGGCCGTCTTTGCGCCTACAGGAACGCCAAGTATCGATGCAATAGATTCATCTGCTTCCCCTCTTGCCTTCCACATTTCCATTGCTCTATCGTACTGTTCTTTCTGTCCTGCTGCTTCTGCTTTGGCCGCTGCGGCTTCAAGAGCTGCTTGTGATTCTTCTTGGTCTTTAATCTTTTGCTGTCTTGCTGCCTGTAAATAAGGTATCTGATAATCATTGGATGGGTCATTATCATTCTGCAAGTCATTAATCCGCGTCTGATAATTATCAGAATATGCCCCGGCAGTGTTTTGAACTGTCTGCGCTGTCGGCTGACCGATAGATGTCATGCCCTGTGCTGCAAGGTCGGCGATTCTTTGCTGATCTGCTCGCTGCATTTCTGCAAGGTACTGCTGTGTAATGTCAGACTCAATATCAGCCTGCGCCTGCGATAAGTCCTGTTCGTATGAGCGGTTGACATCAGCTTGTCTTGTTGCAAATTCAGATTCGGTGTTAGACCGTCTGCGGCCTATGTCGTTTTCAGCTGCTGATTGTTGCATTTTGGACGCGCCGATATTGCCCTGTAGTGCTGCATTCCGATAAATCTCTGGCATTCCTCCGGCTGCGCCCCTTATTCCTCTTGAAGCCATAAATTCAGCAAAGTTTTTAGCCCCTACATCGGACTGTGCGCCCATTTGGTTACGCTGGTTATAATACTGCGGTTTTAACGCTGCTGCCTCTGAATCGTAGCCTGTCATAGCAGTATTACGGCTGGTGCCAAGCCCTGACAATGCATCATCACGTATTTTTTGCAAAGCGGATGTTCTCTCGGAAAGACGAGACTGCTTGAGGCTGTCGTATCTGGCTTTTAAATCAGCATCGAGTCCTGTGCTTGTTCCCGCACCAGTTACGATTGGGGCGTTCGTGTTCGCTCCCGGATTAGTAAGCCCAGGATTTGAATAATCCGGCGTTTCTGTGGTTGTTGGTATAAGCACGCCCTGGCCAGGCAATGGTTGGCCCTTATTATCGTATTCAGTTTCTGGTGCTGTTTCCCAGGGATAGCGGTAATATTGTCCACCTTCATAAAATCCCATATAATCACACTCCTTTTTTTGCAATAAAAAAGCACCTGCTTTAGGTGCCTTTATATCGTACAATTATTATTCCAAATTTTCAATTATGTTCTTAATTTCATTAATTGGTATTGCGCTCATACCACCCTCATTCCCCTTGCATTCCAATCCGATTACTTCGCCATCATAATTAAAAATTGCACCTCCAGATGAACCGGTTGTCATTATTGTATCGTTTAATCCTAAAAAATTCCCATCTAGGTACTTAGTTATTCCGTTGGTTATGCATTCATCTATTGTATTCATATTGCCATTTGGGCTCGTAATCCCAAACACTTTTTGCCCGACTCTAATTTTATCTGAATCACCAAGCTTAACGCTTGGCATTCTATTCCGTAAACTTAATACACCAATATCATATCCTAAATTATCTATGTTTTTTCTTGCTGCTGACACCCCGTATATCTCACCATCAAAATGCACTCTATAAGCGTTCCCACCATCAAGCACATGTTTTGCGGTTATAATATGGTTTCCATAAACAAATCCAGATCCTTGTGATACCGGTTGACCATTATTGAGAACAATAATTAATACACATGATTTTTTGCATTCCGGCGCAATTCTTTCGAGATCGGCCTTTTGAGTTTCAATCTGCACATTCTTTCCGTCCCATTCAGCAATACCACCCATAGCCTTTGCAACGTCAGCCGCAGAAGCGTAATTGCGCCCGTTTATAGCGTATACCTGTGTGTTTATAGCTTGCCCATCTACCAGTATTTGCACGGGCGTATATGAGGCAATCAATGCCCCAGCTCCTGCGCTAGTGGGTATAATTAGAATGATTAGTAATATTATAAGAAACTTCCTCATATATATTCACCTCTACCCACAATTATATCCACATTTTGTATATTTGTATACTGGTCAAGTGGACAAGTTTTATTCGTCTGTAAAGTATGTAATTTCTCCATAAAATCCTGTAGTGTTTGTTATGTCCGATGGCAAGACATTAGTAAATGCCTCTGCTGTAGGTGTGTGCATTAATACAATTGTCTCTCCTGATACATTGCCGCATAAATTATTAAGAAGCGTTGCTAAATTCACGCCAACTATTTTATTGTAATATGCAAAATCTGTTTTTGCCGCAAATGGCAATCCTCCTATGACTATTCCTCCGTCCATGTTAACATCTTTGCCAACTAGATCAATGGCAAATTTGACTGTAACTTTGTTGTTTGCCTTGACATACTCTCCAAATTGTCTGAGACATACATTTTCACCCGGAGTAATATACCCAATTATTACAGGATTCCATATTCCGGTTGTACTAACTTCCGGCAAATGTGTTTCATTAAACCACGTTACAAAATCCGCGCCAAATTTATCGTGTTTTGCTTTAAGTTGTGCTGATGTTAGCCCTCCGGTATCGTTGGGCTCATCATCCAATAAAGATATATTATTTGTTGCTACTGAACACGTCGTTAATGCCATGTTAATTCCTCCTTTTTACCATTCCACCCACGCGGAACGGCAGTGTTAATGATAGCAATGTAGCCCCGTCCGTACCATCATTAGTTAAAATAAGTCTAAAAAACGCTATTTTTTTTGCGCGAATCTTGAACCGGAAAGGCTGCGGGTTGTAATTGGTTTTAAATGAATAGTCTGCAAAGTTACAATTCTTGAACGTTGCCATGTTGTATCCCGCTGTATTGGTTGGTGAATATCCGCTTTTGTCGGTTTGATAGGTTATGTCGAGGTGCGAACGTCCGCCTGGTCTCATTGAAACAAACAACTGCCTAATGAACTTTTGTAGCCATTCCGCGCCGAAATCATAAAATCCCATTTCCCATGTAGCGGAAATTGTTTCTCCGTCGTATGTGGTCAAATCCTCGTCAAACCTCATTATTTGCCCGTCGTCTGTACCGAAACACATTTGACCATCGATAATTGCAAAGCATGTCGGGGTATGTGCGAGTTCAAGTATGTGCCATACCTTCATATTTTCGCGGTAATTGTAAACCCATACCTTTTTGCCCACGCATAGCCAATACTGCCCTTTATCATCCCAATCCGCTGTAAGCGCGGTTGACAGGTCAACTTCATCAAGGTCAGGCTGAACCTTACCTGAAATCCATTGGGCATTTTTTTCATTCATTACAACAGTGCTTACCCACTCATAAACACCCTTCCAGAGTGAAAATGGGTTGTTGTAGATAATCTGAACCTGTCCTTTGGCTAAATTGCCTATCTTGGCGTTTATCGGGTATACAGGGAACAAAGCTGTCACGGCTCCGGTTGTGGGGTCGGTGTAGTCTTGCTCGATGGAATACCACGCAGATGCACCGGAGGAATCGCCGCTTGTGAAAATAATCTGCTGGTTGTACTGAGTTTCGATGTCGGTTATTTCGTAATCCCCTACATCGGATTCAGTAAATTTAGGCCAGTATGTAGGATCTGAAACGCCGTTTATTGTCACGCCTGAGCAGTATCGAGTATTTTTATGATCCGGGTTTCCGAATATCCAGTATCTAGCGTAATAAACCCCGCCATAATACATATTTTTTGTGATCGTAGGACGGTCTGCTGCATCGGTTTTTGTCCAGGTTATCACAACATTGTTTACGCCTTCTGCTGGGAATGTGACAAAAGTTACTGTTCCATTAGTTAAGTCAACCGCATAATCAGTAGTTACGGTTTTTAGAACCCCGTCAACATAAACGCTGTCAACAGAATCTATGTCTAACTCTGCAAGCTGATAAACTGTAGCCGCGCCGTCTGCTGAAAACTTCTGTGTTTTCTTTCCAGTCAGATAATTAATTCCTTCAAGGATTGTTCCCCCTCCGGTTGGAGGTGCAGCTGTAAAAACGGTCGGTGAATATCCCGCGACTACGGCGATATTACCGGTTCCTGACCATGAATACAACTCTACACCGTTCATGATATAAACGGTGTTGTTGGACACAAGGAATGTAGTCAGTGCGTCAGTTAATGCTCCTTTGTCTGTGTCGGCATGAGTGGTCAAGTTATGTTCGTATATGTGACCATTCTTAGCAAACAAAAAATGGTACGTTCCGTTTAAAGAACCGTACCACATCCCTTTTATGGGGTGATCGTCCGCTGTGTTCAAATGTTCATACCCGTACATTTTCTGGATTTTCAAATCATTTGTAACCATAAAATTCAGCATATCAGATGCTTCTCCGACTTGAAGCTGTGTTTCTGTGGCGGATTTATTTACGCCAAGAAACTGCTTTATGGGTGCCGTCTGTAACTCAGACATATCTATCACCCGCCTTTACTAGTAAACGTCAATTATTTCCTCTGGAGATAATGGATCTTCTTTTGAAAGCTCATTTTTTAATTCATTGAATTTGCGCTTGCATAAGTCTGCGGTTGAATCTTCTTCCTCTGAGGTTGCAAATTGCTCAGCCAAGTAATACGCCCCACTCATTGCAGTAGTGTCATCTACTTCGAGAGTTTGTGAAAGAGAAGTTATTTTTACCGGTACCGTGATATAAAGCATTTTTACTGTACCAATTTCTGTAAAGTAAAAATAAATATCGCTTTTACCGAACGTTCTATATCTTATTGACTGTGGCTGTTCGTCTGAATCCTCAAATAAAACTTGCTTAATTGATTTTAAATTTGCCGGCTGTGAATATTTCACCCACTGATTTGTTTTACCTTCGTCTGTATTTTCAAACTCGGTTGTGTTTCTTAATGCTCCAATGTCAGCTAATTCCTTCTGCCATGCGTCTAAAAGATACGGCGCACGGTGTTTGAATTCGGCAGTTTCATCATCTGTGACAAGTCCGGTTTCAGACAAATCATTCTTGATTGCTATTGACATATTAAAAATATCTTGTGCTGTATACAATTTTCTCACCTGCCTTTTTGAGCAATATAAAAGGAGGCCGGAGCCTCCATGTTTCAATTAATGTCCCATAGTGGTAAATTATGTAATATTTAGTAATACTATGGTATTTTACGGATTAATACGTAAAAGGACGTCTTATTGACGCCCTTTCGGTTTTCCTTCCTGTATGAGCCTTCGCATTACCTTTTCTTCTGAAATAAACTCTTTCATTTTTGCCTGAACAAAGCCGGAAATTGATACACCGGTACGGCTGGCATATAGGACAAATTCGTCATATAGCTCAGGCGGTACACATATGGTAACTTTCTGTACTGCCAATATAACCACCTCCAACGATGTAATTATATGGCATTTTCCGGCTTTTGTCATGTAATTCCGTAATAGTACGTAATAGTATGTATTATTACGTACTATGTCCCATAGTCGAACTAAAATACTTTTCTTGCATACGCATTGTCAAACATTACACCTGCTTTTGATGCCTGTATGCCTATTTTTGTTGCAGTTGTTAAACTCGCATGTGTTGTATAGGCTACAAGTTCTCCATTGATGTACAGATTAATTAATCTGCCCATGCATTCAACCTCAACCTTGTCATTAGCTGCTGCAACATAATTATATAGATTGGTTGTTGTGTTTGAGCTTATATTTAGCGTCAGCGTAACAACAGAACCACCAATAACACTTTGACAAGTATAGCGATTATCTGCTGCATTAGCACCTGTACAACCGAAACGGAAGAAATTATTCCCGTCTACATATCGAAACAAAAACCAACTTTCATTATTTAAAGATGAAAACTCAACACCAGCTTTAAAATCCGATATTCCTATATCAACAATACCTTTTGATCCTGCATCACTTGGAAGATAAGCTTTATTTCCCGATATGCCAAACGTTCCACTTGCCGTTGTCCACGTTTGTCCAGATGAAGCTACACCCAAGCTCGATGCCGAATCTGCTCTTGTAAATGTGTCACCAAATACAGCAGGTGCTAAATTGTTTATTCCTGAGAACAAATCAAGGTTATATTGCTTTTTTGCTTCAAGTGCACTGTATGACGGTTTAGGACTAAAAATTACTTCCTTGTAATAGATTAAATAATCTGAAGCTTTGCCCATCAAAATTTTTGCCTTAATTAAATTACCTTCTTGGACAAGTATAAACGATGATTTATACAATGATGTCGTATTAGCATAAGCTACTGTTTGGCTGGAACTCGCCCAATTAACTCCATCAGGCGACCAAGCAAACCTCAAAATGCCGTTTGAGCTACCGCCCGTGGTCATGTAGTTAATCAGCATTATATAGACGTTTTTATACTTCCTGATTTCAAAATGCCAAGGCTCTTTTCCCGTCGGAACATTTGCTATATTGCAAACTATTGCCTCCGACCATGTTCCATCTAATGTAGCGCATGTCCTGTATTGCAGTACGTTTGTAGCTGGCAAAATATTGATTGAAAACATATACCACTGAGAACCATCCCACCAAAATGAAGGGCTCACATTTTGCTCAGCAGAAGCAAGCGTTCCAAATATAAGCTGTCTGGTAGTCCAGTTAATGCCGTTGGTTGTAGTTTTTAAATAGAATCTTTCCGATTCTTCTTCTCCGCTTACTTTGATGACCAAACACATGGTAATTCCATCTGGCATCATAAATAATGTAGGGTCTGAATTATACGCTGAACCAGCAGGTTTTGCTTCTATTGGATTAGTCACTCCAGAAAGTACTATCCACGTTATACAATCGTTTGATACATACATTGATGGATTTTCGTATGCACTTTGAGCAGATGGATATGGCGTTGCGCACATCCAGTATTTATAGCCATTCCATCCGTTTGGAAAGTATAACAATGTTGGATGTACTAACTCATTTTTCGCGTCTTCAACGTATGACGGTATCGCAAGCAAAGTCTGAGGATAAACCTCTGTAAACCGTTCTATATCTATGTCAATGTTTTGGTTTGAATCTGGATACCATTTGTTCGTAATATCTGCCAAGGCAGTACTATTCCCAAGTGATTTTATATTTTGTAATCCTCCCATAATAGCACCTCCTTAAAGCGCATACCATGTATTATCTGCTTTTGCGTCTGTTGCGCTGTATACCTCGTAGGATAGTTTTGTATCGACTTCATAATACTTTGATGTGTTTTCAAGTGTAGTTAGGTCAAGTGCGAGACGTTCGTCGTTTGTGCAATGAAAATATCCGTCGTTTGCGTTATACTTCATATGTTAACCCTCCTTTGGATGATTTTCGCGGTAATGAGCCATGAGGCTTCCTCTGTTGTCAGTTACAAAATCACACTTTTTGCAGTGGAATTCTTTTAGTTCTTGTTCAGGTTCTTTTTCTGGCTTCTCTGTGCCTTTTTCAATAAGTTCAATTTCTTTGTTTTCAAAGTGAGGCTTCATTCTTTTTGCCAGCATAAGGTCAAGCGTGACATATTCGCCGTTTTCGTCGAATTCCAAAATCGGAAGCCCTGTGTTTCCGTCGCTTACTAATTTGTTTGGTTCTGAATAAAATTTATATGCTTTCATAATACCTCCTAAAATAGGAGGGGCCCGAAGGCCCCGTTCCTTTACGGCAATTTTATAATTCCCAGTGTTACTGAGCTCACAGTACCGCTCTGAGTGACCGATACGCCAACTGTCAGTTTGGATGCAGTGGATTTAAAACGCATTCCATCCAGAGGGCCTATCACCTTACATGTTCCGCCATCGGCAACGTCTACTGAAAGAGTGCCGAGAACGTTTGACAGAAACCCGCCCGGGGCAATAGTAATCGTAGCAGTGTTGACAGCAACTGAATCGTTGTCGTTCTGGACAACAAGAACATATTTTTCGTCTGAACTAGACATATCAACCGTCTGGCTTGCCTGTGCTGCTAAAAGGTTAAAAGCTGCGCTGGAATTTCTCACAGCGGTAGAAGCAGTAAAATCAGCCATTTATCATCCCTCCTTATATTTGAGATTCAGCCGCAGGAGTAAAGGTTGCCCTTACAAGTTCCTTTGGTCTAATTACTTTGCCACCCCAAACCTGGAGCGACTTAACAGCATCTGAAAATCTCTTTTCAGGTCTGTACGCTTCGGTTTTGGTAAGCTGTTCCGCAAACGCTACTGCCGCTTTGGTTCTTGCGAGACACTCATAAGCGTTGGTGTTTTTCACAATGTTGTTAGATTCATAAACCTTGAATCCGAGTATTTTTCCAAGAAATCCGGTCTCAATCATTTTGCTATTGTCGGTGTCTCTGAGAATCTTAGCAAGTATAATTTTTGTTGCAATTGCAGGAGATACTTCAAGGTACTTCTCAATTCCTTCCGGAACATTGACAGTCTTGAAATACTCCGCTATTTCAGCAATCGCGCTGAAAATGTTGGCCGTGGTTACAGATGCGTTTGTGAATGTCTTGCCCGCGTCCGTGTACTTGCCAAACACAAAATTATCAAGGTCATTGGCAAGCTTAATGCCCATCTGACGTTTGTATTCCGTCATGAGGTTTTGGTTTGCCTGAACCTTGTCAAGATCCTCCATTCCAACATTGGCGTATTTCGCTTGGTCGATAACTAACCACTGGTCAGCATCTGCCGGAGTTTCAGGAGCGTTTATGTCCGTTCCTTTGGTGTAGTCGTAAGAATTTACCGTGCCTACGGTTATGATCTTTACGCGATCTCCTTGCTCTTTGATCTGCCCTTCATATTCGGTTGTGCAGTGATTTACGCCGATCAAAAGCTTATCACGTTCTTTCAAGATACCTGCTGCCCATATTTGGGGTATGAAATTTGCTGGCATTTTTCATCATCCTTTCTGAAATTAAAATAGGCACTATTTCCAGTGCTTTTGACTTTCTATAACTGTGTCGTAATTTTTGTAGACCTCGTCCGTTGACATGGATTCGACCTGTTCTCTTGTGAAAAACTTACCAGTTTGTCCGTTTGTCCTGACCGAACCCGTGGAGCTTCCCGCGTTTGACGTATTTGCGTTCTGCTTCTGCTGTAATGCGTGGTGTGCATCAAGCAGATGGCGAGAATATGCGTAGTCAAGCGGATAGCCCTGTTTCAGCAATGTTCCAAGCTGAGTAAATATTTTCATATCCTCGGCGTTGTTGAAGTCAAAATCTCTGCCGTTTTCAGCCTTAAAAAGCTTGTCAAACTCGGCGTTTTCGCGCTGAATTCTCTGCTGCTTTTCGGTGTCGGCTGCGGACTTGGCTTCTCTGTCTGCCTTTTCCTTCTCAGTCTCTTGCTTCCACTTTTTTAAATCATTCACTTCAAGAAGCTGCTGAACAATTTCGTCCGGTACATTTGCGTACTGAGATTTAATCTTGTTAGCTAATTCCTGTTCGGCTACCGCCTGTTTGTATTCAGCTTCGGTTTTAATGGGTTTGCCGTTCCATTCATAACCTTGCTCTGAAACCCAAGCGTCACGAGCTTCTTGACGGGCACGCTCAACAGCTTTGTCATAGTTCATGCCTTTTTGGATATGCGTTACAGCTTCTTCATACGGAATTTCCTTTTCCTCATGGTTAAATTTAATCTTAATTGAAGAAGGAGCCGTTTGAGCCTGCTGCTGCCCTTCATTTCCTGTGGTTGCTCCGGTATCGGTCTGTTGCCCTGCGGTATCTGTTGATGTACTTCCACCGCCTAAATTTGCGCCTGCGTCCTCGTCCAAATATGGTGTTTTGAACGTATTGAAAAATTTCATGTGATACCCTTCTTTCTGCCTATGGTGAGGCGAAAAATTATATGGAAAAAGCGGCCTTGTAGCCGCCATTTTCAACGTATTTATTTAGTTCCGATGGCCTGTAAAGGTGAATTGGTGGATGGTGCGTGTCAAGCCAGATTTCAAAGCCTGCACACGCCGCACGGATTGAAAATGCTCTGTCCTCTCCCCAAAAACTCACGCAAGGTATGTAATCATAATTGATTTTGGATTCCAGCACCTTTTTGTTCATCATAATGCAAGCACCACTCATGCCGACTTTGTATAGTCCTGGCGTTCTGAATTGCTTGAATCTTGTGTCGCGGTCAGGGGAAAAGGAGTACAAATCTCTATCCCATGCATTTACGGCTTCAATGTCATCCGGTGTCCATTTTGTCCAAAAAGCTTCAGCAACTATATCTTTTTGTGCTTCAATCAGTTTTACAAGTGTTTGAGGATGTAAAACAAGGTCACTGTCAACCATGAAGTAATAGTCATACCCCATTTCCCTTGCGGTTGAAATGAGATAATTTCTCATTGCTGTAACTGCTAAAAGATTAGGCGATTCCCATTCGTGGGTTTTTTCGGTGCATTTATATGTGTCCGGTGTTTCCACATCGGCAAGATATTGTGTGCCGCCTGAAATTGCCCCTTCCTTAACGTATTCACGGAGGTGAGGTGAATTGTGCAACAAAAAAAGCCTGTCGGTTTGGCAAGGCTTTTCAAGGTTATCAAGAGATTCAAGGTAATGTTTAAATGCCTTTGTTTGCCACGGTTCCGAACATCGAACCGGCGAACCGATCAGGATTTTCATGTAAACCTCCTTAAATTCGGGTTTTCATCCATGATGGAAAGATACTGTTCCAAACTCCCATTCTTTCCGTTTGGGTCGGCTTTCATGTAGCGATCAAATTTTATTCGTCTATCTTCCGGTCGGCTCCATCCCCAGTGCTGAATTCTTACAGGGCAAGTTGCAATTTTACATCCGGCGTTCATCGGGAACCGTCCGCAGTGTAAAGCTGTTTCACGCCAGTACCAGTCTTTCTTCTCGTACTTGACCGCCATCACCCACGGTCTTAAATGGGCGTTCCACAATTCATCATTACGATAATGGGTTTCGCTCCACATGTCGTATAGTGGAAAGCCTAAACCGTTGCATCCCGCATTGTCAGCCTGAAGAATATATGATTTTACGAGCTCAGGATGGTCAAAAGTTTCGTCTGCGTCCAAGCAGATTATCCAATCACTTTCACGCGCTCCGTGTGTCGCAAGCTCCCAAAGGAATTTACGCTGTTTCAGTTCATTTGTTCCCCAGTACGACCGGTCACTGTAAAACACATCCGCGCCGTAACTCCGGCATATATCTGGCGTGTCATCTGTGCTGCCATCGTCCAAAACAACAATATCGTCACAGATTTTCATTTGTTCAAGGACTTTTTCAAGCCATCTGCCGGATTCATTCCTGACTAAGAGACAACCGTGAAGCATAATGCTCCTCCCCCACTTCATAACTTGACACATGCTTACATATTAGTGTCGTGTCGCAAAATATCGGTATTTTTGCCTGTTTTGCTCTCAGGCAAAAAAGTAAATCTTCTCCAAAGTCGTTTGACGGTGTAAACCAAGGTTGCGGAATCTTTTCAAACGCTTCCCGCTTGATTAAGCAACACGCCATCCCGCAAGCCTCTATTTGTGTAAGTTCTTTGGGATAGTCTGTGTATACCGTTGCTTCTTTTTTGGATATGTGCTTGAATATGCACGGCGTATACGGTGGCACCCGTTTGAATGCTAAAGCCGTCACGATGGGCTTATTGTGTTCGACCAATTTTACGAGCATATCTGCTGAAGGAACCATATCGCTATCAAGAAATAAAACTGCGTCTGCATCGCTTTCAAGCAATTTTTTTGCAGCACATTCCCTGGCATCGTATATCAGGCTGCCCATTCTCAGGTTGTAGGATATGTCAATGCCCTTTTGCTGCGCCGTGAACATCATTAAAGGCCACATCTGAACAAACTGATAAGGGAATAGCCCAGTGTTTGGAACTTCTATTATGACCTTCATCCTACTTTATTCCTCACAGTCTCAAATTTTGTTGCCTTGTTTAAGTCCGTTCCTCCGTAGTTGGGGCAATTGGGATTTATGCAAACCATCTTCAACTCACTGTATACATCCGTAGTTCCAATGTCACTTTTAAGCTGGCTGCCTGCAATCATTAAATTGCTATTACACTGTTTGCATTGCATTCTGTTCCCCTCCCTCTACATTGTTCATATATGGTCTTGCTGCCTTTTCTTTCACAAGCGTTTTAACCTGTGCCTCGTACTGGTCAGGTGCGTTTTGTTTTAAAAGGTCAAGTTCTTTTAAGGCTTCAGGCGGCAAGGTCTCGACAAACTGTGCCATAAGTTCAAAGAGAAGTTGTTTGTCATCGGCTCTCGCCTGCGCTTCTGCTGATTCCCTTTCGTCGATTAAACCTTGCTTGTCAGGTATCATGCCGTTTGGAAGTCTCTTGAGGTACTCAATGAAAGTTATCATTTGCTTTTCAAGCAGATTATCAAGGGTCTGTGCAGCTGCGGCTTCGTTCCATTGATTTGAAGGGCCTACGTCTATTTTCAGTTTCAGCCTTGCGCCCTGTAGTTTATTGGCATCAAACGGAATAACCTGAGTGTTATTGCCTTGTGTGACTGTCAAGAGCCTTTCCGGATACTTAGCGTATTTGGTCAGCCAGAAGTCAAGCCATATCAACCCAATATCTTCAACATACCGATAGAATCTGCGTTTTACGGCGTTTAGCGGTATGGTTGCCGACTTTGAATTGACTATGATTGCACTCGTATTGGTCGGGTTTGCTTCTCCTAAAGCGGATTCGTTAGCTCCGGCCATTTCTTTTGTGATCTGGATGAACCACGTCATAAATCCCATTACGCCAGCTGAAATCTGAGCAGGTTGCATGTACGCGGCAGCACTGGTTATGTCTCCATTAACAGGCATTGCCATTGCAAAGTCGTTCGTCCATGAACCTATACGGGTTTTGTCGTATAAGACCTTGGGGAAACCGTGTATTTTTACCCATCTGGCAATCATGGAAGCTGTCCGGTTGATCTCAATCTGATTTGGAATCATTGAGGTAACATCGGCCTCACCATGAGCCGAACCTTTTCGCTTATACCAATTGAATAAAGCCACAGGGTAACGGTGGAGTTCAGTGTCCCATTCTTTGCGTACCGCTGCCTGACGGACGGACTTTTTCGCCCATATGGTTCCGTCTTTTGGCCACAGTTTTAAAAGAACAATGCATTTTCCCTCGTCCCCGTCGGGGTCAAGTTCAGTCTTTGCTCTATCTCCGAATTGGTTCTGTGTTTCATCGTCTGCTGAAATCAGGTCAATATCTTCCTGCGGGATACCGTTTTCCTTGGCTTCGCGCTTTACGTCTGCGACTTGTCTGCGGAATGCAAGAATGATATAAGGTTGAACAGGGCCATATGCGTCATTTATGCGATCGTCGTTTGGATCCCCGGGAAAGTAATTGCAATTATCAATCTTCTCCCCGTCAAGATCCCCTATAATTCCGTTACCGGCGTCAACCTTGTCATTCCAGAACCAGTATGATACCATATCACCCGCCAAAGCGGCGTCTAAAAGCCCATCTTCATTCATAGCATCAACTTTAAGGTTTTCCCATGCTGTTTTAGAGTACATCGATAAGACATTAGCCATGTCACGCCATTCCATCTGCTGAGGGTCTTGCGTGTCGCTCGGTATTCCATCGGCGGAGAATTGCATTGTGATATTGTCACTCATGACTGTGGCAATTTTGAAGTCTACAATTCTTTTTACGACATTCAAAACAATAAGGGATAATTTATTGGCATTTAGCCCCTGCCAATGCTTGCCTGCATAGAAACGTTCGTTCTTGTCGGCATCGGGCAATAGACCTATTTTGGACTTATAATCAAGCCCTTTTTGGTATAGTTCCCATTCACTTGTGTTTTCTGTCATGTAATCACCATCCTTTTAGACAATAAAAAAAGAGCCACCCAATCCGTTAGGAGTGAATGGCTCTCAATGAAGCTCTAAGTATTTTTGGGAATTTTCCCTACTGTTTTTAAATATTTAATTGTATCATCTGCCCAGTTTTCATAAGCTTGCAATTTCCCTTTGTGGTACATGCAGTACGGGTATACTTTCACATTGACACTCTCCTTTATTTGGTGTTCATTTCTCCACATCTTGGGCATTTTATTTCAACTTTGCCGTTACCTTCTGTTTTACAAAGAAGCTTTCCGCAGTTTTTGCACCTTACTTCCTGCATTATTTTGCCTCCTTCGGTATGGTTCCGTCATAAGCAAACATTGCCGCTATTTCGGCAGATTCTTCTTTGGATTCCTTGCGGTTTTCAATATTGTCCTTGGCCTCTAAAACGACCTGCAATGGGCTTCTGATTGGTTGGGGTATTTCTACCTTGGCTGTTTGCATTCCAAGGCGTAGGCCTGTACGGAAACCTAAATAAAGGCATAAAAAAAGCACTATCGCGAGTGCTGTGCTGATTATTGCTATTTTCATTTTACCCTCCATAATCAAAAAATGATTCTTCGTAGTTATCGCCGTAGGCTTTGTTGTAGTTATCGTCTTGTCGGCGCTCAAAGTCAAAGTTGTGATGTTTTTCAGATTCGGGCAAATTTGATGCAACCATACGAGACACGCAGAAACACCTTAAACTATCCGGGTAGTGTGTGCATTCGTGCGGCTGAGTCGCTACATCGTTTGGGTTTTTTTCTGATTTTTGGATTGTCGTCAAATGTTTCCACAGGTCCGGGTCGAGCCCTTCATCGAATGTTAAGTTTGCTGTTTTATACGACCTTCCGTCTTGCTCATCTTTGGTTTCATAAGGTCTAAGCCATTCATGCACGTTAAGCCATCCGGTTTCACGATCGTTTGATACTTTTAGTAAAGTGATCCCGTTTTCAAAGAATATCATTGCCGCGCTTTTGCCTGTGTCCTGACGGCGGTTCCACAAATCCGGCGGAGCGTAAAAAGATTCAATTTTGTCATGTCCGGTAACCTTCAAAATTTCTTTAGCTGCGTCCGATATTATGAGGTTTTTCTTCCGTAACGCTTTGTAAACTCTTGCGTGTCCAAAATTGTCAACGTAATACCATAAAGCCGCAAGTGAATCAAACCCATAATCCAGAGAAACATATCTTTTGTACCAATCTGGTACAGCTTGAATAGGCTTTATGTGAATATCTTTGCGAAGTTCGTTAAAAGCAAATCCGCACATTGAGGTAAATCGCCCGTATTGTCTAGCTTCTCGCTCCTCGTCAGTCATTACCATTTCCATTTCAGTAATTTCTTCAGGACTGAGCCACGGATTGTCCAGCCATTCAAATTCAAAGTATTCTATATTGGGGTTATTATTCTCATTCAAGTAGATTAAATTATATACCCAAGTCAACCCGAGTAATGGGGTCATGGTAAACCATATATCACCGCGGGTATCCATGACACGCATCCAGCACTCTTTAAATATATCCTCTGGTGGCTCTTCATCAAACCATACCCACCCAAGAGAAGTGCCTTGAAAAACTTCTCTGCCTTGTTCGCAGGTTTTGAATCCAATAAAACAGCCATTTTTTAAGCGGATTTCTTCGATCAGCGAACCTTCTGGATCATCTTTGCGTCCATGGCGCATCAGCAACCCGCCTGGAGCTATTTCTTTTTTCGGCAGCCAGCGTAATATTTCGGCTTGAGCAACTTTTCTTTGAACGTCACCCGATAAAGAAACGACCCAACCAGAAGATGGTTTTATTGTTCTGAACCGGCTTATTCCAAGAGCATGATTTACAGCTTCTACAGCTCCGCCTACCGTTTTACCGGTTCTGTTGCCTCCAAATATAGCTTTAATACGTTTGGCGCATTTATGGAACAGGATTTGCTTGTGATGAATTTTCTCGCCTATATTATAGAGTTCTATGCGGTTTTCCTTCATCCGCTTATCAAGTGTTCCAAGAATGCTTTCTATGTCTTTCTGAAGCTGTTTAACTTCTGGATTTTGCCATATGTCCACTTTATCAACTCCATAAAAAAAGAAGCCTTTCAGCTTCTAAATTGGTTTGTTAATCTGGTATGCAATCAATCAACTTTAATTCTCCACTATCAAGCCTTATTGTAATCATGCCATCATCGTTGCTTGCTATATCACCTTCATACACATTGCCGTCTGATGCTGATATCCTCACTCTATTGGTTAATGGGATAATTGTAGTCGAATCAATGATTGGCATGTAATTGCTTCTGTAAGTTTGGGTAAATAATTGTTTTAAGTATTCCTCTACTGCATCGTCAAACGCTTTTTTGTATTCTTGTTCGGTTCCATTTACTATGGCTTTTTCGTTTTCGGTGCGAATCTCGTTAAATGCTTTCATCCTACTTACCACCTTTAAAGAATGTTGGACGTTCCATTTCTTTAACCTTTTCTTTGAGTTCGGGGATGGATGGCTTTTTCGCTTTACCTTCAACTGCTTTTTGTTGGGTTAAAAAATTTTCCGCAATTTCGGCATATCCTTCTTTTATTACCGTTTTCTGTTTGCCCATACCTAATGCAACCGGATTCACACCAGACAATTCTTTTATCGCCTTCTCGGACTTGTCATCCATTTCCTTAATTAAATCAACTGTTGTTTTTTGTGCGTGTTGTGCATTTCTCATTTCTACAGCTCTGCGGATATACTCGGAATTATCTTCATCGGCAGCTATGGCGCATTCGGTTATTTTAGCCCACATTTCATCTGAACAGTAGAAGCCGCGGTATTTCATGGGTGATAATTTTCTGCGAGGCATTATAATACCCCCTTTAGTTCCTGTATTATCTTGTTGTGTATCGTATCGATTTCCGATTCCTCAATTTTCTTTTCAACTTCCACCTTAAACGATGGTGCTGCAAAAAGAAAACTTACTCGGCTATAGTGTAACGATAATGCAAGTATTTCCAATTCTCTTTTTGCGAACATATAAGCACACCCTTTCATATATTATGCTTATATTGTATCATACATTAGGAAGTATTGCAAGTATGATGTTTATGTTATGTGTGAATAATGCCTTTTGTTATATGCGCGGTATATAGGGGATAAATATACTACCCCCCCACCCACCTTCATAATAGGTGCCATAGTACACCCACCCGTCTTGCACCGAGTTACTGGCTTTGTACTCAATACTAAACATTACACGAAATTATATTTTCGCGTCAAGTTACACAAACCTTGTATGCCCTGATACTACTACGTTGCAAGAGATTGAACTGAATTGGAATTGTGTAATCTTGAATACAATCACTATATATTGTGGTTATGCTCCAGTCATCTGCTTAAGCTTTCTTACCTTTTCTTCAAGCTCTTTAACTAGATCAGGAGTGGGCTCTTGTCTCTCTGAAATAATTGTAGGCTCGCCAGATGCCAAGGCTTGCTTATCATATATGGTGCCTAAAGCTACCGCTAAATCCCTCACATTGACCTTCTGGAGGGCTTCTAAGTCCATTGTATCAAGCTTCTCGTTGATCTTTAAATGTATCTTTTTGACTGTGTCCCATGCTGCTTGGATGAACTCAACTTTTTTTGTAGCGCGAGCTTCCTCAAATTTATCCTTATCCAAGAAGGTTTCATCTTTCAATAATCCATGTATAGTTGATTCAGGTATGCCAGATGCCTTGCTGATCTCAGATTTATTCAATTCAGGATTAAGGTATATAACGGCTTTTACTTTTTCTTTCTGTTCATCTGTTATCTTCTTACCTCTCATCCTTTATCACTCCTTTATGCATACCATTTATCTATTGTTTCATATATATCAATCAATTCATTATATCCTAATTCACGTAATACTCTGCATAGTAACTTATTTCTTTGCGAACCATTTTATGGACTTTTGTATGAATTTTTAAAATATGTATTGACATTGCAATTGCTTTGTTGTAACATTAGGTCATAGCAAACGAAAGGGGCGAACACAATGAATAAACCAGATGCAATATACCAAGACATTCTTACCAAAGATATTGACTTATACATTAACCTTGATGATGAAGACCACCACGAAATTATCCCTACTAACGACACCGAAAGAGTTGACATATTAGTATGGTACAAGTAGCCGACAGCTGACAAAGGGCAGCGGGCAAACTGGAGGATATTATGAAATTTAAAACAACAAAGAAATCAATATCAAGCAACTACAGTAGGATAATAAAAATAAGTTACTGTAACGCACAATACCTTCTAAGGTATAACGAACCCATAGCATATAGCACAAGGTCAGAAGGTTGGGCATGTGATTACCACGAAGTTGATGGAGTTTTAATTTCAACAGGATACGCTCCAATCGAAAGTAAAAACACTAAAAGCACATACGATATAGTACGCAAGTATGATGATGCAGCCAGCGCCATAATACGCGGTAATAGCGGATACGAAGAAATACGGCAGCAAGTTAATGATTTGTTGAAGCAGTTTGTTGCGGAGGTATCAAAATGAAGGATACTCAACTAACTATCCGCATCAACTCCGAAATTAAATCCAATGCTCAACAATACGCCGAGGACACCGGCAGAACCTTATCAAGTTTAATTGAATGGCTCCTAAAGGAAGAAATGAAGAAGGCCTCTAAGTGAGGTCTTTTTTCATATCATCGCGCATCTTGCCATTGCATGTCCTATATGGTCCTCAGATGTATCACCTTCCAAGGCTTTCTTGATATGTTCAAGCGCATGTTTCAGGTGTTCCTCCCTGGTTTCTGCGAATTCTTCTTCATTTGGGTGAGTTTTGGCCCCGTCAACCATTGTATGCAGTATTGTTGTGTATGCTTTGTTTGCTATGTCTCTATATATTGGCTTTATGCCGTATATTTCATCTAACATACTATCCTCCCAATGGCGGCGATGCAGTTCGTCCTGGATAGCTGCCTTTTACAGCACATGCGCTCACTTTGTTTATATAAGCAGTTCAACCTTACTTTAGCACCCTATATCGGCCTTCAGGTAACTGCTATATTACTGTGGTTACTTCCTTTTTGCGCCCATTTAGAGTAATTACTGATGGGCCCTTATGTCCGGGCAGCATCATATAACGCGCCGCGTACCCACCAAAGTCCTGCCAAGCGCAACAAACGGCATTCAAAATCTCTCTTTGGGTTACAATGTTATTTCGTGGATCTATTTGTCGCACATCAAACTTATGTCCAACCTTACCCTTGTGCACATGACCCTGAAGCGCAAAATCCAATCCCTCAACTGCCATTGTCCTGAGTTGGAGTTTATTCACCGTTGCACCGACATACATCCCCCCGCCGGTCCCGTGATGAATCCATCCGGTGTATGCGATTGGCTCGGCGTTTTTCGCGTGCTGGCTATACTTTCCTACTGATATTTTGATAAAAGCCTCGTTTTCCCTGTATAGTTCCCGCGCCCGATCATCGCCAACCAACCTACAGGCAATATCCCATACTAATTGGCAATCGGAATCTTTGCTACTTCTAGCTTCGTGGTTCCCCGGAATAAAACAAAGACACTTATCCGCAATCGGCCTGACAAGTTCAATAAAATGCTCTTTTTGCTGTGCTGGTGATCGTTTTTCGTTGTAAACATTTGAAACGCTCGATTTTATAGCGTTATTAAGATTATCTCCAGCATATAGCCAGTAACGTTTTTCATCTGCTTTGATGAATTTTACAAGGTTTTGAATTGCAACTTCATCCGTGTGCGAATCTCCGTCGTGCATATCGCTTATGGGGTATATGTCAATGCTGTCGTAGTCGGGTAATTTATGTACTATTAATTTCTCTGCCAAATTATCACATCCTCACTATCTGCCAATAGTTGTAATGCTCTATCGTGCCAATTCACTTTATCACATCCTTGCGTCTTTTATGTTCCACCCATTGCACCGGATTTGTAGCATCCATCTGTAAACCCTTGATTAGGATTGTATTTATCGTAAAACTTTTTACCGTGAATTCTGATTTGTTCTTTTTGCTTGAAATGCTCTATTTCAATCATTTTATCAACTGAAACGAGCGTTTTTTGAAGTGGCTGTATATCTTTTTGTGATAATTTCATTTTTTTACCACAGACACATATCGGTTTTCCGTCTGTCAATTCTTTAAGTCTTTTTCTGTTCCACAGGCCGCACTCACAGATATAAACATCTTCCATAGCGCCCTCCTTGCAATGTGAAAGGACAACCCGTTTTGGATTGCCCCCTTAGTCCTTCGCCATCATTTATATTATAAGTCAAGAAAACGCTAGTTTCCGCTTGTGTTTATGTTGAACTGGTCTTTTATGTTTGTTTGGCTATCCCACCACTTTAATTTATTTAAAAGTCTCCGATTAATTTCTCTGCACCAACTTTCGTTGTAAAGAGCTTTAATGCTTACCCTGTACCATCCATTTCTTTGAAAATATCTTAATTCAACTATGCGTTTTTCAGTAGCATCAAGGCGATCAAGAAGCTTTTCTGTGTATTCCTTTTGCTCTATCAATTCACGCACCTTATCCGACAAATATTGAACATGTTTGTCAAAACGCAGTATCACTTGTAATAGCGGATTGTGTTCCTCTCCGTTTCCCTCTGGAATAGATTTTACTGCTCCATTGCCAAGTGATCCATATTCTTCATTTTTGCTTTTAATAAATTCGGTGAGTTCTCTGTTTCGCTCAAGGATTTCTTTCTCCAACCTTGGATATTCGTATAGTATCTCGTCTATGGCTTTATTCATCCTATCACCTCACAATTCTTTTGTAGTGTGGTATGTCCTACTATTCCGAACTATGCTTATGCTCAAAGGTAATCACACCAATTGGGCAAAAACAGTTTATTTTACAACTCCCATCTGTAACCAATTCTATTAATTTGCATTGATCTGTCCTTCTTGCAAATCTGCATTTATTACATTCTCCAATTTTAAAACCTTCCGGCATCTCAAGAGTTACAACGTACTTTTTCATTTCAACCCTTCCATTCCTACTATTTCTGATATTGCAAGATTAAACTATGTGCAACAATCCATTTCTCCAATGTAACCATGATATTCTTCCATATCCAGCTTGTTTGTTTTCTTTGTTTGCTGTTCTCCACTTTTTCTGCATTTCAGCATACGACCAGCCGTTTATACAACGTCTTTTTTTGTCCCAACCATTCCAGAACCTTTAATTATCACAATTTCAACTCCTTCGCATTCTTTATATTTTGCTATTTTACCGATGTCAGTAAAATAGTGGTCTTTCCTGTTATTCCGAACTAACACCATTGAGCTGCCATTGCAGCTGCAACACCAGGGAAAGTCTTGCTTCTTATCCTTGGATTTCTGTTTGATGATAAATCATACTTGCTATATATGTGAGCATCACGCCTGGAACTTGTTGAACCTACCCATAACCCTAACGGCTTAACAATATCAGTAGCAACAAGCTTGGGTAAACCACGCAGCCATAGACAAGTACGCTTTTTCCATGGTTCTCCGAACATATAAGGTTCTATTATTTGATTGTACTTTGGCAGCTGATGAATTTTACCAGGCAATGGGTTTTCAATGGCTATTTTCGGGCAATCAGCATTATAAAACTTCATAAAGAATTCTTTTGCTGATTCTGCCTTTTTAAGCCTGTCCTCTTGTAGAATTCCATTAACTCTTAACCTCATTGCTCCTGCATTCGTGAGATATGTACAAGGTGGAAAAGCAATAATCATATCCCATTTTTGATTAAGTAATTCAGTTACGTCCTGTTGTAAATGCCATTCAGGATATCCACCGCTACAATCCAATATATCGCAACTGTATGCTTCATGTCCTTTTGCTCTTAATTCTTTGGTTACTGCCTGGCTTTCTTCACAAGCTACAAGTATTTTCATATGACCTCACTTCGCATTCTTTTTATATTCTTCATCCCGTATATGGCTTTACATAACTGTTATCCAGCTTTTTATTTACCGGTATGTACTTCTTATCTTTCACCGCCTGCTCCGCCTCAGATAGTGTCATAGGCTGTTTAAACCTGTACAGTGTGCCGTTTATTATCTAGTGCGACATTTCAGCGTTTTTATCCTGGCATGTGCGGTTTGTGCATTCGTTGTCTATGATAAGAGACCCACATTTGCAAAAATCACTCCTGCTTTTGTATCTCCCTTCCTGCAAAGTATTCTTGATATAGTTTCATCCAATCATCCAAGTACATTGTAACTTTCCACCTTTTATCATTGCGCCGATGAAACACTGCAGCTATTTTATTTAAAAATGTTGGTCTATCGTTAATTTTGTAAAGTGAATCATTCCATGCCTGCTCCATTGCATCATCTATGTTAAGCTTCTCAACCCTCTTGCACTCTATATGTACGTAAGGCAATCCAACTACATCTGCTGATTCATCTGTACCACCACAGTATTGCTGTGTGCGCCGTGTTTCAAATCCGTATTCGCGTAGTACCTTTGCAAGTTCCCTCTCGCCTCTTGCACCTTTTTGTTTACTGTTCATCCCCTCGCCCCTTATCTAATACCTCTATTTGTTTCATAATAGCCTGTACGCAGTTTTTATTTGCTTGGTAATATACTTTTACATTTCAATTTGTTTTTGTCTCTACATGGCTTGTACACCCCACGCATTAACATAATTTGCTGTGGCATATTAATTTATAAACATGTCGAGCTGCGCATCAGTGAATTCCTTTTCTTTAATTTTTTTTTGTTCAAGATCATATGTGGCAACTATCCTGCGATTTATACTAAATCGATTGCGGTAGAATTGTTCTTCCGTCATTTTCCCTTCGCTGTATTCTTTGTCGTTTTTTTCGTATTCTTTTTTGTATCTTCCAAGGCGCATTACTAATTGGTTAATCATAGCTTCAATCCTTTCACTTCAAGCACTCACACATTAATTCACTGCCAGTTGACCACTGTTTTGATTCTCCATAACCCTACAAGTCATTAAATCAGCCATAGTTATCATTGAGTGTCCGTGATTGTTTTTTACGATTAGTTTGTCTGGGTATTTTGTGATAACTTGCCCACTTTTTTGCCTCAGTTTCTTGTCGTGATAATATTGCAAAATTATCAAATCTCCCGGCTGCTTGGTCTCAAGTATCCTCTTGGCGTTTTCCATTTTTGTCTGAAGAATCTTTAATTTAGATTCGCTGGCATATACCACTTGCATACGATTTGGCCTATTTAGTCCACGCTGGATATTTGACCTTACTGTGTTGTAGTTTATGCCCGTCATGGTAGTAATTTCTTTGGGCTGGTGTCCACTATGTACAAGTTCTTGTATTTTATTGATTTGGTCGCGAGTAAGTTTCTTTGATCCTTTAAGTTTCATATTTCACCTCATGTATTTATTTGGTTTCCAATTAATATTTTGACTATCAGGTTCTTCATCTCCGCATCTGCGCTGTATTAGTGTTGTGGCGTCTGCCTTTCTAAAATTTTGGCATTTATCATCACCTCTGAAGTTATAGTTTTCCAATTGATTGCACCCGGCACATTTCCAGCATTGCGTTAGGGCTAAAGCACATTTATCAATCACGCTCATACTTCTTTGTACATCCTTTCAATTTCATCATCCGTATACTTTCTTTGTTCAAAATTACCCTTCTGTATGGCATTAGATTGCTGTGATTGTTTGGGTCTGTCTTTTTGCAGTAGTAATGTGTCGTATTTCTCGCGAAGTTTTTTAGCTGATAATATAACCGCTTTCCAAAAGTTATCTTTTTGACTGAATTCAATTACCTTGTTTATTTGTTCAGGTGATCGCTTGTCCAACCGTTCCATTTTCTCAAACTCAGCAGCCCACTTTGATAAATCGTCTGGAATTTTTGCTCCTGGGCTATTGATAAGAATTAATGATTTTAATTTTTCTGCCATTATCATGTGTGACGATGAATATATATCTTTTATATTCTTATCATTCTTTATATTCTTATCATTCTTGTTTGGCGTTTTCTGTGCGTTGCTTGTGCGTTTTCTGTGCGCACTTTGTGCGTTAGGTATTTGGCTCAAATCGTCTGTTTCTGTGCTCTGGAAGTGCGCATAGTTTTGGAGAAAGTATAACGAAAATTTGCCGAAACTTTGACGAAGAACCATTTTGTTATATTCAAGCTGTCTCATAAACAACCTAACTGCGCTTTCGCTCCACCCCCACGCCTCAGCAAGCTTATAATTGCTTGATACAAATTCACCACGTTTTACCCACTGAAGCCCTCCAAATCCATTAATTGGCTTGCATGCATGATTACACCTAAGCATCATGTCGGCCCAAGCCTGACCTTTGGAAAATGGTTTTTGCTGCCAAATAGGATTATCCTGTATGCTGCGGTAAAGCTTTATGTACCCCTCAATATTTATCACCCCCTGCCCCACTGTTCTTTTAAGCTTGCCAACTCTGCCGGCGTCATTGTCTCAATCCCCAGTTCCTTTGCTTCATATACAGTGCCATCGATTAGCCTTGCCATTTGTTTTGTGTCTAAATTGTGAGTATGCTCATATATGATATAGCAGTTGAATTTATGCCCATTCTCTGTTCGTTCATCAAACCATTTGGCGTATTTATATACTTGTTTTACATCAACGCTTGCAGGTAGTTTAAATCCAACCTTTTCGCCGTTTTCTTCGCGCATTATAGACCCATATTCAAGCACGAGCCTCGCTTTTGTTTCTTCTTCACCCAAACCCATTGCTTTAGCGATTTTATCTGCAAGCAGATGAAAATAAGCGTTTGCATTAAGGCTCCTTTGCTTACAATACTGCTTTATTTCAACCGCTAACTCCTTGCCATTGGCAATTAATTCCTTCAACTCTGCAGCTCCTGAAATGGCTTCTTGCCGGGATAGGTTCAATTCAAGTGTGAGTTCGGGCTTGTTTGATTCATTAAAGGATAGTCTGATCAATTTTGATATTGCTTTCATTTGACCTCCTTTGAACGTAGTTCCTCTATAATTCCTTTACATAAAAGCCGTTCAAGCCTTGCGATGTAGGCTTGGAGTTCTGCTATATCTTCCGTGAAATCACCTTCTTTCAGTGCGGTATGTCCTTTTTATGCGAACTCAGAACATTGCATACTGTTGGTATTCTTCGACGGGCTTTTTTACCTTTTTCTTTTTCTCAAGCTTCGGTTTTGGTACATAAACATCTTCCCAGCCGACACCAATATAATCCAGCACTTTCCCCCAACCATATTTCTCACCAGTAACCTTATCAGTACAGCATCGATACATCCAAAACGCCCATTCTTTGGGATTTCTCTCCCGAAGATAATCAAATCTATGCGGGCGTTTTTCCATATGAACGCCGAATCCACACATAGAGCATCCAGTACGCTGAGCTTTTGTCGTGCAAAGCATTCCGTTTGAATTCTTCTCAATAACGCCATAAATTTCAGGTACTGGGGCATTAAGATCACGATTGAGTTGCAAGATATCTTCTCTGAGAAACGGAGCAAAAGGGCAGCTCCTGATCACTGTTTTGCCGTAGTAATTGCAGCCGTGTTCTATTAAAGATTCTTCACGCTGACCACCCTCGGAAGCCATCAGGCCTAAATAAGGATAGCTATTATGTTGTTTAGCCCAATCGTCACACGGTTTTTCTTTCGTCCAATAACAGCAGTCGTTCGATACGAGGAAATCAGCCTCCTGGTAATCAGTGCCGTATTCCTCATTTACCATGCCGGCAAAAAGTTTCAACCACTTTTTTGCCATTTTCATTCTGCTGTCTTTTGCAAAGTGTCCCTGTTCACCGCATTCACCTGTAATAATTGCGTGACGGACAGTTTTATTTTTCTCCGTAGGATGCTGCAGGGTGTCAATTCTTCCCGCTACCTTCTTTGATATGACAGGGAAACCAACACTGTTAAGGATTTCAACCTTTGACTTGTAGGGTATTAATTTTGTAATTCCAAGCTGATCATGTATGCGTTGGATGCTTTTATCTTCGAGAACCGATACAGATATAGCAGGAACATCAATACCTATTTTTCTAAGGAACAACAACAAGGTGATGCTGTCCAGGCCTCCAACAGATACATGACAGTCATGGCCTCGTTTTTCCATCTCGGCTAAGAATTCAAATGCACGCTGTTCGGCTCTGCGTACCTTAACCTCATAGGGAAGCTGTTGCATTGCAGTAAACACTGCCTTTTTTCTTGCCTTTTCCTGTTTCCATTCTTCACGCTCTTTTGCTCTTTGTATCTCATCTATCTCCAGTAATTTTGTACTCACTTTATGACCTCCCTCACTTCGCCTACTTTTAATTTTGCCGTAATATCGTCTTGACGTCTTTACTTGTTCTTTTGATTTGGCAATTCGCCCTTCAAGGCTTTTTCTACCAACTTGCTACCCATAGCATGAAATCTTTGATAATCAGGATTTTCAGGGTCGTTGCTCCACCCCAACCATTCCTTTGGTGACTTGTTCAACACTGTTCTGTAAGCGTTGTGGACATTTTCAATATGCATTTTGTCAAATATCTTCATGTCCTCTTTATAGAATCCGTTAAGTGCCGACATTGCCATATTCATAAGACTTGTAAGGGCAATCACTGAATATCTAAGTTCGGCATTGTCAATGGGGTTATTGAGCTTGCAATCTTCGATAATGTCAGATAAATTCCTCATGCCCCCACCCCTTCCAACCAACGATCCAGTTCTATCTTAGGGATAATGTATCCCCGATCCACTCTACGGAATTTTATCTCACCCTGGCTAAGAATCTTGTCCAATGTTTTCTCTGAAATCCCCAGGTATTGGCTTGCCTCTTTACGGTTAAATGCCATTTGAGAAACTACCTGCATTTGAATCACTCCTTTTCCGCAATCTCCGGTTCGTTCCTGTGATTGCGCCATATTCCGCAAGCGCACTCAGGAGAACTACACGGATATTCATTTGCCTTATCGCAATCCTTACAACATCCACAACCCTGCATGCATATGATATTTGTCCAAGGACACCCATATTTACCTGCCATTTTAAATCACCTTCTTTCCTTTTGTCTGCTTCTTATTTCCTCTTATTCCTTGTCATTGGTTCGACTACTTTTTATTGACCGGTCCTGATTAATTGCAATTACTCCAATTCGAGTTTTCGTCCACATGGAGCATAACTGCCAGATTTTAGCCATATAAATTCTTTGCCATCAATGTTTCCTGCAACTGCAAAAGACTTGCCATTGTTGTATGTTAAGCATTTACTTTTACATTCACAATTTTCATCACATACTTTTGCATCTTCTTCATGTTTAGTTTTCATTAAAATTCCTCCTTCGCCTACTTTGGATATTCTTCATAAACTACATCTTTCGTGCTTTAATTCCTTTGCCGCCATGTTATCACCGAATATCTGCCTGAATAGTTCATCGCCGTGTCGCTCAATGAATATCTGCTGATACATTTTTGATACGCGATAGTCAAATTTGCGGTTAAAGTGTATCCCGTGCCTGCTGTCCTGGTGATGGAAATTACAAAGCCGTATCTGCATCTTGTATTTCTTTGATAGCTGGCTATACCCTGTTCCGTAAAATACTTCATGCAGGGCCGCATACGGCGATGTAACTCCATCTTGCAAGCACTCATAACATAAGTCATTTATCGTTGGTACTGGATTTCTTAGCTTTTGTGCCTTTTTAGTTTTTGTCTTTGGCAATGGAGTTACATACTTACTCAAAACGGCAGCGAACAATCGCATTCAGCCATAGTTTTTCCGCACTCAGGGCATATATCTTGTTTGCTTGGCGTTGCGCTAGTCGATTCAGTCTTGTGGCCTTCAGCAAAATATACTTCATCGGCAATGACTTCCGTTGTGTAATGTTTCTTGCCTTCAGCGTCATCCCATGACCTGTTTTGGAGACTCCCAACAACAACTATTTTTAATCCCTTGGCAAAATATTTGCTGCAAAACTCAGCTTGGTTCTTCCATGCTTGGCAGTTAAAAAAGTCGGCCTGTTTTGCTTCCCCGGGCTTGCTAAATCGTCTGTCAACCGCAAGAGTAAAATTGCATACCGCAGTGTTGTTATTGCTGGTGTAGCGTAATTCGGGGTCTTTAGTGAGCCTTCCCATTAAAATTACTTTATTCATACGTCCTCCTATTCAACAATTCCCTTATCTTTTACCGAGTAAGTAATACCATTGTTAAGTAAATATTGCTTTAACTGTCCAATTTGTGAAGACGTTGCCGTGATTCTCATATCAACAAACCACATTTCTTCAACCTTTTGCGGAAGTTGTTTGGCGGATTCAGGCTGTAAAATTGGCGTAGTCGGCGTAGAAGGTTCTTCGACTGGTTTGGGGTTTTCGGCTTCCCGGATGCGGTCAGCGTTGGCATTAATTGTCTGTATAACCTCTTTTGCAGATATGCCACGATCAATCAAAAGTTGAAATTCAGATATGTTTAATTGACGATTGATTGTCTTATTTACCGTGTCAATTGCATCCTGAATCAGTTCAAGTAATTCCTGTTCTTTTTGTTGCTGCCCAACCAAAATAAATATCCTTTGGTCAACATCTTCCTTGACTTCACTCTGCTTAGCTGTTAGGTTCAGATACTTGTCAATAACAGTCAATTGGCAGGCATATTTCGGTAATAAACCATGCTTTTCGACAGCGGAGTTGATTATTTCTTGCGCTGATGCGCGTTTTTCTTCACGCTTCATATCATCAAAAACCTTGACACCATCTTTCAAGGGCTGCTCGGCCTGCTCAATCAATGAAATTAACTGCTTACATTTATCCTCAAATGCAACAATCGGCTCAGACATTACCCGCTTTACGTCTTTGCGATATGTGTCTATTTTGCCCTTTAAGCCCGCTAAACTTTTCTGCTGGCTTTTACATAACGAAAGTGATTCATCAGTCACAATAAGGCTTTTGTAACCCTCAAGCTGTTCCTTTAAATCTTCCTTGACTTCCTCAAAATTAATGTTAATAATTGGTAACTCTTGTTTAGTAATCAATAAATCCTTCATTTGTTTTCTCCTATCATTTCAATTTTGGTTAATGCACTTGTTAAATGTTGAATTTTAACTATTGTTTCATGCAAATATGAATTTTCAGTGCCCTTGTCGGTTGCAAAACAACGAAGCTTTAAAATCCTATCATCTAAAGTACTTTTAACAATTTCAAGCTCTTCCTCGGTAAACATAAAATCCCTCCTATATGTCTAATTGTGGTTTTGGTTGTTTTGACTGAGTATCCTTTTTCTTTCCAAGAGCGTTCATGGCGCGAATAAAAATAGCATTGGTCATAAACGTTAGCGCAGGTATACCGTAATGTTCACAGAATTGTTCTTCATTAGTGCCGGTTTCTTCGAGCATTTTTTTGACTGTTTCAATCTTCATGCTGTCGGCAAGTTTGTTTTCAATTTTCTTTGCTTCTTCCTTGTCCTTTTCTTCGTCAGTTTGTTCCGGCGCAGGTTTTCCACCATCTTTATCCTCTTCAGACGCAAGTCCAAGAATCGCCGACAACTGGTAACGTTTGATGTACGTGATTGTTGCACCCATGCCCTGAACGTCCATTTTAGAAGGTTTGATTTTGATTAAATCACTTTCTAAAAATTCATCCTCAAACATAAGAATTGTGGTACAGGTAACATATTCTCCGTCACATCCTGGAAGTTGAATAAAGGATAGACCATATTTTGCTAGAACTGGTTTAGCTGTGCTTATGACAACATCAAGCGGTGCGTACTTGCTTTTAAAAAACGGGTTGTTTGCAGAATTCGGCGGATTTTTTACCTCGCCTTGAAACTTTGATAATGCTATTGATAAATTTTTGATACTCTCACTTTTGTTCATATACCCTCCTTAAATCCCCTAAAAATATTTTATAGGGTGGCTACAGTCAAAGCTCGTCATACCAACACAGTGGGCGACTAATCAGCAAAGGAAGGAGCCACCCAAGATTAAACAAGATGCTTCCACTTAATGCGGTTCTTGATTTCACACACAGTAGTTAAACTAATGTGGTACTGTTCAGCAATTTCTTTCCTCTTTCTTTCATCTTTTCTGATTTCTAGAACTTGAGATGGAGAAAGCTTTGCACCAGGATTCAGTTCACCTTTTAACACAGGTGGCAATATATAATTATTTCTTCCTTTTGCACACATATCGCGCATGTTATCAGCATGTGTCCCAATAAATAAGTGATCTGGATTAATACATTGCGGATTGTCACATTTATGGCATACTTCCATCCCTTCCGGAATTGGCCCAATAAATTTTTCATAAAACAATCTGTGAACTGAGTAATGTTTTTGATTAATTTTTGTTACTGGGTATCCCTTACCTCCTTTATGGCTTATACACAGCCAACACTCTCCGTTATTAACTACAAATTCTATTGGTTTGTTCAAATAAACACCTCCTTGCGCAGCAAAAATTTAAACTTTTGCCTCAATAAGCCTGTCCTTCAATAGTTCCTTTTCCTGCCTGTTCATGTAAACATATACTGTGTCACCGCTTGAAAGTGTGTATTTAATGCCATCATCATCAATGCTAATGTCTTTGAGCCGTTCGAAGTCCAGTACCATTTTGTGACCTCCTTTTTGCTATTACGCGTCTGCGCCTGTAACATAACTCCGGCGGCTCTTTCAGAAACATATCCGACCCGACTAAATCATATGGCTCATGGCATCTGTGACAGTTACGCAGTGCTACAGCTACAAGATTGTTTGTGGTAAATGTTTCACCTTTTTCAAGTAAACTGGTATACATGAGACACCGCCTTTCTATTTAGTCCATTCGTATATGATTTTTGCGTTATCGCACATTTTGTGGAGCCTCCACGTTTTGCCATCAAAGCCAGGAACAAGCCCGAGCATCCATAAATCAATGCACGGTTGAAACGGGTTCTTACCCGGTTTGTGGTCTATATATTTCCAATTTGCAAGTGTGAAAAAATCAGATATGTAAGCCCCGACCGAATCCCAGACCGAAGCCCAGACCGAATCCCAGACCGAATCCCAGACCGAAGCCCAGACCGAATCCCCGACCGAAGCCCTGACCGAAGCCCTGA
>Ga0196970_1000491_pt1 | contig 44374 bp, 40 predicted proteins | sample S1v_513CmetaG_FD_148672 | JGI IMG/M metagenome (GOLD analysis project Ga0196970, IMG submission 148672) | Soil microbial communities from Anza Borrego desert, Southern California, United States - S1+v_5-13C | ecosystem: Environmental > Terrestrial > Soil > Desert | place: USA: California... | reverse complement strand
ATTCGTCGTCGTCATCAAGAAATGAAACCCATTCTGACCGAGCTGCCTGGATTCCCGTGTTTCGCGCCGCACTCAACCCGCCGTTTTCCTGCCGGATCACCCGGATTCGATCCGCGAATTTTGCAAGCACTGCGGATGTATCGTCAGTGGAACCGTCGTCGACGACGATGATTTCAGAAGGGGGATGCGTTTGCGAGAGGACGCTGCGGATGGCAAGCGCGACAAGTTGCGAACGATTGAACGTCGGAATGACAACGCAGATGGATCGATCAGTGGACACGGCGAAAGCGGAATTAGCGTCGAAACGAGTGGACCAGCTCTATTTCAAAGCAGTTTCAATGAACTGCTGCGAAACCTTTATTTGCTCCTGCAGAGCGGCACGGGATCGGTTCCAATCAATAGGCTGGATGGCCAGGGCGGCTGCCGCTTCAGGTGAAGGGGAGTCCAACAGGCAACGCGAAGACAAATGCATCCAATCCAGCATAGTGGCTACTTTGATTCGCCGTCCCGGGGTTGGGATGGAAATGAAGGGCCGTTCGAATTTGGCGGCGATCGCCGTTCCATGGAAATAGCTGGTAACGACGAAAGACGCGTGGCGAAACCATGACAGCCACTCGGCGGGTCCGGGGGAAGGAATCCGCTTTGTTGCCTGGTGACAGGGATATTGCAAAGAGACGACCGTCTTCAGCCCGGTTGCCTCGATGATCTTCTGGAGAGCCGGACCAAGCCCGCGCGTGAAGTCGCCGAACACCAGAAGATAGGGTTCGCTCAGCGGCGGCTTGGGATCGATCAAATCCCCAAAGTCGCAAAGGAAGACGGGATCGACCACCTGAACGGGGACACTGGGAGAGAGTGGCGCCACGAGGTTCGCCGTGTGCGAATCGCGCACACCCACATGATCGAAGTCCGCCAATGCGTTCTTAACCTGCGATTCGAACTCACCGAAGGCTGTGGTTCCGCCCGAACTTGCGGCATAACTGATCTTCCGTTGTCCGTTCACCGGAAAGTTCAGGAAGAACATGGGATCGAAATATTGGACCGGCCCCGTGAACCAAACCTGATCGCTGCCTGCGATAAAGGCGTCGTAATTGCCAACGTCCGGGATGAATTCATCAACCGAACGATATCTTCGCGGGCTGAGCGGCAACTGGCTTTCCACGAACCGCGTGTTTCGGCGCAGGCGGATCCAATGGTTGACGGGCGGCGGCAACTTCCAGCGCAAGCGATACATCTCTTCAAGTTGCGGCTGTCGATAATCAATCGTATGAACCGTCCGCCCGGTTTTCTGAAGGTAGGTTGCCAGGGCGTAGGCTTGGAGAACCGCCCCGTAATTGGGAACGGAATGAACAGTAATGATGCCGACTTTCATGAAAGAGCGGCATCAGCCAACTTCGGATTCAATGCTAGGCAATGATCGACTGTCGCAGCGATCGTAGGGGCAATGGATTCCCACGAATAGCGTGTGTTGAACAACCTCCATCCAGCCTCCGCGAGGCGATTTCCCAGGGCCGGATCCAGCAGGATACGCTGGCAGGCGATCGCAAACTCCGAACTACTTTCTGCAATCAGCGCTTCGCACCCGTGAGAGACATCGTATCCTCGGGCGCCGTGAGGAGTCATCACGATTGGCACTCGCCGCGCCAGCCCTTCAGCGACTTTCAGGTGCGTACCTCCGCCAAGACGGGTGGGGACAATCATTCCCGACCAGGTCGCCATCTCCTGTGCCACATCGTGGACAAAGCCCAGCCCCTTGATCTGCGGGACGTTCAACTTTTGCGAGAGGGAGTCGCTGCCTTTTCCAACCAAACGGAGCTCGGCCGATGGAACCTTGCTGCGAACGTGCGGCCAGACCTCGCTCGCGAACCATTTCAAGCCGTCCAGATTCGGAAGGTGCTCAAAATGTCCAATCATTCCAAGCCGCGGCTGCCCTGGGACGATACTTCTGGGCGCGACCGATTCCGGCGTGGCGAACCCATTCGGCACGACGTGAACGCGCGGGTCATTGTCGAAGTGCTCGCGATCGCTTTCCTTGCACACGGTGAGGACATCGAAGCGATCCAGACACAACCTCTCGCGACGCTTTTCGGCAAAAGCGTTCCGCCAGCGTTTGAGCTTCGCACCGACAGTGGCAGCCTGCGCCGCGGCGAGGGTGTGGTATCGGCTCGGTATGTCATCCACATCCATCACTGACCTGTTCCAATGAAGCCGCTGAAACGAATTGGCGATTTTGAGCGTATGAATCCACGTGACATCGCGCTGGCGAATCAGGTCATCGACAAACTCCCGGTCCGACGGGGCAACCTGGACCGCGTTGGAGTTTAAATATTGGGGATCCAGAACCTGGCGAACGCGCCCGGAAAAGCCCACGTGCGGCCAGGGTTGATACGTGATGGTTCGCGCAACGTCGAATTCCGCCTTTGCTTGTGCGATCTGTTCCTTGGACCACGGACGATTCGAAATTCCAACTATCGTCACCTGTCCAAGGCTGTGAAGCGTCTTCGCGATTTGCCGGGTTCTGACGCCGGCTCCGCTGTTTCCCAGCGGAGGTGCTGTGCAAAGAAAAAGAATCGATGGCCTCATCGGCTGCCTCTCCCATTGGCCATCGCCGGTGACGGACAAACGGTCGAAGCCGGTTCTGCCTGGACCTCAGCCGTTCCGGAAACGGCGTAACGAGCGGGACCTTTTCGCTGGACCAGATATTCGCGGCAAAACGCCCTCATTTCCTCCTGACGGATGACTTCGATCGACGGCAAGCGGCCCGCCAATCGGCCGTTCCGATCCAGGATTCGCGCCCAGGCGAGTTGGAGCTCAGCCCAGGTCAACCGGGGCACGATCATGCGCGAACGTTGCTGCTTCCAATGATGAAAGATATAGGCGCGGGATCTTCCCATTTTGCGCGCCAGTGTGAGCAGCGAATCCCGCGTCAGTCGTGTTGTGTCAAAATGATGTTCCACGGCAACGTCCAACGATCCCTTCAAACGAAAACCCGCCGCCGTCATTTGCCAGGAGAACAGGGCTTCATCAAAGAACCCGAGTGCACCGGGTCCGAGTTGCGTATCGAAGGCCCGGACTTTACTCAATACGCGACGATGAAACGCCATGTTCGCCCCGATCATGTTCACTGGTTTTTCGGGATCGAGATAGTCGCTCGAAGCGAACCAGGCGCGCAACAGGACGAGGGGCGGGCGCGACATGCGATGGGCGATGTGCGGAGGAAAGACAATTCCGCCGGCAACGGCATCACAGCGTCCGTCTGCGATCGGCCGGCACATGCCCTCGATCCAATTGGACGGAACCCGGACGTCATCGTCGGTGAACACGATAACGTCGCCTGTGGCTTCCTTAAGGCCGCGATTTCGGGCGAAGCATTGCCCGGGCGTCGGCTCCATCACGTGGCGGAGGCGGAGATTGTTGCAGACGGCATTTTGCAAGACCTGCGAGGTGTGATCGGTGGAGCCATTGTCCACGACCAACAATTCGGCGGACCAACCGGCAGGAATTTCCGCAGATGCGATCGATTGCAGTGTCATGCGCAAGCTGTCCGCCCGGTCGCGCGTGCAAATGATGATGGAAATGGTCACGATGGAATAACGGAAATCCAGTGGAGCATACTACGGTCAACGAACCAGTCTTTTGAGCCGGGCGGGGAGGGACCGCGCGGATTTGCGCAGCCGCATGGAAGCGGGTGCAAACAAGTTCCAGAATTCAAAATTCGCATTGGCGGCTTCGATGTCGCCCCTGCTGTTGTAGAACTGGAAGCGCTTCCACGCGATCTCACAGATTTCGCGTGCCCCCTTTTTTGGGTCGAACCTCTGATGCCGTTCCGAAAAGATTCGATGGAGGCGTTGCAGGTCGCGCAAACCCTCCGCAGTGCGACTCAACCGGCTCGATTGGTTAACGTCCGTCATGCGGTAAGCCGCAAGAATTTCCGGCAGAACCACGCCGCCTCCCTTGCTGATGACCCGCGTCCACATCTCACAGTCGAGCGAGAAGGTCAGGTCGTTTCGAAATCCACCGTGTGCCTCATAAAATGAACGCCTGACGACGATTGCCGGGCATTGAATCGGAGTGGTGTAAAAGAAGTCTTCAACAGCAGTCCCGCCTGTTTCCAGGTCCGGAATTCTCGGCGTTGTCGTTTTCGACACACCCGCGGAATCGACCAGATGCGCGCGTGTGGCCATCAGGTTTACGGAAGGGTGCGCTTCCGCCGCCCGCCCCAACGCTGCATAGAATCCGGGCAGGATGTAATCGTCCTGATGCAGCAGGTGAACCCAGGTGCCGCGTGCGCGTTCGATGCAGTAGTTCCAACAACCCGCGAGCCCAAGATTCTTCGGGGTGCGGCTGTAGCCGATGCGATCTCCTGCAATTCGTCGCACCCATTCCTGGACGGATACTGTTGGTGAACAATCGTCCACCACTTCAATCTGCATTTCGGCCGGCGAAAGCGATTGTTGCAGAACGCTGTCCAAGGCCTGCTTGAACCACTCTGCGGGCGGATTGTACGCGGGGATCATCACCGACCAAACCGGCCGCGTAAGCTCATTTGTTGAATGCGCAACCATTCTTATTACGGCATTGCCAGCGTCGCCTTGTGAGTTGCCGGGCCGTTCTGCACCGTGATATCCGCACGGTTGCTTTTCATGCCGGGGATTCTCCGGAAATCTTCCAGAGTCCGGGATAATTCATTCGTTAATCGCGCCATTCCGGATGCCGCGGCCCAATGGTTTTCCACGTGGCGCCGGGCATTCGCTCCCTCCTCCCGCGCAAGTTCCCTTGACCCTGTGAGCTCAGCCACAAGCCGCCCGAGTTCGTCGGGGTCGAAGTGATTCACGAGTCGGCCATTGGCTCCGTGGTGGATGGACTCGCGCAACCCGCCTTCTGCGATACCGACGACACTCGTCCCGCAGGCGTTGGCTTCGAGCGGTGCCAAACCAAATGGCTCCAAGCGCGGCGTGTAAAGCAGGACGCTGGCGCGGCTCAGGATCGACACCAATTCCGCATCGGGAACGCGGATCCTGGTCTCCCAACGCACCTGAAGCGAGCGCGCAAGGTCCGCGAGGGATTTCGCATACCCTGAACTGGGAGACATGTTGCCGATCCACAGAAATGGCGGACGCGCGGCGTCGGGAATCGTCGCCAGCGCACGCAACGCCCGGTCGGGACCCTTGGCCGCATACAGACCTCCGAGCCCGACAACAAAGCCTTCCTTCGGTTCTCCCGTAGGCTTGAAGCCTTTCACATCGACGCCCAGATAACAGACGCGGCTTTCCAGTCCATACGTTCGCAACACGGTTTCCCGGCTGAAAAGAGAATTCACCAGGATTGTGGAAAATGCTTTCGCATTTCTGATTTCCTCCCTCACCTGGAGCCGCAGCGCGCGTTTGCCGAGCAGGTCAGCGAGTTGCGACTTGAAGTAACGACTGCGTGATTGACCTGCGCGCTCGGGAAGCGCCGCCCATGGAAAACCGGCTCCGTGCTGCGAGCCCGGCATGCATTCGTACAAATGCCGAAAAGGTTCCCCGAGATAAATGACGGAAGGAATCTGAACATGCCGCGCGATGGGCGATACTGCGAAGGCGGCACACGAATTCGCGAATAATAGATCGAAGCCTTTTGATTGGATGTCAGCGGCGCACAAAAGGCAATGTTCATCCATCGCTCCCAAACGCGCGGTCATCGCGCTGACGGGCCGCCATCGCACCTTCCTGCCCCCCGCCCGCGACGCCAATGGAACGACATTCTCGCGGCACAATTGTGAGAGCGGGAGGTATGTCTGGTCGGCGGTCGGCGGACACCACGCTTCCACCTTGTGCCCCTGGGCGAGCAAACCCTCGACGTGGTGGAACAACGCCCGTTTTCCGCCGCCGCTGGGTAGGTTGTGCCAAACTGCAATCTTCATCGGACCTGGCAAATCGAATTCAAAACGGCCGGCCGCACGATTCTAATTGGTCGTGGAAGCGGCGGCGCTCAAGGCATCTTGCGATGAGATCCTCCCGCCTTGCGGGGGCGCGGAGATCTTGACCAGGCCGTAGGGCTGGTAATTAGGAGTTCGTCTGCGTTCGTGGTTGAGATGCCGGAGATATGCGATTCTTCGAATGAGGTTCAATTCCCAGAGTTCCAATCCTTCCGATTGGATGTTCTTTCCGGCGGCGAGTACCCGCTTCATAAAGAGCCTTAAAGCCGCACGACCGGCGTGATACGTGGGCGACTCGATGGATTGATGCTTCCAGTGCCACGCCACATAGGCTTCCGACTCCCCTTCGCCCTTGGCTCGATCCAACAGCGCCGCTCGCGAAAGCCGATCGGGTAAAAAATGATGCTCCATCTCGGCTTCAACGGCCATCCGCAGACGAAACCCTGCGCGTTTCACCTGAAACGAAAACAGCGAGTCATCCCAGAATCCAAGCCTTCCCGGTCCAAGCTCGGGATCGAATCCTGGTACTCGCGTCAAAACGTTGCGGGAAAACGCCATGTTCGCGCCCACCATGGCTTCAGGTTCTTGCCGATTGAGGTTTTCTGTGGAGGTCAGCATGCCCCGATGAGTCGACGTCATCCAACTACGCAACAGATGCGGCGCAATGCGAACCGTACCCACCGTGGCGTCGGCACGATCCGCGGCAATCGGCTCGACGAGCGACCGCAGCCAGCCCGGGCTCGGTCGAACGTCGTCGTCGGTAAAGACGATGATCTGACCGCTGGCGACGGCCATTCCTGCGTGCCGGGCATTAACCTGGCCGCGGTTAGGTTCGAACACGTACCTCACCTCGAAGCCTGGAATCTCGGCCCGCTGAGCGACTTCCTGTGTTCCATCCGTGGAACCATTGTCGGCGATAATCACCTCGGCCGTCCCGTGTTCCAACGGGAGGACAACCCGGAAGTTCTGCAGCGTTTGGCGCAGAGAATCCGCGCGGTTGCGAGTGCAGATGATGATCGAAACATTCATGCGGCAAAAAGCGCTTCAGTGATTCACTCGGGCAGCCAGGGCGGGGGCGAAAGCCTGCTTGGTCATCCCCTTGACGCAGGTTTTCACCAGGCGCATCTGAGCCCAAAATCCTTCGCCAGCTGCGGTCGAAAGAACGGCGTGGCGCAGGCCGGCCACATAGTAGCGATTGGCCGTCGCCTGCCGCGCGTAAGTGAGCCGGCGCAACGGCTCCTTCGTTGGGATGATCTGTTTGGAAACGATTGCGTCGACGTTTAGAACGACATTTCGGCGTTGTGCCGCAGCCGTCAGCGCCATTCGCTTCATTTCAGACCACGTCGTGAATTTTCGGTGATTGATGCTTTCCGGATGCTGGCGCCACAGGAGAAGAATCTCTGGCAGATTGACTGCTTTGCCGATTTCTGCCAGGCGAAGGAACAGATCAAGGTCCTGCGTTGTGGTAAAACGCTCGTCGTAACCGCCAACATCCCGGACGGCTTGCGTGCGCATCATCACGACGGGATGGGTCATAGCCCCGCCATCCCCATTCAGCAGCCGCCGATCGATGTCTTCGTGCTGAAATGCCACACCGCGTTTTCCAATCGGCCAGCCGCGGGAATCCACGAGCAACACTTCGCTTCCGACAATAACGAGTTCAGGATTCTGATCGAAGGCGCGCAGCTGAATTTCGAAGCGCTGGGGCAGGGAGATGTCATCAGCGTCCATGCGCGCGATGAATTTCCCTCTAGCGCGCCGAATGGCGAGATTCAGGGACTTGGTCAGTCCCTGGTTCGGCGTGTCGATGACGATCACCCGGCGGTCGGCGCGAGCCAGTTTGGAAAGCAATCTGGCGCTGCCGTCAACAGAACCGTCGTTGACGATCAAGAATTCGAAGTCGGCAAAAGTTTGGTCAAGAATGCTTCGAACGGCAGAGCGCAGGTACTTTTGTCCGTTGTGGACGGACATGATAACCGATACCCGAGGCTCCGCAGCGTCTGCGATCATACCTTTTTTCGCAACGTGACCGTAACGCCGGAGGTGATCAAATCATTAAAGGTCAAGTGCCGGCCTTGGAAACATGTCGGAAACTCCGAAACCAAATTCAGGTGATCAGCGTCAACGTGCCATTGAAGGTTCAGAATTTCGACATCGGGGCGATTCCAGAGGGCGTCAAATTGATGTGCTCTCCAGCGGTTCAAAGCTTGGAGTTCGGACCGCTTTTTGCCCAAGTCCCAGATTCCGATTTCCTCAAGTTTCCTTTGTATGAAACTGTCAGAGAAAAGGAACTGCGGATATGGCATTCTCAGCATTCGGTACGCGTGCAACCCCCAAGGCGAACAATAAAGGGGGTTGAAACTAAAATGCAGGATCCCATCGGGCCGAGTAATTCGCAGAACCTCGTTGAAGGCCTTCGCTGGATCTGGAAAATGTTCAAACGAGTTGTAGCTAAGCGAGAAATCGAAACGTGCATCCTCGAATGGCAAGCGCTGGCAGCAATCCGCCTTCACGAAGTCGAGCGATTTTGCTGCGTCCGTTCGCCAGTCTTCCAGATCGGACAACATCATTCTATGACCGAAAGTTTGAAGGAGAGTCGGAAGCATTCCATCCCCAGTTCCCAGATCGAATCCTTTTAAGCCTGGTTTTTCGAGGCCTGGCAATTTCAACACGTCTAGTGCTCGTTCGCTTGCACGTCGAAAAATGCTGAATGGATCATAGCCGTACTCCGGGCGAGGTTGGTAACGCCCTTGCAGCTCCGCGAACCTTTCTTCCGCAGGCCGGCAGTCTTCCTTACCCGGCTGAACCAGCGCCTGTTTTGCCGAGTTCCGTAATTCCGCCCGGCGTTTGGATTGGCTCAACCGCGCAATCCTTGACGTGACTTGCTTGATCAAGATCGTTCCTTAATGAGTTTTGCGGGTACTCCGCCAAAAATTCCGTTGGATGAAAGGTCTTTGTTGATAACGGAGCCAGCTGCTGCGACAACTCCGTCGCCTATAGTTACGCCATCCAATATCCTCACCCCGCCCCCTATCCAAACATCGTTCCCGATTTGGATGCCTCTCTTCGAGAGAGGCTGGAGGTTCATGGGTGTGCCGTTGAGTTCGATTCCATGGTTAGCAGGAATCACCAAGCAATGTGCAGCGAATCTCACGTAGTTTCCCCCTGTCAGCCCTCCATGTCCATAGAGCACGGAATAGTGTTGCACGCCGCAGTCGCTGCCAAAGGTGATGTGTCCGCCATACGGCGACAAAATTGCTCCGCGTCGGAGGGAAGCTCGTTCGCCAAATACCACTTCACCTCCTGTGCGGAGGTCGAATATTACTCCACCGTCAACTTGGCTCCCTTTTCCGAGCTTAACGCGCCGTGGATCGCCCAAGATGATAACGTCATCTGCGAACTGAACTTCAGGATTGTTCCGACGCAACGCGGCCATAGCCCGTTTGCGCGTTGAAAGATCGCGAAGTAGGTCGATCAATTCGAACAGAATCACAGGGCGCTCCACCGGGTTTGAAGCTGGAGTTTCCCATGCGATGCACCGGTCCTCCGGATGTTCAGTCGAACGTGCCGTTTCCAATCAAGAATCTCGGAGCTCTGCTTATCTAAAGCGCAGAAGAAAAACTCAACGTAGTCCGCATTAATTGGTAGTGCTGGAAATTGAACCTGAAAATGGCCGTTCACATTCAAAAAACCAAAAGGGTGGCCCTCTGAAATATTCGTGCCTTGGAAAAGAATCCCCTCACGATCTCTCATGATCAGATCCAAAACTGGTGGATGGGGAAGATCACCCCGACGTTCGTAGTCGATTTCGAGCGTGACGGAATCGCCAACACTAATTTCGTTGACCTCTCTGCCTTCGGAATCCCGAAAACGTGCCGCAGTAAACGCCACCTTGCCTGACCCGTAAACACGCGACCAGTCGGTCCGTTCGGCGCTGCCATTCGCATCAGCTTGATGCATGTCGCGCAGGAAAGTATCGATCCCCGTTTCCCGGTCGCCGCTGTGCGCAATTTGTCCGCGTTTCAGATACAGGACCTTGTCACAGTAGCGGGATATCTGATGCATGTTGTGCGAAACCAGGATGAAGGCAGTGCCTCGTTCGCGGAACTCTGCAAGCGTGTTGAAGCATTTCGCCTGGAACGCAACGTCGCCGACCGCCAGGACCTCATCGAGCAACAGGACGTCCGGATCGGTTTTCGCTGCAATGGCGAACCCCAGGCGAACCGCCATCCCCGAGGAATAGCTCTGCACAGGAGCGTCGATGAACTCCCGGATTTCGGCAAAATCAATGATCTCCTCAATTTTCGCGTCAATCTGAGACTTGGTGAGGCCAAGAACCGCACCGTTGACGTAGATGTTCTCACGACCGCTGAGTATGGGATTGAATCCCGCACCGAGGGCAATCAAGGCCCCGATCCGTCCGCGCATCTCGATCCTGCCGGAATCGGGCGTGATGAGCCCATTGAGCATTTTCAGGAGCGTGGTTTTGCCCGCGCCATTATGGCCGATCAGACCGATGCATTCACTCCGGCGCAGTTCAAACGAGACGTTGTTTACAGCCCAGAATTCGGAGGAGCGCAAAGGGCTTTGAGCAGTTCCGTTGGAGGTTCGTTTGGAAAAGGGGAGCAAGTCGGCGACGATGTCGTTGACGCCGTACCACAAACTCTTCTTCAGACTACGGCAGAACTTTTTGCTTACCTTGTCGACCCGGACCAATACTTCGTTGCTCTTCATCGGAGATCTCAAAGAACGCGGCATAATCAGTTGCCAGACCGCGAAATGATATGCGGCAACGCGAGGCGATAGAACACCCAGCCCACGAAGGACAGGAGGATTGCCACGCCCAAGATGCAAGCGAGTTGGGAAACGTTTCCATTTGAGCCCGTGGTCAACCAATCCCTGGAAGCCGTTATCAGAGGCGCGACGGGGTTCCATTCCATGATTCGTCCAGCGAAGCCGCCGCTTGGCTTGGGATAAACCACGGGCGTGAGGAACATCAGGAACATCGTGACCATCGGAATCATTTGTTGAATGTCGTTGTAGAGCAAACCCAGCGGCGTCAACAGGACGCCAATCGTGAAACCCAGGCAAATGAGCGCGAGGATCCCCAACGGAAACAGCACGATCGTGGAAGGCGGAGTGATCTTGAACCAGATCATCACTGCTACGAGCAGCACGAGACGGATCAGAAAGTTGAAGAGCACGGTCGCCAAGCCTGAGAGCAAAAGCGCTTCCCGGGGGAAGTTGATGCGGGTGAGCATCGGTTTTGCGGCCGCAACGGTCTTCAGAGGGGTATTCAATGCGTCCACGAAAACCTGCCAAATGAGCGTGCCGATGATTGCGAAGGCAGGGTAGGGGATCGGAGTCTCCTTGATGGAGACGACGCCGTTGGCGTTCAGGAACACAAAAGGGAGGCTGGCGATCAACGGCGGAACAAACGCCCAAATATAACCAAACACGCTTTGGCGAAACTGTGCGCTGCGATCCCGCACAAATAACCGCCATGCAAGCCCGCGCGAGGCGATAAGGTCGCGGAACATCCGCTTAAGCAGCAATCCCGGATTTTTTAGCGGGGATTCGGGGCTGTAAACTGTGACAGGAAGGTCAAGCATGGCTGGGGCGTTGCAGGGATGGGTCAATGAGACCAGACCGGCGTTTGGGTTCGTTCTGAATCGTCAATCGAGTCGGAGACAATTTCCGGTTCGGTGACAACTTTTTGACCCACGGCCACCAGGCCAGGGATGGCTCCAAGGAGCGAATAGAAGAACACGTACATCTGGTCGAAATAGGAAATGGAAATGAATGAGACCGCGTGTGCGGCCAACGCAGCGGCGGCGCACCAAAGGGTGATCTCCCGTGGATCCCCGTCACTTCGCATCTCGCGCATCCGCCGCAACAACATCCGAAAGCTGACTACGATGAAGGCAATCAAACACAGGCTCAATCCGAGGCCTCCCGTCACGCCCAAGTGCAGGTAGTAATTGGTCAGGTCGACCATGTTTGGATTCCAGCGCACGCCTGACGACATCCAATGCCGCGTGTAATCGGTGCCCCAGAGCCACCATTCGCCGAGGTACTTGAAACCCTGGTCAATCAGCTTAGCGCGGTGCCATCCGGTGCTGCCACCGACGAGATCCAGACTCGCCATGATGTACCAAGGTCCCCGGCCCTTGGCGATATTGTAGACAAAACCCAGAATGACGGCGGTCCAAACCAGATGCGGTACGAGATACCGCCAGCGCCACATGAAGATGGCCGCCATTGTGACTGCCACAGCGGCGAGCGGGCCGCTGGAAGATGAGGCGAGAACAACGCCGAAACAGGCCGTGAACCCCAGCACGCCGGCAACTCGCCTGCGCGAGCGCCAGAGGAGATACGCAAATGGCAACGCCGTTGCCCCACAGGTTCCCGCAAGAATCGGGTGCCGGAATGGACCTTGCGCGCGCACGCGTTCTTCTCGAACCGCGGCCTCCGTACTGCCGCCCAGGGATCGGTAAACATTCTTGCGGGTGCGATTTTCTATGCTGAGCCCAACGGCGAGCGGGAGAATGATAATCGGGAGAATAAAGGCGTAGCGTCGGAAACTCTCGAAATCCGGCAGATACGCGCGGGCAAACAAATAGGTTCCAAGGACATTGATCACCAATCCAACGCGCGCCTTGAAGGGCGAAGGGAAGTAGAAGTCCGCCGTGTGTCCGATCGAACTCACCACTGCAACCACGGAAAAGAGCAGCATGAACTGATCAAGCCGCGAATTCTTGTCCCACTTTAAAAATCCCCCTGCCACGGCACGGGCCAGCCCGATCACAATGAGTATTCGGGCAGTTGTGAACTGTGGCAGGAATTCCACGTTCCCGATCTGGCAGCCGGCCACCATCAGTGGCACGAACGCCCATCGCCTGGGAAGGGCGACCTGCGCGACGACTAGCGACAGGACGAATACGAGAAAAATCGGATTCACCGGGAGAAACTGAATCGAGCCGGAACGGCGGCCTCCTAAGGACCCTACAATCGAAAAGCCGCTGCAGCGGCCGTTCTATTTCTTGCTTTCAACCCGAAGGTTGAGCGGTGGAACTATTTCCGCGACCTTCTTGTCGTCAAACCATGCAAATCCGAAGACACCGGCGTCCTGCATCGATTTGCTGATCGAGTTGCCGTCTGCGCTCGGCAGCGCCCTGACCCATCGCGCCGCGTTGCTCACGACATTGGGCCATCCGTCATTGAGCAGGAGGAGTTGAGTGAAACGAGCAGGCAGTTGAGGAACCGGATCCTTTGCGCCAATAAAGGTTCCATTCGATGCTCGTTCGAAAGCGATCTCGAGCCGCGCATCACGTTTATTGTTGCCCCATATCCGAGCCATGTTCGCCCAGACTTGCAGGTGAATTCCCATCAGACCGGACGAAAAATATGCCGCCTTGTCCTGCCACGTCGCAAAGGGATACCTGTTGGTTCCCCATTGTTGATTTTCACTCATCAACAGGGATTCCGTTCCATTCTCAGAAAGGCCCGTGAACCATTGCAAATTGGGGAAGCCTCGTCGGGTTCCAGTCGCATCGAACAATGCTTCCTTCCACGTATAACGATCTTCATCGTACGGACAGAGGGGATACGTCGTCTGATTCGTTCCAAAACCGCTTGTGCCATAGTATGGTGTCGAGTACTCGCGCAGGATCATGGCTATGGACTGGGCGCACATCATTCGCGCACCACCCCACATCCCTGGCGCGCCCAAGGCGGTCATGTCGGCAGACCATTGCATCGCCTCGTAGACAAACCCCGCGAATTTGTCGCGGATAAAATAATCTTCGACTGCTGTAATTCCTCCGTCCACCTGATCGCTGCGAAAGTTCGCCACCATGATGTCATACGCGAAAATGCCCTTGAGAATCGGAAGAGAATCGTAATATCCGCGATAGTGCAGCTCTCGTGTGGGAATGGAATCGGAGGAGTGCTGGAGTTCGAAACCCAGCGGATCGGTATTCCTCGTCTGTTCCAACAACATTTCCTTTGCGTAAACTCCATGGGAACGAGAAGCCCCGCTCCTTGCGAAATCAAAACCTTCCACTTTGGCGACAAACGCATTCTCCAAGGCGTAAGCGCCACCGACGCGATCGCCTCGGCGATGTCCTTTATCCCAACTCTCCTGTCCTGTGACCTCGGAGCGGCTCTTATACGCTAAATAGGTTGCAGCGTAGGGTGGGCGGTGCAAACGGTTCCTGACGGTGGAGTATCCAGCGCTGTCCACCCAGAGGTAGGTTCCATGTGGTTCGTGGCGGCTTGGAAATTCGGGGTCTTTCACCACAATACGCGTTTTCGTGAAAGCCTGTTTGCCGGCGTAATAGTAGTCCAGAGTGTTGGTTCCGCGGGAGAACTCCGTATGTGAAATCACGACCGAATTGCCCTTCGCGCCCTGAAATTCGCCGCCATTGATGCGATAGAACACCTCGTTTCCATAGATGTCGCGCAATTCAATCGAAACCGCCCCATCGGTGCCAGCGGACAAATACGTGATCTGGGGCACGAGTTTCGGCGTCCAGTAAGCCTTTGGAGGAGTTGTGTAGAACTGCCCCGTGCCAGTGGCCCTCATCGTAAGGCAGGGCGTTTTGGGATTAACAACGAGTTGTACGGTTTTTCCGTCGGAGGCATACCATGCCTGATCGACGAAGTTGCTGGTCGCGACATATCGGGCCCACAAGAAAGCACGATCATCATCAGCATATGCGAGAGTGTGCCATTCATCACCGAACGAATCGAGCAGGCCCCGAAAATAGGTGCCACCCTTTGATTTGGTGACGTCGGATGAAGGGCCGACGGAACCGACAACGGGAACTCCAGGTTCGAATTGGATTTCTTTAAGCGTGAAACCGGTGCCAGCGGCAGGAAGTACAAAATTGGCGTCGGTTCCAGCCGAGTTCATCGCCCACTTGTATTTGTATTGCCGATCACGGTCGATTTTGTAGCGGATAATGCCCTCGTCTCCGCTGTTAGCGATTCCATCCTTCCCATTAGCTCCAATCTTTTGGCGTCCTCCCTCCGTGCTGTGGTAATAGGCGACATTGCGAGCATTATGTGAGAAGGCGATCTTCGTCGTGTCACGAATGTAGACGACTTTGTGGTCATCCAGCAGTTTGTCGTGGAAATAGTACTCCTCGTAGTAGTCGACTCCCTTTTCCCCGCCCCACGTGACGTCGATGCCTGACTTGTAGTTGGTCAATTCACTGTCCATCGCAATGACACTCCGGGCCCAGAGGACCCCTAGAATAGTCAAGCATCTGATGCAATTACTCATAGCGGCACATTCTAGCAGCAGGCAAGCCAGTCGCAAATTCTTCGGGGTTTTAAAGCGAATTACTGCACGATGGAAATTGAGGCACCAGGGTGTCCAATGGCGCATCAAACTTCGATCGTCGCAGGACCCGGTACGGGCAGAGCCTCGGTGCCAACCAAATGCTTTGGAAGTGCACCTCGGTAGGTGTCCATCAAACGGTCGATTTTTTTCCCCCACATCGCCAGCGACTCGATGCGTTGCAGGGCGGCGGCAGACATTTTGGGCAGTTGTTCCGGATTCTGAGAAAATGACGCAATCGCATCGGCCAAGGCTTTGGAGTATTGTTCCGGGTTTGACGGTTCCACCCGGATTCCGCAGTTCTCCGTCACGACGTGAGCAGGTCCGCCTTTGGTACTCGTGATCACTGGAAGCCCACGACTCATAGCTTCAAACACGACGTTACCGCTCGGTTCGCGAAAACTGGGGAAGAAGAAGACGTCGGCTTCGTCGCATCGCGCAAACACTTCGCATCGCGGGCGTCGGCCGTGGAATCTTACCCGGTCGCCTATACCCAGATCCTGCGCAAGTAGGCGGCAATCGGCTAATGAATCTCCGTCGCCGAGGACGTCGAGTTCGACGTGGCATTTTTTTGCGGCGATCGCTACAGCGCGAATGGCATCCAGCACGCCCTTGGTCCGAATGATTCGCCCGGCATACAGCAAACGCAGCGGGCGCCCAGGTGAGGGCGCGGACTTGGGAGACGCGGCAACCTGCTCGATCCCGGTCTCTGCCATGACTTCGAACCGGTGGAGTGGAATATGCCGCAGCAAATCCCTTACATAGGGCGCCACCCCGAGCACGACATTGGCTCCCGAATAGGATCCCCGCAGCCAGGGATCGATTCTTAACCTGAGCTGATCGAGATGCCGGAGTTTTCGAAACCATTGGCGGTCGGTGCCTTGGCTCTTGAATCCTTTTGGGGTCGGCAGACTTCCGGCCAAAGGCCCAATGATATACGGAACTCCAAGTCCCCGCGCGGGGCAGGGGTAACGCAGCGCCAACGGATTGATCTGGTGAACCAAATCGATTTTATCGCCGCGTTCGATCGCATGTTTAAGCCAGCGCCGCGCGCGGCTGTAAAACAGCACGTAGGAAGGTTTCAACTCCCAATTGAGGCGTCGGAGGCGATTCGGCGGTTTCACATCAGGCCAGTTGACGACCTCCCGGGCCGAGACAGGTGAATGGTCCGGGTGCCATCCTGTTTGATGCGTCGTAAGAACGGTGGCGTCGCATCGTTCCGAGATTCCTTGAACCCATTTGTACGTGCTCCAGCTTTCGCCTGCGGCATCGCGACTATAGAACGGTGCGATGAGAACGACGCGCATATCCGATCAGCCGCGGATTGGATTCCGCATGGCCGCGATCCGCTGCCAGGTTTCGTTGCGCAATGGCGCCCGGGTTGAAAGCCGTCGAGGCATCAATGACACGGCAGAGGCCAGTGCCCGTAAAAACTCGACCGGGTAGTTTCCACGTAAGGATTGAATAAAGTGATAGCCAAGACGCGGGAACAAATAGGTGATTGCGCGCAGCCAGGGATAACAAGCGAGCGCCACAAGAATCTGATTTCGTGGCTTGTAGAAAACGTTGATTTTGCTCCGCGTCGAAACTGCATGCACATGATGGGACACTTGGAGATCGGGGCAATGCATGATCGAGCCGCCTCTGTCCAGGATGCGGAAAGCGAGCTCCACTTCTTCGTAATGCATGTAAAGGATCTCGGGAAACATGCCAGCATCCATCATCTCCTGACGCCGAAAGGCGTACCCCGTCCCGCTAAAATAATGGGTCATGAACTGCCGGTTTCCGTACTCCGTCACGGGCACCGGATGCCACCAACGCGGCACATCGTCAGACAGGCCGTCATGTCCCATAATCCGAAATGCCAGCCCTGTGACATCGGGATTTTGCTGGAAGGTCGCCAGGACCCTCTTCAACAGTGTCGAGTCTGGCACCGTGACATCACTGTCGAATCCCACAACAAACTCACCTCTCGCTGCGAGGATCCCGCGATTCCGACTGACTGCGGGACCGCCATTCGAAGCGTTGGAAAGAACAGTCGCAGAAGGGAAGTGCTGACGGACTGCATCTGCAGTGGTGTCCGGCGAGCAGTCATCTACCACGATCACCTCGAAATCGACGCCCTGCTGCTTGAACACGGTATCCAGCAGCTTCTGCAGACTGTCACGGCGATTGAATGCCGGAATGACAACACTGATCACGGGAGAATTCATGGTCCGCCCTCCGAAATGGAGCGCCTGTATTTTGATTAACGAACCGGCTTAGGAGCGAGCCTCGGCGTTCGTGCCTCGGGTGCAAAGGCGGGATACCCGGCCAGCCATTCACCGCGCTTCTTCCACAGGGCGCACCACGTCGAATCAGGTTTCCGAAGCATCGCTGCGGCAAGGCTGCGAAGTCCGACCCCAAGTTGCAGCATCCAGAGACCTGCCTGCTGACGAATGCCGCTCCAGTGCGTCCGAACGTAACAGGCTTTTCCTCGATACAGGAGCAGGGCCTTGTGCAAGGGCGTGGAGGACGATTGCCCAACTTCATGGACCAGTTCAGCAGCGGGACAAATCACGGGGCGGAAGCCGCTTTTGCGGGCCCGCATCGCGAGATCGGTGTCCTCACCGTACATGAAAAATCGTTCGTCGAGACCATTCAGCTTCCGCCAGACAGTGAGCGGCGCGAGAAGGAAACACCCGGTGATGACGCCGACTTCCCGAACAGTGTCGCGTTTCCATTGGCCCAACCCTTCCGGATGGAAGAAGGCGCTCCTCGGAGCAATGGCGCTCAGGCCAACTGCAAAGGTCGCTAGGCTCCATAATGACGGCAAACCCCAGCAAGAAGACCGCTCCAGGCTTCCGTCCTCCTTCAGTGTGCGGCCGCCATAGATTCCGTAACTCGGATTGGCGCGCGCGAATTCTACCACAACGCCTATGGCGTTTCGCAGGATGATAGTGTCGGGATTCAGCAGGAGGACGAATTCTCCGGTTGCGTGGCGACACGCTTCATTGACACCCGCCGCGAAGCCAAGGTTTTTTCCAGGCAGGATCAATTTCACCTGAGGAAATCGGTTCTGCACGATTTTGGCGGTGCCGTCTGCAGGACTGTTGTCGAGGACAATTACTTCCTGCGTGATGTTCTGGCACTGCGCAAAGACGCTCTCGAGACAAGCAACGATCTGCTTCTCGGAGTTGTACGTTACGATGATGACCGATACGTCAATCATGCGAGACTGGTTTGCTCCGCTGAGCCACGACCTTTGCGGGAACGCCGACAGCTATGGATCCTGCAGGAATGTCCCTGGTGACGACCGCTCCCGCACCGATGATGCATCCGTCGCCGATCGAGACGCCGGCAGTCACCACGACGCGTGCTCCAAGCCAGACGTCGTTTCCTAGAACCACGTCTCTTTCACGACGCGGTTGTTGCCGGAACGGAACGCCCGCAACGAACTGGTAATCGGACGCGGTAATGAAGACTTCCGGTGCCAGAGAGACGAAATTTCCAATCACGATTTTACCCGTTTCAGCGCCGGCCCAGAGGTAGCAACGCTCGCCAATATGCGAATCGTGGCCAATCTCGATCAAGTGTCCGTTTCGGAGCGAGACGTTTGGAGCCATGCCGGTTCCGTGGCCGATTCTCATCCGCCGTTTTTCCCGAACGTGGCTATAACCGTAATAGTGAATGATCCGAAACGCGTGCAGATAGGAGCCGACGTCGAACAGGGAGACGATAACGCGGGAGAGGCGGACGCGTAGCGACCGGTCAGAAGGATGGCTTTGAGACGGGGTTGCTTCAGCGAGCGGCATTGGATTGGGGGGCATGCATTGGAGAATTATGCAGCCGGGCCTGCGGGGTAGGGACTTTCAGCGGAGAGTTTGGAATCTGGTGAATGAAGCCGGTAATCGCGGCGAGGAGTCCTTCGCTCGCGAAGGCGCCGATGCGTGCGCGCGGCTTCAATTCGGCAAGCTCGCGCAGTTGCTGATCAAGCTGCTTCTCGTCGAATGCAACATGCACCTTGTTCATCTCAGCCAAACGACGGGCCGTGGCGAGTTGATGGTCGTTGCGCTGTTCGCCCAACCGCGCCTGACGCGGCATGACGAGGATTGGCTTTCCGTAATGCAAGGCCGACAGGATCGTGCCCATTCCTGCGTGGGCAATCACTGCGGTCGCCGAGGAAAACATATGGGTGAACTCCGGCGGTTCCAGAAATTTGCTGAACTTGATGTGCGACGGTTGCCAATCGGTATCGCCAATCTGGGCGAACACGTCGGTCCTCCCGGTTTTCTTCGCCCATTGGTCCACCGCGTTGATCAGCCGATTAAATGGCAAGTCTGTTCCGACGGTTACAAAGATCATAATACGCTCCCATGGAAAAAGGGTCCTTGATTCTCAGCGAGGTGCGGCCACTGCGTCAGCCACAAGTCTGCGTGGCGTTTGGCTTTTTGGCCGGACATCGACAACACCTCGACATTTGCGACGCTGTCCACCCAGACAGTGCGCGCTCCCAAATATTTGCCAATCAGAATTCCGAAATAGCCCGGCGCTGCTCCCGTTGAAATGACTACATCCGGGCGCACCCGCAGCAGCACCCACAGAACACCCAAAGCGGTTCGCATGAGCGCAAGCTTGCTCCAGCGATTCGAGTCAGGAATGACTCGGAAATTCGCCCCGTTTACTTCCGAACGGTAGCTTTCACGCACCGTCACGAACGTGACATCGCATCCCTCGAATGCCGGGCGAAGGCGCAGGAGTTGAACCCAATGCCCTCCTCCCGAAGAAATGGCTACGACCCGTTTCGGGCGATTTTTCATCCGTTGCGCCTGCTGCCGATTAAGTCGCAGAGGATATTTCCAACGATCGGATCGGCAAGGTCTGGGAATCGCGCAATTCCTGCTGCCCAATGCATTTGTAAATGAATCCGAGACTTTCCAGAATTTTCGGATCGAGCAGGTTGCGTCCATCAAAAAGGATGGGATGGGACATGACCAGGCGCGCCTTCTCCAGATCGAGCTTCTTGAACTCAGGCCACTCGGTAGCAATTACGAGCGCGTCACAACCTTCCGCAACGGCGTTCATGTCCTCCACATATTCCACATCCGGAAGCAGGGCTTTCGCCTTTTCCATGGCCTTCGGATCGTGCACGCGCAGTGTCGCGCCGAGTTTGAGAAGACGTTGACACAATTCGATCGCAGGGGACATCCGCACATCGTCGGTGTTCTGCTTGAAGGCCAATCCGAGGACGCCGATCTTCTTGTCCTTCAGGATCCAGAGCGTGTCCGTGATCTTTTTGACAAACCGGTCCATTTGCTGCGCGTTGATGCGCTGCACTTCCTTCAAGAGAGCAAAATCGTATCCCAGTTGCTCCGATATGGCGATAAAGGCGCTGAGATCCTTTGGGAAGCAGCTGCCGCCGAAACCCAGGGACGCATCAAGGAAACGCCGGCCGATTCGGGCATCCATGCCGATTCCGTCCGCGACCTGCTGCACATCCGCGCCGGAGGCTTCGCAGATCACAGAGATTGCGTTGATGTAGGAAATCTTGAGTGCGAGGAACGAGTTCGCGGCATGCTTGATGAGTTCCGCGGAGTTGATATCCGTGACGATGATGGGAGCCCCGAACGGTTCATAGATTTCGCGCATGGCCGTGACGGGCCGCTGACTCGCGACACCCACCACCACCCGGTCGGGTTTCATCAAGTCTTCGACGGCAAAACCTTCGCGCAGGAACTCGGGATTGCTGACCACATCGAATTCGACCTTGGTCTTGCAATAGCGGCGGATCGTTTCGGCAACTTTTTCGCCGGTTTTTACGGGCACCGTGCTCTTGTCCACGACGATGCGGTATTCCTTGATGGCACTGGCGATTTCACGGGCGACTTTCTCGATGAAACTTAAATCGACTGAGCCGTCAGGCAAAGGCGGCGTGGGAACTGCGATGAAGATGACCTGCGACGCGGCCACGGCCTCTGCAATGTCGTTTGTAAAGCTCAGGCGTCCCGCGGCCTTGTTTCGATGGACCATTTCCTCCAGTCCTGGTTCGTAGATGGGAATCCCGCCGCGGTTCAGGAGATCGACCTTGGATCGGTCATTGTCGACACAAATCACTTTGTGACCGACCTCTGCGAAACACGCTCCGGTGACAAGCCCCACATAACCAGTTCCCACGATAGCAATTGAACTCATAATGATTTCTCGATGTATTTGTTTAGGATGCACCCTTGCCGAGCAGAACCACCGGGACGGTTTTGGCGAGGATTTTGCAGTCCAACCATAACGACCAGTTCTCGATGTATTCCCGGTCCATGGCCATCCAGTCCTGGAATGACACTTCGTTTCGGCCGCTGATCTGCCATAAGCAGGTCAAGCCAGGTTTGATCGACAACCGTTTCCGATACAGCCAGTCGTATTTGTCCACTTCGCCCGGCAATGGCGGACGCGGTCCGACCAGGCTCATCTCGCCCTTCAAAACGTTGTAGAGCTGCGGAAGTTCATCGATGCTCGTGCGCCTGATGAATTTGCCCACCTTAGTGATGCGGGGATCGTTTTTGACTTTGAAGACCGGGCCATCCATCTCGTTCAAGTGCGCGAGAGCACTTTTTCGCGTTTCCGCGTCCACCACCATTGACCGGAACTTGTAGAGGCGGAACCGCCGCTTGTTCATTCCAACACGTTCCTGGACAAAGAATACCGGGCCGGGGCTTGTGGTAACCACCGCAATGCCGACGATCAGCAAAAGAGGGCTGAGCACAACCAGCAGCAGGGCCGATATCAGCAGGTCAGCGAGACGTTTGATCAGCAGTTGCACCAGCAATTGTTCTCGGAACATCGTGATGACGTATTCCCCGTCAAACGATTCGAGGTGCAGTTTCTTCAGCAACAAGGCGTCTTCGGCGTCGGGCAACAACCGAACCACAACTCCCAGCTCCTTGGCAGCACGAACGATTTTGGCGATGTTCGAAAACTGCTCCTCCACGGGCAAACAAATCAGAACCTCGTCGACGGTTCCATGGCCGACGATTTCCTGGAAGTCGTCCATCGATCCCTTGATAGCCCAGCTTGCCTGTGAACTGGGGCTTTCGACTGCCTTGTTCTCAAGGGGTTCCTCACTGATGAAACCGACAATTTTATATCCGAGTTCCGGGCTGGCATCGATGCGTGCGGCCATGGTTCTTGAACGCAGATTGGTCCCAACGATTAAGAGATACCGATAATTGTATCCGAAAGCGCGAATGGTCATCAGGAACCACCTGATGAATACGCGACTCAGCACACCCAGAACCGTCACCATTGTCCAGAACATCACGATCATCGTGACAGAGATCCGGTCGAACGAGGCAACGGACGCGACAAGCATCAGCCAGAAGGATGCTGCGGTTGTCGCCTTGATCAGGTCGATCAACTGGGAGACGAGGGTGTTGAAACGATTTGCGTTGTAACGAACGAAAGCATTGAACGTGACGTTCCATCCGATAATCAACAGCGCAATCCCTATGGCGTCCGACGCGTCGTACGAACGCTTGAAGATTCCGATCGGCGAACCGTTCCCGGTCAGAAGCGGCAGCCATTCGCCTGCCGCTGCGAGGCAGCAGAAAACCAGGATCTGGTCGAAGAGACGAAATCCCTGGATCAATAATTTGTGCCGAAGGCGGATCATATCTTACTGGTTAAGTCCAACCTTATCGGACGACGATGGAATCACTGAACTGCTCAGAGTTCCAGGTCCGTTGATCCTGCAATTTTGACCGATGCAATGGCGCGCGAGCTCGCGCGGCACCCCATGCCAGAAGCGATCGGATGCGTGCTTGCGGATATGCTTCAAGAAATCGATGTAAAAGCTGACTGGGTAGTTTCCTGGCGAGCCGCTTCCGTCGCTCAGGTTCATGTAATCCGGATGAACATTCACGAGGACCATGCCGCCCCTCTCCGCAATCCAGTCAAACTTCCGAATCCAGATGCTCGGGTCCTTTTCCTTGAGCAGAAGGAAGAGGGTCGAATCCTGGGGAAGGGTGTAGGGCAGCTCCATATACCCCGTAGCCCAAGGCGATTTGCGATTGCCATTCTGTTGACCGTTCGCTTCTTCACATCGTCCGCGGGGAACCCAAAAAGGGAAGATCGTGTGGCGTCCGTCGGGCTGAGGCTCGAATGGATCGGTGTCAAAAGTTGAAGCGTCGTAAGTGACGTTGAGATCATGCAGCCATTCCAGGTTGTGCAGCATGAAGCCGGAGCGGAAACCGACTGCGCCCCAGGAGCGGAGGTAATCGTTGATCCGTTCCGCTTTGCGTCGGAAATCATCCCGATTCTGGAAAAGCTTCCCATTGTGTTGCAGATCATGAACACCGACTTCGAATCCTTCGTTCGTCAGTTTTCCGCGCAGCGTTCCGTTGACGCGATAGGAACCTTCAGGGATGAAATTGAAGGACGAGCGAAACCCGAGATCCTTTTCGATTTGCGCGAGGGCTTCGCAGTTCGCCAATCCTTCAGGTCCTTCTACATCGTGAGTGAGGACCACGCCGAACTGTTTTCCATCGGGCCAGCCCCGCCAACTGTCAGGCTTCTTCTCCGACCCGGGGAGGATGGGCCACACGTCCTGAACGCGTCTCCGCTTCCATCGCGCGAACTGCCCACGTACCGCCATTCGGACCTGCCGCGGGATCAGAGGTTTAAAGCGGTAATAGAGGCGATTTCTAAACACGTTCGTTGTTAAAAGCTGAAACGCTGAAAAGCTAAAAAGCTAAAAAGCGTTCAAAGGCCAATGCTTAAAAAACTGAAAAGCAAAAATGCTTAAAAATCAGCGGCGTCTTAGCTTGGAGACGATTGTTGTGAAGATTGCGAGCAGTTCTCCACTTTCTCGGTTTACCAGTTCCACTTCAGTGCCCGTGATTCCACAATCATCTCGAAGAAGTTCGGTCCAGAGTTGGGTTTCGTCGGCTTCCTGTAACAAACCGTCGAGTTTTGAGCAGAACTCGCTGTCGGAGCGCGCCCGTGATGCTTCGCGGGCATGTGCTGCTACCGAAGTGCCGGATCGAAGGAGTTGATGACCTAGAACCTCAACTTCCTTGCGCTGCCGAGGCAGAGCGACGTAAAGACGAATGACTGCAGACGCATAAGCTTTCGTCCTTTCCCTCAACTCCTCAGACAGGCGGCTCATCGTTCGATATAAACGCTGAAAATCTGAAACGCTAAAAGGCTAAAAGAGGCGTTTCGGAAAAGAGCTTGCCTTAAAGCCGCTTGGGATAATCCCTCTCGTTTGCGGTTTTTCCGCTGTTTCACTCCGGGACGAATTTCAGCTTTCAGTTTTCAGCTTTTCAGCGTTTGCCTTACAGCTCTTGCTGCAATGCCTTCGGCACGTAGGTGCGGGTTTTGTTGAGGACGACGCCGACGTTGGCTTTGGTCTGGGTTAGCATGTCCACGGCTCGCTTCACGATGTCCCGATCGGTCTTTTCGGATTCCACCACCAGAAAGACCATGTCCATGAACCGCGCCAGTCGGGAGGTGGGACTGATCTGGCTGACCGCCGGCATGTCGAAGATGATATAGTCGTAATCACTGGCACGAAGCTTAGGGATTAGGCTTTGAAAACGTTTGTGCAGAATGCGAGGCAGGTTGCGATCGCCGGGACTGTCAGCCACGACAAACAAATTGTCGGTCACCATTGCGTCTTCGCGCTTGGTCCCATTGCCTTCGAGAAGTTCGTCCAAACCGCAGGCAAGCTTGCCATGGTGGAAATGCGCAGCGGCGCCTCGTTCCAGTTCATTCATGTCCACCAGCAAAACGTTTCCATCTCCGGTTTCCGAGAGAGTCGCTGCCAGCCCGCTCGCGATGGTGCTGACGCCGCTGCTCGGCGCACAGCCCGTCACCGCCACCAGCTTTGGCTTGTGGGTAAGATTCTGCGCTTCAAAGAAGAGCAACAGACGGTCGCGCAATGTTTCGTAATAGGTGCGCATTTCGGAATCTTCGTTCCAGGGAAATGCAGGGGGTGTATTGCCGTTGGTGGCATGCCCGTTTCCATTCGTGGCGGGAGCCCCAAGGAGCTTGCGGCGACTGTTACGAGAGTAGGGGATGGAGAGGAAGAGCGGAACTTTCAGCTTCTGCTCAATCTCGATGGGCCGTTTGATTGACCGGTCGAGATACATCTCGATACCAAACGCCACGGCAATTCCCAGCAGGAGGGAACCGATTGCGACTCCGATGGCAATCTGAGCTGTCTTTGTGATAGTCCGACTGGGGGGAGTGGGGCTTTCAACCGTGCTGATGTTGGATATCCGGCCAGAACTTAAAGCGTCATCAAATCTTGCGCTGCTCAGCCGGGATGAAAAGTCCTTGTAGTTCCGCTCCAGAAGATCTCTCTTGCGACGCAGTTCGTTGATGTCGCTTTCGATTTCCGCGATCTGTGCTGCTTCGAGGCGAATTTTCTGCATTTGCTCATTAAGCACACCGATCTTCGACTGAATCTGGCGGATTTGGGCGAGTTGTATCCAAACATCCCGCTGGGTTACGACAGGCCCGTCGGCCGTCATTTGAGTCGCTGCGGCAGTTGGTGTCCCCAGCAACTGCGGAAACTCTGCTTCCAAGGCGGTCATCGCCGTCTCCTTTTCGGCGATTTGCTTCTGGATATCAAGCACGCGAGGAGAATCAGGGAGATACTGGAGCAGGCGGTCCTTCTCGACCTTGCGCAGGGTTTCCAAAAGCGCTGAAACTTTTTTGTACTCTTGTACTTTTTCAGGGGGAGCAGATGTCGCTGTCATGGAGACCATGTTGGATTCCATGGAAACGGGAACCATGTTTGTCAAGTCAGTGAAGTAAAGCTGCCGTGCCCTTAGGTCGGCTTCAGCAGCGAACAAGTTTTCTCGAATGCGCGCGATCTGTTCCGCACATGCGCGTTTGCTGTCTTCCAAGGTAAGAACGGGCGACTTCCCCTCGACAGTCCGGAGCTCTTGTTCCGTCTGTTGCAGTTCGACGCGAAGTTGGTCCGTTTGCCGGGTGAGCACTTCGTCAAGTGTGCCAGGTGCGTGATAAACCTGCTGATGAATCCGGAGATAACTCGCAATGACCTGGTTCAGAACCGGCTGAACAACGGCAGGGTCAGGGTGTTGGAAGGTAATCCCGATGACAGAGCCTCGCGCCTCAGGGATCAAGCCCCCGCGCACCACCCCGGCAGCTGCGCCCAAATCCGAACCGCCACTGACTTTGCTGAGGATATTCGAAGCGCCGATCGCCTCGGCAACTTGGCGAGCCAAATCAAAGCTCGACAGAATCGCGAGTTCCGAACTCATCACGGTGGAACCACGGCCGCCCGGGGTCATCACGGTGTCGTCACTGCCGGTGACAATCGACCGGGTGTCGGTGATATAGCGAATCAAGAGTCTCGTGCGAGACTCATAGACTTTCGGCTGCGTAAACCAGATCGCACCACCTGCGACAAGTCCGATTGCCCAAATCAGCAGAATCTTCCATTTGTGCCGAAAAACGGCGTGGTATGCGTCGCCGATCTTGAAATTCGGTCCAGCGGACGGTGGATTGGGATGAGACATAATGAAATTGGAACATGGCCCGCTGCCTAGGCCACGTGTTTATACAGCAATGCGCCGATCAGACGAAGGATGGAAAGTGGAACATGGCGCAGAACGCTTGCGTGACGGCCGGAACTATCATCGGTTGAAGGGACGCAGGCGGCTGTCGAGATATCGTAGCGATGATAACCGATCGCAAGTTCCTCAGCACCCCAACCGAGTTTAAAACGGCGCAACCCTTCCTGGCCGATGGAGGTTCGGCCGAAATCCAAGATGCGCGCTCCCAAGGCGCTGAGCCATTGAATCGCTTTCCACATCACGAGATTATTTGCGCGCAGCTCCAGGAATACGGGGTCCGAGGCGCCAAACTTATAGATCGAGTGCGCGCCTTTATGTAAAAACACAGCGGCTGCGATCGGCTTGCTCTGGTATCGGGCTGTAATTACCATGCCCAGGCCTTGGGACAGAATGTGGCGGTGAAGATTCAAAAAAAGACGGAACGGTTGCGGCGGTATCCCATGCTTTTGCCGTGTTTGACAGTGAAGCAGATAATACGTTCGGAGCGCATCAAGGGTGTTTGACTTGTCGATTGTGACGCCGGCCCGTTCTGCTTTTCGAATGGCGCGACGGACCGAACTTTCAAATCCGTTGAATAGCGTGTCAGCCGACGCTGAAAGGTTCAATGTGTGTCTGTGGAACTGGATTGACGGTTCGTTGAACTTCGGGTGTTCCAGATCGGAAAGGTCGGATCGGAATTCCAGGTACTTCCATTTCCGCTGCTCTCCTAGTTGAATGGCCTCGTTGATCAGTTCGCGTTGCGAATCTTTGTCACCCAGCATTGGACACGAGTCGGTGAAGGGGAGGCAGATGCCTCGGCGGCCGGTGAGCCAGCTATCAACTTCCAGTAAGGGCAGGGCGGCGGACCCTCTCCCTAGCCCTCTCCCATCTGACCCATCCTCAGTCAAGCCACTTTGGAGGGCAGGTTGGAGAGGGAAGGGAATTGATGGATCTGCGTCGCTTGCGAGGGCTTCTCTTGCGATTAGGTAATGCGGGGTGTAGCCGTAGGTTTCCCGCAAGACTGCTGCCCATGCACCGGTGTGGAATACATTGAAACCTTCAAGCCCGGAAACTGCGGCGTCCCACTCCGTTCCCGCTCGCGGATCGATACGTTGAATTTCCACGCAGCGGGTTGCGCAAGTTTCAACATTCGCGCAGGGTTGCCCGACCGAGTTCGGGCGGATGCAGGCACCGTGGATGCGTTAACGACCGGAGCTGCACGTCATGCGGTCACGGCCTTCTCAGAAACAGCATAGTTTCCCGCTGCCTTCAAGTGCCCGCCGTTTGCCGCCAGTTTCTTTGCAGCCAATACCCGGTCTTCCAACACGACCACGCCACCGTTCATTTTCAACGATGCCGACGAAGCTTCCAGGATGCGAACCAGCTCCAAACCGCGACGGCCATGCGTCAGTGGCGTGATACCTTCTCGAATGCAATCCAGAAAGTGCTGGCATTCAGACTTCAAAGGCTCCTCGTGTTTGATGTACGGAACATACATGTCGCCGTAATGATAGGCGTATTGGAACTCTCCGAATGTGTCGTAATGCGGCGGACGGTCGACACAGGCGTCGAACACCTTGATTTTGTCGAGCGTGGCAACATCATCATAGACGATCATCCGTTTGCTACCGACAATAGTCATTTCACGTGTCTTCCGCGGATCGAGCCAGCTGCTGTGAATAATCGCCGAGCGGTTCTGGCGGAAAGACAAGCACATTGCCGTAACGTCCTCGACTCCAGGCGTCACATGAGCGCTTCCAGTACAGTTCACACTCAATGGCATTTCCTCGGTGATATGGAGGATGATTGAAAGATCGTGAGGAGCCAAATCCCATGCGACGTTGATGTCTTGCTGGAATAAACCAAGGTTCAGCCGACGAGCGGAAATGTATCGAATGTCACCCAGATCGCCCCATTCCACGATTTCCTTGATCTTCCGAACCGCGGGTGAATACAGGAATGTGTCGCCCACCATCAACACGAGCCCCTTGTTTTCGGCGATGTCAACAAGCTCCTCGCAATGCGCGACCGAATCGGCCAAAGGCTTTTCCACGAGCGTATGTTTGCCGGCAAGGAGACTGGCTTTCGCCATCGGGAAGTGATGCTTGACAGCCGTTGCGATCACAACAGCGTCGACATCGTAATCCGTCAGCATGCGTTCAAACTGAGTCTCCGTTGCGGCTTCCGGATACAAGTTCTTCAAATGTTGCAGGCGTTGAACGCTGACATCGCACATAGCCTTCAGCGTGCAGCCCGGAAGAGACCGGAAATTGCGTATGAGGTTGGGGCCCCAGTAGCCGCAGCCCACGACGCCAACGTTGATGTGTTTGGTCATAATTTTGCTTCTTGAATAAATGTGGTCAGTAGTTGCGGAGGGCTGCGCCTGCTGGTTTGGGATCATTGACGGGGCTGTGCGACGCTCCGGGGGGTGACTAAATTGGGATGTGAAACGCGACTCAGAGCCGTCTGTACGGGCTCCGCACTTGTTCGCGAATTGAATTCTTTTCGCAAACTTCAACGGCGTTCCCAATGCTTCCCATATTTCCAGCGCTCGTTGCCGGCGCGCTCCTCTGGCGCTTCAATATCATCTTCTGCGCCAATCCAATGTTCTGCGGCAAACAGAGGTCCTTTTGGCCCGTGGCAAGCCCCGCGAGAACCGGGCCAAAACTGCCATGCTAGGTCACCGCCGCGAGGGCCGGAAGGAGATCGGCCATTCTTCGATTTTCCAAGGTCACCGCGCTCCGATCGACTTCCACAAGCGTCGGGCGTCCAAGCACATCCATCAGGACTTGAACGCGGCGCCTCGCGGGCATCGAACGCAGCACCACCCCGGAAAGCCCGCGGAAGGCACCTTCCGCGATGATAACGTCCGCGCCAGATTCCAGGCGGTCTTCGACTGGCATCGGCTCCTCGGACTCAAAACAACTGCGCAGATCGGCGATGATCGCATCAGGCACAGGAGGAACCTCATCGCCGAAATGGACGAGGGTGCTCACGCCGTTCACAAAGCGGATGTCCATCATCTGCGAGCGTTCGCAGCGAAGAAAAATGTAACAAGGGAAGAGCGGCTCAACGGTTCGAACAGGACCGCGACGAGTGGCGCGCTCAATGCGCAGCCGGGGATTAAACACTTCCAATCCGACCTGACGAACCAGATTCGCGGCCGCGATGTGCTCATGCTTCGGTTTGGTCCGCGCGCAATACCAGTTCATCGTTTCGATGCAGCTACTTTCAGACTGTGCGATCATACTTCTGTTCCGGGGGCCGCTGCATCTATCGTTCCGCGCGGAACATTCTTTACCTTTAAGTGCGGTGCAACCAGTGGAAGTGCTTCAAATCGCGCCAGTCTTGCACTGTCGGCGATCAACGGACGCGATGCTGCCGTCCGCTTTGTGTCCCAACTTGGTTTCATGGGATGGGATTGTGTACACGGCGGCAGGGGTTGTCTGTCGTGGACAATGCTGATTTTGCCGTCCGTCCGAGCATGACAGGGTGTAGTGGGGAGCGCTACATGGGCGGGCAGGGACGACGGGACGAGGGGACCACGGGACCACGAGACGAAGGGACTAAAGGACGAAGGGACTAAAGGACGAAGGGATTAAAGGACGAAGGGACTCAAGGACGAAGGGACGAAGGGACTACTTTCCGGTTTGTTTTTCAACGGCGGTAATGAGGCCGTGCAGACACGCAAAAGTTCTCCGGCCTGCACCTTCGAGCAATTCAGCTTGTTCGGTTGTCAGGTAACCTAAGCGGCTAGCCAAGTGGACAAAGTATTGGGTCTCGCTAAGCGAACCGCGCGATATGTAGAGAAAGTGTAGGTAATCGCGTTGGGTCTCGCGTGAGGAACCTTCGACTATATTGGCCGGAACCGAATACGCGGCACGGCGAAGCTGGCTCGTCAGACCGTAGATCTCTGCCTGTGGAAAGTTCCGAGTGCATTCGTAGACCGCCAATGTCAACTCGTCACTCAGCTTCCATGCCTGAATCTTCCTGTAATCCCTCATCCCCTCACCCTTTAGTCCTTTAGTCCCGTCGTCCTTTAGTCCCGTAGTCCCGTAGTCCCTTCCATCAGAACCAAACGAAGCGTTCGGGGACGTAGACGATGTCGGAGGGTTTCAGGTAAAATGGCTCGGATTCCGCCCCGTTCATCACCTTGCGAAGATTGAATTGGTAGTGCTTCATGCGGCCATCAACCTCGCGCATGACACGCACGGCCTTCAAATTGGCGGTGCCGTAGTTGAATCCACCGGCTTCCATGATGCCTTCGAGCACCGATAACGGACGATTGGCCATCACTTTGCCGGGACGCAGCACAGCGCCTGTGACGAAGATCGGGTAGCTCGATGACTCAATGAAGACATTCACTTCCTTGTCGATCAATTGATCGCCGTACAGCTTGACGAGTTCGTCCTTCAACTGAATCGGAGTTAATCCCGCTGCAGGCACCTCGCCGACCAGATCCAGGGCGATCTTTCCGTCGCGGCGAATCGTCGTGACCGAGTTCAAGTTCGGGTTTCCAGGAAATCCGATTCGGAGCACATCGCCTTCGCGCAATACGACCGAAACAGAACTATTGCTGTTCGTGGCGTCGGAAACGGTGTTGGTTCCCTGGGCTGCTGCTGCAGCTTGTTTCAGGGCCTCCGCTTCCTTGGTGGCCTTGGGTTTCGGCACCGACGAGGCGCAGCCCGCGCCCGCGTGGATCAGGAACAATGTCGTGACAAGAAGCGCCAGCCGCGAAAGAGCCTGAAAGAATCGTGTTGGGCTGTTCATGGAATGCATGGTCGGAGGAAAGCGCGACTTCTTAAAGCTTTTTGATCAGTACGTGTTTGAAAGCGCCCAGCGAATTGCCATCTGGAGGAGCTCGGATCCGTCCTTCAAACCGAGCTTTTGCTTAATGCGGCAGCGATACGTCTCAACCGTGCTGATGTCGATGTGGAGGGTTTCGGAAATTTGCTGGGTGCTGCGGCCAAGGCCGACTTGTTCAAATACCTGCAACTCTCGCTCTGAAAGGCGTTCCGCCACGGATTGATGCGTCGTGGATGGGGATGCGAGCCGGGACGCTACCTGAGCAGCGGCACGCTCGCTCCAATAAATGTCGCCTGCGATTACCTTGTGCATCGCCTGCACAATGGTCTTGGGCGGTTCCTGCTTGGAAACATAACCGCGGGCGCCAGCTCGAACTGCCCGCTCGGCGGTGATGGTTTCGTCCTGCATCGAGAGGACGAGCGTTTTTACCTTCGGAAATCGGTCGCGGAGATCGCGGATGAGGTCGAGGCCGTCCGAGGATCGCAGGCGAAGGTCAATGATCGCAAGGTCGGGTTGCGCGGCGGCGATGCCTTGCAACGCTTCCTCGCGGTCGTCAGCCTCTCCGCAGAATTCCAGTCCGGATTCTTTCCGGATCGCTTCTTTCAATGCCTGACGCACCAGGGGATGGTCATCGACCACAAAAACCCTGGTTCGCTTCTCCCCATTTGCTGCTTTCTTCATGTGCTCCTGATGACCCCCGGATTAGAGGGTTTTCGAGGGAGGAATGCAAGTCGGAAGGCATTGAAGAGAGGGACTTTAACCACGGATGGACATGGATCTGAAAAAAATGCTGAAACGCTAAAAAGCTGAAATACTAAAACAACCAACCACGAATCACTCGAATCACACGAAACAAAGCATGTAATCGTGAACCTTCCGCGCATGCGCGGGGTAAATACGGTGCACGCTGCGATTCTCCGCGGATTAGCGGGGAACAGACTCTTCGTGCAAGCTTCAGGTCTACGCGATGCGGACAGCGCAGGGCAATGTCTCTACCTTCGACTGCGGATTATGCGGCGTCGGGGGGCTTGATGGGCTGGAATTGCCGGGTTTCGGGGTCGTAGGCGAAGAGTTCCGCGGTGGCTATCTTGAAGAACCAGCCGTGAAGCCGAAGGGAGCCGTCGGCTAATCGCTCTTGAACACACGGATACGAATGCAAGTTTTCAAGAGCGAAGAGAACGTTTTCCTCGGCAGCAGCCGTGCTGCGATGATCGGCAGCCGTCAGGTTCGAGTAATTCTTTTCGAGCGTCTCGCGCACGGGAGCGGCGAGTTCGAGCCAGCGGCTGAGATGCGGCATGTTCTGCAGGCTCGCTGCCGGATTCAACAGGGTTTCCATGGCACCGCATTTCGAATGGCCGCATACGACGATGTCGTTGACCCTCAAGACATCCACCGCGAACTCAATCGCCGCCGCAGTGGAATTCGTCGTGCCCACGACACTCGAAGGCGGCACAATGTTCCCAATGTTCTTCACGACGAAGAGTTCGCCCGGCTGGCTCTGCGTCACGAGTTCTGCCAAAACGCGTGAGTCGGCACAGGTGATGAACAGCGTGTGCGGGCTCTGGCCCGTTCGCGAAAGCTTCTTGAAGAGAGCGCTGTAGCGTCCGAATTCCTCTTTTCGAAACTTGTGAACGCCTTCGATTAGCCGTTGCATTTCACTCAAAACGTCAGTTCTTCAGGGATTTGGCCAGCGTCTCGTTTTTGGCGCGGGATTCCATTGCAAGTTTCTCTTTGAAAGACACATACGCTTTCTGCAGGCGTTCGTCGCCGGTCGCCAGGATCTGCATCGCAAGCAGGCCGGCATTTTTGGCGCCATTGACGGCAACCGTCGCGACGGGAACGCCGGGAGGCATTTGGACAATTGAAAGCAAAGCGTCCATGCCTTCCAGCGCCTTTCCTTGGATGGGAACGCCGATGACGGGCAGGGGAGTGAAAGCCGCCGTGACGCCAGGCAAGTGCGCGGCGCCGCCCGCCCCAGCGATGAATACGCGAATGCCGCGATCGAAAGCGCCGCGGACGAATTCCTCGAGATCGTGCGGGGTTCGATGAGCTGAAATCACGCGCGCGTCGAAGCCGACCTGAAAATCAGCGCAGACGTCGGCCGCGGCTTTCATCACGGGCCAATCCGAATCGCTGCCCATTAAAATTCCAACCCTGAGAGGTGCTGATGAGTTCATGGGCGCGGAGTTTAGGCTGGGACGTGCCAAAGGGCAAAGCGCAAAGCGCCGGGTAACAGGAACAACGAACGAATCGGCGGCAAAGAAGGGGAGGCAACCACGGATGGACACGGATCCAGCAGAAGATGCATGACCACGAAACACACGAACCACACGAAAATGTGGACGGAAAGGCTGCAGTTCCTGTTTGGAACCCAATAGTCGACCACTCCGTATCGCGCGAGGCGGACGCGAATCGGTCTTGGAGCGGGCACACTCCGAAGCGGAAAGGTTGACCGGAGGAAACGGAGATAGCAGAGGAATGCCTGACAAGCTGTAAACCGGTTGAGACACGGATTCGCACGGATTAGCACGGATGGGCGTGATCAAGTGTGTGTGATCACTGCGATCTGTAAACCCCTGGACCCTCTCGCCCTGTGAGGCACGAGCGGGGAGAGAGTTGGAGAGAGGGGATTGAAATCGTCCTAAATCTGAACCTCTGCTTCCTCTGCGAGCTCCTGTTAAAAATTTTGATAGCAGAGATGATGAACGACCCTGCTATGCCTCTGCTCCCCGGGCTGCGCTCGGAAGAGACGGAGTTTAAGAACTACGAGTTTGATCACTACTTTTGATCCAGCCGATATGGATCAAAAATCGACTTCCGCATTGACCGATTGATTGGGCGGTCTAGAGTTTTCGGCCATGATGATGAGGCGCCTCTCCTGCCACGCGGCTTTGCTTTGGCTTTCGCTCTTTGCAGTCTGCTTTTCACTTCCATCCGTTCGCGCAGCCACGTCGCCAGATGATCAATATGTCCGCCTCTACTCGCTTTTCTCCGAGGCTGAGAAACTGAGCGCCGACGGCAAACGCGAGGAAGCCCTCAAGAAGTATCAAGCGGCACAGATCGAATTGATGCAGTTCAAGCGCGCTCATCCGACATGGAATAGCCGCATGGTGACGACACGCCTCGCAGACCTCGCCGACAAGATCAATAAACTGTCGCAGGTTCCTGAACCTGCGACGCCGCAAAGTGCCGCATCGGCAGCCCGGTCTGCCGCAGGTCCGGTCAAGCTTCTCGCGCCAGGCGCCGAACCGCGCCAGGTCCTTCGACTGCAACCCAAGCCGGGCGATGTGCAGAAGGTTGGGATGACCATGACTTTCGATATTTCCATGGAAATGGGCGCCGCACCCGCTCAATCAATCAAGACGCCGCCCATGGATATGACGGTGGAGGTCACGGTCAAGAGCGTGGCCGAGAACGGTGATATCGAATTCGAAAGCGTGATCAGCGAAGTCAGCATGCGCGACGATCCGTCCGTACCCAGCCAGGTCACGGATGCCATGAAAGGGTCCGTGGAAGGGGTGCGTGGGATTTCGACGTCGGGCACGCTGAGCAGCCGCGCGATCAGCAAACACCTGGAGGTCAAGACAAGCGGCAATGTGAACCCGCAAGTGCAACAGACGGTTGACCAAATCAAGGAAGTCCTGGCGAATCTGACGTTGCCGTTGCCTGAGGAGCCTGTGGGGATCGGGGCGCGATGGGAGGTTCGGTCGCCACTGAAGTCGCAGGGAATAACCATCAACCAGGTCACCACGCAGGAACTCACGGCGATGGAAGGCAGCAGGGTGACGCTGAGCACCAGAGTTTCCCAGACTGCAGGCCGCCAAAAAATAACGAACCCAGGGATGCCGTCGATGCAGATGGACCTGGAAAAGTTGACTGGGGCGGGAAGCGGAACCGGCGTGATGGATCTTGTGCGGCTGCTTCCGCTGTCGGGCAATAGCAAGTCGCACCTGGAGATGAATATGTCGATGAATGCTGGCGGTCAGCGGCAGACGATGAAGATGAAGATGGATATCGCGCTGGAGTTGCAGGGGAAATAGGAGCGCGGCGGGCGCGTCTGAGATGTGAACCGGGCTGCCCCTCTCTCCAACTCTCTCCCCGCTCGTGCCTCACGGGGCGAGAGGGTGAGGGAGTTGCGGAGCAAATAGGGAGGACGATGGGCGCGGGTGTGACGGGTTAACCGCCGAAGATTTCCGAAGCTCCGTTACCTCTGTGTGCTCCTGTGAAATTCCAACGGGCTGCCCCTCTCTCCGGCTCTCTCCCCACTCGTGCCTCACGGGGCGAGAGGGTCAGGGAGTTGCGGAGCAAATAGGGAGGGCGGTGGGCGCGGGTGTGACGGGGTTGATCGCCGAAGATTTCCGGACCTCCGTTACCTCTGTGTGCTCCTGCGAAATTCCAACGGGCTGCCCCTCTCTCCGGCTCTCTCCCCACTCGTGCCTCACGGGGCGAGAGGGTGAGGGAGTTGCGGAGCAAATAGGGAGGACGATGGGTGCGGGTGTGACGGGGTTGATCGCCGAAGATTTCCGGACCTCCGTTACCTCTGTGTGCTCCTGTGAAATTCCAACGAGCTGCCCCTCTCTCCGGCTCTCTCCCCGCTCGTGCCTCACGGGGCGAGAGGGTGAGGCGGTGAGGCGGAGTATTACTTTTCTTTTGAATTCAATCCCGAACCCCGACAACATGCGCGCTCGCTCAGGATGCCGAATTCCGTTACCTGAATTCCGCAGTCCGCACGAACATGAAACGCACGCATCATTGCAACGAATTACGGCCGTCCCACATCGGGCAAACAGTCACTTTATCAGGTTGGGTTCACTCCCGCCGCGATCTCGGCGGCTTGATCTTTATTGATATCCGCGATCGGGAAGGCCGCACGCAAACCGTTTTTGACCCGTCGAATGTCGCGGCGGATCTCTTCACCAATGCGGCGGCGTTGCGCAGCGAATGTGTGGTCAGTATCACCGGCAAGGTGCGCCAGCGGCCCGAGGGCACCAACAATTCCAAGATCCCGACCGGCGATGTCGAGGTGGTCGCCGAGCAGCTCGAAGTGTTGAACATGGCTGAGGTCCTGCCGTTTCCTGTCGACGATCCCGAAGTCTCGAGCAAGGTGAACGAGGAACTGCGGCTTCAGCATCGTTACCTGGATCTGCGCCGTCCCGAGATGTCGCGCAACCTGTGCCTGCGTTCCAAGGTCGCCATCACCACGCGCCAATACATGGACGAGCAGGGGTTCCTTGAAGTGGAAACACCGATCCTGTTCAAGTCGACTCCCGAAGGCGCGCGCGAATTCCTGGTGCCGAATCGGCGCGAGCCCGGAACCTTTTACGCGCTGCCGCAATCACCACAGCAGTTCAAGCAGATGCTCATGGTGGCAGGGATGGAACGATACTTCCAGATTGCGCGCTGTTTCCGCGATGAAGATCAGCGCGCCGATCGCCAGTTGGAATTCACGCAACTCGATCTTGAGATGAGCTTCATCGAGCGCGAAGACATTTACGCGCTGATTGAAGGCTACTTGAAACGGGTCTGGAAAACCGCGTTGAACGTGGATATTCCCACGCCATTCAAGCGAATCAGCTTCCAGGAAGCCATGGACCGTTACGGCATCGACAAGCCCGACACTCGATTCGGCATGGAATTGGTCGACTTCACCGAAGCCTTCCGCGCGAGCAGCTTCAAGGTATTCAGCGGCGCGATCGCTAATGGCGGCGTCGTAAAGGCGTTGAACGCGAAAGGAATGGCGGGAGCGACGCAGGGTCAAATCGAGACGATGACCGAATATGCCAAAAGCTTCGGCGCCAAGGGCCTCGCCTACATCAAGGTGGAGAACGGCGAATGGAAATCGCCTATCGTGAAGTTCTTCAACGACGCTGAAAAGCAGGCGCTGATCACAAAGCTGGCGATTGAGGAAGGCGACCTGATTCTTTTTGCGGCAGACCAATGGCTGAATGCCTGCGAGATCCTGGGCAAGATCCGCCTCTATTGCGCAGAGGTTTTGAAAGGGCAGGGAAAGCTCACGATCGATTCGAATCGTTTTGAATTCCTTTGGGTCATCGAGTTTCCGCTGTTGGGTTTCGATCGGGAACAGAATCGTTGGTACTCGAGCCATCATCCCTTCACTGCACCTGTGGCGGATGACATCCCGCTGCTGAAGACTGATCCCAAGAAGGTGCGCGGACAGCATTACGACATCGTGGTGAATGGCGTCGAATTGGGCGGCGGCTCGATTCGGATCCATCAGCCTGACGTGCAGAACACCATTTTCCGGGAGCTCCTGCAGATTCCTGAGGATGTCGTTAAGGCCCGCTTTGGCTACATGCTGGAAGCGTTCAAGTATGGCGCACCGCCGCATGGCGGCATTGCGCTGGGCTTCGATCGGCTCTGCGCGATTCTGTGCAATACGCCGAGCATTCGCGACGTGATTGCGTTCCCAAAGACGGCAAAAGGCACTGACCTGATGACCGACTCGCCGAGCACGGTCGAGCCGAAACAGCTTCGGGAATTGCACATTGATCTGAAGGTGAAGAAGCCTGAAACGCCTGCGGCGTAGCCGAGGAGCGCGGCGTTCACGCCGCTTGGGCTGTGGAAGGCGGGAGTGCGTGGGCAAAATGCCAACGCGTTCGCAGGTTTGGCGTTGAAGCAGACTGAAGCGTGCAGTCTGGGAGCGCGGCGTTTACGCCGTTTGTCGTTTGGATTTTGAATGTTCATCGTTGATACACTGATCCTCATAACGGGCCTGTTGCTGCTGTTCGGAATTGTTTCCAGCAAGCTTTCCACCAGGCTTGGAATGCCCGTTCTTGTGCTGTTCCTGCTTGTTGGCGTGCTCGCCGGCTCCGAAGGCATTGGTGGTATTGAGTTCGAAGACTACAAGCTCGCACATGCCATCGGAACGGTCGCGTTGGCGATGATCCTCTTCGACGGTGGACTGGGAACTTCGGCCGCTGCCATTCGGATCGCGTGGAAGCCATCCATCCTCCTCGCCACAGTCGGCGTCATATTGACCGCGGTGATCACGGGCGTGGCCGCGACCTGGATCCTGGGAGTCAGCCTTCTCGAAGGCATGCTGCTGGGCAGTATTGTTGGTTCGACTGACGCATCCGCGGTGTTTTCCATTCTACGATGGGGCGGAGTCGGTTTGCCGAAGAAGATCGCTTCCGTGCTCGAAGTTGAAAGCGCATCCAACGATCCAATGGCCATTTTCCTGACCGTTGGGTGCATTGAACTGCTGTTGGGGAACGTGGAAATGGGTCCTGGATTGCTCAAGCTGTTCGCGTTACAAATGACAATCGGCGCAATCCTTGGCATCGCGGGTGGCTATGCGGCTGTCTGGACCGTGAACCGGATTGAGCTCGGTGCGGCAGGAATGTATCCCGTCCTCGTGAGCGCCTTCGGCCTGCTGACTTACGGTGCGGCGGTGCAACTGGGCGGCAGCGGGTTCCTTGCGGTCTACCTGGCAGGCGTCATCATTGGCAATAAAAAGCTGATGTTCCAACAGGGCATTCGACGATTCCACGATGCCATTGCCTGGCTCGCGCAGATCATCATGTTCGTTACGCTCGGCTTGCTCTGTTTCCCGAGTCGTTTGCTCGAGGTGAGCGGCAAGGCGGTGTTGATCAGCCTGGTTCTTATTTTCGTTGCGAGGCCTGTCTCCGTGGTGCTTTCGGTCCTGCCGTTTCGATTCAAGTGGAACGAGCTGACGTTTATGTCGTGGGTTGGATTGAAAGGCGCCGTTCCGATTACACTGGCGACGTTCCCGTTGATGTTCGCCACCGGCGAGAGATCACTCCAGGCGCAATTGATCTTCGACGTGGTGTTTTTCATTGTCGTCGTGTCGGCCGTCGTCCAGGGCACGAGCCTGGCCCCGGTTGCAAAATGGCTGGGATTGGAAACGCCGCGCGAACCTGAGCCTCCCGTGAACCTTGAGATCAGTTCGTTGCGCAACGTTGATGGCGAAGTTCTGGATTATGCCATCACCGACGATTCGCGCGCTGCGGGTCGGCAGGTCAAGGATCTCGCGTTGCCCGGCGGAGTGGTCATCGCGCTGATCGCGCGGGGCGAACAAATCATACCGCCCCAGGGGCTCACGCGCATCCATGCAGGCGATCACGTCATCCTCGTATTGCGCCCCGGCACGAAACCGCTCGTGGATCAGGTGTTTGGACGGAATCCCCCTGAACGAGCCTCAGTGCCGTCCACGGCAGAGTTCCCGTTCCGAGGCTCGACGAGGGTTGGGGAACTGGAGGAGTTTTATTCCATCTCGATGGAAGAAGACAATGAAACGACGCTGGACCAACTGATGCGAAAGAAACTTGCGCCTGACGAACCCCAGTTGAATGCCATCGTTGAAATCAGCTCGCTTCGATTTCGGGTCCAACGACTGGCCCCTGATGGGAAGATTGAGTTGGTGGGGATGTCGATCCTGGAATAAACGCGGAGTGCGCCGGTGAGGAGAACGGCTTAGGCGAATGACGCTAATGTTCGCGAATTGAAGAGAGCAACTTCAACCACGAATCACACGAACCACACGAAAAGAGGGCAGCGGAAAATAAATCTAACCGCGGACGAACACGGATTCAGAGACAGCTTCCTCTGCCTTTTCTCTGCTACCTCTGCGTGCTCCTGTTAAAGGTCTTATCTTCGCACTCTTCCCCGTCACGGGCACACTCGGACAACGTTTCAAATTGATTTGCCTTACGCCGCCTTGGCTTTGGCCTGGGCACCGGATCGCACAACCTTGATAGGTTCCGGCGTTTTGTAATGTCGCTTGAGTCCAACCTCGGTCAGCAACTTGGCAGGAACCCGCGAGATGAATTCTGGAAAGCTGCGTTCAACGCGATCGCGAAGGAGCTTCTGTCCGGATTTAGAAGCCCAGAATTCCTCTTCGATTTTCGACAGGGCGATCCCGGCTTCCTCAGGCGAAAGCGTCTCGTGTTTGGCCAGGATCCAAACGAGTTCCTTGTCGCCGGGCATGGCCACGGGGAATGGCGCAAACTTGGGTTTGAATTCCTCTTCCTCGGCCTGGTCCGCAGTGGCGTTGGGATTGACGCGCACTTCGCCTGTGAACTGGGCGCCATCGGTCAGGGCAAGTTCCACGGTCAGCGTCTTTTCTTTCTTGTTCGGACGCACGGTGACGTCGCCATCGCCGAAGGTTTGCGTCAGTTGCCGTTTCACTTCTTCAATGCTCTTCGGTTCGAGATCCGGAATTTCCAAGTGCTGGCAGAACTTCTCGAATGCGGTGACGCGGGCTGTGGCTTTGAGTTCGTTTTCGACGGCGCCGTAGATTTTGTCGGCGAGTTTCGGGTCGTGCGTGGCCTTCGGCAGGACGCGTTTCAGGAGTTCGAGCAACTGGGCTTCGTTAGCTTTTTTAGGTTCTTTTTTCATGCGGCGAAAATGGAACTCCGTTTTATCACGGAAGCAGCAAAGGGCAAGAACTTGAACGGGAACGAAGTGGAAAAAAATTTTGCCCGCCGGCGAACGTCGCGTCGCGATGTTTGTAATCACGTAAGGGCCGCCATCTGCGAGCGAACTGAGCGGGAAAGGGCACTACGCCGCGAGTCGGGAGGATCCGCGCTGATTCATTTGAAGCGCAGCGCGGTAGTTGGGACCACCAAAACGGGAGGGGCCTAGCGGTTGCGGCGCTTCATTGCCATAAAGGCGGCACCGAGGGCACCGAGAGCGAAGATCGAAGGTTCAGGAATCGGGACGAGATAAAGATTCTTGTCGATGCCGATGATGAACGAGTCGCCCGCAGCAATCAGACGGTCCCATTGAAATGCCCAGGTTGCGTCGCCAGTCATCGGACCCGAATTGTCGTTCAGCGTTGTCGGTGCGCCATCGTTAAGCGAGTTGAGGATGGTGGGGAAACTGGAAACCTGACCGTGATTCGCGCCCGATGTCAGGACCGTATCGACCGTTCCGAGATTGGAAGGCTTGAACTGCAAGGCTTCGTTGTAAAAGCCCTGGATGTTCTTTCCGAGCTGCACCGTGTCATTGGCCGATGATCCCGCCAGGTCGAAGTCCGCGTACTGGAAGAAATGAAAATCGAGTGCTGACCCGGAAAGGTTGGTGATCTTGACCTGCTCGGAAACACTGGAGACGCCGCTGCCCGATGAACCACCCACGAGCGAGTAGCTCGTCTCGATGCTGAACATGGCGTTGCCATACAGCACATTCAGTGTGTTCGCGGTCGGCTGTGACTGGCTGATCAACGGGAGCGTGCTCAGCGCGCTTTCGCCACCAACGCTGCCCACGCGAAGGTAAAAGCTTTGCAATACCAGCTGGCTCACGCCGTCGACGAGCCACGTGGTCATCAATTGATCGCTCGTGGGATTGATGACAAGGGAGCTGTTGCTATCAGTGAGCTTTGCCGGCGCCGCAAGCGCAGGAGAAGGCGCAGCGAGAACCAGCGCGGAAACGGCGGCCAGGCAAGCCTGACTCTTTACCCCAAAACGAGTGCGTTGCGTGTTTTTCATTCTTCTCCTGTGTGTTGTGAAGGGTTGTCCTCCTTTTGGGCAAAGCTGTCAAGGGATTAGTCAGAAAAACTTCGGGGGAATTGTCCGTATTTTCCGAGGAGAAACGGCTCAGGTGGGGTGAGTTCCCCGTTCGCATCCCTGCACCCGCTTTTTTTGGGGTGCCAAAGTTCACGGGAAACCAATGTTTGGGACAGCTCGTCTCAAATTTCATGCTGAAGCCGATTGCCGCTGCCGCTTGGGACGTTCGCAAGGCAGCGCACCTGCTGAATCGCGCGGGGTTCGGCGGAAAGCCTGTGGAAGTTGCGCGATTCACCGAACTCGGCGCTTCCGCCGCTGTTGAGGAGCTGGTTGATTTCCAGCGGATTCCGGATCCCACGGCGGATCCCGAATGGGCAAAGCCTGATCCCGAACGCATTCAACGTCTGGCCGACTTGCGCAAGGCTCCTGAACCTGAACGTCGTGAACTCCAAAGGCAGGAACAGCGATTGCAACGGGAACGGCTTTTGGAATTGCGCCTGTGGTGGCTGAATCGCATGGCTTTTGGCCCGCGGCCGCTGCAGGAGAAGCTGACCCTCTTCTGGCATGGGCATTTCGCAACGAGCTTCGAGAAGGTGCGCGATGCCTACTACATGTGGCGCCAAAATGAGCTTTTCCGCCGAATTGCCGTCGGCAACTGGCGCGACATTCTTGTCGAGGTCGGAACCGATCCCGCCATGTTGATCTGGCTCGACCAGGGACAAAGCCGCAAGGAAAAGCCGAATGAGAACTTCGCACGTGAAGTGATGGAGTTATTTGCGCTCGGCGAAGGTCATTACACGGAAAAGGACGTTGCTGAGGCGGCCCGCGCCTTCACGGGTTGGACACTTGATCGGGCAGCGCAGCGGTTCGTCACCCGCCCACGATGGCACGACGAGGGCGAGAAAGTCATTCTGGGGAAAACTGGCAACTTCACTGGCGAGGACGTTATTGAAATCATCGTGAATCGCCCTGAAGCCGCCACCTTCATCACGGGAAGACTGTGGCAGTTTTTCACGGGCGAATTTCCCGCCCCTGCTCTCAATGCGGCGTTGGCTGCCGAGTTCCGACGCTGCGACAAGATGGTCGGGGCGTTCCTGCGAACGATGTTCCTTTGCGAAGAGTTCTACGCGCAAGCTGTCATCGGTAATCAGGTGAAGAGTCCTGTTCAATGGCTGGTTGGAAGCGTGCGGCTCCTCGAGCGGCAAATGCCAACGCCCCGATTCTGTTTGGATTTGTTGCGTTCGCTCGGACAGGAACTTTTCGCTCCGCCGAATGTAAAAGGCTGGGACGGCGGCACGAGTTGGATCAGCACGAACACCCTTATGGCGAGATACACCGCTGTTCCGGTTTTGGTCGATGGCGAAGCGCCACCGCAGCCCCGCCGTGAAGGAAATCCCGATCGCCCCCAGCGACGCCAGCGGCCAGCGCTCAAGGGCGGCATCGATCCGATGCTTCTTTTTTCATCGGCCGAGCGCGCGGACAAACGGGTGTTCCTGGACGCGCTGCAACAACGCCTGCTTCAAGGTCAACTTCGCGGAAAGGCTGCGGAACAACTTCGGGAATATGTGGAATCGGCGGCAAGCCTCGACCCTGAAACGATCAAGGGGGCAATCCGTTTGGTGTTGGGCACAACCGACTATCAATTGAGCTGACATGAAAAAGATCACCTTGCAAACCCGGCGTGAATTCTTGCGAGGAACGCTGCTCACGAGTGCGCTGTCGTGGACTGTTCCCGCGTTCCTCGCCAATACGTTTTCATCGATCCAGGCTGACGCCGCGGATCGGACGACGCAGGTCATCACAGGACGCGATGGTTCAATCCTGGTCGTGCTGCAAATGGCTGGCGGTAACGACGGGTTGAACACCGTGATTCCTATCGGTAATGAATTTTACGAGGAGGCTCGGCCGCGGCTGCGAATCGACCCAAGCCAATCGCTGAAGTTGAACGACGGTTTTGGATTCCATCCTGCGCTGAGAGGACTCAAGGAGTTGTTTGATGCTGGACAGTTGGGAGTCATCCACGGCGTCGGGTATCCAAACCCGAATCGATCCCATTTTCGATCCACGGAAATTTGGCAGACTGCGAGCGACTCCGAACGGTTTGAGAAACACGGCTGGATCGGGCGCTATTTTGATCATGCGTGCGGTGGTGCAGAACCCACCATCGGGGTGAACGTCGGCCGGCAGGTGCCGCAGGCATTTGCGGCGCGCACGCCGAAGGGTGTCAGCCTCGACAACCCGCGCAATTACCGCGTGCCGGATTTCG
>Ga0196970_1000490_pt1 | contig 44497 bp, 38 predicted proteins | sample S1v_513CmetaG_FD_148672 | JGI IMG/M metagenome (GOLD analysis project Ga0196970, IMG submission 148672) | Soil microbial communities from Anza Borrego desert, Southern California, United States - S1+v_5-13C | ecosystem: Environmental > Terrestrial > Soil > Desert | place: USA: California... | reverse complement strand
CGAAGGACACGCCGTTCACGGACAGGCCGTAGTCGGCGGCGTGCTTGGCGAGGTGCATGACCTCGGCCGAGCGCAGCAGCGCCTTGGTGGGGATGCAGCCCCAGTTCAGGCAGATGCCGCCCAGGTGTTCGCGTTCCACCACGGCGGTGGACAGGCCGAGCTGGGCGGCGCGGATCGCCGCCACATAGCCGCCGGGCCCGCTGCCAATGACGATGACGTCGTAGTTCATGTCGGCCAAAGTAGCCCTCCCTCATGTCATTGGGCGCCGGGCCTCGCGGCGTCCCAGGATTTACGCCAAAATGTTCAACAGCCGGAGTCGGGCGCGCTTAAGACTGTCGGAGCGCATTGCCGCCCTTTCCGGTGACCAGATATCTCTGACAAATTCGCCAAGGCGCCGATTGTACCCCAGCCCTTGTGACGCAACTGCATTACGGGGTGGAAGCAGGTCATCACGAACATCCCGCGGCGCCCGTCGAGCCAACTCAAGCAACGAGCGTTTCGGATCTTCCAATTCGTCTGGCTTAAGCGGTATCAGCTTACTACTTACACCGAGCAACCCAGCCATAGCTTCATGATCAGCTAAGAGCCACGCCTCAGTTTCCCTAACGGCAACGCGAAAAAGGAGGTTACCGGGCGGTGTACGTTGCCCTAGCCAAGCATCCTTTAGAATCTGAGGGCAGCTACCGCGGTCAAGATCCGTTAGAACCAGCATGGGCCTTCGCATTGCCAACGCGCAGAATTTCTCCATGTTCGCCTTTAAATACCCAAACCCCCGGCGACCAAAGCGTGGCTCGATCTCTGAGCTGGTATTTCGTTCCCGAATCAAGCGAATGGCGACCTCCTCGCTTAACTCATCTTCCGTCGCGATCGCGATTGCGGACATCATAGGCGTCCGAGGTCCTTTGCAGCCGCAGGACGGGTTTTAGGCAAAACCACTTCAGCGACGGAAAATCCGCTCTCCAGGGTTTCACGCTCCTCCAACGTAATCGGACGGACGCGCGTCCCTTCTTTGGCGGGTTCCAGGACAAGAACCCCCCGAGCATCGATTCCGGGGTTGCTTAGAAGTGCTTCGCTATGCGTGCTAACTATAATTTGGCTGCGACGCTTCGTTCCACGCTGTATCCTGTCCAGCAAAAGAGGAATTTCTTTAACAATTCCATCATTCAGAGAAAGCTCAGGCTCCTCCAGCAACAGCAGCTCTTCTCCTTCCAAAAGAGACCACAGCAACGCAATCAACCGAAGCGTACCATCCGAAAACTGATCCTCCCTCTGCCACCCAGCATTAGGGCGAAAGTGCTGATATCTTGCCTCTAGATGGGGGAATCCAGTCGCCTCATCCCTTATGAATTTGAGTCCTTCAAACTGCGGAACAGCAAGAACTAGGGCCTCTTGTATTCTCTTCAAACGAGCGTCACGTGTCTTGAGCTGCGCACGCGCGAGTCGCTCAAGGAATCCCTGCCCGAACGGATCTCCCTCCAACCTTCTGCCGCCAATCTCATCGCTGTGCTTAAGCAATTGCGGAACCAGATGAAGATAGTTCACACCCGAGAAAAATTCTGCAATCTCACGAAACTCTGCATTTACCTGAATTTGCTCCAGATATGTCTGAGTAAGGCGAGCATCATCTTTTCTGTCTTCGTCGTGAGGGCGATTAAGAATTACATCCGACCCACAAACTACTTTCTCCTCAGTGATAAGGAGACGCTGCCGCCCCTTCCCTTCAGCTTGAAAGGCAAGTGCATAGGTCCATGCCGGAGCAGGGTCATCCGGAGCATGAGAAAGCTCTACTTCAATGCGCACAAAAGGCGGCCGGCGCGCATGAAGACAGCGAAGCTTGGAAATTCCACCGCGAACGCTGACTGCTTTCTGAAGCCCGCCACCTTCCGGCTTACTGACGTCCCTTAGAAATCGAAAAACATCCAGGAGGTTTGATTTCCCTGCGGCGTTTGGCCCAAGGACATACGTCCTCTCACGAAGAACAATATCTGCTTCTCGAAAGTTCCGCCAGTTTCGCAACTTAAGGCGTGTCACAATCATGCCGCCAACTCCGGTCAAATCCCTTGGCTAGTAGAAGCTATTGTAACATCGCTCCGCAAGCACGTGAGCAATGATCAGCAATGGCATGGCTCATGTCGGCCAAGGGTCACTCTCCCTCGTCTAAGGCACCGTCCGGGGCGGCGAACAGCCGCTCCTCGGTCCGGCAGGCCTCGTCGATGATCATCTGGTACAGGCCGGCGACGAAGCCGGGGTCGAGGCCGACGGCCTCGCCCCGCGCGGCCGCCTGCCGCTTCACCGCCTCGATGCGTTCCGGCAGGACGGCCGGGATCCCGTGGCGGTGCTTCACGTCGGCGACCCGGCGCACCACGCCGAACCGGCGCCCCAGAAGGGCGACCAGCTCGGCGTCGATGGCGTCGATCTCCGCGCGCAGCGGCGCCAGCGGGCTCTCGTCCGGCGTGCTCACAGCAGCATGCTCAGCGGATCCTCGACCAGCTTCTTGAAAGCGGCCAGGAACTCCGCACCGACGGCGCCGTCCACCACGCGGTGGTCGACGGAGAGCGTGCAGCTCATCATCGTGGCGACGGCCAGCGCCCCGTCCTTGACGATCGCGCGCTGCTCGCCGGCACCCACCGCCAGGATGCAGCCCTGCGGCGGGTTGATGATGGCGGCGAACTCGCGCACGCCGAACATGCCCAGGTTGGACACCGAGAAGGTGCCGCCCTGGAACTCCTCCGGCTTCAGCTTGCCGTCGCGCGCACGCTTGGCGAGGTCCTTCATCTCGTTGGAGATCTGGGCCAGCCCCTTGCCTTCCGCCGCCTTGATGATCGGCGTGATCAGGCCGTTGGGCGTGGCGACCGCCACCGACACGTCGGCGTGCTCGTACTGGAGGATGCCCTCGTCCGACCACGCGGCGTTGGCGGCGGGCACCTTCTTCAGCGCCAGGGCCACCGCGCGGATGACGAAGTCGTTGACCGACAGCTTGTAGGCGTCGGACCGGCCGTTCAGCTCGGCGCGCACCTTCATGAGCGTGTCGAGCTGGCAGTCGATGGTCAGGTAGAAGTGCGGGACCGTCTGCTTCGCCTCGGTCAGACGGCGCGCGATGGTCTTGCGCATGGACGAGTTGGGCTGGAGCGTGTAGCGCATGCCCAGCTTGTCGGAATAGTCGCGCGCGTCCACGCCCGCGGCGGCGGCCGGCCGGGGAGCCGGGGCGGCAGCGGACGCCGGTGCGGCGGCCGGCGCCGCACCGGGAGCCGCGGCCTGCGGGGCGGGAGCCGGCTTGGCTCCGCCGCCGGCCTTGGCGGCCTCCACGTCGGCCTTGACGATGCGGCCATTGGGGCCGGAGCCCTTCACCGCCTTCAGGTCGACGCCGGCCTGTTCGGCGAGGCGGCGGGCCAGCGGGCTGGCGAACACGCGGTCACCCGCGTGGGCAGCGGCGGGAGCCGCCTGCGGGGCCGCCTGCGGCGCGGGGGCGGGAGCGGCGGCGGGGGCGGTTGGGGCCGCAGCGCCATTCCCCTTGGGGGCTTCGGCCTTGGGCGCGCCGCCGCCAGCCTTGGCGAGCGCGCTCTCGTCCTCGCCTTCCTCCAGCAGCACGGCGATGGGGGTGTTCACCGCCACGCCCTGGGCGCCGGCCTGCACCAGGATCTTGCCCAGGCGGCCTTCGTCGACCGCCTCGACCTCCATGGTCGCCTTGTCGGTCTCGATCTCGGCGAGCACGTCGCCGGACTTCACCGTGTCGCCTTCCTTCTTCAGCCACTTGGCGAGGTTGCCCTCGGTCATGGTGGGCGAGAGGGCGGGCATCAGAATCTCGATGGGCATGTCCCGACCTCCGTCTTACGCCCGGTAGAGGGCTTTTTTGGCCGCGGCGGCGATGCTGTCCGGCTGCGGCAGGACCAGCTTCTCCAGGTTCGCGGCGTAGGGCATGGGCACGTCCTTGCCGCTGACGCGGATCACCGGCGCGTCCAGGTAGTCGAACGCGTGCTCCATCATCAACGCGCTGAGTTCGGCGCCGATGCCGCAGGTGGCCCACGCCTCCTCGACCGAGACGAGGCGGTTGGTCTTCTTCACGCTCTCGACGATGGTGTGCACGTCGAGCGGGCGGATGGAGCGCAGGTTGATGACCTCCGCCTCGATGCCCTCCTGCGCCAGCAGCTCGGCCGCGGCCAGCGCCTGGGCGACCATCAGCGAGTAGGCGGTGATGGTCACGTCCTTGCCCTGGCGCATCACCTTGGCGCGGCCGATGGGGATGGTGAAATCCTCCGAATCCGGCACGTCGAAGCTCTGGCCGTAGAGGATCTCGTTCTCCAGGAAGATGACCGGGTTCGGGTCGCGGATGGCGGCCTTCAGGAGGCCCTTGGCGTCCGACGCGCTGTAGGGGGCCACGACCTTCAGGCCCGGAACGCTGGCGTACCAGGGGGCGAAGTCCTGGCTGTGCTGGGCGGCGACGCGGGCGGCCGCACCGTTCGGGCCGCGGAACACGATGGGGCAGCCCATCTGGCCGCCGGACATGTACAGCGTCTTGGCGGCCGAGTTCACGATGTGGTCGATCGCCTGCATGGCGAAGTTGAAGGTCATGAACTCGACGATCGGGCGCAGGCCCTTGAAGCCGGCGCCCACACCCAGGCCGGCGAAGCCGTATTCGGTGATCGGCGTGTCGATGACGCGGTCGGGGCCGAATTCCTGCAGCAGGCCCTGGGACACCTTGTAAGCACCCTGGTACTGCGCGACCTCCTCGCCCATCAGGAAGACCTTGGCGTCGCGCCGCATCTCCTCGGCCATGGCGTCGCGCAGGGCCTCGCGCACGGTCTTCTTCGACACGGCGTCGAAGAACTTGTCCTCGTCGGAGGCCGGCGGGGCGGCAGGGCCGCTGGTGGGCTCGGCCGGGAGGGTGGCCGGCCTGACTTCTTTACCTTGGGCGTCCTCACCCTTCACCACCGGCTGGGCGGCGGTCTTGGGCGTGGACTCCTCGATGTTGGAGAGGTTGGTGACGGCTTCCTCGCCGTCGCCCAGGATGACGGCGATGGGGGTGTTCACGGCGACCCCCTCGGTGCCCTCGGCGATCAGCAGCTTGCCCAGGCGGCCTTCGTCCACCGCCTCGACCTCCATGGTCGCCTTGTCGGTCTCGATCTCCGCCAGCACGTCGCCGGACTTGATCGCGTCGCCCTCTTTCTTCAGCCACTTGGCCAGCTTGCCCTCGGTCATCGTGGGCGACAGCGCCGGCATCAGCACTTCGATCGGCATTCCATTTCCTCCGTACGCCGGCTCAGGCTTCGATGAGAACGTCCGTCCACAGCTCGGACGGATCGGGCTCGGGGCTCTGCTGGGCGAACTCGGCGCTTTCGGAGACGATCGCCTTCACGTCGCGGTCGATCTCCTTCAGCTTGTCCTCGTCCGCCACGCCGGTGTCGAGGAGGAGCTTCTTCATCTGGTCGATGGGATCGGACTCCGTCCGCATCTTCTCGACCTCCTCCTTGGTGCGGTACTTGGCCGGGTCGGACATGGAGTGGCCGCGGTAGCGGTAGGTCTTCATCTCCAGGATGACCGGGCCGTTGCCCTCGCGCACCCAGGGCACCCACTGGTCGGCGGCTTCCTTGACGTCCAGGACGTTCATGCCGTTGACCTGATGGCCGGGGATGCCGTACGCGGCGCCACGCTGGTGCAGCTCGCCGGCCGAGGAGCGCTCCTGCGCCGTGCCCATGGCGTACTTGTTGTTCTCGATGATGTAGACGACCGGCAGCTTCCAGAGGGCGGCCATGTTGAAGCTCTCGTACACCTGACCCTGGTTGACCGCGCCGTCGCCCAGATAGCAGGCGCACACGCCGCCGTCCTTCAGATACTTGTGCGCGAAGGCAAGGCCGGTTCCAAGCGGCACCTGGCCGCCGACGATGCCGTGGCCGCCGTAGAAACCCTTCTCGCGGCTGAACATGTGCATCGAGCCGCCCTTGCCCTTGGAGTAGCCGCCGCGGCGCCCCGTCAGCTCGGCCATGACGCCCTTGGCATCCATGCCGCAGGCCAGCATGTGGCCGTGGTCGCGGTAGCTGGTGATGACGCTGTCGCCGTCCCGCAGGGCAGCCTGGACGCCGGTCACCACGGCCTCCTGGCCGATGTAGAGGTGGCAGAAGCCGCCGATCAGGCCCATGCCGTAGAGCTGGCCCGCCTTCTCCTCGAAGCGACGGATCAGCAGCATCTCGCGGTAGTAGTGGAGCAGCTCCTCGGCGGAGGGCTGCGGAGCGGTCTTGGAAGCGGGCGCGGCGTCGTTCTGCGCCTTGGTCCGGCGTCGTGGGGCTGCCATGTGTCCTCCCCTGGCATTAGAGTGCACGCCGGGTTTGCGTCCCGGCGCTGCATTTCGCTACGAAAGTACTAGCGCAAGGACCCTATCCGACAAGTAGTACCTTGACAAGTAGCTGTTTTATAATACGAAATTGCAGTTAACCTGATTTACGTTAATCTGCTGATTGCACGAAGCTTCTGCCGCGCGCGCATTCGGGCCGGTCGCGAAACTTTCAGCGCACGTCGAAAACCGGCAACAACGCGTCCGCACGCGGGCCGACGGCCGCACGTTCGTTGCGCTGTCGTTGCGGATGAAACAGAAAAAATTGCGAGGCGGAGTGGGAGGGCGGGCGCACCGTCTTCGCCTGATGCCGTCGTCGCCCCGGATGGGGGCATGCCCGGACTTGCCCCGGGCACCCGCGCACGCCGATTGCTCCCAGGAACGTGGATGGCCGGAAGTGGGCCCGGCCATGACGAAGGGAGTCGTAGAGGAGAATGTATGGACTTAACGGGCCGTCGTGGCCGGCGTGTCGTCGCCGTCGTAAACCGGCGGCAGGGTGAGGATGACGTCGTTCTGGTGCGTCAGGCTCAGCATCGTACGGGCCCGCTCGTCCAGCATGTCGCGGTCGAGGCGGTCGGTGTGCAGAAGCTGGGCGCGGCGCTCCATGCGCTCGCGCTCGCCGCGCACCTGCTCCAGCACGCTCTGCGCCTGGGCGATCTCGCCCTGGAGGTGCTTCAGCGCGATCAGGCCTCGGTCGCCCTGCACGGCATAGTAGACGAAATAGGCCACCACGCACGAGCCGATCGCCGGCCCGATGACCTGCCGCAGCGCGCTCTTCGCGGCGCGCTTCAAGGAGTCGGAGATGTTCGCAACCATCGTCATGCGGCGGATGGAATCACGCCGGACGATACCCGTCAAACGAAAACCGGGCTACTTCGAAAGAAGAGGCTGGAGCGGGTTCTTGGAGCAACACAGTAATAGGTATGCCTCTGTCTTTGGCGTTGGACCCGCGCGCCAAACGGATGAGCGCATCACGGAATTGCCGGCGGCATGGCGGAATAGATCCTGCGCCCCCGTGTTGTGCAACCGGGCGCCGCGCGGTCCGTGCGGCGGCCGACCGAAGCAACACGGAGACTAACCATGCGCAGCAAGCTCCTGCTCGCAGCCCTGCCGGCGCTCCTGTTCGGCCTCGCCGCCTGCGACGAACAGACAGCCTCCACCGACACCGCGCCCTCGACCGCCGAGCGGCCGGCGTCGACGGCGAATCCGCCGGCCGGCGTCCCCGGCCAGAACGCGCCGGGCACCGGCGCGACGACTCCGGCGCCCGGCGGCACCGGCAGCTCGCCGAGCCAGTAAGGGTGGCCAGGCGCACGACGGGGGAGGCGGCGCCTCCCCCACCCTGCGCCCCGCACGTCGCCCTTTATACCTCGATCGTGTCCCGCGGCACCTCGCGCGGGCGGCCGTCGTCGCCGATGGCGACGAAGGTGAACTCGCCTTCCGTCACCTTCACCGGCTCGCCGGTGCGGTGCCGGCGCACCCAGGTTTCCACGCGCACGCGGATCGACGTGCGCCCGACCTTCACCACGTTCGCGAAGCAGCTCACCTCGTCGCCGACGAACACCGGCTTGTGGAAGGTCATCGCCTCGATGCCGACGGTGGCCACGCGCCCGCACGCGCGCCGCAACGCCACCACGCCGCCCGCCAGATCCATCTGCGCCAGCAGCCAGCCGCCGAAGATGTCGCCGTTCGGGTTGGTGTCCGCCGGCATGGCGATCGTGCGCAGCGCCGGATCGCTGTTCGTATCCCACGGGGTCCTGTCGGTCATGGCTCCTCCCAGGCGCGAAAAAACTCGGCACAAAATCTTGGGGACAGCGTATATAGGGCCTACAGCATCGGCTTGCGTACCCCTGACGAAATTCCTATTATGGGGCCATGAGCGATCTTTTCGAGAACACGGCCCGCAAGGCCGACACCTATTCCGCCAGCGACATCGAGGTCCTGGAGGGTCTGGAGCCGGTGCGCCGCCGCCCCGGCATGTACATCGGCGGCACCGACGACCGGGCGCTGCACCACCTCGTCGCCGAGGTGCTGGACAACGCCATGGACGAGGCGGTGGCGGGACACGCCAGCCGCATCGACCTGGAGCTGGCGGCCGACGGCACGGTGACGGTGCGCGACAACGGGCGCGGCATCCCCATCGACGATCATCCCAAGTACCCCGGCAAGTCGGCGCTGGAAGTGATCCTGACGACGCTGCACTCCGGCGGCAAGTTCTCCAACAAGGTCTACGAGACCTCGGGCGGCCTGCACGGCGTCGGCCTGTCGGTGGTGAACGCGCTGTCCGACCGCCTGACGGTGGAGGTGGCGCGCGACCGCCAGCTGTTCATCCAGAACTACAGCCGCGGCACGCCGCTGGGTCCCCTGAACAAGCAGGGTGCCATCAACCGCCGCGGCACCACCGTGCGCTTCCACCCCGACGCCGAGATCTTCGGCGAGGCGGCGCATTTCGAGCCCAGCCGCCTCTACCGCATGGCGCGCTCGAAGGCATACCTCTACCGCGGCGTCGAGATCCGCTGGAGCTGCGATCCCTCGCTGCTCGGCCCCGACTCGACCACGCCGGCGGCGGAGAGCCTGCACTTCCCCGGCGGCCTGCTCGACTACCTCACCAACGCGCTGAAGGGCCGCAAGTCGCTGACCCCCACGCCCTTCGCCGGGCAGGCGGAGTTCCCCAACGGCCAGGGCCGCGTGGAATGGGCGGTGGCCTGGCCGGAGGATGAGGAAGGCTTCTCGCACACCTACTGCAACACCGTGCCGACACCCCAGGGCGGCACGCACGAGGCCGGCCTGCGCGCGGCGCTGACGCGCGGCATCAAGGGCTATGGCGAGCTGACCAACAACAAGCGCGCCGGGCAGGTGACCGCCGACGACGTGATGGGCGAGGCGTGCATCCTGCTGTCCGTCTTCATCCGCGAGCCGCAGTTCCAGGGCCAGACCAAGGACAAGCTGGCGACCACCGAGGCGCAGCGCCTCGTCGACGCCGCCATCAAGGACCACTTCGACCACTGGCTGTCCGGCGACCCGGCGTCCAGCAACGCGCTGCTGGAACGCCTGATCGAGAAGGCGGAGGAGCGCGCCCGGCGCAAGTCCGCCAAGGACACGGCGCGCAAGACGGCGACCCGCCGCCTGCGCCTGCCCGGCAAGCTGGCCGACTGCTCGCGCAACAACGCCGAGGGCACGGAGATCTTCCTGGTCGAGGGCGACTCGGCCGGCGGCTCCGCCAAGCAGGCGCGCAACCGCGAGACCCAGGCCATCCTGCCGCTGCGCGGCAAGATCCTGAACGTCGCCAGCGCGTCCGTCGACAAGATGAAGGCCAACCAGGAGCTGAACGACCTCGTCCAGGCGCTGGGCTGCGGGGTGGGGAAGGACTTCTCATCGGACAAGCTGCGCTATGAGCGCGTCATCATCATGACCGACGCCGACGTGGACGGCGCGCACATCGCCTCGCTGCTGATGACCTTCTTCTACCGGGAGATGGGCGCCCTGATCCAGAACGGGCACCTGTACCTCGCCCTGCCGCCGCTCTACCGCATCAGCGGCGGCGGCAAGTCGCTGTACGCCCGCGACGACCGCCACAAGGACGAGCTGATCGCCAAGGTCTTCAAGAACCGCAAGGTGGAGATCAGCCGCTTCAAGGGCCTGGGCGAGATGATGCCCGCCCAGCTGCGCGAGACCACCATGGACCCCGCCAAGCGCACCCTGCTGCGCGTCAGGGTTCCCAACGCCGCCGACCCGGAGGAGGTTGAGGACCACGAGCGCACGAAGACGCTGGTGGAGAGCCTGATGGGCCGCAAGCCCGAGCTGCGCTTCCAGTTCATCCAGGAAAACGCCAAGTTCGTGCGGGCGGACGATATCGACGTGTAAGACCATAGCGACGTATGTGCGAGAGGGCGCCGCCCTCTCGCGCTCTCCCGGCAAGGGCGGGGGCCCTTGCATCCCAGTGAAACCAGGGGAACTTATGAACGACGCGGTGCTGTCTGTCCTGCCGGCCTACCAGACCGACCTCTTCAACCCGACCTACCGGCCGATGCGGACGGAGCGGTGGGAACTGCGCGTCAGCAACACCGTGCTCAGCCCCGGCTACTGGAGCGGCGCCAGCCTCGTCCACAACCTCGCGGCGCTGATCCGCATCAACGAGGACGGCACCACGGACACCTGGATGTCCTCCACCCCCATGGAGCATGAGAGCCAGGAGATCGGTGTCCGCGCCGCCGCCGGGCACACGGTGGTGATGGGCATGGGCATGGGCTGGGCCGCCGCCAACATCGCGCTGAACCCGGCGGTGACGCGGGTCACCGTCGTCGACCTGGACCAGGAGGTGCTGGACACCATCCGCGCCATCGGCGTGTTCGAGCAGCTGCCGGCCGAGGCGGCGGCCAAGGTCACCATCGTGCACGGCGACGCCACGGCGTACGTGCCGGACGCGCCGGTCGACACGCTGTTCGCCGACATCTGGCGCCCCATCAACGGCGACCGCATCCCCGAGATGCACCGGATGCAGGCCAACTGCAAGGCGCCGCGGGTGTACTACTGGGGCCAGGAGCTGGAGATCGCCCGGCGTGCCCGTACGCTGGGCCTGCCGATCGATGCCGACACGGTCGCCCGCATCGTCGCCGACATCGGCCTGCCGCTGATCGGGCCGGAGCGCGCCGACTACCCCGCTCTCATCGAGGCGTGCGCCGCGCGCTGGCTGCGGGATATCTGAGGCATTTCCGTAGGTTGGGTTGAGCGCCAGCGAAAACCCAACGTCTCTGCCATGGCGAGGACGTTGGGTTTTCGGCTTCGCCTCAACCCAACCTACGGCGTTCACCGGATGTTGAAGTACACCCCCAGGCCCGGCTGCGGCGCGTACACCACGGGCGGGGGCGGGGCGTAGTACACCGGCGGCGGGGGCGGCGGCGCGTACACCACGCGCGGGCGCGGCTGCACCACGACCACCGGCGGCGGCCCCCAGGCGTGGCCGCCCCAGCCGCCGTGGCCGCGATAGTGATGATGGCCGCCGTAATGGCGGCCGTAGTCGCCGTGGTGATGGCGGTGCTTGTGGTCCGCCGCCGCGGGCTGCGCCGCGAACAGCACGACCGCCGGCAGTATGGCCGCCACGGCCACCGCGGCCCCGCGCAGCAGCGCCGTGAACGACCCCTTGCCGACCGTCCTGGTGACCGTGTTGAGCGTGTTCATCGCTTTCCCCGTGTGCTAGGGCTCTTGGGCTCCATACCCACGATGAACATTGCGCCCCCGCCCGTTATTCCATCCCGGCGCGCCCGTCCGCGCCCGCTTTCGGCGTACCGACACCGGAGGTCACAAGAATGCCCCTGCCCGGCCCGGATCCCGGCAATCCCCACCCCAAGCCCGGCCACCCACGCGTGGGGTTCCTGAAGAACTTCATCACCCGGCCGAACATCGTCGTGGGCGACCACACCTATTACGACGACCCGGACGGGCCGGAGCGGTTCCAGGACCACAACGTCCTCTACCATTACGAGGACATCGGCGACCGGCTGGTGATCGGCCGTTTCTGCGCCATCGCGTCCGGCGCCACCTTCCTGATGAACGGCGCCAACCATGCGCTGTCGGGCGTTTCCACCTACCCCTTCCTGATCTTCGCGGAGTGGGAGGCGCCGATGCCGGAGTTCTCGATCCGCGGCGACACGGTGGTGGGCAACGACGTGTGGATCGGCTGGCAGGCCGCCGTCATGCCCGGCGTCACCATCGGCGACGGCGCCATCGTGGCGTCCCGCGCCGTGGTGACGAAGGACGTGCGCCCCTACGCCGTCGTCGCCGGCAACCCGGCGGTGGAGGTGCGCCGCCGCTTCGACGACGCGACGGTGGCGGAGCTGCTGCGCATCGCGTGGTGGGACTGGCCGGTGGAGAAGATCCAGCGCAACCTTGCGGCGATCACCGGGCCGAACCCGGACATCGCGGCGTTGCGGGGTGCGTGACGATCGGGGCGGTCACCCGCCCGCCAGCGCCGCCTCCAGCGCCGGGAGCCAGCCGCGGTCGGCGAAGAGGGCGGCGCGGTTGGCGGTGAGGCGGGCGCGCAGCGACTCGCGCCACACGCGGTCGGTGGCGGCGCGGACGGCAAGGTCCACGTAGGCCGCCTTGTCCGCGGCGATGGTCTCCGGGATGCCGAGCTGGCGCAGGATGCCGGCGGTGTGGCGGCCGCGCATGAAGGGGCCGGGGGTGGTGACGGGCAGCAGGCCGCAGGCCACCGCCTCCAGCGCCGTCCGCCCGCCGGACCAGCCGACGCTGTCGAGGAACACGTCGCACGCCATGTTCAGCGCCAGATAGCCGGCGCGGTCCACCGGCGGCGACCACACCACGTGGTCGGCGGCGCGCAGGCCCACGGCGCCGAACGCGCGCTCCAGCCGCCGCATGAAACCGTCCACCACGTCCATGCCCGAGGTGCGCAGGAACAGGAAGCGCGCGCCGGGCACCCGCGCGGCGATCTCCGCCCACACGTGGTCGTGCTGGGGCAGCAGCTTGAACAGCGACTGGGCGCAGAAGAACAGCGTGTCGTCGGGACCGGCGCCCAGCGCGGCGCGGTCGGCCGGCCGGTCGGGCAGGACCGGCGGCTCGAACGCGATGCCCAGGCCCGGCAGGCGCACGAGGCGTTCACGGTAGTGCGCGGCGCCGTCCTCCGGCTCCATGGCGTCGGACGACAGGAACAGGTCGATGGTCGGCAGGCCGGTGGTCACCGGATGGCCCCAGGCGACCGCCTGCAGCGGCGCCAGCCGCAACGCGCCGTAGCACGCCCCCAGCGCCTCCATGCCGATGTCCAGGTGCACCAGCGCGTCCAGCCCGTCGGAGCGGACGGTGCGGGCGTTTTTCTCGAAGTCCGGGCCGAAGCGGCGGAGGTGCTCCACCTCCTGCGCCAGCCGTTCGGTCTCCGCGTCGCCGGCGGCGGGGGCGTAGGCGAACACCTCGAACCGGTCGCGGTCCAGCCCGGTCATCCAGGCGCGGAACAGGTGCAGCACCGTGTGGTCGACCAGATGGGCGGAGCGGAAACCGACGCGGATCCGGCCGCCCGGCTTGCGCTTGCCGCGCGGCGGCGCGGCCATGTCGGGGAAGCGCGCGGTGACGACGGCGTGCACGTAGTCGCCCCAGCGCGTCGCCGGATCCCGGTCGTCCAGGCCCTGGTAGTTCAGGTAGAAGTTCGTCGTCTCGGCGACCGCGTCGAAGGCGTCGGCTTTGGGCGGCACCGTGGTGGCCAGAGACTCCAGGTTCTCGATGAAGCGGGCGCGCCAGCGGGTGATCTCCGCCGCGTCGTCGTAGATCACCGGCACCAGCCGCAGCTTCAGGAGGCGCGCGCGCAGCATGTTCGGCTGCAACGCCAGGGCGGCGTCGAGCGCGTCGCCGGCCTCCGCGATGCGGTTCAGGCGGCGTAGCGCCTTGCCGTGCGCGTACAGAACTTCCGGGTTGCGCGGGTCCAGCCGCGCCGCCCAGCCCAGGTGCCGGGCCGCCGCCTCCGCGTCGTCCAGGGCGCCCAGCGCCACGCCCAGCGCGTAGTGCAGCGCGCCGACGGCGGGGTGCACGGACAGGCCGCGCACGCAGACGCGCCGCGCGGCTTCCGAATCGTCCAGCGCCACCAGGGCGCGGGCCGATTCGAGGAAGGCCTCGAAGTTCTCCGGCGTGGTCTCCAGCAGCGGGGCGAAGGTTGCCACCGCCTCCTCGTGCCGGCCGAGTTCGTTCAGCGCGCGGCCCAGCGTGTAGCGCACGTCGTGCCGGTCCGGCCGTTCGCCCAGCAGGCGCCGCAGGGGGCCGAGCGCCACTCCGCAGCGGCCGTCCTGGCATTCCAGCATGGCCAGCATGTAGCGCGCGTCGAAGTCCTTGGGTGCGGCCTTCAGGTAGCGCTCGTACAGCGTGCGGGCGCGGGCCAGCTTGCCGCCGCGGTGCAGCTCCGTCGCCTCTCTCAGGAACGCGATCGCCGACATGTCACCTCTTCCGATCAGCTTGCCCGGCGTACCGCTTGCCGGGTCCGCCCGCCCGTCCCATTCTCACCGGTACTTACAACGTCGCCGCCGGGTGCGCCTATGTCCTTCTTCCTTCGCCTCGCCGTGCTCGCCCTGCTGCCGGTGCTCGCCGCCTGCGGGCGGGACCGCGTGGTGGCCGACGAGATCTCCCCGGCCTACACGCCGGCCGAGGTCGCCTACGCGGCATCCGACCGCGACCTGCGCGTGGTGATCCACGGCAATCCGGTGGGCGGCAGCCCCGAGACGTTCGCGCGCACGGTGACGGACGCGATGCAGAACAAGGTCATGGGCGTGCGCACCAACTTCACCACCACGCCGAACGAGACGGCGCGGCGGGACTATGCCGTCGTGCTGGCCTTCAACCCGGCGGAGAACATGCTGAACTCGGCGCTGTGCCGCGGCGGTCCGATCCCGACCAAGCCGCCCGGCGGGTCGCTGGTGGTGCAGAGCGCCTTTTGCCGGGCCGGTGGTGCCCTCACCTCCGCCACCGGCTGGCTGGACGAGCCGCGCGGGCTGGACGATCCGGGGCTGCGCGACCTGATCTCCGGGCTGACCTTCTCCCTGTTCCCGTCGCGCCGCGTGGAATGCCTGGGCTGCTGAGCGTCACGCGTACAGCAGCCACTCCCGCAGCAGCGCGGTGACGGCCTGCGGCCGCTCCATGGGGGCGAGGTGCCCGCATTCCTCGATGGGGAGGAAGCGGGCGCCGGGGATGGCGTCGGCCATCTCCACATGCACCTCGGGCGGGGTCAGCGCGTCCTGCCGGCCGCAGATCACCGCCGTCGGGCAGCGGATGGCGGGCAGGTCCGGCCGGCTGTCGGCGCGGTTCATGATGGCGGTCTGCTGGCGCGCGTAGGCCTCCGCCCCGATGCGGTCGGCCTGCGCGTGGATCGAATCGACGAGGTCGCGCTCGTTCAGGCGGCCGGGGTGGATCAGCTTCGCCACCATGCCGGCCATCACCGCGCGCATCTTGCCCTGCTTCGCCAGCTCGATGGCGGCGCGGCGGTTGGCCGTCTGCTCGGGCGTGTCGGGGCGGGCGTTGGTGTCGAGCAGCGCCAGCTTCAGCACGCGCTCCGGCGCCTGCCGCATGATCTCCAGCGCCACGTAGCCGCCCATGGACAGCCCGGCCAGCGCGAAGCGCGCGGGCGCCTGGGCCAGCACGAGGCGCGCCAGGTCGGCCATGGCGTTGGCCTGGGTGATCATGCAGACGCTGACCTCCGCCACCTCCGCCAGATGCTGGGTCTGGTGTTCCCACAGCGCCGCGTCCAGCGGCATGCCGGGCAGCAGGATCAAGGGGATACGATTCATCTCTGCGACCTCACTTTATGTGAGCCAGTACGGATTTGAACGCGGGCACGTCGGCCCGGTGCAGCCATTCGAAGGCGACCATCTCGGTGGTGGCGATCTCCACGCCGTTCGAGCGCATGCGCGCGATGCCGGCCTCGGCGTTGGCCGGCGTGCGGGACGAGGTGGCGTCGGCGACGAGGCAGACGGTGCGGCCGAGCGCCCGCAGACCCAGCGCCGTCTGCATCACGCAGACATGCGCCTCCGACCCGCACAGCACGATCTGGTCGCGCCCCAGCGCGTCCAGACGGCTCATGAAGGACGGCTCGTAAGCCGCTGAGAAGTGGATCTTTTCGACGATCGCGTCGGGCGGCAGCAGGTCGCGCAGGGACGCGGCGGTGGGGCCGAGGCCCTTGGAATACTGCTCGGTCGCCAGTGTCGGCACGCCCAGCAGCGCCGCGGTCTTCAGCAGGACGCCGGCGTTGCGGACGACGCGCTCGCCCTCGTGCACGGCCGGCATCAGCCGCTCCTGCACGTCCACGACGACGAGGACGGAGCGCTCGTGCGACAGCAGCATGGTTTGCACTTCCCTGTTCAAGCGATGTCTTAAGGGCTCAGCCCAGTTCGAAGGTGGTGACGCCGTACAGGCGGTCCAGCGGCAGATCCGGCGCCGGGCCGTTGTACATGCGCGCGGTCTCGAACATCGGCGTGAAGCCGTGGCGTTCGGCCAGTCGGACGGCCTGCGGGTTGACCTCCGGCACGTCGAGGAACAGCGGGCCGCCGCCGGCCGCGGCGCCCAGGCCGAGGAACAGGCGCTCCGCCGTCGCCGGGTCGTCGGCGTAGAGCGGGCCGATCTTGAACCCCTCGCGGCAGGGGCGCGCGACGCCGAAGCCGGTCACCCGGCCGTCTTCGACGGCGGCCAGGGCCGCGCCGCCCGGCAGGGCGATCCAGGCGGCCAGGAAGCCCGGCCGCGGCGCCGGGAACAGCGCGGCGTCCAGGTCCAGCAGCGCGCCCATGGGCACGGTGCGGGCGTCGACGAGTCCCTGAGGGGCCGGAACGGCCGGCGGCGCACCGGCGTAGCGGATGTTGCGGTAGGCCAGCGTGAAGCCGGAGCGGCGGTAGTTCTCCTGCTGCGCCACCACGCCGTCGAGTCCCGTCACGTGGCCGGCCAGATGGTGCAGGGCGGCCCGCCAGGTGCGCAGGCCGTAGCCTTTGCCGCGCACCTCCGGCACCGCGATGTAGAGGCCGATGAAGCCGAAGCCGCCGGGATAGCGCACGGCGGAAATGGAGGTCACCGGCCGCCCGTCCAGCACGCCCGCCAGGAAGCCGGCGGGGTCCGCGGCGTGGAAGGCGGTGGTGTCGTGAAGCCCGGGATTCCAGCCTTCCCGCGCCGCCCACTCGACCGCGAGGTCGAGTTCGGCGCGGCTCATCGGCCGCACGACGAAGCGTTCAGCGTCCACCCATTCCTCCCTTTTACCGCCGGGTTCCGCAGCCCGCAGCCCGTTGCGGCAACGCTAGCGCAAGCACTTCGCCCCGCCAACCCGTCCGTCCGGCCCACAGGCTTTTTCGCGACTCGGTAACTGACGTATTGACAGCATGATTTGACTTCATATTCTGCACACCCATCTAAACATGGGCCGAAAGGTTCGTGTTCTCGCACTCTCCAGACAGAAACCGGTTGGATGCTTTTTTCGGAACTTGGGCTCGGACCTGACGTCCTGCGGGCCATCGAGGACAAGGGTTATACCCAGCCGACGCCGATCCAGGAGCAGGCCATTCCCTGGGTCCTGCAAGGCCGGGACGTGCTCGGCTGCGCGCAGACGGGCACCGGCAAGACCGCCGGGTTCACGCTGCCGATGATCGACATCCTGGCCAACGGCCGGGCGCGGGCGCGCATGCCGCGGTCGCTGATTCTGGAGCCGACGCGCGAGCTGGCCGCCCAGGTCGCCGACAGCTTCGAGCTGTACGGCAAGTACCACAAGATGAACATGGCGCTGCTGATCGGCGGCGAGCAGTTCACCGAACAGGTGAAGAAGCTCGATCGCGGAGTCGACGTGCTGATCGCCACGCCCGGCCGCCTGCTCGACCTGATCGAGCGCGGCAACATCATGCTGAACGACATCAAGGTCCTGGTGATCGACGAGGCGGACCGCATGCTCGACATGGGGTTCATCCCCGACATCGAGCGGATCGTCGGCCGCCTGCCGAAGATGCGCCAGACGCTGTTCTTCTCGGCCACCATGCCGCCGGAGATCCGCCGGCTGGCCGACGCGTTCCTGATGAACCCGAAGGAAATCAGCGTCGCCCCGCCCGCCTCCCCGGCTGAGACGGTGACGCAGGCGCTGGCCCTGGTGCACGAGGAGGACAAGCGCAAGGCGCTGCGCCACCTGCTGCGCACCGAGGACGTCAAGAACGCCTTCATCTTCTGCAACCGCAAGCGCGACGTCGCCATCCTGCAGAAGTCGCTGGAGCGGCACGGCTTCAACGCCGGCGCCCTGCACGGCGACATGGCGCAGCCCAAGCGCATGGAGACGCTGGACGCCTTCAAGCGCGGCGACATCACGCTGCTGGTCTGCTCCGACGTCGCCGCCCGCGGCCTGGACGTGCAGGGGCTGAGCCACGTCTTCAACTTCGACGTGCCGATCCACGCCGACGACTACGTCCACCGCATCGGCCGCACCGGCCGCGCCGGCCGCTCGGGCCGCGCCTTCACCATCGCCACGCCGTACGAAGGCAAGGCGGTGGCGGCCATCAACCGGCTGATCAAGAAGGACATTCCGCTGATCACCATCGACGGGCTGGAAAACCCGGCGGCCTTCGAGGAGGACGACGGCCGTGGCCGTCGCCGCGGCGGCGCCAAGCGCGGCAAGGGCAAGGAGGAGGCGCGCGAGTCGCGTCCGGAAGCCCGCGAGAGCCGTGGCGAGTCGAGGGGCGAATCGCGGGGTGAATCGCGGGGCCGCGGCCGCGGCCGGGAGCGCGAGCGTCCGGAGCGGGAGCCGCGCCCCGAGGTGGTGGAGGCCGCGGAGGCCGCCCCGTCCATCCGCAACGAGCCGCCCCGCAACGAGATGGCGCGCGGCGACCTGCCGCCGCGCCGCGAGCGGGACCGCGACCGTGATCGCGACCGCCGCCGCCGCCGGGACGACGATGACGACGACACGCCGATCATCGGCTTCGGCGACCACCTGCCCGCCTTCCTGCTGCGCGCCGCGCGGCCGAAGACCGCGCCGGTGCCCGACGAGATGCCGGACCAGGGCGAGGAGGGCTGAGCGGTGCAGACGATCTTCGTCATGGTCAAGTGCGAGCTTGGCAAGGCGTACGACGTCGCCGACCAGGCCGTCCTCGAAGTCGAACAGGTGTCGGAGGTCCACTCGATCTCCGGCCAGTACGACCTGCTGATGAAGTGCTACCTGGCCCAGGACCAGGACATCGGCCGATTCGTGACGGAAAAGCTGCAAACGCTGCCCGGCGTGCGCGACACCTTCACCCTGATCGCCTTCAAAGCCTTCGCCTGAGCGGCGGGACTCGGCCGGAACCCCCGGCCGTCCCCCGCCATCGTGGCTGGAAAGTCGCGGTGCGGCGGAAAATCCGCGAAACCGTTGACTTGGCCCGGTGCTTACCTCAAACGTTCGGGCTATGGCGCAGCACACCCCCCGACATGCCCGGCGCCGCCGGGGCAGCCGTCCGGCACACCGAACGCAGCATTCGCGCAAGGCCGCCTTGCGCGCCGGCCTCATAGGGCTGGTCATCGCCTGCTCGGTCGCCGCCAACGTTCCCGCCGAGGCCCAGGCGCCGACGCGCACCGACCAGCCGGTGCTGCTCAGCGCCGACCAGGTGACCTTCGACGAGACGCAGGGCGTCGTCACCGCCCGCGGCAACGTCGAGCTGTCGCAAGGGGCGCGCACCGTCCGCGCCGACACCATCAACTACAACCAGCGCACCAAGGTGGTGACCGCCAGCGGCAACATCCGCTTGGTGGAGCCGAGCGGCGACATCGTGTTCGCCGACTACGCCGAGTTGACCGATGACATGCGGGACGCGTTCATCGACAACATCCGCGTCCTGATGACCGACAACTCCCGCATGGCGGGCACGGAAGGAGAGCGCCGGGAAGGCCGCATCACGCGCGTCAACCGCGGCGTCTACAGCCCTTGCGAACTCTGCAAGGAGGACCCGACCCGGCCGCCGGTGTGGCAGGTGCGCGCGGTGCGCGTGGTGCACGACGCCGAGGCCAAGGAGGTCCGTTACAAGGACGCCGTGCTGGAGATGTTCGGCGTGCCGATCGCCTACACGCCCTACCTCTCGCACCCCGACCCGTCGGTCGATCGCAAGTCGGGCATCCTGGCGCCGCACGCGGGCAGCAATTCCGACCTGGGCCTGTTCCTGCGCGTGCCGTACTACATCGACATAGCACCCGACCAGGACGCCACGGTCGAGGTGGGCGGCTACAGCAAGCAGGGCCTTCTGCTGGGCGGCGAATACCGCAAGCGGTTCGAGCGCGGCAGCCTGCAGCTGAACGGCAGCATCACGCGCGGCGAGATCCCGAACGGCATCGGCGCCGGTGCGCCCAAGGACACGCGCTGGCGCGGCCATTTCTTCGGCAAGGGCCTGTTCGAGATCGACGAGACGTGGCGCTGGGGCTTCGACGTGAAGCGCGCCAGCGACCCGCTGTACCTGCGCCGCTACTACGACGTCCGCGAGGACGTGCTGACCAGCCGCGCCTTCGTGGAGGGCTTCCGCGGCCGCAGCTACGCCGCGCTGAACGCCTATTCGTTCCAGGACCTGCGCTATGGCAACGTGGTGCCGGAGCCGCTGGTGCTGCCGCTGGCGCAATGGAACGCGCTGGGCGAGCCGGGCAGCCTGCTGGGCGGGCGCTGGTCGCTGGACACCAGCGTGCTGGGCATCACGCGGCGCCAGCGCGACGGCCGCAGCATGCAGCGCTTCGCCATCCAGCCGGGCTGGCAGCGCGAGATCATCTCCAACGCCGGCTTCGTCACCACGGTGAGCGCCAGCGTGCTGGCCGCCGGGTACCACGCCACCAACAACAGCCGTTCGTTCTTCACGCCGGGCGATCCCGACAACGCGACGCGTTTCCGCCTGTTCCCGCAGGCGCAGATCATGGTGCGCTACCCGTTCGTGCGGAACGGCGAGAACGCCTCGCAGCTGATCGAGCCGATCGTCGCGCTGACCACCGCCACCAACGTGCGCCGCGACCGGGGCCTCCCGATCGAGGACAGCCTGGACGTCGAGTTCGACGAGACCAACCTGTTCCTGCCCAACCGCTGGCCCGGCATCGACCGGCTGGAGGGCGGCACGCGCCTCGCGTATGGGTTCCGCACCGGCTATTACGGCTACAACACCGGGTCGGCGACGCTGCTGTTCGGGCAGAGCTACCGCCTCGCCGGCCGCGGCGGCGACTACCCGAACGGCTCGGGGCTGGAGGACCGCTTCTCCGACTACGTCGGCCGGCTGGACCTGGCGCCGGCGTCCTGGCTGGACATCAACTACGGCTTCCGCCTGGACCGCGAGTCGCTGAAGCCGCGCCGCCATTCGCTGTCGGCCAGCGCCGGCGTGCCGCTGCTGCGCGTCGGCACCGCCTACACCTACGTGGACCAGACCACCGACCGCAACGCGGTGGTGCGCAACGAGCTGGAGCAGATCTCCTTCTCCGCCAGCTCGCAGCTGAACCAGAACTGGAGCGCGTCGATCGCCCACATCCAGGCCATCAAGCCGGAAGCGGGGGCGCGCGCCAGCATGGGCGTGCTGACGTACCAGGACGAGTGCTTCACCTTCCAGACGATCGCGCGCCGCGACTACACCAGCACCTACGGCGGCGAGGTGGACGGCAACACCATCTACTTCCGCCTCGTCTTCAAGAACCTGGGCGAGTTCCGCACGCCGGGCATCAGCGCCGGCTTCCTGGGCCCGTCGGGGAACAACCAGTAAGGGCGGGCTCGTTGGGTTTTCGCTGGCGCTCAACCCAACCTACGGGGGCTTCGTAGGTTGGGTTGAGGCCAAAGCCGAAAACCCAACGTTCGTCATCCCAACAGCGCTTCCACCTCGGCCAGGCGGGCGACGGCGTGGCCGGCGTCCGGTCCCGATTCGGGGGCCGCGCCGAAGAACACGCGCGTGCCGACGCCGGCCGCGCGGGCGGCGGCCATGTCGGTGGGCTGGTCGCCGACGAAGACCGAGCGCGCGAGGTCGAGGCCGAGGACGCGCTGCGCCTCCAGGATCATGCCGGGGTTGGGCTTGCGCCAGAAGCTCTCGCGGCTGTAGGGCGAGGCCGTGCCGACCTTATGGTAGGGGCAGTGGAACACCCCGGCCAGCGTCACGCCGTGCCGCGCGAACTCCGCACCCATCCAGCGGGACAGGGCGTGGAAGTCGGATTCCGTGTAGTAGCCGCGGGCGATCCCCGACTGGTTGGTGATCACCACCACGCGGTAGCCGAGGTCGACGGCACGGCGCGCCAGGGCGAAGATGCCGTCGACGAACGCGAAGCGGTCGACGCTGCACACGTACCCGTGGTCGACGTTCACCACCCCGTCGCGGTCCAGCAGAAGGGCCTTCATCGGCATGCGCGCTCATCCCAGCCTTGTCATGGGCGCCCTATGTAGCACAGCCCTTGGGGGTTGAAACCCGGCGGCGATGCCGGTAGCCATAGGGCCCGCCCGAGCTTGGCCCCGCCCGACCGGAACCGACGCAGATGTCCCTGGGACGATACGATTACGAACGGCGTTACCGCCGCCGTGCCCTCGCCGGCTTTGCCAAGGTGGCGTTCGCGCTGGGCGTCGTGCTGGCCGTGGCGCTGTTCGCCCACCGCATGGGCATGGAACAGGTGAAGAGCCGCGACGCCATCCTGCGCGAGGAGGTGACGTCGCTGTCGGCGCAGAAGGAACAGCTCCAGCTCGTCGCCACGCAGATGCAGCACGCTGCCCGCGTGGCCGAGGCGCGCACCGCCGAGATGGAGCAGCGCCTGCGCAACGAGGTGCCGACGGGCGAGTTGGCCAAGCTGGTGCAGATCGTCGGCGAGCGGCTGAAGGCCGGCGTCGATCCGGCGCGGCTGGCCTTCGTGATCCGCGCCACCGAGAACCCGCGCGACTGCCAGCAGCCGGAGAACAAGCGCCTGGTGCTGGCCACACCGCTGTTGAAGACCGGCAACAAGTCGCTGGGCTTCGCCAACAACGCCATCACCGTGACCGGCGAGGGCCAGTCGTCGCGCAACGCCCAGGGCCAGCCGGAGAGCTGGTACGACCCCGGCCAGCCGGTGAAGATCCGCATCACCGCCCTGGGCGGCAAGGAAACGGTGGTGAGCGGCGTTCTGCCGCTGCACCAGTCGGTGGTGGTGGAGCGCAACGAATACCGCTTCAACTTCACCGCCGGCCCGCGCTCGTTCGTGGACGTGACGGCGGACCGGTGTCCGTTCCCGTAAGGGGGGCTATGACGTTGGGTTTTCGCTGCGCTCAACCCAACCTACGGCTGGACGGTAGGTTGGGTTGAGCGCAGCGAAAACCCAACGTCACGCAGCCGGCACATCGATGGCGCGCGGGGATTCGCCCGCCGCATGGATGGACCACAGGGCGGCGTAGGCGCGTTCCAGGTCGCGGGCGAGGCGGTCGGTGTCCCACAGGATGGCGCTCTCCCGTCCGGCCGCGAGGCGCGCCTTCAGCGCGGCGAGGGCGGCGGGATCGGCCGCGAGGCGCAGCGCCGCCGCCGCGTAGGCGTCCAGCGACTCCACGGCCAGTTCGGGCAGGCCGACGGCGCGCAGCAGGCTGGCGCCGACGCGGCCGGCGAAGGCGTCGCCCAGCACCGTCAGCACCGGCAACCCGGCCCACAGCGCGTCGCTGGCCGTGGTGTGGGCGCCGATGGGCAGCGTGTCGAGGAACAGGTCGGCCAGACGGCAGCGCGCCAGATAGTCTGCCGGCGGCAGGCGCGGCGAGAACACCAGCCGGGCCGGATCGATGCCGCGCGCCGCCGCTTCGCGCCGCAGGTTGGCGGCGGCCTCCGGGTGGCCTTCCAGCAGCCACAGGACGCTGCCGGGCACGGCGGCGAGCAGGCGCATCCACACGGTGAAGACCGCGGCGTTGATCTTGTAGGCGGCGTTGAAGCAGCAGAAGACGAAGCCGTGCTCCGGCAGGCCGCAGGCCGCGCGGGTCGGTGTCCCGGCGATCAGGCGCGTGCGGTCGTTCGGCTGGTAGCAGCCGGGCAGGCGGACGATGCGCTCGGCGACATGCGGCTGCAGGGCGGCGGGGGCGGTCACCGCGTCGGCGAAGACGTAGTCGATGAAGTCCGCACCCATGCTGCCGGGATAGCCCAGCCAGTGGGCCTGCACCGGCGCCGGGCGGAAGGCGGGGATCTCCGGCCGGGCGCCCTGGGTGTGGCCCTTGAGATCGACCAGGATGTCCACGCCGTCGGCGCGGATGCGCTGCGCCGCGGCGGCGTGCGGCTCCAGCGCCAGATCGACGAAGCGGTCGAAGCCGCGCTTCAGGCGCGCCCGCAGCGCGCCGCCGTCGTCCGGGCCGTAGGAGTAGCCGATCACCTCCACCCGCGCGCGGTCGTGCCGCTCGATCAGTTCGGCGATCAGGGCGGCGGTGGCGTGCTCGTGGTAGTCGGCGGACAGGTAGCCGATGCGCAGGCGCGGCTTGGCGGCGCCGGGCGGGAGCGGCGGCAGGGGCGCCACGCCGCGCGTGCGCCACGCGGTGTAGCGGCGGGCGCAGGTGAGTTCCGCCGCCGGGCCGGCGCCCTCGCCCAGGAAGATCCAGGGGTGCGCCTGCTGCGTCATGCCGTCCGTTACCGCGCGCACCAGCCGCGCCGACAGGGCATCCAGCCCGTCCCAGCGGCAGAGGTGGCGGCGCTGCTGGACCAGCTGCGCCAGCACCCCGCCTTCGTCGGGCAGGCCGATGGCCAGGGCGCGTTCGAAGGCGGCGACGGCGGCGGGCGGGTCGCCGGCCTCCCGGCACAATTGGCCGAGGTTGGCGTGCGCCTCGGCCAGCGCCGGGTTCAGCGCCAGGGCGGCGCGGAAGCCGGTGGCAGCGCCGGCCGGGTCGCCGAGTTCCTTCAGCACGGCGCCCAGGTTCAGCCACGCCGCCAGAAGGTCCGGCGCCAGCCGCACCGCCTCGCGCAGCGCGCCCAGCGCCTCCCCGTGCCGGCCGAGTTCCTTGAGCACGGCGCCCAGGTTGCTGTGCGCCGGGGCGAAGGCGGGCATCAGGCGGACGGCGGCGCGGTACTGCTCCGCCGCCTCGGCGGTGCGGCCACGGGCGTGCAAGAGGACGGCGTAGTTGAAGCGGACGCCGCCGAAGTCCGGCAGCCACGCCAGCGCCGCGCGGTGCTCCGCCTCGGCGAGGTCGAGCTGGCCCTGGCGGCGCAGCGCCTCGGCGCGGTTGGAGCGGGCCACCGCCTCCTCCGGCGTGCCGGGCCGGCCCAGCGCGTCGAGGGCGGCGAACAGGCCGGCGAGCGCCATCCCCTGCCCCGGCGCCAGCGCCAGAACGCGCCGGTAGCCGGCCACGGCGGCGTCGAGCCGGCCGGCCCGCCGGTCGGCGTCGGCGGCGAGGAGGCCGGCGGCGTTGGTCACGGCAGGCCTACTTCTTCACCCAGCGGCCGGCGCCGGTCATCACGTACTGGCCGGCGGGGGTCTGGCTGATCAGGCGTTCGCCGGCGCGGGCCTGCACGGCGTCCAGCGGCACGCCGTTGCCCTGCGCGATCTCGCGGTAGCGGGCGAGGCGCTGGGCGTTCACCTGCTGCACCAGCGCCTGCACGGGCGGCGGGGCGCCCGGCACGGCGCCGGCCAGCCCGTCCGGCCGCTCGCCCACCTGCCCGGCCGCCTTGGCGGCGGCCAGCGAATCCTGCGCCAGGGCGGGCGATGCCGCACCCAGCAGCAGCACGACCGCCAGGGGTCCGAGAAGCCGCTTCATGGCGCCTTCCCCTTCGTGGGAGCCGTTCCGAACAGGGCCGGGTCGTCCTGGAAGGCCTTGTCCAGGTCGCGGTCGAGCTTCACGCGGACCTCCTGCTCGATCTTGATGTTCAGGTTGATCTCGATGGGCTTGTCCGGCGCCTCGATCTTCACGGTGGGCGCGCAGGCGGCGGTGGCCGCGATGAGGGATCCGGCGGCGAGCGCGCGGCGGAGGCGGGTCGTCGTCATGGCGTGGTCTTGTCGAACTCCATCATGCGGTCGCGGACCGCGTCGGGGATGCGATAGGCGTCCAGGCTCTGGCGCAGGATCCGGTCGAGCGCACCGCTCAGGTTTAGATTAAGGGCGACCGGATAGCCATCGTAGAACGTCGGGTTGGCGCCGTGGATGGCCAGCTTCACCGCCATGTCGCCGCCGGCCGTGCCGTTGACGGTCAGCTTCAGCGTGTCGTAGCGGAAGTCGGTCAAAGCACCGCGCAGCATGCCGGTCGGGCTGCCGGGGTCGCCCTCCAGGAAGGCGGGCGGCAGTTCGGGATCGTAGCGCAGCGTGCCGGGGCCGGCCGCCTCCAGCACGCCGTCCTCGACGCGCACGGAGTCGGCAGCGATGCGCAGGGGCAGCGTGCCGTTCAGCGTGCCTTCGCCGTGCAGCCCGTCCACCGCGGCGATGGACAGCACGTGGCCGAGGTTGAGCCCTTCGGCTTCCAGCTCCACCGTGCCCCTGGGCGCGTCGAGCGGCATCTCGAACGGCTTGGCGCGGACCACGCCGCCGGCCCAGCGCCACTCCGCCCGGTCGACGTCGAGCCGGCCGGAGCGCTTGAGGCCCACGTGCACCACGCCGTCGGTCAGCGGCAGCCCGACGTCCAGCAGCTTCACCGCCAGAACCTGACCCGCCGGAACCACCGGCGGCACGAGGCTGCTGAGCCGCACCACGCCGCTGAGGCCGGTGACGGCGACGGGGCTGACGGTGGCCGACAGGTTCTCCAGCAGCAGCTCGCCCGAGGAGCGCAGGCCGCCGCCCCTGCCCCAGTCGAGCCGTCCCTTGCCGGCCACGCGGCCGGCGGCGCCGCTGACGTGCGCGCCGTGGCGGGGGAAGATCTGCGCCGGGCCTGGGCCGTCGGGGCGGAAGGTGACGGGCTTCAGCCGCGCCTCGGCATGGCCGGTCCCGGCGGCGAGGTCGTGCGCGCCGGTCACCTCGACGACGGTGCCGGCGGGTCCCTTGGCCTCGGCGGTGAAGGACAGCGGCCCGTCGCCCGCGCGTTCGGCCCGCAGGGTGACGGCCAGCGGCGCGAAGGGCGGTGGGCCCTGGGTGCTGCGCAAGGCCTTGGCGGTGGCGTCGACGGTCAGCCGCCCGGCCTCCAGCGCCGCCGTCGCCGCCACGCCATCGGCGGCGAGCTTGCGGTCCGGCAGGGCGATCCGGTCGGATTCGGCGATCAGGCGCGCCGTCAGCCCGGCGCCCGACAGGACCAGCGCCGGCCCGTCGTCCGGCGCCTTCAGGCACAGGCCCTTGGGTGCGGCGACGCGTTCGCCGGCCACCTGCAGGCCGTCCGCCGTCAGGGTGGCGCAGCCGTCCGGCGACAGCGACCACGCGCCGCCGTCGCGGCGGCCGCGCAGCACGGCGCTCAACCGGCCGGCGCCACGCACCGGCGACTCGACGCCGAGCAGGGCGGCGGCCGCCGCCAAGTCCCCCGCCTCGGCGGCGACGATCGCGGTGACGGCGTCGCCGGCCGATTCGGCCATGCCGCGCACGGTGAGGGCGCCGCCAGGCAGCGTCACCACGGCGTCCTCGACGACCACGGAGTCGGCGGGCAACCCCGGCGGATCGCCGGCCGGTTCGCCCCCGCCCGAAGGCGCGGCCCCGTCCAGCGGCAGCGTCAGGCGCAGCCCCTCCACGGCGATGCGCGCGAGGCGGCCGTGCAGCAGGCCGCCCACGGGGTGACCGACGGTCATGCGCTCAATCCGGTTTTCCCCGGCCGCATCCAGGCGTAGGCTGATTTCGGTTTCGGACAGGCCGGCGGCGGTGACCGTCACGGCGGCGTCCGGGAAACCGGCGCGGTGCAGCGCCAGCGCCAGGGCACCCGCCAGCAGCGCCGGCCACCACGCCACCACGGCGAGGAGGACCGCACCCACCATCAGAACCGGTATTGCAACGCGCGCCCGCACCTCAGCACTCCACCGGCATCATTGTGACCGACATTGTGAACGTTTCTTCGCACCATTATCTTCCCGCCGCATCTGGGAGGCGAGGATGACGAGTGAGACATACGACCTTCTGGTCGTCGGCGGCGGGATCACGGGCGCGGGCATCGCCCGCGACGCGTCGGGCCGCGGGCTGAGGGTCCTGCTGGTCGAACAGGACGACCTGGCGTCGGCCACCTCCTCGGCCAGCAGCAAGCTGGTGCACGGCGGCCTGCGCCATCTGGAGCGCGGCGAGATCCGGCTGGCGCGCGAGGCGCTGGCGGAACGCGACGTGCTGCTGCGCACCGCACCGCACATCGTCCGTCCGCTGCGCTTCGTGGCGCCGCACGACGGGATGACGCGCCCGGCCTGGGTGATCCGCACCGGCCTGTTCCTGTACGACCGGCTGGACCGCGCCGGCACCCTGCCCGGCACGGAAAGCCTGGACCTGGAGCGCGACCCGCGCGGGCGCGGGCTGAAACCGGCCCTGCGGCAGGCCTTCGCCTATTCCGGGGCCTGGGTGGACGACGCGCGTCTCGTGGTGCTGAACGCCGTGGACGCGCAGGCGCGCGGGGCGGAGATCCGCACGCGCACGCACGCGCTGTCGGCGCGGCGGGAGGACGGGCTGTGGACCGTGCGCCTGCTCGACCGGCGCAGCGGCGGGGAGAGCGCCGTGCGGGCGCGCATCCTGGTGAATGCCGCCGGCGCCTGGGCGGCGCGGGTGCTGGGCGAGACGCTGGGCCGGCCGGTGCGCGAGCGGCCACGCTTCGCCAAGGGCAGCCATCTGGTGATCCCGCGCCTTTACGACGGCGACCACGCCTTCATCCTGCAGACGGCGGACCGGCGGACCGTCTACACCATCCCCTACGAGGGCGACTTCACGCTGGTCGGCACCACCGACGTGCCGTTCGACGGCGATCCCGGCGACGTGCGCATCACGCCGGAGGAGGTCATCTACCTGCGCGACGCGGTCAACCGCTACTTCACCCACGCCGTGCGCCCGACCGAGGTGGTGCACACGTTCGCCGGCCTGCGCCCCCTGCCCGCCGGCGCCCCCGACGACCCCACCCTGACCGGCGACTGCCGGTTCGACGTGGACGCCGCCAACAACGCGCCGCCGCTGATCAGCGTCCACGGCGGCACGCTGACCAACCACCGGCGCGTCGCCGAAGCCGCGCTGGACCGGCTGCGCCCCTTCATCTATGCGCTTCAGGCCCCGTGGACGCACGGCGCCGTCCTGCCCGGCGGCGACCTGCCGGACGGCGACCTTTCCGCCTTCACGGCGGCCTTCCATCAGGCGCATCCCTGGCTGTCGCCCACCGTGGCGCGCCGCTGGTGCCGGCTGTACGGCACGCGCGCGGCGGAGATCGTGGAAGGGGCGGCGCGCTGGGCCGACCTGGGCGAGGACTTCGGCAACGGCCTGACGGCGGCGGAGCTGCGATTCCTGGCCGAGCGCGAGTTCGCCGCGACGGCCGAGGACGTGCTGTGGCGCCGCACCAAGCTGGGCCTGAAGCTGCCGGCCGAAGCCGCGCGGCGCGTCGCCGCGTGGTTCGGCGAGGCGCCGCCGGCGGCACCGTCGGTGCGCGCGGCGGGGTGAGCCGCGCACCCCACCCCTTCGCCCGGCTTTGCATCGCCGCCGGTTTCCCCTATCGTCCGCCCGCGGACTCGACAGATCGGAGAGTTTCGAATGTTGCGGTTCACGCGCACCATCGTGATGACGCTGATCAGCGTCTTTTTCCTTGTAGGGGAGGCCTTCGCCTTGGATCCAGAAAACACCCTGTACCTTGACCTCAAGGACGGCCGCGTCGTCATCGAGCTGCGCCCCGACCTCGCCCCCAACCACGTCGCCCGCATCAAGGAGCTGACCCGCCAGGGCTTCTACGACGGCGTCGTGTTCCACCGCGTGATCGACGGCTTCATGGCGCAGACCGGCGACCCGACGGGCACCGGCACCGGCGGTTCGGGCAAGAAGCTGAAGGCCGAGTTCAACAAGGAGCCGCACGTGCGCGGCACCCTGTCGATGGCGCGCGCCATGGACCCGAACAGCGCCGACAGCCAGTTCTTCATCTGCTTCGCCGCGGCCCCGTTCCTGGACGGCCAGTACACCGTTTGGGGCAAGGTCACCCAGGGCATGGAGTTCGTGGACAACATCAAGAAGGGCAGCCAGGCCCGCAACGGCCAGGTCACCGACCCCGACAAGATCGTCAAGATGCAGGTCGCGGCGGACGCCAAGTAAACGCGTCGCGGAAAGCCGCCGGCCATGCTCTTCGCCGACCCGCTGCTGGCCCGCCGGATCGAGGGGGCCGAGACGGCCGCCGCCCTGGAGGTGGTGGAGACGTCCCGGCACACCGATCCGGACGGCGGCGCGGCGGCGTTGGCCGTGGCCGGCGGATGCGCCGTGTTCCTGGCGCCCTCCATGCCGGTCAACCGCGCGGTCGGCCTCGGCATGGGACGGGCGGTGGCCGATTCGGAGATCGCGGCGGTGGAGGCCTTCTACCGCGACCGCGGCCTGGACCCCGCCATCGACCTCTGCCCGCTCGCCGACCGGTCGCTGGTCGACGCGCTGGGTCCCCGCGGATACGCCGTCGGCCGGGTGCTCAACATTCACGTCCGCGCCGTTGCCCCGGCCGAGCCGGCGCCGCAGGTCCCCGGCGTCACCGTCGCCGAATCCGGCCCGGCGGACGCCGAATTATGGGCGTTGACGGTCGCCCAAGGCTTCTTCGGGCGCGACGCCGTGCCGGCCGACCTGCCGGCCCTGCGCCTCGCCCGCCTCACCATGCGGCGCCCGAGCGTGCGCGGCCTGCTGGCTTGCGTCGACGGCACGCCGGCCGGCGCGGTGGCGCTGGCCCTGCGCGACGGGCTGGCGCTGGTCTTTTCCGCCAGCACGCGCGAGGAGTTCCGCAACCGCGGCGTCAACCGCGCCCTGCTGGGCGCAGCATTGGCGGCGGCATCGGCCGCCGGGTGCGACATCGCCTGCGTCGCCACCGCGCCGGGCGGCACGTCGGAACGCACCGTCCGCGCGCTGGGCTTCCGCCACGCCTACACGCGCATGCTGATGGTGCGGGAGTGGTCGTGACGACGGGGGGTGTCGGGTTTTCGGCTTTGGCCTCAACCCAACCTACGTGGGCGTGCCTGTAGGTTGGGTTGAGGCCAAAGCCGAAAACCCAACGTCAATCCCTCACCCCAGTGCCGCCGTCAGCACCTTCTGCAGGTCCCGCATGCTTTGCGGGCGTTCCTGGTGGCGCATGGCGAGGCCGGACAGCAGCGCCTTCTCAAAGGCCGGCGGCATGGCGACGCCGAGCGCCGAGGGCTTCGGCACCACGTCGTTCATGAAGCGGGTGGTGGCGTCCGGCGGCGCCTTGCCGGCGACGGCGCAGTAGAGCGTCGCGCACATGGCGTAGACGTCCGTCCAAGGCCCCTGCCGGCCCTCCTGCGAATATTGTTCGGGCGGGGCGTAGCCGGGCTTGAGGATCACCGTCATGCCCGAGTCGCCTGCCGCCTGCCGCGCGGCGCCGAAGTCCAGCAGCTTCCGCTCGCCGGTGGTGGTGATGAAGATGTTGTCGGGGCTGACGTCCCGGTGGATCAGCCCCTGGTCGTGCACCGCCTGCAGCGCCTTCATGACCGGCGACAGGATGGACAGCGCGCGTTTGGGATCGATCCGGCCGCCGCTCTCGGCGACGTAGCGCTTGAAGGTGCGGCCCTCCAGCAGTTCCATGATCAGGTAGGCGGTGCCGTTCTCCTCGAAGAAGTCCTGGACGCCGACGATCTCCTTGACGTCGCGCAGGCGGGCCAGCAGCCGCGCCTCCTCCAGGAACTTGCCGAGCCCGGCGGCGAAGCCCTTGGCGTGCTCGTCGGAGAAGGGGACGATGCCGCTGCCGCCCGGCGCGCGGGTGATCAGGTTGGCCGGGTAGAACTCCTTCACCGCCACCTTGACGTGCAGCCGGTCGTCCCAGCCCAGGTAGGTGGCGCCGAAGCCGCCCTGCCCCAGCACCCGCCCTGTCAGGTAGCGGCCGTGCAGCGCGGTGCCCGGCATCAGGTGCACGCCGGCCCGGTTGTCGCTGCGCTGCGGGTAGCCGCAGCCGGCGCAGGCCTCGCGCGGCGGCTTCGCGTCGAAGCAGTTCGGGCAGCGCGCGTCGTCCAGGACCAGCGTGGGCGCCGGGCGCCCAGGGGCGGCGGGAACGGCGGCGGGAACGGCGGCGGTCGCCACGGTGACGGCGCGCGTCGCGGCCGGCGGCGGGGGCGCCGGCACGGCCACGGTCCCCAGGGGTGGCGAATTGGGCGGCGACTTGGATGCCGTGGGCGCCGTGGGCGATGTGGCGACCGGCGGCGGCGCGCCCTGGCGCAGCTTGTCCAGCAGCTCGTACAGGCGGCGGATCTCGGCCTGCGCCACCTCGGAGTTCTGCTGCGCCACGAGGTCCATCTGGAACTGCGGCTGCTTGACCACCTCCAGCACGTGCTGGCGCAGCAGGGGCAGCGCGCCGTCGTCGCGCACCAGGCCGGAGGTCGCCAGCTCGGCCAGACGGATGATGCGACGGCGCAGCACCGGCTCGATCTGGCGCATGCGCTGCACGAGACGGCCGCGCTGGGCGAAGTCGTCCACCACGCCGGCCAGTCGCAGCGCAAGGCGCGGCTGCACCTCCTCCGGCAGGCCGGAGCGGGCGATGGCCTCGGCCGCACCGGCGATGGATTCGCGGATCAGCGCCACGTCCGGCGTGTGCAGGACCATGTTCTCGACAAGCATCTCGTTGCCGAGCGCCGCCTCGATGCAGTCGACGATCTCGCCCCGGTGCCGTTCGGCCGCCGCCACGCCGGACACGGCGGTGAGGTAGTGCAGGCGGCTGAACAGGTCGCCCAGGGATTCGGCGATGCCCAGCATGGACAGGCGGAAGGCGCTGGCCCCGCCCTGCTGGAGCCGGCGGGAATAGCGGATGGTCAGCGCCTCCGCCATCGGCCCCTCGCCCACCACGCCGGTGCGCGTCAGCAGGTGGGCCATGACGGCCTTCAGGATGTCGGCCTCCTGGTCCCCGGCGGCGCGGCCCAGCGTCTGTGGCGCGCGCAGCGTGCGGCGGATGCGGTCCAGGATCGCCGTGCGCGATTGCGGCAGCTTGCCCTGGCGGAACATGGCGTTCAGCACGCCCACGCGGTTCGGCCCCATGGCCGGCGCGGTGGTGGTGCGGCCCAGCACCAGCTCGCACAGGCGCAGCACCGCCTGCCCCGGCGTCAGCGGGCCGCCGTACAGGTCGTGCACGGCGGCGACCGAGCACAGCACGTCGGCGATCAGCCCGTCGACCGCCGCCGTCAGCCGCTCGTCCCGCTCCCATTGCAGCAGTTCGATGAGGCGGTCGAGCTTGGCCGTCCAGCTGCGCCGGTCGGCCAGTTCCATGCCCAGCGCCACCCGCATGTCGTATTCGACGTCGCCGGTCGGCGTCTTCTTGCCGGGTTCGAGGGCGAGGAGGACCTCGATGGGCGGGCGGTTGCGCGGCAGGTCGGCGAAGGCCAGCTGGGCGGCGCGGGCGCGCGCCTGCGTCTCGTTCACGGCGGTCTGCAGCGCCATGCGGCGCGCGCGCTGCTCCTGCCCCGGCAGCCGCGCCTGCAGGGTGGAGACGCGGACCAGCGCGTTCTCCAGCAGCTGCCCCTGCTCCAGCACCGGCTTCAGCACCTTGTGGACGTGGATGACCTCCGTCGGCGTCAGCACCACGGAGTCCAGGTACTGGCGCAGCACCGCGCCCATGACGATGCGCCCCTGCAGGCCGTGGTATTCGGCCAGGGTCTGGCAGACCTCCACATCCTCGATGGTGCCGACGGTGCCCGGCGCCGGGGTGGACGGTCGATTGATCGTCTTGGGATCCATGCCTGTTCAGCGCTGCGCGGACGTGCGCCGGACGGCCCGGCGCGCACCGTATTGTCGGGGATACCCGTAAAGCGGACGTATACTTGCCACCGCAATTCCGTGAAAGGAACCGGGAAAAGGCCGCCGCTTCGCCTTTCGTACGGGGCCGGCGTATCCCTTTTCTTGCACCGCAGCATGTGCGACAAAGGACGGATCCGCCACCGGACCGAGACGCCGCGCCATGCCCGACAGCCACGCCCCGGTCATTGAGGAAGCAGTCGTGCTGCGCCACGCCGGGTTCGAGGCGGTGGTGAGCCCGCGCATCGGCGGCTCCATCGCGCGGCTGACGCGCGACACGGCCGCCGGCCCGGTGGACCTGCTGCGCCCGGCCGGCGCCGAGGCGCTGGCGGGCGACGCGGCCAACGACCTCGGCTGCTTTCCGCTGGTGCCTTTTTCCAACCGCGTCGCCGGCGGGCGTTTCCAGTTTCGCGGGCGCACGGTGACGCTGCCGCTGAACCGGCCGGGCTGCCCGCACGCCATCCACGGCCACGCCTGGGAGAAGCCGTGGGCGGTGGAGGGCCGGTCGGCCGGCAGCCTGCGCCTGACCTACCGCCACGCGGCGGGTGACTGGCCGTGGAGCTACCGCGCCACGCAGATCCTCACGCTGGGCGACGACGGGCTGACGGTGGACCTGGAACTGGTGAACGAGGGTGATGGCGAGGGCGACGGCGCCATGCCGGCCGGCATCGGCCTGCACCCCTACTTCCCCAAGCCGCCGGGCACGGTGCTGACGGCCGGCGTGCGCTCCGTGTGGCTGACCGACGCCGGCATGCTGCCCACCACGCGGGCCTGCCCGCCGCCGGAGTGGGACTTTCCCGCCGGCCGGGTGATGGACGCGTGCGTCATTGACAACGGCTTCGCCGGCTGGGACGGGCGCGCGGTGATCGACTGGCCGGACGGCCGCGGCCGCCTGACGCTGGAGGCGGAGGGGCCGTTCGGCCATCTGGTCGTCTACGCGCCCAGGGGCGGCGACTTCGTGTGCGTGGAGCCGGTGACCCACATGACCGACGCCGTCAACCGCCCGCACGAGGCGGACGCCGGTGTGCGGGTTCTGGAGCCGGGCGAACGGCTGACCGGCCGCGTGCGTTTCCGGCACGAATGGCCGGCGTAACGCCCGTCATGTCGGGAACGCGTCCAGCACGCCCTTGACCTGACGCTGGAAGTCCGCGTCGGAGCGGTAGCGGCCGATCACCGTCTTGTCGCGCTGGAGGTAGAACATCATCTCGTCGCGGCTGGGCAGCGAGCGCGGGTTCGGCTTGTCCAGCAGTTGGCCGCTCCAGTCCACCCGCGCCATGAAGTAGCAGGCGCGCGAGAACAGCATGAACAGCTTGTTGTCCGGCGCCAGCCGCTCCCGCCGCAGCAGCGCATAGTAGTAATAATTCCGGCCGTGGAAATAGGCGTTGTAGATGTTCTGCAGCGCGGCGAAGCGCTCGTCGGGGTTGGTGATCTTCTTGATTTCCCGCTCCAGGCGGAAGCCGGCGTAGAAGTATTCCTTGGCCTCGTGCTCGAAGGAGAAGCCGCCGCCCTTCACCGCGCCCATCTGTTCGCCGTACTTGCGCAGGATGCGGCTGAGGATCAGCTCCAGGAAGCGGCGCTCCGGCCCCACCGCGTCGGGCAGCTGGGGCAGCATGTCCAGCACGTGGCGCAGGTGGTAGGGGTGGCGGATGATGACCACCGGGATGACGGTGCCGTTGCGCTTGGCCTGCGCGCGCCGCTCGGCGTGCAGGGTCACCGCGGGCGAAACGGAGGCGAGGACGGAGGCGGTGACGTCCTGAAGCTTCCAGCGCAGGCGCGTCGTCGCCGACTGCCGGCCGATGCGGAAGCGCGACAGGACGCGCTGCATGCGGCTGCGCCACGTCTCCTTGGGCAGCTTGTGGGTGGGCAGGTTCTGCACGACCAGCGGGTTGCCCAGCACGTCCGGCGGCGGCGGCAGCGGGTTGAAGTTGAAGTACTTGCCGTGCACCACGCCGCGCGAGCCGCCGGCATCGGCGGCCCCCCGGCGCGAACCCTGGTTGGACGAAGCTGCCAGCGACACCATGGCGAGGTGGGATCCCTTGCACGCACCCGCGGCGGCAAAAATGGCGTCCGTGCGACGCGTTCGCGAATCTTGTACGCGGATCATAATCGATTCGAAGGGAAATTTCCGCCTTCCCGGCGCGTCCATCGCAACCGTTGCACGGCGGCCACGCCGGGGCACCCGGCGCGCCCGGCCACGCTTGCGCCGGTGCAACAAGACGTTCACACTCGCCGCGGGCCGCGCGCCGCGGCCGATCTGGTCCGGATTCCGCCTTGGCCGTCTCGCACACCTTTCCCGATACACCCGGCGGAATAGCCGAAGCCCGGCAGGGATCGCTGTTCGGCGACGCCTACACGCTGGGCTACGACGGCGGGCCGGTGTTCGATGAAATGGTGTCGGGCGAAGGCCGGCTGCGCCCGCACTGGCAGACGCTGCTGCGCTCCCTCGGGCCCCTGGCGCCGGAGGTGATGGACGAGCGGTGGGAGGAGGCGCGCCGCCTGCTGCGCCAGAACGGCGTCACCTACAACATCTACGGCGATCCGCAGGGGATGGAGCGGCCCTGGCCGCTGGACATGGTGCCGCTGATCATCCCGGCCGAGGAATGGCGGGTGATCGAGGACGGGCTGGTGCAGCGCGCCACCCTGCTGAACGCCGTCCTGGCCGACCTGTACGGGCCGCAGACGCTGCTGCGCGACGGGCTGGTGCCGCCGGCGGCACTGTACGCCGACCCGGCCTTCCAGCGCGCGGTGCACGGCATCCCCCTGCCCGGCGGCGTGCACCTGCACTTCTACGCCGCCGACCTCGCCCGCGCCGCCGACGGGCGCTGGTGGGTGCTGTCCGACCGCACGCAGGCGCCGAGCGGCAGCGGCTATGCGCTGGAGAACCGCGCGGTGCTGACCCGCGTGCTGCCCGATGCGTTGCGCCAGTGCGCGGTGGAGCGGCTGGCGCCGTTCTTCACGGCGTTCCGCGACGCGCTGCTGGCGCTGGCGCCGCGCGCCGGCCGGCCGCGCCTCGTCCTGCTCACCCCAGGCCCCTACAACGAGACCTATTTCGAGCACGTCTACCTGGCCCGCCAGCTGGGCATCACGCTGGTGGAGGGCGAGGACCTGACGGTGCGCGACCGGCAGGTGTTCCTGAAGACGCTGTCGGGGCTGGAGCCGGTGCACGTCATCCTGCGCCGCCTGGACGAGGACTACGCCGACCCGCTGGGCCTGCGCGCCGACAGCTCGCTGGGCGTGGCCGGACTGGTGGAGGCGGTGCGGGCCGGCACCGTGGCGGTGGCCAACGCGCTGGGCAGCGGACTGATGGAATCGGCGGCCCTGCGCCCCTTCCTGCCGGCCATCTGCCGGCACCTGACGGGCAGCGACCTGACGCTGCCCGACCGCCCGGTGTGGTGGTGCGGGCAGCCGGAGGAGCGCCGGCACGTGCTGGCCAACCTCGACCGGCTGGTGGTCGCCCCGGCCCACCGCGCGCCCGGCGTCGAGCCGGTGTTCGGCGGGGCGCTGTCGGCGGCGGCGCGCGCCGAGCTGGCGGCGCGCATTGAGCGCACGCCCTGGGCCTTCGTCGGGCAGGAGCGGCCGTCGCTGTCCACCGCCCCCGTCTGGCAGGACGACCGGCTGCAGCCGCGCCCGCTGGTGCTGCGCGTCTTCTTGTGCGCCACCCCCGGCGGCTATGTCGCCATGCCCGGCGGGCTGACGCGCGTGTCGGCGGAGGCCGGGCGGCTGGCCGTCTCCATCCAGCAGGGCGGTGGCAGCAAGGACACCTGGGTGCTGGCCGCCGGCCGCGCGGCGGGCGCCGCCCACCACGCGCGCGGCGCCGACCACCGCCCGCCGGCCCCCCGCCCGGCGCTGACCGGCGACCTGCCCAGCCGGGTGGCCGACGGATTGTACTGGTTCGGCCGCTACGCCGAGCGGTGCGAGGGCACGGTGCGCCTGCTGCGCGCCGCCGTGTGCCGGCTGACCGATGCCAGCCAGCCGGGGGCGGCGGAGGAGCTGCGCGTGCTGCTGCGCCTGCACGCGTGGATGGGCATGGTGCCGCACGAACTGGCCTCGGTCGCCGACAGCACGACGCCGCGCGCGTTGCGCACGGCGCTGCACGCCGCCGTCTTCGACGCCGCCCACCCCAACAGCCTGCGCGCCAACGTGCAGCGCCTGCACCGCGCCGCCGCGTCGGTGCGCGACCGGCTGTCGCTGGACCTCTGGCGCGTCGTGGCGCAGGCCGACCGGCAGTGCCGGCCGCCGGACGGGCGCGTCGACGCCGCCACGCTGCAGCTGATCCTCGACGACGTGGTGACGACGCTGGCGGCGCTGGCCGGGCTGGAGCAGGAGAGCATGCCGCGCGGGCCCGGCTGGCGCTTCCTGGACATGGGCCGGCGGATGGAGCGCGCGGTGCACGGCATCGGCCTGCTGCGCGGCGTCGGCATCGCCGAGCCCGGCCGGCTGGCCGGCACGGAGATGGAGGCGGCGCTGGACGTCCTGCTGGAGCTGGCCGAGAGCTTCATGACCTACCGCGAGCGCCATTTCGGCGATGTCGAGCCCGCCGCGGTGCTGGACCTGCTGCTGGCCGACGAGACGAACCCCCGCGCGCTGGCCTTCCAGCTGGCCGCGCTGCACCAGCACCTGTTCAACCTGCCGCGCGGGCCGGACGCCGGAATCGGCGCGGCGCTGGCGATCGTCGCCTCGGCCCGCGCCACGCTGAAGAACCCCGACACCACCAGCCCCGGCCCGGCGCTGCACGGCGCCCTGGAGGGGTTGAGCGGCAGCCTGCCCGAGATTTCCAACCTGCTGGCCCACGCCTGTTTCAGCCATGCCTTTGCACGACCGGCCTGAGCCCCACGACATGACGTGCGACGCGCGGCCGGCGGCGCTGTACCGCTGCCGGCACCTGACGCGCTACGCCTACGGCGAGGACGTGCCGGTGTCGCACCACCGGCTGCACCTGACGCCGCGCCCGCACCCGCGCCAGAGCGTCCACCGGGCGTCCGTCACCGTGCACCCCGCAGCGGCGGTGCAGGCCGACCACGTCGACCACTTCGGCAACATCACCACCTACGTCGCCGTGCAGGAGCCGCACCGGACGCTGACCATCACGGCCGAATGCGAGGTCGCCGTCATGGCGCCGCCGCCGCTCGCCCCGCTCGCCACGCCGGGGTGGGAGGACGTGCGCGACCGGATCGCCACCCTGTCCGGCCCCGAGGCGGCGGCGGAGGTGGTGCAGTTCGCCTTCGACAGCACGCTGGTGCGCGCCTCGCCGGAGCTGGCGGACTACGCCGCCCCGTCGTTCGCGGCCGGCCGGCCGGTGGCGGACGCGGCGCTGGACCTCATGCGGCGCATCCATGCCGACTTCGTCTTCGATCCGGCGGCGACCACCGTCGCCACGCCGCTGGCCGTGGCGCTGGCCAACCGCCGGGGGGTGTGCCAGGACTTCGCCCACGTGCTGGTCGGCTGCCTGCGCGCGCACGGCCTGCCGGCGCGCTACGTCAGCGGCTACCTGCGCACGCTGCCGCCGCCGGGCCAGCCGCGCCTGATCGGCGCCGACGTCAGCCACGCCTGGGCGGCGGTGTGGTGCGGCGACAATGGGTGGCTGGACCTGTGCCCGACCAACGGGCGCCCGGCCGACCAGGACTTCATCACGCTGGCCTGGGGCCGCGACTACGATGACGTCAGCCCGGTGCGCGGCGTCATCCTCAGCGGCACCGGCCACCACCTGTCGGTCGAGGTGGACGTGGAGCCGGTCGTTCCGTCCTGACGTTGGGTTTGCGCCTGCGGCTGAACCCAACCTACCCGAACGTCCATGCGACCGTAGGTTGGGTTGAGCGCCAGCGAAAACCCAACGTCCGTCGCCCCATCCAGCGGCTACCCCTTCGTCAGCAGGCGCTGCAGGGTGTCCAGGATGTCCTGCGGGTTCACGGGCTTGCGCAGGACCTCCAGCGGCTGCGAGGCGCCGCCGGCGAGGTCGTCGTCCTCGGGGCCGAAGGACAGGTAGCCGGTCATGATCACCACCGGCAAGGTGGGGTCGACGGCGCGCAGCGCGCGGATCAGGTGCTTTCCGTCCATGCGCGGCATGCGGAGGTCGGTGACGATGATGTCGGCCGGGTCGGCGCTCTGCCGTTCCATAGCGTCCTGGCCGTCGACCGCCAGCGTCACGCGATAGCCCTTGCGGGACAGGAAATCCTCGATCGCCATGGCGGCGAGCGGCTCGTCCTCGGCGACCAGAACATGGAACGGCTCAGGCATGGGCGAACTCCACTTCCCGCTGCGAGGGCCGGCTCACCGGCAGGCTGATGGTGAAGCGCACGCCGCGCCGGCCGCCGCCGTGGTCGACGTTGTCGGCGGCGATGCGCCCGCCCATCGCGTCGATGATGCCATAGCCGATGGACAGGCCAAGGCCGGATCCCTTCCCCACTTCCTTCGTCGTGAAGAACGGGTCGAAGATGCGCGACAGGATGTCGGCCGGGATCCCGCCGCCGTCGTCGGTGACGGCGATCGTCGCCGTGTGGCTGTCGGGGTGCACGCGGAACGCCACCTCGATGCGCCCGGACCGGGCATGCGGCCGGCGGGCGCGTTCGTCCAGGATGGCGTCGCGCGCGTTGGACAGAAGGTTGAGGACCACCTGTTCGAGCTGCAGCGGCCGGCCGCGCGCGACGCAGGCGCCCTCCTGCACGTCGGCCTCGACGGTCACGTCCTCCAGCCCGTACTGGTGGCGCACCATCTCCACCGCCGAGCGCACGCTGTGCGCCGGGTCGAAGGGCTGCACGCCGGCGGCGTCGCGGCGGGCGAAGGTGCGCATGTGGTCGATGATCCGGCCCATCCGCTCCGTCTGCTCGGCGACCAGGGTCAGCACCCTTTCCGTCCGCGCGGTGTCCAGTTCGTTGTCGCGCAGGCGCGACAGCGCGCTTTCCGCCCAGGTGCGGATGACGTTCAGCGGCTGGCTCATCTCGTGCGCCATGCCGGCGGCCAGCGTGCCGAGGGTCGCCAGCTTGGAGGCCTGCACCAGTTCCTCCTGCAGGCGGCGGCGTTCGGTGATGTCGCGGCCGCTGCCGAGCAACTGGACGACTCGCCCGCTCTCGTCGCGCACCGGCACCAGGATGGTGTGCCAGACGCGCTGGCCGACCGGCAGGTCCAGCGCCTCCTCGTAGTCGATGGGCGCGCCGGCCGCCACGCAGTCGCGATAGCGGGCAATGACGGCGTCGGCCACGGCGGGGGGCAGCGCCTCCTCCACCGGCCGGCCGCACACCAGCGCCGGGTCCAGGCCGGTGGCGCGGGCGTGCGCGGGGTTCAGCGTCTCCAGCACGAAGCCGCCGTCCGGGCGGACGGCGACGACGAACAGCCCCTCGGCCAGATTGTTGAAGAAGCTGGTGTAGCGCTCCTCAGCCTGCCGGCGCTCGGCCATCTCGCGGCGTAGCGCCTGATTGGCGACGGCGAGCTGGCTGGGGCTGGGCAGCGCCAGCGCCCTGGGCATCAGCATCCACAGCGCCACCGCGGTGAGCATGGAGACGACCGCCGTCGCACCCTTGATCAGCCCCTGCGCGGCGTAGTCCGCCTGCCACAGCGTCCAGATGTTGAAGAAGTGCGTCGTGCCGCAGGCCAGGATGAAGGCGGCGAACAGCCAGAACACCCAGCTGAAGGCGACGTCGCGGCGCTTGCGCACGAAGTACACCAGGGCGATGGGGATCGAGTAGTAGGACAGGCCGGTCACCACGTCGGACGCGACGTGGAGCGCCAGCAGCTCCGGCTGCCACAACAGGCAGAAGCCGTGCGGCATCAGCGAGCTGTTGTCGAAGAACCCCACGAGACCAGTCGTCATGGTTCACCCCCCACCGAGACCCGCCTCTGGACGCCATTCGCGCCGCGTGTGCCGGGCACAACGCAGCGTTTCGTTTCCGGTCAGTCCCAAATTTCAAAGTCATGCCCGGAAGAGTCGATGTCAATCCGACTTCCGCAAGGCCGCCTACTGCAAACGGGGTAGATGGACCATCCGGCGATAATGGTTGCTTAAAATTTTTGCAATCGAGGGTCAGGTTTCGCCCGCCCCCGTCAAGGAGTCCCAAGGACACGCACGGGGCGGCGCCAAGGCCGCCCCGTGCCGTCCATGACCGGCGTCACGCCGCCGTCTGCACCTTGCGGTTCTGCTCGCGCGTCTTGAGGAAGCGCAGGGCCGGGAAGTCTTCCTGGGCGCGGTTCAGGTGCCACGCGTTGCGGGCCAGGAACACCAGCGCGCCGTCGTGGTCCTCCGCCAGCGCCGAGCGGTTCAGGTCGATGAACTTGTCGAGCTGGACGCGGTCGTCCGTCTCGATCCAGCGGGCGGCGTCGACGCCGGCCCCCTCGAACTTGGCGGAGATGCCGTATTCCGCCTCGATTCGCGCCGACAGCACCTCGAACTGCAGCTGGCCGACGACGCCGACGATCCAGTCGGCGCCCGACAGCGGCTTGAAGACCTGGGACGCCCCTTCCTCGGCGAAGTGCTCCAGCGCCTTGCGCAGGTGCTTGACGCGCATGGGGTCGTCCAGCTTGGCGCGCTGCAGCAACTCCGGCGCGAAGCTGGGCACGCCGGTGAAGCGCAGTTCCTCTCCCTCGGTCAGCGTGTCGCCGATGCGAAGGCTGCCGTGGTTGGGGATGCCGATGATGTCGCCGGGCCACGCCTCCTCCGCCAGCTCGCGGTCGCGGGCCAGGAAGAGGACGGCGTTGTTCACCGCCAGCACCTTGCCGGAGCGCATGTGCTTCAGCTTCGCCCCGCGCCGGAACTTGCCGGAGCACAGACGCACGAAGGCGATGCGGTCGCGGTGGTTGGGGTCCATGTTGGCCTGGACCTTGAAGACGAAGCCGCTGACCTTCTCCTCGTCCGGCTGCACCACGCGCTGCTCGGCCGGCTGCGGGCGCGGCGGCGGGGCGTTGTCGGCCAAGCCGGTGAGCAGTTCCTGCACGCCGAAGTTGTTGATGGCGGAGCCGAAGTAGATCGGCGTCAGGTGGCCGGAGCGGAACTCCTCCAGGTCGAACGGCGGCATCAGGCCGCGCGCCATCTCCACGTCCTCGCGCAGCTTGGCGACGGCGTGGTCGGGCAGCAGCTCGTCCAGCCTGGGGTCGTCCAGGCCGTTGCACTCGATGCCTTCCGAGGCGACGTCGCCCTGCGTGCGGTCCATCAGGATGAGGCGGTCGCGGATCAGGTCGTAGCAGCCCAGGAAGTCGCGGCCCATGCCGATCGGCCAGGAGGCGGGGGTCACGTGGATCTGCAGCCCCTCCTCGATCTCCGAGATCAGGTCGAAGGGGTCGCGCGCCTCGCGGTCCATCTTGTTGACGAAGGTGGTGATCGGCACGTCGCGCAGGCGGCAGACCTCGAACAGCTTGCGGGTCTGCGTCTCGATGCCCTTGGCGCCGTCGATCACCATGACCGCGCTGTCCACCGCGGTCAGCGTGCGGTAGGTGTCCTCCGAGAAATCCTCGTGGCCCGGCGTGTCCAGCAGGTTGAAGGTGCGGCCGTCGTAATCGAACGTCATCACCGACGCGGTCACGGAGATGCCGCGCTCGCGCTCCACCTTCATCCAGTCCGACCGCGCGCGCCGCTGCTCGCCGCGCGCCTTGACGGCGCCCGCCATCTGGATGGCGCCGCCGAACAGCAGCAGCTTTTCGGTGAGCGTGGTCTTGCCGGCGTCCGGGTGCGCGATGATGGCAAAGGTCCGGCGCCGGGAGACGGCGTCCTGAAGTCCGGACATGCCTGATCCCTCAACTGTCGTGTCGTTCCATGCGAAAGCGCGCGGAGCGTCCCCGCCCCGCGCGCGATCATTACATAGCAGCGGAACCCGGAAGGTTCCAGTGCGGTCCTCAGAGAGCCAGCTCGGCGATCTGCACGGCGTTCAGCGCCGCACCCTTCAGCAGCTGGTCGCCGCAGACGAACAGGTCGAGGCCGTGGTCGCCGAAGATCAGGCTGGTGCGGATGCGGCCGACCTCGACGTCGAACTGGCCGGTGGCGGTCAACGGCATCGGGTAGACGCCGTCGGCCGGAACGTCGGCCACCTTCACGCCCGGCGCGTCGGCCAGCACGCGGCGCGCCGCGTCCGGCGTGACCGGCTGGATCGTCTCGACGGTGATCGCCTCGGAATGCGCGCGGTAGGTGGGGATGCGCACGGCCGTGCAGCTGACGGCCAAGTCGGGGATCTCCAGGATCTTGCGCGTCTCCCAGGTGACCTTCATCTCTTCCTTGGTGTAGCCGTTCTCCTGGAAGGCATCGATCTGCGGGATCAGGTTGAACGGGATCGGGTGGCGGAACACGCTGTTCTGCGCCGGCTGGCCGTTCAGCACCGCACGGGTCTGCTCCTCAAGCTCCGCCATGCCCTCGGCACCGGCACCGCTGGTCGCCTGGTAGGTGGAGACGATGACGCGCTTCAGGCCGAACGCCTTGTGGAGCGGACCCAGTGCCACGACGGCGATGGCCGTGGTGCAGTTCGGGTTGGCGATCAGACGGCCACCGCCCTGGAAGGCGTGGGCGTTGATCTCCGGCACGATCAGCGGGATGTTCGCGTCGTAGCGGAAGGCGGAGGAGTTGTCGATCACCAGCGGCCCGGATGCTGCGATGGCCGGCGCGTGCGCCTTGGCGAAGTCGCCGGACACGGCGAGCAGCACCACGTCGCAGTCCTTGACGCGGTCCAGCGCGTATTCCTGAAGGGTGATCGCGCCGTACGGGGTCTCCACCACCTTGCCGGCGCTGCGGCCGGAGGCCAGCAGGCGCAGCTCGCCCACGGGGAAGCTGCGGCGGTGGAGGACGTCGATCATCTCGCGCCCGACGGCGCCGGTGGCGCCGACGATGGCGACCTTCTTCAGATTGCTGGCGTTGCTCATAACAGACTGCTCCGTCCTGGTTCTGGGCCCCGGTTTGTGGGGAGGAAGCGGAGCCCGGATACGACAAGGGCCCCGTCCGTTTCCGGCGAGGCCCTCGTGGTGGGTATCGTC
>Ga0196970_1000489_pt1 | contig 44600 bp, 35 predicted proteins | sample S1v_513CmetaG_FD_148672 | JGI IMG/M metagenome (GOLD analysis project Ga0196970, IMG submission 148672) | Soil microbial communities from Anza Borrego desert, Southern California, United States - S1+v_5-13C | ecosystem: Environmental > Terrestrial > Soil > Desert | place: USA: California... | reverse complement strand
GATGGACTGGATGGTCAGATAGACCGATTGGAAGACGCGGCCCCGGCCGTTCTGCAGCATCCGCTCGATCAGGTCATGGGTCTCGGGCTGCTCAAACTGGGCAAGGGAAAGGGTCGACGCCTTGTTGATGATCAGATCCTGCACGGCGACCCACATCTTATCCCACAGGCGACTTTCGGCCCAGAAGGAGGTGGCGCCGCCAAGTTCGGCCAGTACCACGAGGATGACCAGCCAGACCAGCGGCAGGGTGATGGCACTGCTGCCCGCGCCTGCAGCGACCGCGTTGACCAACTGCTGCAGGGCCAGCAATGCGGCAGGGGGTGCCACTTTGTTGATCAGCAGGCCTGCGATGAGCACCACCGTTTCGCGCGGTGCTGTCTGGTAGGTCAGGCGCGTGGCCCAGGGCAGGTTGATGAGTGGTGACGGTTTTTGCATAGGTAGTTCCTCCATGGGGCCATATGGAACTGAGTCTACACCCATGTGCAACCATCCGCCACAGGAAAGATCGGGTTGGATGATTCTCCCCCGAAAACGTTATCAATAGGAAAGAAGCAGCCGAGGGATTCTCCCTCGGCTGCAAATCGCTCATTTACTTGCTGCTCACCTTGGCCCAGGTATCCTTCAGCGTGATGGTCCGGTTGAAGACCATCCGATCCTCGGTCGAATCCGGATCGACGCAGAAGTAGCCGTGGCGCAGGAACTGATACCGGCTGCCCGTATCCGCCCCGTGCACGCTGGGCTCTACCTTGCAGCCCTCCAGCACCTCCAGCGAGTTCGGGTTCAGGTTGGCCATGACGTCGCCGCCCTCGGCCGGGTTCGGGGTGAGGAAGAGCGTGTCGTACAGCCGGACCGTGGCATCCTGGGCATGGGCCGCGGAGACCCAGTGAATGGTGGACTTCACCTTCCGGCCGTCCGGCGCCTCGCCGCCCCGGGTCTCGGGGTCGTAGGTGCAGTGCAGTTCGACGATGTTGCCGTCGGCGTCCTTCACAACATCCTGGCACTTGATGAAGTAGGTGCCCTTCAGGCGGACTTCACGGCCCGGCGCCAGGCGGAAGTACTTCGGGGCGGGCTCTTCCATGAAGTCCTCCTGCTCGATGTAAATCGTGCGGGAGAAAGGCACGGAGCGGCTGCCGGCGTTGGGATCTTCGGGGTTGTTTTCGACCATGAACTCTTCGACCAGATCCTCCGGGTAGTTGGTCAGCACGACCTTGAGCGGCCGGAGCACGGCCATCACACGGGAGGCGGTCCGGTTCAGGTCCTCGCGCACAAAGTACTCGAGCTGGGCCAGGCTGACGACGCTGTTGGTCTTGGAGATGCCCACGTCGTCGCAGAACCGGCGGATGGAGGCCGGCGTGTAGCCACGCCGACGGATGCCCGCGATGGTCGGCATGCGGGGGTCATCCCAGCCGCTGACGATATTCTCCTCCACCAGCCGGCGCAGGTTCCGCTTGCTGGTGATGGTGTGGGTCAGGTTGAGGCGGGCAAACTCGATCTGCCGGGGCGCCTGGGGAATCTCACACGCCTCGAGCAGCCAGTTATACAGCGGGCGGTGATCTTCGAACTCCAGCGTGCAGAGCGAGTGGGTGATGCCCTCGATGGCGTCCGACAGGGGATGGGCGTAGTCGTACGTGGGGTAGAGGCACCACTGATCGCCGGTCTGATGATGATGGGCGTGCAGAATCCGGTAGATGACCGGATCGCGCATGTTGATGTTGCCCGAGGCCATGTCGATCTTGGCGCGCAGGGTCCGGGCGCCGTTGGGGAACTCGCCGGCCTTCATCCGCTCGAAGAGGTCGAGGTTTTCCGCGACGCTCCGGTTCCGGTAGGGGCTCTCCTTGCCGGGCTCGGTCAGGGTGCCGCGGTACTCGCGCACCTGGTCCGGGGAGAGGTCATCGACGTAGGCCTTGCCGTCCCGGATCAGCTTGACGGCCCATTCGTACAGCTTGTCGAAGTACGCGGAGGCGTAGAACATCCGGTCATCCCAGCTGAAGCCAAGCCACTTGATGTCGGCCTGGATGGCGTCGACGTACTCCACATCTTCGGCGGCGGGGTTGGTGTCGTCGAAGCGCAGGTTGCAGAGGCCGCCGTTGGCCGCGGCGATGCCGAAGTCAAGGCAGATCGCCTTGGCGTGGCCGATGTGCAGGTAGCCGTTGGGCTCCGGTGGGAAACGGGTATGGACCCGGCCACCGTACCGGCCGGATTCCGTATCTTCCGTGATAAAGTCCTGGATAAAGTTGCTGTACTCTGGGGTCGCCAAGGAAACCACCTCTGAATATCTAGTGTTACCATGCCTGGTAGCTTGCAAAACACTCCATGCATAATCATAGCAGATCAAAGTTGGAAAGAAAGTAGCCTTTCTGCTGGAAACGGCTTCTCGCCACGGATTCCACGGATTTCACCGACGGCGCGGGGACATTCTTGACCGCAGATTACGCGGATGATGGGATTACGCAGATGACCCAGGCGACTGTTTGAGCGTAGCCGGATGAAAACCTCCGATCAGTTCCCCGCCACGGATTTCACGGATTCAGTCATATGTTTTGCCGGGACAGCGCCTCGTTACCGGACTGAAAGGCTGGGTCAAATCCGTGCAGTTCCGTGAAATCCGTGGCAAAATGTGGTCCCTATCCCCGCACTGCTCCGGAATTTTCACGGGAATCTCCCTCCAAAATGCCCCCGGCACCCCTGGACATTGTGCGTCCTAGCTCATTTCTGACGCGGTTGGGGACAACAGAGAGATTCTGAAATACATATATTGACCACAGATGACACAGATATCACTGATACTAGGCCTCAACTCCAGGTCTCCTCCTCATCTGTGACATCTGTGATATCTGTGGCAAAAACTGTGTCCGATTCTGTCCCGAAACTGTTGTTCCGACACCAACCATTTTCGTCCTCCGTGGTGCCACGAAGTGGCATGGGCGACTGCGGTACAAACGGTATCCCTTCCCTACTGATGATGGGGTTCGTCATCAGTCAGAGACCGGCTCTCTGGAGAGCCGGTCTCTTGTTTGTACGTATGTTTTTGGGTAAGTAAAGGCAGGTCTTGTTATTCTTCTTCCTCTTCGAGGTCCAATTCGTCCTCGTCTTCCAGGTGCGGCTCTGCAACCTTGAGCTCCGGGGGCTCGGGCTGCTTGCGGGACTTCCGGGTTGTCTTGCCCTTTGCGTCGGGCTCCGGTTTCTTGTCGTCGGATGTGGTCTTGCGCGGGGTGGTCTTGGTGCTGAGCTGGGACTGGAGATCAACCTCCAAGTAGGGCTTTCCCAGCGAGTCCCAGTCGCAGCTGATGGAGACCTTGCGCTTGCCGGTGGGGCGCAGGGAAGGGTACGTCTCGAAGACGTTGCGCAGGTGAAGGATGACGTCGGAGAAGGCGGTGGCACCCTTGCGGGGCGTGAGCCGGACACCCGTGCCGCCAGGGGTGCCGGGGACCACGGCGTACACGCCGATGAGCATCCGCTCTTCGATGCCCCCGCCCTTGGCGAGGTAATGATCTGGATCTATGCCCTTGGTGACCCGGACAACCTCATGCCAGAGGTCGGAGCCGTTGGCATTGAGGACGAGGCGCCCACTGGGCCAGAGGGTGCCGCCATCCGGCTGCCGGTTGAGAGCCGTTTGCTGTGCAGGCTTATCGACTAGTGTGAAGGTCTTATCGGAGGTCCGCTGGACCTTGAGCCTATCCCGATTGACCATAGGTGAGAATTCCTCCTTTCTTTACGTACTCGACGCCAGCTCGAAGCTGGAATCTATGACCAATTCTAACTTAAAATAGATCACTGGTCAAGGGATGTGGAGGAAATTTTTGGAGAGGGGTTTCTGCAGCATTTTTGCGCTTTCGTCGAGGTTTTTTGCGCTTTTTTCCGTGGTCTCGCGGTACCCGTGGAAAGATTGCTCCTTGCGGGAGTAAGCGCAGAGGGTTCACGTATAGATGATTCTGGTAGCGATTCAGGGTGTTTTGGGCTTTCTGCAGCATTTTTGCGCTTTTGTGCGTTCCCCAGACTGATGACAAACCCCATCGGCAGTGAATAGTGGTGCACATCTATGCGCCGCTATTCTTTATGTAATCGCATCAGCGGGGCAGTAGATCTTGTGGTTAAGGAATAGGGAAGGGATACCGTTTTTACCGCAGATTACGCAGATTATGGGATTACGCAGATAAAAACACGAGTCGGTGCCGCCCTCGTTCGAACATTTGTTTGTTAGTGCCCGTATACCAGGGGGGATGAAGACGGGAGGCGTGAGCATGCAGGAGTTTCTACATGGGGATCTGACTGAAAAGGTTCTTGGAGCTGCTTTTGAGGTCCATAGATTACTGGGGCCCGGTTTTCTGGAGTCTGTGTACGAGGAAGCACTTGCTGTAGAGCTGGAGCGCAATCAGCTGGTGTTCGAACGACAAGTGGAGATCCCCATTTTCTATAAGACCGCTCAGGTTGGCACTCATCGTTTAGACCTGATTGTCGCAAAGAACGTGGTTGTGGAACTGAAGACGGTGAGAGAACTCGCAGATATTCACACGGCAATCGCACTCTCGTACCTAAAGGCGGCCAATCTATCGGTGGCTCTGCTGCTCAATTTCGCGACTCGAAGCCTGGAGTACAAACGGGTCACGCTCAAACAGTCACCTCGGTCATCTGTGTAATCCCATAATCCGCGTAATCTGTGGGTAAAGAAAATGTTCCATAACTCCGTGTGTCACACCGTTCACCCGCCATACAGCGGGCCGTTCATAGCAAAAACCAGAGCGCACAAATCCCCGGTATTGCATGTTCATGAGGTCGGATGCGTCTCGAGGGACTTTGTCATCAACCTGGGAAACGCACCTTCAGCCTCGGCAGGCTGAAGGCGCGTTCCCGCACGCTCCCCTACCCCAGATGTTTCAGCAGGAACTCAGCCATCAGCCGGTATCCCTTGATTTGATTGGACTGCTTCATCAGTTCATGGCCCTCGTCTTCAAAGAGCACGTACTCCACCGGGCGGCCCAGTTCCCGCAGCCGCTGTACCATCTGATCCGACTCCGCCTGCACCACCCGTGCGTCCATGGCGCCCTGCAGCACCATGAGCGGGCACCGAATCTGATCGACGTAGGTGATGGGAGAGCGAAGGGTGAGCAGCTCCGCATCCTCCTCCGGATCGCCAATCCAGGCCCGGACCATGGGCTTCCATTGCGGCGGGACGCTCCGGGTAAAGGTGACGAGATTGGACGGACCGCAGAAGTCAACGGCACACGCCCAATACTGCGGCAGCCGCGCAGCACAACTTAACGCTGCGAACCCACCGTAACTGCGGCCCCAGACCGCCAGCTTGCTGCCATCAACCCAGTCCTGCGCCTGCAGATAGCGGACGCATGCCTCCATGTCCATCAGATCGCCGCCGCCCCAGTCCCGGTGAATCCGCTTCTGCCAGTCGATGCCGAACCCCGTGCTCCCGCGGATATTGGGCGCCAGCACGGCAACACCCTGGCTGAGCAGGTACTGATAGAAGCCGCTGTACCGGTAATCCGTCCGCTCCTGGATTTCGGGTCCGCCGTGAATGGAGAGAAGCACCGGCACCTTCGTCCCGGGCGCTCCCCCCTGCGGCCGGTAAAGCCAGGCCGGAATCTCCAGGCCATCGAACGATTGGATCCGAACGAACTCCGGCGATGCAAAGGCATCGGCAGGCAGGTTACCGTTCATTGCGGGTGTCAGCAAACGCAGATCCTGCCGCTCCAGATCGATCACGTAGACGGCGTTCGCCTGGTTATAGCAGTTCATCGCCAGGAAGAGGCGGCGCCGCGCATCGCCCGCCGCGAATGCGAGGCCGCCGATCGTCCCTTTCGGTAGTTCCGGCAGCGCCACATCGTGACCGGTCGTCCGGTCGGTCACCCGCAGTCGGCTGTTGCCCGCCTCGTTGATGCAGTAGGCCATCAGCCCGTGACTGTCCGAGATCGCCAGCCGTTCCACATCCCACTCATGGGCCAGTACCGGTTCCATCCGGCCCGACTTCAGGTCATAGGCAAAGGCTGCCTTACACGCCCGCCCATCATCGCTGAAGAACCAGAAGGAGTTCCCGTCGCTGCGCCACGGCCCGGGGAGAAAGGCCGCTTGGCGTTCCGGGTGTTCGGTCAGGTTGCGGGCCTCCCCGGTGGCCACATCGATCAGCCAGAGGTTCTGGTCGGTGTTGCTGATGGGCTGCACGGCCAGAATCCGCGCGCCGTCCGGCGAGAATGCGGCCCCGCCCAGGTACATCAGCCGCCCACCAGGGGTCAGCTGCCGTACGTCGCCGCTGATCAGATCACGCAGGTAAATGTCCACATCATGCGGGACGGCGGCATTGGCCGAGTAGGCAAGGTACCGGCCGTCGGGCGAGAAGGCACCGAGAGAATGCCCGACTTTGGGCATGTTGGTCACCCGTTCTGGGGCGCCGCCCCGGGCCGGCATCAGATAAAGCTGCCCCTTCTCGTTGCCGGCGATGTCCGCGATGAACGCGATGCGGGTGCCGTCCGGCGAGACCAGCAGGTCCCGCACGCTCTCGTTCACAAAGTGGGTCAGCTGTTCGGCCGGGCCGCCATCGACCGGCACCCGCCAGAGGTTGAACTGGCCGCTCATGTCGGCGACGAAGTAGACCGCGGCGCCGTCCTGTGCCGGCGCAAACTGCGTGATGCGCTGGATGGCTGTGTACTGCGCAAAGGTGGTCATCTTCCTGCTCCTTCCATCGGATAAGCGATGGCTTTACATTACCAGCCCGGCGGCTCGGCGACATCGTGAGAAATCCGCGACTTGCCCGGTGGCAGAAGACCAGGGAATTTTCCCTGGTCCCTGGAATAAGGAGGAGACGACACGCAGAAGCGAGGCAGCATTCATGCGCTACAACCTGCCCCTTGCGGGGCGGCAGACGCAGCTCCAATCCTTTCAGGAACGACTGAACCGGCACCAGGGCGGGCTCCTGCTGCTTTCCGGTGAAGCAGGCGTTGGGAAGAGCCGGCTGATTCAGGCCTGGCTTGAAACGGCAAGCAGGGCGGGGTATCAGACGGCAGAAGTGCGGACCGCAGCAGATGGTCGCCAGATTATTGCCGGTCAACATCATGAAACACCGGTGATCGTCGCATGGGAGGACCTCCAGTGGGCTGATGCGGCCTCCCTTGAACTGCTCGGTCAGCTGGCCGAGCGCTTTCAGGGGAGCAGCAACATCCTGCTCGCCGCCTACCGAACCGAAGGTGTGCGCCGAGGGCACCCGTTGCACGAACTGCTCCCCTTGCTCCACCGGCGCGGCGCAGAGACGCTGCTCCTCAGCCGCCTCACCGAGCCGGAGGTCGAAGCGCTGGCCCGCACTGCCGGAAAACCGGAAGTCAGCGCCGACCTGTTCGCCGGCTCGGAAGGCAACCCGCTGTTTGCCTGCGCCTTGCTGGCGGGTGACACAGCCGGCATTGCACTGGCGGTGGACGAGCGCCTGCAGGGTCTGAGCACCGAGGCGATCGATCTCCTGCGTATGGCGGCGCTGCTTGGCCGGAGGTTTGAGTACCGGCACCTCCTTGCGCTTAGCCAGGTCTCCGAAGAGTGGTTGCTCTCATGCCTGGAGCAGGCCATCGCCCTCGCCGTGCTTGCCGAAACGCCCGACGGCCTTCACTTCCGCCACCCGCTCGTCCGGGAGCAGCTTTACCAGGAGCTGATCGGTCCGCGTCGAACCCGCCTGCATCTCCTGGCGGCAGAGATCTTGCCTGCGCTGAGCGCCAAGGCTGATCATCTCGCTGCGGCCCGGGCCGAGGGTGCGGCGCCCGTGTTACTGGAAGCCGGCAGGCAGGAGCTCGGGGCCGGCGCCTTTGCCGAGGCCTACCGGCATTTCAGCCTGGCCCTGACGCTCTCCCCCGCGCCGCCCTCGCCGGAACTGCTCCTGCTGGCAGGCGGCGCCGGACGCTATGCGGCTCCGGAGCAGGCCTCTGCCCTCTTCACCGCCGCACGGTCTGCCGATGACGCGCTGATCCGGGCGCTGGCCGATCATGAGCTGGCTTGGCTGGCCTGCGCAGAATCGAACCCACAGGCCCCTCGCCTCATGGACCAGGCACATGGCGCCCTCGCTCAGCTCTGGCGGGAACCACGGCTGGCCGAACTGCAGGAACTGCTCCACGGGCGCCCCGCCCTGAGCCCCGGCAGCGTTGACGGACTGGCCGCCGTCTACCTCCTGAGCGGACGGCCCGAGGCGGCCCGCGCGCTGCTCCACGCGGCCGCCGTTGAAGCCGGTCCAACGCCAGGCCCATTCGATCATGCGATCCTTGCCGAAGCGGCCATGCTGGACGCCGACCATGGTGCCGCGTTGCGCTTCTGGGAAGCGAGCGTCGCCGATGCCATCTCCCGCCGCCATTACCCCCTGGCGCTCTATCGGCTGGCGCTCCTGCTGGAACATCTGGTGATAGACCGCGGGACCGAGAGATCTGAGATCGAGCGGGTTGGCGCACAGCTTCAGGAGCTGGTGCCGATGGCGCGCCGCAGCGGCCTGCCCGGGATGGGCGCCCGCGGTCCGCTCCACGCCCTCTGGTTCGCCATGGGCGACTGGGAGTCGATTCGCCGGGAAGGTACGACCGGCCTGGCGGGAGCATGGGGCGCCTACTACCAGCGCTGGCTGACACGGGTGGGTGTGGCGGATGACTCGCCCCTGACGCCCGGGGCTGCACCGTTATATGGCCAGTATCGACACGCCATGAGCAGCATGACCGATACGGCCGGGCGCTGCCTGGGTGCGGGGAACCTCGCCGCAGCCCGCGCCTGGCTGGAGTGCGTCGACCAATGGCTGGCCGGCCCCCGCCCCAGCCGGTATAATCAGCTGCAAAACCTGATCGGCTGGACGGAATACTGGCGTCTGGCCGGAGAGCCGGGCCGCGCCGTTGCATGCGCCACGGCCGCCTGTAACTGCGCCCTGACTACTTCGATCCGCTTTCCGGCGCTGCTTCAGCTGGCCGAACTGCAGCCCGACCGGGCCGAGGAGTACGGCCAGTTGGCCCGGGCGATTGCCGAACGGGCAGACCAGCCACACCTGCTGGCTCGATTGGTCAGACCAAGCCCGCGGCCCGCTCACCCGGAGCTCACCAAGCGGGAGATGGAGGTCGCCCTGCTCGTGGCCGAGGGGCTGACCGACAAGCAGATTGCCGGGCGGCTCTTCATCAGCCGGCGTACGGTCGATGGCCATCTGCGGAACATCTTCAACAAGTTGGACCTTACTTCGCGGTCGGGCCTGGTCGCCTGGGCTGCACGGCAGAATCTCCTCACATGAAGAAAATCCCGCCACCCCTAAGAGTGGCGGGATTTTCCTATACATGAGCCGTTTACTTCGCTGCCTTGGCAGCCTCCAGGGCCGCATCGTAGTTGGGCTGCTCGCCGCCGGCCTTGCAATACTCAGCATGGACAATGTTCTCCTGGGAGTCGACCACGAAGACCGCCCGGGAGAGGAGGCGCCACTCCTTCATCAGCGTGCCGTAGGCGGCGCCGAAGCTGCCCTCACGGAAGTCGGAGAGCGTTACCACCCGGTCGACGCCGGCAGCGCCGCACCAGCGCTTCTGGGCAAAGGGCAGGTCCATGGAGAGGGTCAGCACCACCACGTTCTCGCCCAGGTTCGCGGCTTCCTGGTTAAAGCGGCGGGTCTGTGTGTCGCAGACACCCGTATCCAGCGACGGCACCGAGCTGATAATCCGGACCTTGCCGGCATACTCGCTGGACTTCACCGCTGCGAGGTTGGTGCCCATGGCGGTGAACTCAGGCGCCTTGTCGCCCACCTTCAGCTCCGGCCCAATCAACGTGGCCTGGCTTCCCGCAAACATAAACGCAGCCGCACGCTCAATCGACACTGAAATCGCTCCCCTCACAGGTCTTTACTATTAGGCAACACCAAAGTTTAGGACGTTGCCGCCATCTGTGAGGGAACGGTGCGACTCCTTAGAAAAGATCGTCGGTATCAGGATCATACTCCCACGGCACCAGCGCATCGACCTTGACAGAGTACTCGCCGAGTCTGACTTTGACCGTGGCCGTCTCCCATTCGGTGCCGGCCTCGTTCTCACGGTCGATGGTGATCGTGATGGTGTCGCCCGGGTCGAACTGCTCCAACGCCTGCCGCAGTTCCATCAGGTAGTTGACGGGCTTGCCGTTGACATGGGTGATCCAATCGCCCCGGCGGATGCCGCTCTTGGCACCGGCGCCCAGGACGTGGGCGCCCGTCACGAGCAGACCGTACTCGTTGGGCAGGCCGGCCCGGGACCAGTGCGGCTCGCGGCTGGAAATGCCCAGCCACGGGCGGACGATGCCCCGCCCCGATACGTACCGGTCAAGAGCCGCCTGAATCTGGTCGGATGGAATGCCGAAGGCGATGGAGTCGGTCTCATCTTTCAGTTCGGTCCAGGTGGCCATGGCCACCACTTCGCCCCGGGCGTTCAGCAGGGGACCGCCGGAGTTGCCGTGGTTGATGGCCGCGTCGGTCTGAAGCGAAGGGTAGTGCCAGTAATGGTACGGGTCAGGCCGGTCGATGCCGCTGACGATGCCCACCGTCACGCTGTTGGAGTAGCCCCAGGCGTTGCCGATGACGACCACCGACTCCCCCACCTTCGGTTTGGCGGCGGCAAACTCCAGCGTGGGATAGTCGTCGCCCTCAATGTCGAGGACGGCCATGTCCAGGAACGGGTCGACCAGCACCCGGTCGGCGTCGATGACAGCCCCGTCGTTGAACTTGACCTTGATATTGTCGTCGCCTTCAACGACATGGGCATTGGTCAGAATCAGCCCCGAGCTTTCGATGATGAAGCCGGTCCCCTGCGACTGGACCTGATCGCGGCCGTCGACGAGATAGAGGCTGACGACGGCGGGCGCCGCATCCTCCACCAGGCCGACCACGTTGAACGTGGAGAGCTGCAAGGCCCTCTCGAGCTGTGTCAGCCGCTCTTCCAGGGCATTAAGCCGGGCTTCAATCATCGCCGGCGGTGTGATGACCGGTGCCGTCGCGGCCGCTGCGGCCGGTTGTGTAAGGGCAGTCAGCATCAGGACCGTGGCCAGAACCATGGACGCAAACCGACGTGGGGCGCCTTTCACCGCAATCCCCTCCCCATTCTCACGCAATGCGCAATTTCCTGCCTTGGACTCCCTACGTTGGGGGAACATCCCAGGTAGTCCTTCTTCAAGCTCCCTGGGGATTCCTTCATGTAGGAAAGGTTAACGAGAGGCAGGCATAGCTCACCGGGTTCAGGGGAGGCTAGGGGCAGACGCGCCAAGGGACCCGCGGCCTGCGCCGCGAGTCCCTTGCAGTTGAGCCTTACTGCTTGCTTTCCGTGGAGACCTGCCATTCCACCCCGAACTTGTCGGCGAGTGCGCCGTAGCCAGGGCTCCAGAAGGTCTGCTGGAACGGCATCCTGACCTGACCGCCTTCGGCCAGGGCCTCAAAGATCTGCTTGGCCTGGCCGGCATCATCGGTGACGATGGTGACGTTGACCTGGTTGCCGCTCTGGTGCGGCTGACCGGGGAAGGTGTCGGAGAGCATCAGGGCCGTTTCGCCCACCTGGAGGTGTGCGTGCATGATCCGGTTTTTGGCCTCCTCCGGCATGGGGTGGTTGGGGTCGGACGGACCCTCGCCGAAGGTCATGACCCCTTCTACCGTGGCGCCCAGCGCCTGCTTGTAAAAGTCGACCGCTTCCCTGGCGTTCCCGTTCATCACTAAGTACGGGTTCATGCGCAGTCCCATAATCAACCGCTCCTTACAGCCAAATTATCGGTGCCCGACCTATTCTGCACCGCTCACCGGCGGTACATCCCCCCCACCGCTCAGACATGCCTCAACGGTTTGGTTTGCGATAAATTCGAGAAGAATGTTAAAAATCCTTCTGTGCATCCGCCTGATCCGGCGCGTTTTGTGGGCGGAAATCGCGGCCGCCTGCAGGGGGCCGACGGATTGATCTCGAAAGACGGCGAGAAAGAGATAGATGGGGTGAGTAGGATGTGCCGCAATATCCGGCCCCTGTATAACTTTGCGCCGCCGGCAACGGAGGATGAGATCCGTGCCGCGGCACTGCAATACGTGCGGAAGATCAGCGGCTTCACGCGGCCATCGGCTGCCAACGAAGCAGCCTTCAACCTTGCCGTTGACGAGATTGCGAAGGCGTCGGCCACGCTGCTCGGCGCGCTGGTCACGTCCGCATCACCAAAGGACCGTGAAACCGAGGCCGCCAAAGCGCGGGAGCGCTCGGTCAGGCGGTTTCGCTAAGGAGGAAGATCCTTACGTCGGGCCATTTTGCTGAATCCTACGTCGTGCTGCACGGCGCCTTTGCGCGACCTGCCCGAACCGAACTGATGGAGGTCGTGGCCCTGCAGGTCGGCGGGGAGACTTATCAGACCCTTGTCCGGTGCGATCATCCGGACACCCCCCAGGGCGACAGCACAGAGGAGAGTTCCACCGGCATTTCGGAAGAAGAAAACCGCCAGGCACCCATGCCGGCGAAGGTCTTTGCGCATCTGAACCAGGCGTTTTCCCTGGAGCGGGCCACGGTCGTCATGTGGGGAAGCATGGCCTATCGCTTCTACGGGGCCGCCCGGGAAAAGGGACTGCAGAATCCCTTTGCCGGGACGCGGGTGCTGGATCTGCAGGCTGCCGCCGCATTCTTCTTCGACCTGAAGACGTCGAACTGCAAGAATCCCCGGAGCGCCATGTACTCGCTGTTTCTGTCGCCGGCGGGGGAGTCCTTTTCGGCCGGGACACGATCCACAGTGCGCGCCATGGGCATCATCATGGAGAAGCTCCTCGCCAGCGGTTGGACGCCGGCGGCTACGCCTGAAGCGATCATCGGCGGCAGCGAGATCGGCGAGGTCAGCGAGGAGATGCGGGTCGAGCGCTGGGAGAAGCTGCGTGAACGGCAGAGCAACCTGGGCATCGAACGGCGCCCGGTGCCCGATGTGCCGCCGGCTTATATCGTGCTGGACTGCGAACACGTGACGATCAGGCGGGAGCGGATCTCCCGTTTGATTGAGGTTGCCCTGGTGATCGCCGAGCACCGGGGAGACGGGGCGTATGGACTGACGGACAAGCCCTTCTCCAGCCTGATTCAAGTGATCAATGTGGAAGACGCCTGGGCAAAGTCGTGGGAGATGACCGGCATTGACCCGGCAGATGTGCGCCGGGCGCCGCCGCTGCCAAAGGTGATGGCCGCGATGGTTGCGGCGGCGCCCTGGCAGAGCGGCGTCCTCGTTACCTGGGGGCCGGATGATACGAACGTGATTACCCAGAACTGCGTGGTGGCGGGAATCCCGTCGCCGGTGACGGAAGTGCCGCTGATCGATGTGCAGCGGGCTTTCTGCCGGTTCTATGGCCTGGAGTCGCGGCAGGTGCGCCTGCAGAACGCCGCTGAGTATCTGGGCATCGATCTGAGCAGCGTCGATCTGCACCGGGCCCTGGCCGACACGGTCGTCACTTGGAAGATCATGGAGCGGATGCTGGCCGATGGCTGGACACCGGCATGGCGGGTATGGCACAAATCGTCAGCGATCCCGCGTTGAAGAGCTCAGGGACGCGTGAACCTCATCCACTGAGAGCCAGCCCCCGGCAACCAAAGACCTTACCGCCTGTTCCAGGCTACTCCATACGGCCGCCGAAGGCGGCAGGCTGCAGCATGACTGCACCGCCTCCGTCAGGGCGGCGGGCGGCCCCGGTGTTCGGCAGATGAGGCGATGCAACGCGTGGGCGGTCTTCCTGGTGTCAAACGACTCCAGGAGGTCCGCCCACTTTGCCTGCTCCACCAGCAGTGCGGGAATGCGCAGGGTCCACAACTTGGCTTCCCGCAGGGATCTGCGCCAATCATCAGAGTCGATGACTTCGAACAGGAGGGCGTTGCCCTCCGTTCGGGAAGCAAAGAGCAGTTCCCATGAGTCTGAAGTCTGCTCGACCACTCGCGCCACGAACCTCAGCAGGTGTTCCTGGTCGTTCCAGAACGGGCCCGCCACGGCTTGCAGCTCGTCTGACATTTGAAACTGGTGTGGTGCAACGCAGTAGGCCAGGGGAATCCACCGGCTGAACGTTCGCTGGCGCATTTCGCCGCTCTCACCTCACTTCGTCGGCGTAGATTTTGTGGAGGACGAGTTGGTCCAGGGTGTTTGCTACAGCCGCGTTCCGTCTTGCCCGGACTCTTCTCGGGAAGCGGAACCACGGACTCAGGTCATCTGGCACGGTGGTGCATGGCACGTCGATCCGGCGCTTACCCCATGCCAGGGGCTGGCGGGCGCCCACGTGAAAGCCCCAGTCGCCAAACGACGGGACTTCGAGGTGGTAGCTCAGCAAGTGCAGGCCCACGGCCTCCATCGTCTTGCCGATCGTCCAGTAGACGCGCGGCGCCTCTTCGGGTGAATAGCTCTGACAGACCAGAACGCCGTCCGGAGCCAATCGGGTGATGACGCTTTCGAAGAACTCACGGGTATAGAGTTGCGCGAGCACCTCGTCGCCCGGATCCGGCAGGTCCATGATGATCACGTCATAGAGATCCGTACTGCCAGTCAGGAAGGTGCGGGCATCCTGAATGTGCAGGTGCACACGTGCGTCCCCCAGGGCACCTTCATTGAGGGCAGCCACCTCGGGCACGTGCTGGGCTGTGTCGATGACCACAGGGTCCAGATCCACCAGGTCAACATGGTCGATGTCCGGGTACTTCAGGATCTCCCGCACCGCAAAGCCGTCCCCACCCCCGATCAGCAGCGTACGCCGGCGGGCTGGAGCCAGGGTCATGGCGGGGTGAACGAGCGCCTCATGGTAGAAGCGCTCATCCAAGGAACTGAACTGCAGCTGCTGGTCCAGATAGAGGCGAACGTCCGGCACTTCCAGGAGGAGCACCTGCTGGTAGGGGCTCGCACCGGCGTAGAGAATCCGGTGGGGCCCGGCCAACATGGCATGCAGTTCCCTGACGTCGGCCAGGTCTCCGCGCAGCGGTTGCGGCTCGAAGTTGCCCATGGATGTGGTGCTGATCTGCATACCTTCCTGTGCACCGCGCTTCAGATCGGTCAGGTAGTACCGCTGCGCGGTCAGGTCCGCCATGAGTTTCGGCAGATGCGGGCGGACATCGGTGTCTGAACAGAAGAAGATGTCGAGGGCCAAGTGCCCAAACTCGGGCCAGGTGTGAATGGTGGCGTGCGAAGTGGCAAGGACCAGGACCCCTGTCACTCCGATCGGCTCAAACTGGTGAAAATAGGTGTGCAGGATGGGGATTCCCATCGCCTCGATGAAGTTGCGCAGACTCTTTTCCAGTCCGGGCGCGTCATTGAGAACCTCTGCGGAACTGCCGAACGTGTCGACAATCAGATGGCGTCCGACGTGAGGCAATTGATGATCCCCCCAGGGACTAGCTACTTCAGTGTATGGAATGCCTGGCAACTTGGTGAAGAACAGACACGCGACAGCCCGCCGGTTTTGTCCGGCGGGCTGTTCGTCAGTTCTGTCTGGTGATTGGCATCGTCTCAGTCAACTGATTGACCATGCGGTTGACGAACCTGGCAAACCCATCGAGATAGGCCTGCGCCATGGCCTGGTTTTGGCCGGCGGGCCGGAAGTCGCGCATGGAGACATACAGTGCGCCACGGTCGGTGGTCATGATGCCCCACACCCGGTCATGGGCGCCGCCCAGGCCCCGGGCGCTGACGAAGCGGGCGGCCGAACTGCCGGGCAGGACCCGGCCCACGTTGGAAAAGACTTCCCGCCCTTTGATGCGGTCGTTGGTCCAGGCGACCTGCTCGGTGGCCCAGTTGCCAACGGCCCGGAACGGGGGCGGGGTGAGAACCATGACCTGCTGCGCCCGGTGGGCGAAGGTCCGCCCCTGCCTGGTGGCTGCGTAGACCTGCTGAAGCGCTTCGTGCAGAGCCCGCAGATTGCCCCGTGGGGCCTGGTCAGGGCGGATGACCGCGAGGCCGAGCCGCTTACGGGGATCGACGGGGAACAGGTCGACGGGCACCAGGAGCGCCGGCGGTGTCTCGCCGCATTCGGCGGCGTAGGCCCAGCGGGCCAGCACCAGGATGTCGCCGACGGTGCAGCCGGACCGGCGGGCGAGTTGGATCAAGGGAGCCGGTGCGATCGCCGTTGTCTCGGCTGAGACTTCGGGCGGGCCGGGCCGGGCCGTTCCTGCGAGCGTTGGGTCGGCTCCGAGTCGGAGCGGTTCTGCCTGGTGCGCGGCAGGCGGCGCCGGGGGCACCTCGGGCATAAGGGCAGGGGAAGTCGCGAGCCGGGTCATCAGTTCGGCGACCTGGATCGCCCACATGGCGTCAAAGATGACGTGCGAAAAATCGAAGATCATGCCAGTCGTGGTGCGAATCAGCACCAGCGGGTGGTCGTTGCAGCCCCGGCGGGCGAGGCGCCGCAGTTCGCCCAGGGGCAGCGTGCCGTCGTGCAGGTCCCAGTTGATGAGAATGGGGGCCTTGCGCAGCTCGGCGAGCTGGGCCCGGGTCTGGGGCGGGAGCAGGCGGCGCAGCCCGGCCTGCTGGCCCCGGGGCGCCCCGGTCAGGGTCAGGTCAAAGGAGACGGCCTCGCCGCCAGGCGCGGGCAGGTCTTCCGGAACCGCATCCGTCAGGGGGAAGACGTAGTACTGGCCGCCTACGGTCAGCGCAATCTTCAGGCTGGCCGGCGCCACGGGAGCCCGCCGGTCCAGGAAGGGAAGCGGATCCAGAATGCGCTGCAGGCTGAGTTGTTCGAGGAACGCGGGGAGCTCGGTTTCCCGTCGCCTTGCCTGGCCGGCGCCCGCCTTTGCATAGAGCGCCGCGGCATAGTGGCCGAAGGCGTGGGCCCGGCGCGCCGCATAGACCTCCAGGGTCTCCCCGGGCGCCGGCCAGGGTGGGTTCCAGCCCACAAGGGGGCGCCCGGCGGTCACGGGCAGGGTCTTCTCTTCCCACTCGCAGGCCAGCACCAGGTGGTGGTGCTTCAGCATCTGCACGGCGCTGGCGACCCAGACGGACAGAGGGGCATCGCCGGCGCCGGTGGTCTCGACGGCGAACCGGGCGCCGTCCTCCCGGAGGACGGTCTCGGTGAATCTTTGCCAAACCAGCACCGCGCTCACCCCTTAAAAGTCAGGTCGCTCAGTTTCAGCACGGTCTGCTGGTTGCGGCTGCGCACGTACCAGTCGCCGCCGACCAGAGCCACGTCTGCGGCCTCCGCCCTGCAGTCGGCCAGGTCGATGCGGCCGATGTGCAGGGACTGGGGCGCTCCCTTGCGGCCGTCCAGGGCCCAGGCGGCCCGGAGGATATTCTCCAGGTGGGCCGAGGGAAGCTGTACGGCGGGCAGGTGCGGCACGAGCCACAGGTCGCTTTCCGTGCAGGGGCGCACGGTGCCAACCAGCGCGCCGGAGCCGTCACGGCGCCAGCGGGCCAGGTCAAAGGTCTGCCCCCGCCAGGCCCAGGCGCCGGTCGTCAGGGTGACAGGTTGGGACGCCGCCCCCGCCCCTACGGTGACCGCGGGCAACGGGGCCTGGTCGGCACCGTGCACCAGCCGCATGCTGGCTACCTTGGCGCCCTGGCTGGTCAGGGTCACTGAGACCATCCAGTTGCCGTCCTCATCCCGACGGCCTTCGGCGGTTTTCTCCAGGGGTAACCCTTGCGTGTCAGTCGGGAAGTCCAGGTTGCCCAGGTTGACTTCCAGGTCGGTGATGGCGGTCAAGGGCAGGTCTTGCCAGCCCTCGGGCACGACCCACTCGGCCAACGACAGGGCGTACTCCAGCAGCAGGCTGACCGGCAGCATGGGGCGGTCATTTCGCAGCACATCATCGATGGCGGATGTGGATTGCCGCTGGACGCTGTAGATCGCCTCCACCGAGCGGAAGAGCTGAAACCGCGTCACTTCACCCTTGTAGAAGACCTGCGAGTAAATCCGCTGGATATCCGGCGCCTTGGCAATGGAGCTGGGCAGAAAGCCGTCGATCTGCATGGGCACAAGCGCCTTGCCGACCTTGCCCATGTACATGCACTCGCCCGGGGCCCCTGCCAGCAGGTCCCGCTGCCAGTGGTAGATGCCCTCGGCCACGTTCACAGCCGAGGCGTACTTGAGCGCCGCCTTGAAGTTGGTGATCAGGCCGAGGTTCTCCCAGGTGGGCCAGCAGATGGTCTGCACCGGCAGGATGCCGGCGGCTGCTGCCCAGAAGCCCAGCCGGGCCAGACCCTCGTTGCCTGCGGCGTAGTCGAGCTGGCCGACCATGCCGCCCCAGCGCCCGGAGAGCGAGCCGACGCTGCAGAAGAACTTGAGCGGGCGCCCTGCTAAGGCCTGCGCCAGGTTGGCGAAGCCGCCGACCTTGATGCGCACCGTGGCCAGGCAGGCCTCCACCACCTTCTTGTTCAGCCGCACCGTCTCTTCGATGCCGGCGTTGTGGATGACCCCGGTGAGGTTGGCGCCCAGCCGGTCGACCAGGGCGGCTACGGACTGCGGTGAGTTGAAGTCGCAGGCTTCGTATTCAATGCGAAGGCCCGCGGCCTGCGCGGATGTAATGTGCTGAAACAGCTCCCGCTGCGCCTTCATGCCCTCCAGCTCCCGCCGGACCTTGGCAACACCATCCGCCGCCGCACGCAGGCGCTCGAACTGGTAAGCCTTGAAAGCGGCCTCATCCATGGTGAGCCAGGGTTCTGTGCCTTGCGGCAGGCGGCTCCGGCCCGTCACGATGACCCGGGCACCGAAGTTACCCGCCAGCGCCTTGGCCAGGGCGAAGCCGATGCCCCGGGCGCCGCCCGAAATCAGGATCGTATCGGTCTCGTCCAGCGTCCGGAGCGGGGCGCCGAGCGGGGCATGCTTGGCATAGAGGCCATAGCGCACACCGTTCTGGTAGCCAACCTCGAAGACGCCCCAGTTGTAGAGCTCGCTGGCGATGCGCTCACCGAGGTGGGCCCGGTCGGCGGGGCCCAGGTCCAGCACCCGCACGTGGCAGTTGGGAATCTCCCGGGGCAGGCTTTTGGCCAGCCCGGCCCAGATGCCGCCCAGGGGCTGGGTGATCTCGGAGCTGCCGCTGTACCCCATTTGGCCGTCCAGATAGGTAACGGGCATGTAGAAGAGGCGAGTCGCATCGGTCTCTTCCGCCCATTCATCGTAAAACGTTTGGATGACGCGAATCGTCAGCCGGAACGGTTCCTCCCACGCGGCCGCCTGCGCCAGGGAATATGCATCCTCCAGGTTCAAATCGATGATGCCGTCCAGCCGGCCGATCAGCGTTTTCAGGGCGGCAAGAGCCTCATCGCTCCAGTCCTGATCCAGCGTGCAGCAGTAGGCCTTGGCGCCGTAGCTGCGCAGCACCTCCGCCACCGCTGCGGCGGACTCGGCTGCGCTGCCGATGATCAATACCCGGCGCCCCGCCAGGCGGTCCGGCTGCGGCCGAACCGGGGGCAGGGCGACGGGCGTCCAGGCAAACCGATGGACGGGCAGCACGGAGCCATCCGCCGGATAGGTCACGGCCGGCGGTCCGATCTCCAGATGCTTTGTTTTTGTGATCATCGTTACCTATCCCCTGACTGTAATCCGGATGCGGAGGCCGCCCCGCGGGTGCATGGTCAGGGCTGTCTCGGGCAGGACCGGGCCGCCCGGGGCCAGTTCGACCCGGTACGCTCGGGTGATCAGCGCCGCCGTGAAGATCAGCTGCTGCATGGCATAGTGCATGCCGATGCACTGGTGGGCGCCGCCGCCGAAGGGCATGTACGAATACTTGTGGCGGCCTTTCTCGAACTCGGGGCCGAACCGGTGCGGGTCAAAGACCTCGGGGTTCTCCCAGAACTCGGGGTGCCGATGGACCAGGTAGGGCGTCAGCATCATCAGCGAGCGCTTCGGCACGTGGTAGCCGCCGATCTCATCATCTTCGGCCGGTTCCCGGGGGAAGAGCCACGCCGGCGGGTAAAGGCGGAGCGTCTCCATGATCGTCTTCTTCGTGTAGACGAACTGAGGCAGGTCGGCGACGGTCGGCGCCCGGCCCCCGAGGACCTGGTCGGCCTCGGCCCGCACCTGCGCCTGCACTTCGGGGTGCATGGCGAGCACGTAGAGGAGCCAGGTCAGGGCCGCGGCCGTGGTGTCGTGCCCGGCGATGAGGGCGGTCAGCGTTTCGGCGTGGACCTGACCAGCCGTCAAGTTGCCGTTCGCCTCTTCCTTCAGCAGCAGGCTGACGTAGTCGCTGGTCTGCATGCCCTTCCGGTGCAGGTCGACGATCCGGACGACGATGGCATCAAAGAGCGCCCGAATCGCCTTGACCCGCCTGTAGTGGGGCGTCGGCATCCATTCCGGCAGCAGCTCCTCAATCGTCCCCGTCTTCGTCACCTGCGTGATGACGGCGTAGTGGGCCGCGGGGATGATGTCGGCGGCGTGCTCGCTCAGGTCGATGGAGAAGAGCGTGCGGCCCAGCGTGCCGAGGATGTAGTAGACCATCTCATCGGACGCCTCGATGATGCCGCCCTTCTCGGCAGCGGGCCGCCAGCGCTCCACCAGCTTTTGGGCACCGTCGGCCATGACCGCGGCGTACTGGTCGAGAATGTCGGGGCGGAAGGCGGGCTGGGCGAGCCGGCGGGTCTTGAGCCAGGTGTCGCCGTAGCCGGTCAGCAGACCGGGGCCGGTGTAGCGCTCGAACTTCTTGAAAAGCTGGCCCCGGTCGTAGTTCTGGTAGTTGTCCAGCAGGATATGCTTCAGGTAGTCCGGATGGCCGGGCAGGAAGCACTGGATGGGGCCGAAACGGAGCCGCACAAAGTCGCCGTACTCCCGCCAGACGCTGGTGAAGAGGGTGTAGGGATCGGTCCGGTAGGCCTTCAGGTCGCCCATCAGCCCCCGGGTGTTCGGCCCGGGGGCCGTTTTTGCTTTGGTTATCATGGTTTCCCTACCCTTTCAGGAGCGCAGTCTTGCGCCGGAGTTCATCCATTTGCTGGGGGGAGACAAAGTCGCCCGTGGTCCGGTGGACATACCCGATGATGACGCCGCGCACATCCTTCATCTGCAGCAGGATGCGGCCGTCGGGGCGGACCGCCACGAAGCGGTTCGACTCCGGCTTCTCCAGGTCGATGTGGGCCGGCGTTGCGTAGAACTCGACGGGCTGGTAGCGCTGGGCCACCTGGCAGTCGCTGCCGACCTCAAACAGGTCGATGCGACGGATGGAGGCCGGGGCCGCGATGGGCATGTAGTCGTTCTCGGTGGGCTCCAGCACGGCGACGCGGGCCAGGCCGTCCAGCAGAATGCTGGGCACCAGGAAGGTGGAGAAGACCGGATGGTCCGGGGGCAGGCCGAGCTTGTAGGTCGCCCGCTTGCCGAGCGGATGGCGCCGGGTCTTTTCCGTCGAGACGAACAGGTCGGTCAGGAGGACCGGGGCCTTGGGGAAGTGGTACGGGTCGGGGAGGAGTTCCTCGCCGGCGCTATCCCAGTGGGTCCAGGTGGGGGCGACGGGCGCCGTTTCGGTCAGGATCACCTTGATTTCGAAGTGAAGCTTATCCTTCGTGAGGATGGTGCCGTTGGGGGCGACAACGTCGGTGGTGATGCGGACCTGGACGCAGGTCTGACCTTCGGTGCGGTCGATGATTTGTGCGTGGATCTTCTTGGCGCTGGGCTTCGACTTGTCGTAGACCCGCAGGAAGTGGTGGAAGACGGCATCTTCGAAGGCGATGGCGTGGTGGCCGGGCAGCAGGCTGGAGGCGGCTTCGGCAGCCAGTTCGGGCACGAAGGTGCCGGGGAGGGTCGCGTAGCCGTTGACGACGTGGTGCTGGAGGTAGGCGTCTTTTTCGAGGTCGAAGATGCGCTCGAAGAGGACTTCGTCGGTGGTGCGGCGGAGTTCGCGGCCGAGGTAGAAGGTGCCGTTTGTGTTGGGGGTGGCGCCTGCGACGGGGGTCGCGCTGACTGCGAAGTACTCGGGGATGGCGGCGGTCACGGCGTTCCGCTCGGCTTCGCCGAGGTGGAAGGTGGCCGGCGCCCGGCCCTTCAGCCGCAGCTCCCGGAGGAAGTGGGCCACCCCCTCCTCCGTCTCCATGGAGGTGAAGACGGCGCTCTTCTCCAGGAAGGCCCGGGTGACGGGGTTGGCGCCCATGCCGACGGTCTTCCAGAGCGTCCAGCCGATGGTGAACTCGTCGTGCCCCTGCGCCTGGGCATGGGCCGCTGCGGTGGCGAGGAAGTCGTTGCCGGCAGCGTAGTCGGTTTCGCCAAGCTGACCGGTCAGGCCGATGAAGGAGCCGAAGTTGCACCAGATGCGGGGCAACTGGCCGGCGAAGGCGTGCTTGAGGTTGAGGTAGCCTTGGAGCTTGATCTCCCGGATGGTCTGGAAGTCGCTGAGCGACTTGGCCGGGATGGACGCCGAGCGGTTCAGCCCGGCGGCGTTGACCAGCAGGTCGACGGGGCGCCCCGCTTCCCGGGTGATCTTGTTGATCGTGGTGGCCAAGGCCCCGCGGTCGAGCACGTTGCAGGCGTAATAGCGAACCTTCCCCTTGCCGCTGTAGCGCTCCATCTCTTCGATGTTGCGGCGGGCCTGGCGGGCCTCGGCCATGCGGTCGAACTCCTTGTTCAACTGGCCGATCGATTTCTGGGGGTGGAGCGCCTTCTGTTCCTTGAGGTACGCAGCCCGGCGGGCCGAGAACTCGGCGTCTGTGCCCTGGAAGACTTCGGCGGGATAGCGGTCAAGGTCGTTGCTGCCGATGAGGAACAGGTGGGGCTGGTACGCACGGGCAACGGCCTTGAGGAGTTCGGCCGTGATGCCTCGGGCGCCGGCCGTGGCGACGACCACGGAATCCGGGCCGAGGGGGGCTTCGGCCGCGAGTTCGCCGTCGCTCTGGCGGACGAGCTGGGTCTTGCGGACGCCGGCTTCGTAGCGGACGTAGGGGAGCATCTGCTTGTAGCTGCTCTCGCGCTGGGCGAATGCGATGGCCTGCTGCATATCAGCCGTGTCCGTAAAGATGGCAGCGGTGACGCAGGCGGGCAGCTCCAGGGCGGCGCTCTTGAAGAGCCCGGTGTAGAGGCCGGTCATGGGATGGCCCGCCACGCGCGGGAAGAGGCCGATGAAGGACTGCAGGCCGCCAAAGGATTGCTTTAGGGCCAGGAAGGTCAGGTCGTGCAGGCGGGTCAGGTTGGCTTCGTCCAGCGTGGTGAGGACCCGCAGGTGGGGCCGGGCCTGGATGGCGCCCGGGTCGGTGTCGGGTGTGATGATCAGGGCGCCCCGGGTGTCGGCGGGCAGCAGGTCGGGCCGGTCGGTGACGATGGCCGTGTCGGGGCTGAGGAAAGGGATTTCGGGGCGGACGGCCTGTCCGGCCACGGGGGCCAGGAAGGATTCGTAGCGCTGGACCTGGGGCGCCGTGAGCGCAGCGGGGGCGGCCTGTGCCGCCTCGGCCCGGGCACCGGGCCGGCTGACCTGCGCCACCTCGGCCCGGGCACCTCGCCGGCTGCCACCCGGCGCTCCGGGGCGGCTCACCGTGAGGTTCAGCGTCTCGGCTTCGGTGCGGCAGGCGACGGTCACTTCGGGCTCCGCCCCGGCCGACACCAGGGCCTTCAGCAGGCCCAGTGCGCCCTCGGCGCCCATGTAGGTCCGCCGGTCGGCGCCCACGCCGCAGGCGACCTGAGCCCCGGCCCCGGCGCCCTCGTCCAGGAAGCCCAGCACGGGCAGACCGGCGGCCTTCGCCGTCGACTCGGTGACCAGGGCGAACAGGAAGCAGCCCTCGGCAATCTCGACACCGGTATCTTTCAGATGCTGACGGATGGCGGCCACCGTCTCCGGCGTGCTGTTCCCGTTGACGCCGCCGGCCAGGACCATCGACATCTCCCTGCTGCGCAGGTAACGGCTGGCCACTTCCAGGGCGCTGACCGACGACGCGAAGCCGGTGTCCAAGGCCATGTTGGCGCCCTTCAGGTCAAAGTAGTTGGCAACACGGGCCGGAATCACGTTCGGCATGATGCCGGGGAAGGAGTCTTCGTTAGAGGCAGGCACCAAGCGCTGCACCTCCTGGCGCAGGCCTTTCAGACCCGTCTCCAGCAGGGGCGACTGGACGGCGCCGCGCAGGACCCGCTCGATATCATCCAGGTAGCACCGGGTGCCGTACAGGGTGGAGTGGCGGGTCAGGCCCATGTGGCCCAGCACCACGCCGGTCGTATCCCGCTGCGCTTCCCAGAACTGGCCAAGCTGGTTGCGGAGGCTGTGGGCGCACTCCAGGATCATCAGCTGGCAGCGGTCGATGGTCCGCACCGTACGGGGCGGCATCTTCACTTTTTGGAAAGACGGCGCCGGGTAGAACTCGCCGAAGGAGGCCAGCGGCGCCTTGCCCTTGCCGGTGAGCCAGGCCGACACCTCGTCGGCGGTCTCCAGGCCGGGTACGTGAGCGGCCCAGCCGACCACGGCGATGCGCTCGTTGTAGGCCCGCTCGGGAGCTGCAGTTACAGCCTTTGCGCCGGGTTGGTACTCCTCCACCACCACATGGGCGTTGGTGCCGCCAAAGCCAAACCCGGAAACGGCTGCCGCCCGGGGCGATTCGGGCCGGGGCTTCCAGGCCACCGGGGCCGTGGGAATCCGCATGTTGGAGCCGTCCATCTGGAACAGGTCAGGCGGGCTGGTGAAGTGGTGCTGGGGCGGAATGACGCCGTGGCGCAGGGCCAGCAGCACCTGAATCAGGCTGGCGACGCCGGCGGCCCAGCCCGTGTGGCCGATCAGCGACTTATTGGAAGTGACGTGAATGGGATGATCCGCCTTCAGCCGCTCCCGCAGGGCGGTGAACTCGGTCAGGTCGCCCGCCGGGGTGCCAGTGGCGTGGGCCACGACCCAGTCGACCCGGTCCAGGTCGACGGCCGGCTGAGCCAGCGCCCGGTCGATGGCGATCCCCTGGCCGTCGGGGCTGGGGGCGTAGATCGCCCGGCCCTTGCCGTCCGACGAGGTGCCCAGGCCCCGGATGACGCCGAGAATCCGGTCCCCGTCCTTCTTGGCCCGGCTCAGCTTCTTTAGCACCACCACGCCGGACCCGTCCGAGAAGAGAACGCCGTCAGCCTGCTTGTCCAGGGGCCGAACCTGGCCGCTGGTGGAGAGGCCGTGAAGCTTAGCGAAGAGGACCGAGCTGCGGGGGCCGAGGGCGAAGGAGCCGCCGCAGACGGCGATGTCATGCTTGCCGGTCAGCAGCCCCTTGATGCCGATGTCGACTGCGTACAGCGACGAAGAGCAGGCGGTATCGACCATGAGCAGTTCGGTCTGGGCAGGTAGTATGCCGTCCATCGCCTTTCGGCCGACCTGGTGGGGCAGCAGGGCGGACGGGTCAAAGGCGCCCCGCCAGTACTCTTGCTCCAGGGCGGCCCGGGCCTGCTTGAGGAAGGCCTCGCTGCCGGGGGCGCCGGCCAGGGTCTGCTCCAGGTGGTGCATGGTGGAGGCGATCACCATCGACTCTTCGAGGTGCTGGTTGCCGTCCGGGGTGTAGCCAACGACGAAGGAGTACCGGTCGGCGACCTCCCGCTTGACGCCGTCGAGCGCCTGGTAGAGCGAGTGGCGGAGCCAGAGGGTGGTCAGTTCGGTGGACTGCTCGTTGGCATCCGCCTCGGCGGCCAGGGCCGGGGCGGGCTTGAAGTCGGTGATAAAGCCCGAGGTATTCTGGTAGGTCTTGTCTTCGGAGTTGCCATCGGCGGAGTAGAAGGAGCGGTTTTCCCAGCGCTCGCGGGGGACGTAGCGGAGCAGGTCGGGGCCGCCGGTCAGGACCTGCCAGAACTCGTCGGGGCTGTTGGCGCCGGGGACGACCATGCCCATGCCGACCACCGCGATCTCCTCGCTGTCGTCGTCAACGTCAGTGGATGCCGTGAGGGTGTCGGAAGCGGCCATCTCTGCATCGACGGGCGCCTCCTCCAAAACCGGCGCCTGCGACAAGGCGGGCACCTCGACAGCCACCGGGCCCTCCGCCCGGGGTGACAGAATCGACCCGCCCAGGGACATCCCGCCATCGGCCAGAATCATCTGACCGGTGATGTACCGGGACTGATCAGACGCCAGGAAGAGGACCAGGTCGGCCAACTCCTCTTCCGTCCCGATGCGGCCCAGGGGCGTCGCCGCGATGATGTTGCGGCGCATCTCCTCGTACCGGGGGAACCGGCGGCCCACTTCGTTCTCCAGCAGGCCGGCCGAAGCGGTGTTGACCCGAATCTGCTTCGGGCCAAGCTCGTAGGCCAAGTACCGGGTCAGCGACTCCACCGCAGCCTTGGATGTGCCCACGGTGACGTAATCCGCCGCCACCTGCACCGCCCCGATGGACGACAGGTTGACGATGACGCCCCCGCCGCGGCGCTCCATCAGCCGGGCGGCCCTGCGGGCGCACCAGAAGCTGCCCTTCAGGTTGGTATCCAGGGACCGGTCAAAGGCGGCGTCATCGACATCGTCCAGGGCCGTGAAAGTGCCGGCCGCTGCGTTGTTGATCAGGATATCCAGGTAACCGTATTCGGCTTCAATCTGGTCAAACATGCGGTCGACCTGGGCCTCCAGCGCCACAGAAGCCCGGATGATGTCGACCCGGGCGCCCTGTGCCTCCAGCTCGGCCTTGGTCTGCTTGGCCGCATCAAGCGAATGAAAGAAATTGATCAGTACGTGCGCCCCGCGCTCGGCCAGGCGGGCGGCAATCACCTTGCCGACCCCCTTGGCGCCGCCGGTTATCAGCGCCAACTTTCCCTGCAAGTCTTGCATCTCAGGCCTCCTAGTGGCGGGCCGGCATCGTCGCAAAGACGAAGTCGACAATGGCACCCATGGTCGGGTAGTTGCTGAGCCGGAAGTCGGCGGGATGCGGGGGCAGGGCGTACTTGTCGCTGACCCGGGCCATCAGTTCGGTCTGCTTGACCGAGTCGATGCCCAGTTCGGCTTCCAGGGCGACATCTTCCGTGAAGACTTCGACCGGATACTCCAGGGCGTCGGCGTAGAAGGTAACCATCTCCTGGAAGAGCTGCGTCCGGGTAACGGCTCCGGACGAGGCGGCAACGACCGGAGCGGGAGCAGGGGCTGCGACCACTGCGGCAACGGGGGCGGCGGCGACTGCAGGCGCATGCGCCATCACGAAGTCAGCGATGTGGCCCAAGGTCGGGTAGTTGCTCAGCCGGAAATCGGCGGGGTGGGGCGGCAGACCGTACTTGTCGCTGACCCGGGCCATCAGTTCAGTCTGCTTGACCGAGTCAACACCAAGCTCCGCCTCCAGGGCGACGTCGGCGGTGAAGACTTCACGGGGATACTCCAGGGCGGTGGCGTAGAGCTCGGAAAGCTCATCAAGAATCACGTCACGAGTCACGGCCGGCGAGACAACCTCTGCCGCCGGCACCACCTCAGGCGCCGGCGCAGCCGCGATCGCCGCAGCTGCCGGCTCCGTCCCCGGGGCGCCCCGGTGCATGGCAAACGACTCCAGCTCCAGCCGGATGTAGTTCATGATCGACTGCCCGTGCGACGCCCAGAACTCCTGGAACACGGGGCTGCCGGAGACTTCGCCGGCCTGGAACAGGGCGCCCCGGTCCTGGAGCATCTTCAGGGCGTTCTCGAGGGAAGCACGCTCACCCACAACGGGGTCGAGGGTGGTGATCATCGTTACATCATCCTTACCAGCAAGTATGTTTCGGGCCAGCTTGACCAGGGTATCCAGGGCGCCGGCCTCCACGAAGAGCTTCATGCCATCCATGTGGAGCTGGCGCACAGCCGGGGCGAAGTTGATCGGCATGACCAGATGCTCCGCCAGGCATTTGCCCAGGTCGTCCTCGGCGCTGTAGTACCGGCCCATGATCGGGGAGTATACCGGGACCCGCAGGGAGGACTGGGGAATCGCCCGCAGGCGGCCGGCAAAGTCGGCCACGGCGCCCTGCAGCAAGGGGCTATGGAAGGGATACGGCGAATTGAGAATCACCGCAGAAAGCTTCAGGGTTTTGGCCATCTCATGCAGGACGTTTACGACCTGCTTCGGCCCGGAAACCAGGATCTGCCGGGTATGGTTCTCGCCGGAGATCACGGTCTGGGCGTTGCGCACCACGGCGACCAGCTGCTCGGCCTGCTCCCGGTCGGTGCCCAGGGCCAGCATGGCACCGTCTACCTCACCCAGGCGGGCGAGGGCGGCAATCCGGTGGCAGACGATCTCGGCGCCCTGCCGGACCGAGTAAGCGCCGGCGCAGACGAGCGCTGCGATCTCGCCGAAGCTGTGGCCCATCAGCACGCCGGGCTGCAGGCCCTTGGCCTCCATGAGCCGGTAGGCAGCCACATCGACGCCATACAGGGCGAGCTGGAGCACATCGGGATGATCACGCAATAATTCCTTGATATCGGGCTTGCGGGGCGAGAAGATCACGTCCGAGACGCTGCGTCCCAGACGATGCTGGGCGACCTTGTCGACATCGGCAAAGACCGACTCGATTTCGGGATGGTCCGGGGCCAGGTCGTGCAACGCTCCCCCATAAAACGCACCCTGTCCGGGGAACAGCACCGCTACCTTTCCGTTCACGCGCTCCACTCCTTGGTTTTATCTCTTTTGTTGAGGATGTTGGCCCTTGGGATGACAAAGAGAACTTTCTTGATGACATAGAGAAAGAACGTGCTCCCTTTTCCTTTTTGCGGAGCGCTGTCAGCGAAAAAGAAAAAACGGCGGCCCTCCACGTTCAGTGAAGGGCCGCCGTCGTCGGTCGGCGCTTTTCGCATTCCGGCAGGCTTACGGCTGCCGTGGCAGCCGCTTGGGTGCGGTCAGCCGCCAGGCATCCCGCACGTGCATCTCCAGGTCGTCATCGCTGATATGATCGAGATCGACGCCGATCCAGCCCCGGATGCCGACATAAGGTGGCCGGAAGTAGGTCTTGGGCGCACTCTCGATCAGTACGGCCTGCATGCCGGCGGGCGCCGGCAGCCAGACGGCGATCCGCCCATCACCATGGTGGTTGCCCGCGAACATGGCATAAACCTTCTTCCGCACAAAGAAGGTCGGCTCGCCGTGGGACAGGCGTTCTTCTGTCTCGGGGAGCGTCTGGCAGATGCGCCTTACCCGCTCCAGATGCACCTCGCGCACAGGAAACCCTCCTCTATGATGAAGCTCCCCGGTTCTGCTGGGTGCTCTCCCAGGCGAAGAGGATCAGGCCGACCACCATCAGCAGGCCGCCTGCCAGGACTTTGGAAGTGAGCGACTCGTGCAAGAGAAGCAACGCGCCAAGCACGCCCCAGAAGGTCGATGTCGATGAGATCAGCCCTGTGCGGCCTGCGCCAATGTGCCGCATCGCCATATAGAAAAAAGCCAACGACAGGCCCAGCGAGAATGCGCCGCTGGCAACGATGCCAGGGACCACCCGGAGCGGCACCGCCAGCGGCTGCCCGAACGCCAGGGCCAGCCCGCCCATGACAACGCCGGCCAGAAGCGCCTTGAGGGAGACCAGGGTGACCGCGGGAATCTCTTCACCAAGGAGCCGCCCGAGATTATTCTCCGTGCCCCACCCCAGGTAGCCGAGGGCGATCAGCAGGTTGCCCAGCCCGTCGCCCGCCAGCAGGCTGGCCCCGGAGTGCGGCCAGGAGAGCCAGAGTCCGCCCGCCACAATGGCAACGCTGGCGGAGAGCGTGGTCAGCGTCAGGTGCTCCCGGAAGATGACAAAAGCCAGCAGGGCCGTGAAGACGGCCTCCATGTTGATCATCAGCACGCCCTGAACGCCGGACGTCAGCTTCAAGCCGAGGAAGTAGAGGCTGGGCCCAAAGACCGAACCGGCCAGGAGCCAGAGCAGCATGATCAGCGGGCGTTTGGAGTGCAGGCCTCCCGCTTTGATCGCCCAGGGAAGCAGGGCCAGACCGGCGGCCAGATAGGTCCAGGCCCCGGCCGTCAGGGCGGGAACCTCTTCGACCAGGAGCCACTTGTTGAGCACGGTGAACAGCCCCACGAGGGCTGCCGAAGCGAGGGCGGCGCCGTAACCAGAGAGCCAACGTACGCGCATGGGTTTTCCTCCATGAAGTGCATGAATGTTGCGCTGTGTTGACCTTCGCTAGATCATCGCCAAGCACCTCCCACACCGTACGCCGGTGCGCCCGCATACCACCCGGGGCGCTTCGGCACACTGTCTGCGGGAGGTTGAACGCCATGACCAGGCCGCGCGGCCTCAGTACGTTCTCCATTGCTGCTACCTACGTAGGCACCGTGGTCGGTGCAGGCTTTGCCACCGGGCAAGAAGTGCTCCAGTTCTTCACCCACTTCGGACTGAACGGGGTCTGGGGCGTCATCGGGGCCACATTCCTCTTCGCCGTGCTGGGCGGGACGATCATTCATATCGGCCACCGGCTGCAGGCACAGTCGCATGTTGCCGTGGTAAACGCTGTCGTGGGGCCGACCCTGGGCCGCCTGATGGACGGGGTGATTACGTTCTTCCTGTTCGGCTCCGCCGCTGTGATGATGGCCGGGTCGGGCGCCGTCTTCGCGGAGAGCTTCGGGCTGAACCGCTTCCTGGGCACGCTGCTGATGGCCGTCATCGCAGGCGGCACGGTGCTGATGGGGCTGCGGGGCGTCGTCAAATCGATTTCGGCGGTGGCGCCCATATTGATTCTGATGGTGGTCATCATCAGCCTGGGGTCGCTGGTCTCCACGGGCATTTCGCCGGCCGACTTGCGCTGGTACCGGCCTGCGGAGGCATCTACCGCATGGTGGCCGGTCAGTCTCTTCCTATACGTCTCTTACAACCTGTTGCTCAGCATCGCTGTGCTGGGTCCGCTGGGCAAGGAGGCGGCCGATGGTCCGACCGGCTTCTGGGGTGGCGTAACCGGGGGTATGGTGCTGGGGCTGGGCGCCCTGCTGATCAACCTGGCCCTGCTGGGCGGCCTGCCGGACTCCGCCCGCTACGAAGTACCCATGATTCAGCTGGCACGCCGGTTCCCTCCATTGGTCTCCGGCATCTACTCCCTGATTCTCTGGGCGGAGGTCTATACGACGGCGGTCAGCAGCCTGTACGGTCTGGCTGTGCGCCTGACCAGCCCCGAGAGCCCGCGCTACGCACTGGTCGTGGGAAGCGCCACGGTTGGTGCGCTGGTGCTGAGCCAGGTCGGTTTCTCGCAGATGGTCAGCTTCCTCTTTCCGGTGGTGGGCTGGCTCGGGTTGATTCTGGTGGGTGGGCTGATCCTGCGGCTGGTCCTGCCGGAACGGACCCGGGTATAGATGAAGGGCTCGGTGCCAGGCACCGAGCCCTTCGTCGCCTACAAGCGGATCACGTTTGGCAGTTCCGCCATCGAACGGATGATGACATCCGCGTGGGGAGCCTCCGCGGGCTGAGCCTCGTCGCCCTTAAGCCATACGGTGCGCATGCCGACCGCCTTTGCCCCGGCGATGTCCTTGGCGTAGTCGTTGCCGACCATCACGCACTCGGCGGGGGTTACGCCCAGGCGGCTGGCGATCTCCGTGAAGAACCGGGGTTCTGGCTTGGCCGCGCCCAGTTCCTTCGACGTATATAGATGATGGAAGTATGTACGGATGCCGACCCGGTCGAGGGCCTGCCCCATCAGTTCCGCGTCGGAGGCGCCGGCGTTGGAGGCAACGCAGCAGATGAGGGAAGGGTCGAGCGCTGCGAGTGCTTCGGCGGCGCCCGGGATCAGTTCGACGGTCGGCCAGGAGGCCATGGGTCCGGGGATGTCGGGATGGTCACGCATCAGGGTGTCACCCCAGTCGAAGATGATCGCCTTGCTCATGAGATTTGCGCCTCCTTCACTGGCATGAACTGGCCCGGGTTGAGGCCCTCGGCCTCGATGGGCAGGGCCATCAGTCCAGAGTCGGTCCCGGTCTCGTGCCACTCGCCGGCCTCCCAGAAGAGAGCGTCGCCGGCCTTGACCGGAACCCGGGCGCCATCACCGGCCCTGACCCAGCCTTCGCCCTGGACCACGAGCAGCAGTTGGGGGCAGGTGGCCTGGTGATAGCCAACCACGCCGCCGGGTTCCAGGTAGAAGCAGCCGATCTGTGTCGGGCCCGGCGTGCGTACGCCCCGGGCGATGTAGGCGTTCGTGCTGCCGAAGGCCGGTATAGGGCGGGCGCTGTCTCGGTCGAAGCGAAATATCTGCATGATGGATCATCCTCCTGATCGAATGCATTCGGTCACCGGCAGACAATTCCTGCGTCTTGTGATGATACCAGACCTGACATGAGAGAAGGGATTCTCTTTTCCGTCTCGTAACAAATGACGAAACATCCCATATTGGAGGTCCGATCTGGTGAAACCGACGCCTTGCTGTGTGCGGCAAGCAGTCGTGGCGGATGCCCCCTCATTGGCAGAGATTTATAACCAGGCGCTCGCTGAGCGCAGTGCAACGTTTGAGACCGAACCACGCAGCAGTGCGGAGCGCAGCGACTGGATTGCATCCCGCGGAGAACGCCATCCGATCCTGGTTGCGGAGTCGGCCGGCGAAGTGGTCGGGTGGACCTCTATCTCCCCCTACCGGGCTCGGGCGTGCTATGACGGCGTAGGTGAGTTTTCCGTGTACGTCGACCGCCGATTTCGGGGGGCGGGCGTGGGGAAGCGGCTGCTGGTGGCGTTGATTGACGAGGCCCGGCGAATCGGGTATTGGAAGCTGGTGTCGCGCGTCTTTGCGTCTAACCAGGCAAGCCGGGCACTGTGCACCGCGTGCGGCTTCCGGGAAGTGGGCATCTACGAGAAGCACGGCAAGCTGGACGGGCGCTGGGTTGACTGTGTGATCGTCGAACGGATCATCGAGGAGAACTTGTGGGATTAGCATCCACCTCGGCTCGGGCTCTTCGCGCGCACACGGCCCCGTCTGCGTGCTGGACTTTGGCGATGGCATGACTGGTATGCTCAGAGCGAGCTGCGGCTGGCGCCGTCAGGCACTCAGGCCGGACAGACCGTGCCAGGGGCCACGACCGAAGTGCTTCCGCGCTGAACCTCGCCAGCTCATCCGTGACGGTGGAAGCCGTTGTGGGTTTCAGTGATTTCGTACAACCAGGGCTGTCCAAAAGCGGATGAAAGCTGCTTGAGGGATAGCCCCATCTTCATTCAGGCGGGCCGCATTGGCAGAAGCTGATTCGGTCAGCGAGCAGGCCGGTCCGTCCGGGCGTGCACGGCGAGGCCCTCGTTTTCATGCACGGCTGGACGGAGCGTGGTTGCAAGGGCCTGGCACGCCCGGAAATCGGGTAGGTAAGGGTCTCTCCGTCCACCGGCGCATGGTTTTGAGGAGATGCCCGTGCACGCCTGGACGGGGCAGCACGCCGGGAACGACATTTCCAGGTGGCCGGCGCCCGCAGGGCGCCAAAAGTAATTGTTCTCGCCCGCTCCCGGGGTCCACTGTCAGTTTCCAGGTTTATTGTTGTCTGCAAAACAAAAGGGGCCGCCCCTCGGACACGGCCCCTTTCGCTTGATGAAGACCCAGTTTTTGTGGACTCGACCGCTTTTTCCCACATCAACAGAAAACCCACGGGGATTTTCCCGCCGAACTAGGCGGGCAGGGTGCGGGGGTAGGCTGCACGACTATGCGTCATGTTCATGGCCAACCGCGCTCGTCATCATGCTGACGCCCACTCTCCTCTTTGGAGAGTGGGCGTCACTCAGCCTTGGATCTGGTTAGCGCCCTCCGGCAGTACCGGACGTTCCGCCGCCGGCGGTGCCGGTGGTTCCGGCTCCCGTGGTTCCGGCTCCCGTAGTTCCGCCACCGCCTCCGGTGGTACCGGTCATGCCCCAGGCGATGGAGAACATCTCCGTGATCAGCGAGCCAGCCGCGGTTCCCGTCCGCGTGTCACCGGTGATGCGGGCAATTCGGTAGACAGTGGTGGGGTCGGTACTGACGAAGACCTGGTCCACCTGGGGGAACGAGGCTTGGACCTGGGAGCGGACCCGGTCGGTCAGCGTCCCGCCGGTGCCGCCTGGCGTGATGCCGGTGGTGCCGCCGGTGGTGCCACCCGCGTTGCCTCCGCCACCACCCGTGGTACCGGCGCCTGTTGTCCCGCCGGTCATGCCGGTGGTCCCACCAGTCGTGCCACCCGTGGTACCGGCGCCCGTGGTCCCGCCGGTCATGCCGGTGGTCCCACCGGTCGTGCCGCCCGCGGTGCCTCCGCCACCACCCGTGGTACCGGCGCCCGTCGTCCCGCCGGTCATGCCAGTGGTCCCACCAGTCGTGCCGCCGGCAGTGCCTCCGCCAGCACCGGTGGCACCGCCGCCCGTCGTCCCGCCGGTCGTGCCAGCTGCGCCGCCGCCACCGCCCAGCGTGGACGTGTCTACCCCGACGAAGGCCATTCTGCCAAGTACCAGGGTCGAGACGCCGACGCCGCGGGCGCCGGCGGCGCCACCACCACCACCACCGCCGCCACCGCCAACGCCCATGGCGGTGCCGCCTCCGCCCCCGCCGCCTGCCATCCTGGCTACGGCGTCAGAGATCTGCTGGCCCAGATCCCGGTTGGCGCCCATGGCGCCCCCAGCCGCACCGCCCCCACCTGCGCCGGCATTCAGCGCGCTTCCCATAATGCCACCTGCACCCCGGTTGGTGCCGCCCGCACCCCCGGTCGTGCTGCCTGCGCCGCCGCCCGTCGTAGCACCGCCGCCCCCGGCGGGATTACCCGCCGTGCCCCCGGCCCTGCCATTCGTACCGCCTCCGCCCCCCTGGCGCGTACCGCCGGCACAACCATACAGAGAGCCCAACATCACCAGCGACAAAACACCGGCCTGAAGCCGCCGCGAAAATGTTACACCCATAGATACGTCTCCTCTCAGATTGGAGGTACCAGCAAATAGGGTTACCCACATACACCGGCGGCTTTCAGGGGAGTTTTTGCCGCAAAAGGATGCGGTTTGCTCAGGAACCCCAACGCATTTGCCAGCACACATCTCCGCAGGACGCCCCGCGCCGAAAACGAAAAAACGCCCCCAGTCAAGGCGCCATGCCTGGCTGGGGGCGTTCTCTTACCTATGAAGCATGTCCGCCGAGGTAGGCCTGGCGCACCGCCGGATCATCTCGCAGCTGCGCCGCGGGACCCGACAGCACCACTCGCCCCGTCTCCAGCACGTAGGCTCGGTGCGCAATCGCCAGAGCCATGGCGGCGTTCTGCTCAACCAGGAGCACCGTCGTGCCCCGTCGGTTGATCTCTACGATCGTCTCAAACAGCTCCTGCACCAGCAGGGGCGACAGCCCCATCGAAGGCTCGTCCAGCAGGAGCAGCTTCGGCTTGAGCATCAGCGCCCGGCCCATGGCCAGCATCTGCTGCTCGCCTCCCGACATGGTCCCGGCCAGCTGCGCCCTCCGCTCCTTCAGGCGAGGAAAGCGACTATACACCGCCTCCAAGTCAGCAGCAAACGTGCGAGGATTGCCGATGTAGGCGCCCAGTTCCAGGTTCTCCTGCACCGTCATGTTGGCGAAAATCCGCCGCCCCTCCGGCACATGGCCCAGGCCCATCGCCACAATCTTATGGGCCGGCACCGCCGTAATCTCCTTGCCGCCAAAGCACACACGGCCTGACGATACCCGCACCAACCCGGACAGCGCCCGCAGCGTCGTCGACTTGCCCGCCCCGTTGGCGCCGATCAGGGTGACGATCTCACCCTCGCCAACCTCGAAGGAGACGCCATGCAACGCCTCGATGTGGCCGTAGCCGACCCGGAGGTCTTTCACCTCAAGCATCATGCCGTCGCCACCTTTCCGAGATAGGCCTCCAGCACCCGGGCATTGCTCTGAATCTCCGCCGGGGTGCCCTGGGCGATCGCCTCGCCGAAGTCCAGCACCACCAGGCGCTGGCAGAGGTTCATCACCAGGCTCATCTGATGCTCAATCAACAGGATCGTCAGCCCGAAGTCCCGCTGAATGCCACGGACCAACTCCAGCAGGTCCCCCACCTCGGACGGGTTCATGCCCGCGGCCGGCTCGTCCAGCAGGAGCAGCTTGGGCGCCGTCGCCAGCGCCCGGGCAATCTCCAGGCGGCGTTGCTCGCCATAGGGCAGCGACCCGGCCATCTCATCGCGCCGGGCGGAGAGCTTCATCCGCTCCAGCAGTGCATCAGCCTGCTCTGTCAGCCGCCGCTCAGCGGCGCCGAACCGGCGCGTCCGCAGCAGCGCATCGAACAGGCCATAGCCCCGGTCGGCGTGCATGGCCGTCCGCACATTATCCAGCACGCTCATCTCTTTATACAGGCGGATGTTCTGGAAAGTCCGGGCGATGCCCGACTGCGTCACCCGGTAGGGGGCAAGCCCTGCAAGCGAGCGCCCCTCCAGCAGCACCTCCCCCTCGGTGGGCGGGAAGATGCCTGTGATCATATTGAAGACGGTGGTCTTGCCGGCGCCGTTGGGACCAATCAGGCCCACCAGTTCACCGGGCTCCAGGGTCAGGCTTAACCCGCCCACGGCCCGCAGGCCGCCAAAGTAGCGGGAAACGTTCCGGCACTCAAGCAACGGCACGGCGCTTCCCCCCCTTCGCAGACTGGCCGCCCAGCAGCCCCTGGGGCCGGGCGATCATCAGGACGATCAGCACCAGCGCATAGACCACGCCCCGCAGGTCCAGGTACTCGGCAGGCAGGATCGCCCGCAGCCATTCCAGCAGAAAGACCCAGCCCACGGCGGTCACCACGGTGCCCGTCAAGCTGCCCAGGCCGCCCAGGACGACCACCAGCAGTACATCCAACGACTTCAGATAATCGAACGTGGACGGATGCAGGAACGGATACCGATGTGCGTACAGCGCACCCGCCAGGCCGGCCAGCGCGCCCCCGATCACAAAGGCCAGCGTCTTGAGCGCCGTCGTGTTGACGCCCATCAAATCCGCCGCCACTTCATCTTCACGAATCGAGATGCAGGCCCGGCCAAAGCTGGAGGCGATCAGGTTCCGGGCCAGCAAAATGGCCCCCACCGCCAGCCAGAAGATCCAGACAAAGCTGGCAAGCTGGGGAACGCCAAGCATGCCCTTGGCGCCGCCCAGCGCGGGGCTCAGCTTGTGGCTGTTGTCCAGCAGCACCCGGATGATCACGCCAAAGCCCAGCGTGGCGATGCCCAGGTAGTCGGAGCGGAGCCGCAGAATCGGCAGACCGATCAGAAAGGCGACCAGACCGGCAGCCGCGGCACCGGCCAGCAGGGCCAGGGCGAAGCCGGCAACGCCAGCCCCACCGCCCAGTGACTTGCTGACGAACCCAGCGGTGTAGGCACCAATGCCGTAGAACGCGGCATGCCCCAACGAGAACTGCCCGGTGAATCCGTAAATCAGGCTCAGGCCCACGGCCGAAATGGTGATGATCAAGCTCAAATCCATGATCTGCGCCCAATACAGGCTGATGATACCGGTCCGGCGGAGCATCTCGAGAATCAGGTAGAGGCCGACGATGGCCCCGGTCACGACGAAAAAGCGCGAACGCACCGACGCCACCTCCTACACCTTTTCGGGTCCGGCCTTGCCCAGCAGCCCCGCGGGCCGCACCATCAACACCAGAATCAGAATGCCGAACGCAATCGCATCACGGAAGTCGGTTGTGATGTAGGCCGCCGTCAGCGTTTCGGCCTGGCCCATCAGCACGGCGCCCAGCAGCGCCCCGGGAATGGAGCCGATGCCGCCCAGCACCGCCGCCGTAAAGGCCTTCAGGCCGGGCATGATGCCCATGAACGGCGAAATCTGCGGATACGCCAGGGCGAAAAGCACACCCGCCGCTGCGGCCAGCGCAGAGCCGATGGCGAAGGTGTACGAAATCACCCGGTCCACATCGATGCCCATGAGGCGGGCGGCATCCCGGTCGTGGGAGACCGCCCGCATCGCCTTGCCGACCTTCGTCCGGTAGACGATGAACTGGAGGCCGGCCACCAGGACCAGCACGACCCCCATCACCAGCAGCTGCACGGAACTGATATTGATGGGCCCCAGGTGGAAGAGCTTGTCCGCAAAGGGCCGCTCCACCACCCGGTAGTTGGGACCGAAGACGAACTTGAGGCTGGTGAAGTACTCGATAAAGAGTGAGACACCGATGGCCGTGATCAGCGCAGCGATATTCGGGGCGCCCTTCTTGCGAAGCGGGCGGTAGGCCAGACGCTCAATCGCCATGCCAACCAGGGCGCAGACGGCCATCGAGACCAGAATCGCCACGGGCCAGGGCAGGCCCCACACGGCAAAGCCAAAGTAGCCGACGAAGGCGCCGATCATAAAGACGTCGCCATGTGCGAAGTTAATCAGGCGGATGATGCCGTAGACCATAGTGTAGCCCAGGGCAATCAGGGCGTAAACAAAGCCCAGCTGCAGCCCGTTGATGATCTGTTCGATGAGGTGGATCACGTCATGCCCCCCTTACGGCTGGACCGACGTGATGAATTTGTAGCCCTTGCCGGCCTGTACCTGTAGAATGGCCGCTGCCTTGATCGGGTTGCCGTTCTGGTCGAAGCTCAGCTTGCCGCCGACGGCAGCGAAGTCCTTCAGGCCCTGCAGGGCGGCACGGATCTTCTCGGAATCGCTGCTGTCGGCCTGCTTGATCGCCTCCAGCAGCATGTTGGTCGCATCGTAGCCGAGGGCGGCGAAGGAGTCGGGCTTCACCTTGTACTTGGCCTCGTAATCCTTCACGAACTTCTGGACGGCGGGGCTGGGGTCATCGGCCGAGTAGTGGTTGGTGAAGTAGCCACCGTCGAGGGCAGCGGTGTCCAGGTCGGCGGAGTCCCAGCCGTCGGCGCCGACGAGGGGGACGGTCAGCCCCTTGGCCTTGGCGGCCTTGGCGATGAGGGAGACCTTGTTGTAGTAGTCGGGCAGGTAGATCATGTCGGGCTTCTTGGCCGCCACGTTGGTCATGATGGCGGAGAAGTCGGTGTCATCCTTGCCGTACGAGAGCGAAGTAACCACGGTGCCGCCCTTGGCGATAAAGGTCTTTTGGAACTCCTCCATCAGGCCGACGGAGTAGTCGTTGCCCTTGTCGTAGAGGACAGCGGCGGTCTTGACCTTCAGGTTTTCAATGGCAAATTTGGCAGCCACCTGGCCCTGGAAGGGGTCGATAAAGGGCGCCCGGAAAGCAAAGGGCTTGCGGGCGCCCTTGTCATCCACCGTGGCCTTGGCGGCCGTGCCGGTGGGCGTGATCATCACGATTTTGCTGCTGTTGGCCACTTCGCTGACAGGGATCGTGACCGAGGAGGTGACGGCGCCGACGATAGCCTTGACTTGATTCTGGGTGATCATTTTCGTCGCCAGGTTGACGCCTTCAGTGGGGTCATTGCGATCATCACCTGTGGTCACAGCCACAGTGAAGTTGCCGGCCTTATTGCCAGCCTGCTCCAGCGCGAGGTCAAAGCCTTTCTTGGCCGACTCGCCGTAGGTCTTGGCGTCGCCGGTCAGCGGTGCGATGAAGCCGATTTTCACGGTCTGGCCTTGACTGGCGCCGGTGCCGGAAGTTGAGCCGGTGGTGCCGGATTGCGTGCCGGAACAGCCTGCTGCGGCGAACATGGTGAATGCCAGGATCCCTGCTGCGATTCGTTTCACGTGTGTTGGCCCCCTCTGGGTTTTCTGTATCTTTCAGGACTTGATGAGAAGGAGTATCTAGATATCCGGGTTCTCACCAGCCTATTGAAGGCTTAATGGTTCGACAGGCAGAATTCGTCGCCTTCGTCCCCCCGAATGGTCTTTTTGGTCATCACAAAGGAGGATGAGACACACGACTATGGGAGGAGAGCCTCGCTGGAGAGCAGGGCCACGACGAAGCGAACCCGGGGCATGGCGTTATTCCCATACCCCTTGGCGTTCCAGGGGGCGGCGGGGGGCTGCACGTCGCCATCGGCATTGGTGGCGCGCACCATCGCCTGGTGGCTTCCCGGCGGCAGCGACGGCGTGACGAACTGCCACAGCCGCCAGGCGGCCGGCGCCCCGGGCCCGGCCAGTTCCGCCTCCGCCCACGTGGCGCCGCCGTCCAGGCTGACTTCCACCGCGGCGAGCGGGCTGCCGCCGCCCCAGGCGACGCCGCGCAGCGTCACCCGTCCGGGCTTGAAGCGCCTATCTGGCGCCGGATGGGTGACAACCGAGTCCACCTTTTGCAGCGTGACGGGCGTCTCCCGGTCGTAGGCGCCGGGCGCCGGCAGGTAGACATAGTCCCTGGTCTGGAACGGGCCGCGGAAGGGACGGGAGAGCAGTCCAATTCGGGCCAGCCATTTGACGGAGGCCATCCCATACCAGCGGGGGACGACGAGCCGGCAGGGGCCGCCGTGCTCAGGCGGCAGCGGCTCGCCGTTCATGGTGAGAGCGAGCAGGGCGCCGCCATCCAATGCGGCCGCGAGGGGCAGGCTGCGGGCGAAATGCACCTCCTCTCCCGTCTCCTTGAACGTGCCGCGGTCGGCCCCGGTGAAGAGCACTTCGACCGCCTCCGGGCTGGGGCCGGTCAGGCGGAGAAGGTCACGCAGCAGCACCCCGCCCCATTCGGCGTTGCCGGCCGCCCCGCTGCGCCATGGCGTGCCCTCTGCCGGGGGCTCGAAGAGGCTGCGCTTGTTGCCCGAGCAGACCAGGGTCATCCAGGCGCTGGTCTGCGGCATGGCCTGCAGGTCTGCCAGGCGCAACGTGCGCCCGGCGGCGACCTCGCCGTCCACCGTCAGGCGCCACGCCTGCGCATCGATCGTCGGGTAGGCGAAGTGGTTACGGCGGAAGAGACGGCTGGTCGGCGTCATCCAACCGTTCATGGAGACCGTCGGGTATTCCAGGTTCTCGGGGCTCACTTCGTGGATGATCGGCTTCGGCTGGCCCGGGGGCAGGCTCACAGGGCGGAGGGCGTCGGTCATGGCGGCGGTCCACCTCCTCTTCGCCTATGCGTATGCCGGGGGCGGTTCGCCAGAATACGCGAGAACGGCGGGCCGCCCGTGGGAGGGAGGTCCGCCGTTTGCTGTGGCGCTTATTCGGTCTCTTCATCCTCGGGCGCCTCGGCATCCGGTGCCTGCAGCTCGGGGCCGGGGTCCGGGGTCTTCTTCTTGGGCTTGGGCGCAACCTTGCCGGAGACCACGGCACGGCGCATCTTCTCTTCAGACGTAAGGCCGGAGTCGATCTTCTTGGACATATCGAACTTGAGGGCCGGATAGACGGCGTCGGTGGGCTCCGAGAACTCCAGGGCGAAGGTCTCGTAGTGACCGGAATCGATGGAGAGGTGGAGCGGAATCAGCACGTCCGCCAGGTTGATGCTGGTGGTGCTGCCAGACCGATGGACGAGGATGCCGTTGTTGTCTTCCTCATCGGTCTCCCACATGAAGACGATTTTGGTGCCGGGCTTTACGCTGGCACGGACCTTGTGCACCCGGTTGACCTGACGGCCCATACTGGCCACCGTCTTGGAAAGGCGCCGGTCGCCGAGGCGGGTGAGCAGGGCCATGGCCGGGCCTTCCAGCCGGACGGAGGCAGGCTTGGTCATACCCTTACGGATTTCCTGGGTTCCCTTGGTATTGAGGACCATGTTCGAATCGTTAATGACCGGACGACCGGTGCGTTTCACTTCATTGATGATCTCTTCGATTTTTGCGGCTGCGTCATCCTGCGGCGGCACGTGGTTGAGCGGGGCCATGAACTTCTCGGACTCCTTGGACTTCTGGGAGCCGGAACCGGAGCCGGAGCCATCAGAGCGTGTCGAACTCATTGATATTCACCTCCTTTGTAACGTCCAACATCTCCAACGTTTATGGTGTTATCGTATCACCATCTCCATATCCTGGCAAGAGCATTTTTGCACACTTGTGAAAAGTTTTTTCGGCAGCGAAGCGCGGCAGGGTATTGGATCTTGCCCATTGAAATAGGTATGCGGTCTGACGATTCGGGCTGGGATACATGAGGAGGAGTATAGATGGCTCAGTTTCAGCGGATTACGCCCTGGCTCTGGTTCGATGGGGATGCCGAAGCGGCGGCGAATTTCTACGTCTCGATCTTCCAGAATTCCAGGATCAACCGGATCACACGGGTGGGCGGTGCCGGTCAGGAGACGCACGGGCAGGCGGCAGGCAGTGTGCTGACGGTCAATTTCGAGCTGGATGGCCTGAAGATGGCCGCCCTGAACGGCGGCCCGCAGTTCAAGTTCACCGAAGCGATTTCGCTGCAGATTCTGTGCGAGACGCAGGAGGAGATTGACTACTACTGGAGCCGGCTTACCGCCGACGGCGGTGAGGAGGGACCCTGCGGGTGGCTGAAGGACAGGTTCGGCCTTTCCTGGCAGGTGGTGCCGACCATGCTTGGCGAACTGCTGAGCGGGCCCGACCAGGCGAAGGCAGACCGGGTGACCAACGCCTTCCTGAAGATGCAGAAGTTCGATCTGGCCGCCCTTCGGCGGGCTGCCGACGGCGAATAGGGCAGGGCAAAACAGCGCTCAGGCCAGGTGGCCTGAGCGCTTTCTGTTTGATCGGGGAAAGATAGGAAGTATGTTCATGGTGCACAGGAAGGGGTGGCCACGGTTTGAACCTGCTGGAGAGCCTGCTGAGCTTGCTGAACAAAGAAGAGAAGCCTTTGCACGCGGGTGAAGTGATGCACCTGTGGAAGATCATGGCCGCTTTTACGGATGGGCACACCTTACTCTTGGTTCTGCTAAACCACGCGTCTGATACCGAACTCAAGCGCTACATAGAGAGTTTCACGAAAGACTTCGAGGAGCCATGGATGAAGCGCTTCACGGATTTTATGCAGAACGAGGGGATACCACTGCCTCCCGCCAGCGCAGTGCATCCCAAGGCTAATCACAACGAGATCCCGCTTGGCGCAAAGTTCACCGACGGCGAGATTGCGTCGGTGATTGCCGCCAAAGTATTGACCGGGACGGCGTTCGTTCAGGCTGCGATCCTTGATACCCTACATTACGGCCTGGCACGCATGTTGATGGAGCTTGAGCTAGCAGCCTACCGGCAGGCGTTTGTGCTTCGCCAGTTGATGGAGGAGCGGGGCTGGATGAAGGCGCCGCCCGCTTGGAACCAGCGGAGCCGGCCGAACTAGTGGCGGGATGGGGAGCGGCGCGAAGCAGGCGCCCGGGAGAACAGGCTCCCGGGCGCCTGGGCTATGTCCCGCAGAAGGTGCGGTACGGCGTGGCCGATGGGGCGGGGCAGGCGGCATAAGCGGCCTGCTCCGGAGAGTCGGCAAAGGGGTTGGCCAGCGCAGCGAGCAGGCGGTCCATCACGCTGAAGTCATCCTCCTCCGCCGCTGCCCGAAGCGCTTCCTCCACACGGTGGTTGCGGGGGATGACGGCCGGATTCGTCTGCTGCATCAACCGCAGCGCCTCTTCCCTCGGCTGCGGCTGCCTGCCCAGCCGGGCCTGCCACAAGGCATGCCATCGGGCGAACTCGGGTCCTTCGATAGGGGGCTCCGTCGCATCGAAGGAAAGGCTCCGGAAGGTGTTGGTGTAGTCCGCCCGGGCGTTTTGCATCAGGCGCAGGAGCTCCACGACCAGGGCCTCATCGTCCGGTTCCTCGCCCATGATGCCGAGCTTTGCCCGCATGCCGGCGAGCCAGTGCTGTTGGTACTGCCCGGCGAACGCCTCCACCGCTTCCTGTGCGATGGTCACCGCCTGCGGCCGGTCGGCGTGCAGCAGGGGCAGCAGGGCCTCGGCGAAGCGGGCCAGGTTCCAGGCCGCAATCGGCGGCTGATTGCCGAAGGCGTAGCGCCTCTCCCTGTCGATGGAGCTGAACACCGTCGCCGGGTCGTAGGTGTCCATGAAGGCGCAGGGGCCGTAGTCGATGGTCTCGCCACTCAGGGCCATGTTGTCGGTGTTCATCACGCCGTGAATGAAGCCGACCAGCATCCACCGGGCAATCAGGGCGGCCTGGCGGCTGATCACCTGCCGCAGCAGGTAAAGGTAGCGGTTCTCCTCCTCCGCCGCGCCCGGGAAGTGCCGCTGCAGCGTGTAGTCGGCCAGGGCGCGCAGATCGTCCGCCGTGCCCCAGCGGGCGGCGAACTGGAAGGTGCCTACCCGCAGATGGCTCGCCGCCACCCGGGTCAGAATGGCGCCGGGCAGCACGGTCTCCCGGTAGACGGGCTCGCCCGTGGTGACCACCGCCAGACTCCGGGTGGTGGGGATGCCGAGGGCGTGCATCGCTTCGCTGATGATGTACTCCCGCAGCATGGGCCCCAGGGCGGCACGGCCGTCGCCCCGGCGGGAGTAGGGGGTTCTGCCGGAGCCCTTCAACTGGATGTCAAACCGGTCGCCCCGGGGGGTGACCTGTTCGCCGAGCAGCAGGGCCCGGCCGTCGCCCAGCATGGTGAAGTGGCCGAACTGGTGGCCTGCGTAGGCCTGGGCCAGGGGCTGGGCGCCTTCGGGCAGTTGGTTGCCGGCGAAGAGCGGCGCGGCGGTGTGGTTGTTCAGAGCTTCCGGGTTGAGGCCGAGGTCTGTGGCAAGCGGGGCGTTGAAGGCGACCAGCTCGGGTGAGCGGACAGGCTCCGGGGTGAGCCGGGAAAAAAAGAGGCCAGGCAGGCGGGCGTAGCTGTTCTCCAGGTTCCAGCCTGCGTCGTTGGCAGTCGTCGGGTTGGACATGGGTTGATTTCTCCTTACTCCTGTGTCCGCATCGATTCTAGTTTTGCGGGATACCCCCTCGTTACTCGGGGCAGAAGATGGGCGTTCAGGCGCTTTTTTGCCACCCGCGTCAGCTCTGGCGGCTGGTGGCCATTTCAGTCTGCTTAATCCCGTAATCTGCGTAACCACCATGGTGCTTCGCACCAGCACCACAGATGAAGAACCTCCGATCAGTTCCCCGCCACGGATTTCACGGATTCACGGATTCAGTCACATGTCTACCGCGACAGCGCCTCGTCACCGGACTGAAAGGCTGGGTTAATCCGTGC
>Ga0196970_1000488_pt1 | contig 44647 bp, 55 predicted proteins | sample S1v_513CmetaG_FD_148672 | JGI IMG/M metagenome (GOLD analysis project Ga0196970, IMG submission 148672) | Soil microbial communities from Anza Borrego desert, Southern California, United States - S1+v_5-13C | ecosystem: Environmental > Terrestrial > Soil > Desert | place: USA: California... | reverse complement strand
CTCCTCCTGGATGCGGGCGAGCTGGCCTTCGGCGGCGGGGGCGGCGGCGCGCGGCGCGATCTCGCCCGAGCCCAGGCGGCGCACCTGCTGCTCCAGCAGACGGGCGACGGTGTGGAACTCGTCCACCGCCACCAGCCGGACGCGGCGGTCGCGCATGCGCAGGAAGGCACGGCCGCGCGAGGTCTGCGACAGCGCCTCTTCCATCTTCAGATAGTCCTGCTCGCTCAGTTCGAGCAGCGAGTCGTCGGTCATTCCCGTTTCCCGCACGGACCGGGCGCGATTCGCGCACTGCGCGAGACCTTAGCGTGATACGCCAATGGTCGTAAAGCCGCGCGAGGCGGGGCGAGGCTTTGACACAGGACGCGCCGCCCCTACGGCTCGCGGCGCGGCGCGGCGCGGCCGGCCATCAGCAGCCCCACCCACACCGGCGGCGCCCAGAAGAACGGCGCCATGGCGATCACCACCGTCGCCGGCATCACCGAGGACGCGGCGCGGCTCATGTCCGCCCAGACCCGCAGCGCGGTCAGCGGGCCGAGCATCAGCGGCCCCAGATCCGGGACCGGCGGGGGCGGCGGCAGCGCCGCGTCCGTGGCCCGAGCACCCTTGTTCATGGATCGATCCTTCCCAGTCCGCCCCGCGCAAGCGTGGGCTTGAACGTCCGCGCCGGTTGGCCCAAATGTGCGGCGCCGGTTGCTGACGGAGTATTCCATGAAAAAGACGATTGCGGGAGTTTTGGCGGTGCTGGGCCTGCTGGCGGCGGGACCGGCCGCGATGCCGGCGACGGCGGCGCTGCCGGCGACGGCGAACGGAACCACCAGCATCGCGCCGATGCTGGACCAGGTGACGCCCGCGGTGGTGAACATCGCCGTGCTGTCGCGCGCCCCGCAGGCGGCCGACAACCCGCTGCTGCGCGACCCGTTCTTCCGCCGCTTCTTCGGCGACCTGCCGCAGGCGCAGGCGCGGCCGCAGGTCAGCGCCGGGTCGGGCGTCATCATCGACGCGGCGCGCGGCTACGTCATCACCAACCACCACGTCATCGCCAACGCGCAGGAGATCGCGGTGACGCTGAAGGACCGCCGCCGCCTGCGCGCCAAGCTGATCGGCAGCGACGAGGCGACCGACGTGGCGCTGCTGCAGATCCCGGCGGAGCGGCTGACCGCCCTGCCCATGGGCGATTCGGACCGGCTGCGCGTCGGCGACTTCGTGGTCGCCATCGGCAACCCGTTCGGGCTGGGGCAGACGGTGACCTCGGGCATCATTTCCGCGCTGGGGCGCAGCGGGCTGAAGATCGAGGGCTATGAGGACTTCATCCAGACCGACGCCTCGATCAACCCCGGCAACTCCGGCGGCGCGCTGGTCAACTTCAACGGCGAGCTGATCGGCATGAACACCGCGATCATCGGCCCGGCCGGCGGCAGCGTCGGCATCGGCTTCGCGGTGCCCACCAGCATCATCCGTTCGGTGATGGAGCAGCTGACCGAGCACGGCGAGGTGCGGCGCGGCCGCCTGGGCGTCGCCATCCAGGATCTGACGCCGGACCTGGCCGAATCGCTGAACGTCACCGGCGACCAGGGCGCGGTGATCGCCCGGGTCGAGGCGGGCTCCCCCGCCGAGCGCGCCGGGATCAAGACCGGCGACGTGGTGGTGGCGGTGGACGGCAAGCCGATCCTGTCCGGCACCGACCTGCGCAACCGGATCGGGCTTGTCCGCACGGGTACGCCGGTGCAGATCACTTTGCTGCGGGCCGGCCAACAGCGTAGCATCACGGTCCGTACCGCGAAGTAGCCACCGCTTGCCGAGGCCCATGCCGCCGCGCCCGCCGCCCGCCCCGCCGTCCACGCCGTCCACGCCCGCCGCCCGCCAGCGCGAGGTAGCCCGCATGCTGGTGCGGCTGGACGACCACCTGAAGAAGGCGTCCGAGCTGTCGTCCATCGCGCGCGAGCGGGTGGGCGTCGGCGGCTTGGCGCGCTACCGCCGCTTCACCAAGCGGGTGCGCGACTTCTTCGCCCTGGCCGCGCTGGTGGAGGAGCGCATCGACCTGCTGCCGGAGGAGCTGGGTGCGGCGCAGATGGCGACCGCGCTCGACCGCATGCACGCGCGCATGGTGCTGCTGTTCATCGAGGGCAGCGTGGTGTTCTTCGGCGCCTTCAGCAAGGTGCAGGAGCTGCCGATCGGCACGCACGAGATGTGCGGGCTGGAGCTGCGCGGCCTGCTGGCGATCCGCGGCTTCCTCGACGACCCGCGCTACGACGGCGAGCGCGGACAGGCGCTGCGCCTGAAGGCCGACCGCATCGCCGAGCTGATGCGCATGGTGATGGACCGCGTGCCGCCACTGCCCGACTTCGGCGACCTGCCGAGCATCAGCCCGAAGGGCGGCTACAGCAAGCCGATCAAGCCACCGAAGCGCCCCGCCGCGCCGCCGCCGCCGCCTCCCCCGCCACCGCGGGCCGAACGCCCGCCGCAGCCGCCCGAGGTGCGCGAGCTGTCGCTGGACGATTTCAAGGATTGACGGGCCCCTCTCCCGTGACGGGAGAGGGGCTACGGCATCACCGCCGCCCGTCGCCGGTCAGCGCGCCCACCGCGGCACCGCCGGCACCGCCGATCAGGCCCCCGACCAGGAGACTGCCGCCGGTCGCCCCGGCGATCACCGCGCCACCGGCGGCTCCCAGGCCGGCGCCGGTCAGCGCGCGGTTCTCGCGGTTCGAGAGGTTCGAGCAGCCGGACACCAGAACGCTACCCACCATCAGCACAAAAATCGTCTTCAGCATGATCCCACCCAAAAATGAGGCGTCGCCGGCTTGCGCCTGCAACGCCCCATTGTTTGGTGATTCCGGGTTCAATCGGCTGTGACGATTTCGAGGTAAGCGAAAGCGCAGCCGCCAGCCTATGACCCTCAGGAACCCTTCTTGTTCAGCTGCGGGTCCTCGCCCTTGGCGTGGCTCTTGCCCTCCTCCTCCGCGCGGCGGAGTTCCTTGCCCTCCGGGCCGTCCACGGCGTCGCGGGCGCGCTGGGCGTCACCCTGCACGTCGTGGTTCTGCACGTGGTCCTGCACGCCTTGGCGGTACTGGCGGTCGGCCGTGCGGTTGCCTTCGCCCTCGTTGCGGTTCTCGGCCATCGGCTCCCTCCTGGTTCGTGGCTTCACCCGCCGTAAACCCAAAGGCCGCGCCAAAGTTTCAGCCGGCCGCGATGTTTTGGAGATGTCTAAAATTCTACTCGATTTGATTTTGCTTTCTCTTCAATTCGCTGGCGAAAAAGCGTGCGAATGCTGCCCGGATGCGCATATTCCCCTTTACAGACGGTTCGGCACACGGTAGTTCAGTGTCGTAACAAACGGCCCGTGACGCGACGGGCGACGACGACCCTGGGAACGCACACCATGCCGTACACGTCCTACACCCCGTTCGCCGAGACCGCGACCGACCGCCGGCACCGCCGTCCGCTGCAGGCCGTCGCCGGCCATCCCGACATTCCCGTGTACGGCCGCCATGACGAGACCGCGCACGCCGCCGGCCGCGCGCGCGCCATGGGGCGGGTGCTGCGCATGGACGCGACCGGTCTGTGGGTGGTGCGCCTGGGCGGCGAACTGGCGGAGATCGCCGGCCGCACCTATTGGGAGACGCTGGGCGACCTGCAGGCCGCGGCCAGGCACGCCGGCATCCCGCTGTCCGACCTGACCATCCACACCGGGCGCAGCGCCTGACCCGGCGTCAGGCTTCCATCTGCAGGGTCTTGATGGTCTCGACGCGGATCTCCTCGGTCAGCCGCTCCTTGTAGACGGCGAATTCCGGCGCGGTCTTGACCTTGTAGGAGCGGGGGTGCGGCAGCTCGATGGGGATGTCGCACTTGATGCGGCCGGGGCGGGCCGACATCACCACCACCCGGCTCGCCATGAAGATCGCCTCGTCGATGTCGTGGGTGACGAACAGCACCGTCTTGCGGTGCTCCTCCCAGATCCCCAGCAGCAGTTCCTGCATCACCTCGCGCGTCTGGTGGTCGAGCGCGCCGAACGGCTCGTCCAGCAGCAGGATCTTCGGGTCGTTGGCCAGCGCGCGGGCCAGCGCCGTGCGCTGCTGCATGCCGCCCGACAGCTGGGCGGGGTGGTGGTTCTCGAACCCCTTCAGGCCGACCTGGGCGATGAAGCGGTCGGCGATCGCCAACTGCTCAGGCCTGGGCACCCCGCGCTCGCGCAGGCCGAAGCAGACGTTGTCGCGCACGGTCAGCCAGGGGAACAGCGTGTAGGACTGGAACACCATGCCGCGGTCCGGCCCCGGCGCGGTCACCGGCTGGCCGTCCAGCAGCACCGTGCCGCCGCTCGGCGTCTCCAGCCCCGCCACCACGCGCAGCAGCGTCGACTTTCCGCAGCCCGAGGGGCCGAGGATGGTGATGAAGTCGTTGTCCTGCACCTCCAGGCTGGTCGGCTCCAGCGCCCGCGTCGCCGACGCGCCGCGGCGGCCGGGGAAGGTCTTCTCGACGTTCTGGATGGAAAGCTTGCTCATCGTCCGCGCGCCCAGGGAAAGAGGCGGGCGTGCGCCGCCTGGAACAGGAAGTCGGTGACCAGCCCGATCAGGCCGATGACGAAGATACCGAAGATCATCTGCCCGGTGTCCAGGAAGCGCTGGGCGTCGATGATCATGTGGCCGATGCCGCGGCTGGCCCCGACCAGTTCGGCGACGATCACGTAGGTCCACGCCCAGCCGAGCACGAGGCGCAGCGCCTCGAAGATCTGCGGGCTGGCCGCCGGCAGCAGCACCCGCAGCACCACGCCCCGGCGCGACGCGCCCAGCGTGTAGGCGGCCTCCACCAGGTCGAGGCGGGTCGAGCCGACGATCACCGACACCATGATGACCAGCTGGAAGACCGAGCCGATGAAGATCACCAGGATCTTCTGCAGCTCGCCCACGCCCGCCCACAGGATCAGCAGCGGGATGAAGGCCGAGGCCGGCAGGTAGCGGGCAAAGGAGACGAAGCCCTCGAAGAACGCCTCCACCGGCTTGAACGCGCCCATCAGGATGCCGAGCGGCACCGCGAGCACCGCCGCCAGCACGAACCCGGCGAGCACGCGCCAGATGGTGACGGCGACGTCCTGGGCGAACCCGAACTCGGTGAACAGCGCCCAGCCGGCGACCAGCGAATCGCCGGGCGAGGCCAGGAACAGCGGCTTGACGAAACCGCCGTAGGTGGCGATCCCCCAGCCGAGGAAGAACAGCACGAAGCACAGCGCGCCAAGCACCGTGCGCAGGCCGGGGGCCACCGGCTTCAGCGGGGCGAAGAGGCTGGGGGGCATGGGACTCCTGGGGTGTGCGGACGCTTGCCCCCACCCTCCCCGCTGCGCGGGTCCCCTCCCTCCCCCGCTGTCGGCAGGGGAGGGCTTGTCCCCCCTCCCCTGCGACAGCGGGGGAGGGGTCGGGGGTGGGGGCAAGTGGCAGCGAAGACTTACTTCACGAACTCAGCGTTCGCCATCGCCTCCAGGCTCGGCGGCGCCTTGCGGATCAGCTTGGCTTCCAGCATCACGTCCTGCACCTCCTTGGTGAAGGCCGGCAGCGTCCTGGTCATGTACTCCTGGTTCTGCGCCTTGTCGTACCACAGGATGTTCTTCGCCGAGGCGGCGAACTGCTCGGGCGTCTGGTTGACGTCCTTGCCCATGATCTCGAAGGTCTTCTGCTGGTCGGCCTTGATGGCGTCGAGCGCCTCGAACCAGCTCTTGACCACGGCGGCGACGGTCTTCGGGTTCTTCTTGATGAAGTCCGGTTGGAAGGCCAGCGTGTCGATGATGACGCCCGGCGTCTGGTCGGAGGTGACGATCACGTTCGCCTTCGCCTCGCGCACCTTGGACAGGTACGGCTCGTAGGTCACCGCGGCGTCGAACTGGCCGGCGACGAAGGCGTTGGCGGCGTCCGAGGGCTGCAGGTTCGAGGTCTGCACGTCGTTGATCGACAGCCCGTTCTTCTTCAGCACGTAGGCCAGCCAGAACTGCGGCACGCCGCCATACTGAACCGCCACCTGCTTGCCCTTGAGGTCGGCGACCTTGGCAATCGGCGGACGGGCCGCGATGCCGTCGCCGCCGTGCGAACTGTCGAGCACCAGCACCTGCGTCACGTCGACGCCGGAGGAGGCGTAGAGCACGTGCGTGTCCACCGTGGTGGCGATGGCGTGCACCTCGCCGGCCGCCATCGCCTGGTGGCGGTTGGGCGCGGGCATCTTCTTGATCTCGACCTCGATGCCGTTCTTCTTGAAGATGCCGGTCTCCTTCGCCAGCGTGATCGGCGCGAAGCCGGTCCAGCCGCTCATGGCGATGGTGATCTTCGACACCTCCTGCGCGCCGGCTCCCTTCGGGGCGCCCGACACGCCCAGCCCGATCACCGCCGCGGCCACCGCGCCGGCGGTCCACAGTCTCCTGCTCATCGCGCTCACCCCTCTGTTCGTTCTCGTTCGGCCGGGCCGATGCGGCAACACGCCGCACGCCGGCCCGCGCGCACCATTTTGATCGCTTTCCCCGCGGCTTGGAAGAGCGCTAGGCAGGGAGCGGCCGGGGGCTCGCCGATTCGGGGCGAAACTTTTGTTGCGACTCGGGGCGGTTGCTCACTAGATTATGTGACCGGCGAACTACATCTGGTGTCGGGGACGCCTTCCATGGGTTTCGGAATGCAGGACATCGACCGGCAGCGGACGCTGGAATACTTCGAGCGCCTCGGCAAGGAGCGGGTGCGGCTGTACACGGCCGTTGACTGCGAACGCTTCCTGGGCGGCTGGCAGGTGCGCGAACTGGCCGAGGAATGGCTGAACGCCAAGGACGCGGAGGAACGCTCCGCGCCCTTCTGGCGGCGTCTCATGCGGCGCTGAAGCTTCTTTGCCCCCTCAAATCTCCGAAACGCTGACGGCCTCCGGACCCTTCTCGCCCTGGCGGAAGGTCAGGCGCACGCGCTGGTTCTCGTTCAGGCCGGACAGGCCGGAACGCTCCAGCGCCTTGACGTGAACGAAGACGTCGCGGCCGCCGCCGTCCGGCGCGATGAAGCCGAAACCCTTGGTGCCGTTGAACCACTTCACGGTGCCCTCGGCCTCGGTGGTCGGACCGTCGGCGGCGGAGCGGCGCGGACCGGCCGGGCGCGGACCCCGATCACCGCCGCGGTCGGCGAAGCGGTCGCCGCCACGGTCGCCGAATCGCGGAGCGCCGCGGTCACCGCCCCGATCATTGTTCCGGTCGCCGAATCGGGCCGGCCCGCGCTCCGGGCGCGGCGGGCGCGACGGCTTGGCGGTGGAGGTGTCCACGGAATGCAGCGCGCTCACCTGATGGCCCTTGCGGCCCTCGATGATGTCGACGACCACGCTGGTGCCGTCGGGCAGCGCGTCGTAGCCGGCGGACTGCACCAGCGCGTTGGGGATCAGCGCGTCGGCCGAGCCGTCCTTGGGCTGCACGAAACCGAAGCCGCGGACCGGGTCGAACCACTTGACGGTGGCGTCCACCCGCTCGCCCAGGACGGTCGGCTGACGGAAGACGTGGCGGGGCGGTTCATCTCTGCGCATGATCTCGGGCCGTGCTCGGACAGGGGAAAGAGCCCCCTTGTAGCACGGATCGCACCGCCGCGCCGCACACGCTTACGGCGACCCTGATAACCGGTCGGGCGCAGGGGGCGGCTCGGTCGGCGGCACCGGGATCGGCGCCGGCGGCTCCTCGATGGGCGGGCGCGCCGGATCGTCCTCCGGCAGGTCGGGCGGCACCGGCACCGGAGAGCCGGGGACCGGCGGCGTCGGGTATGGGCTCAACCGCCGCATCAGCCGCCCCCGCCGCTGCCGCGGCCGCCGGTCAGCGCCTGCGCCTTGGTCAGGCTGTCCATGCACTGCCGCTCGTCGCCGCGCTCGGCGGCGGCGCGGGCGGCGGTGACCAGCGACTCCATCTGGGCGCGCTGCGCCGCGCGGTCCGGCGAGGCGCCGGTCGGCGACCCGGCCGAGGAGCCGGAGCCCGTGCCGGGCGCGGTTGCCACGCGCGGCGCGGTCGGCATGTTGCCGGTCTGCGGCGGGTCGATCACCGCCTGGTCGCCGACCGCCGGCGGCTTCAGCACGCCGCCCGACTGGCCCAGCTTGTCGGACATCGACGTTCCGGAGGACGCGCCGCCGTCCGTGGTCGTGCCCGCGGTGCCCGGCCGGGTGTCGCCGGGCATCGGCGGCGTGGCGGTCGGCGGCGTGGTGGCGGACAGGTTCTCGGCGGCGGCGAAGCGGTCCACCATGTCGCGGCAGGTCTGCTGCGCCAGCGCCGGCGGCGCCAGCAGCGCCACCACCGCCGCGCCGATCAGCGCGTTGCGAACGGTCCTGGTCATCCTCGGAGCTCCCCCCTCACGGCCGCGATGACGGGAAAACGGCGCGGCGGCGGCGGGGGTTCCCGTGCCATTTTGCGCGAATCCCCTGTTGAGGGCGCAGACCTATCCAGGGGGAGACGTCGCCCATGTCCCGTGTCATGACCGGGTTCGGCTCGCTGGTGCTGACGGCGCTCGTCGTGGCGGCGTTCGGCTACATGGCCCTGACCCGCGGCGAAACGATCAGCGCGCTGTGGCTGGTGGTCACCGCGCTGTGCGTCTACGCCATCGCCTACCGCTTCTACAGCCTGTACATCGCGCAGACCGTTCTCCAGCTCGACGCCAGTCGGGCGACCCCGGCGGTGCGCTACAACGACGGGCTGGACTATGTGCCGACCGACAAGTACGTGCTGTTCGGCCACCATTTCGCCGCCATCGCCGGCGCCGGGCCGCTGGTCGGCCCCGTGCTGGCGGCGCAGATGGGCTATCTGCCCGGCACCATCTGGATCCTGGTCGGCGTGGTGATCGCCGGCGCGGTGCAGGACATGATCGTCCTGTTCGCCTCCACCCGGCGCGACGGCCGCACGCTGGGCGACATGGTGCGCTCCGAGATGGGGCCGGTGGCCGGCGTCATCGCGCTGATCGGCGTCATGCTGATCATGATCATCCTGATCGCCGTGCTGGCGCTGGTGGTGGTCAAGGCGCTGGTCGGCAGCCCGTGGGGCACCTTCACCGTGTTCGCCACCATCCCCATCGCGCTGCTGATGGGCGTCTACACCCGCTTCCTGCGGCCGGGGCGCATCGGCGAGATGTCGGTGATCGGCTTCGTGCTGCTGATGGGCGCCATCTTCTTCGGCCAGACGGTGGCCGAGAGCCCGACCTGGGGGCCGATGTTCGACTACTCCGGCACGGCGCTGGCGCTGATGATCATCGGCTACGGCTTCGTCGCCTCGGTGCTGCCGGTGTGGCTGCTGCTGGCACCGCGCGACTACCTGTCCACTTTCCTGAAGGTCGGCACCATCATCGCGCTGGCCATCGGCATCGTCTTCGTCATGCCGGAGCTGCGCATGCCGGCGGTGACGCGGTTCATCGACGGCTCGGGGCCGGTGTTCTCCGGCTCGCTGTTCCCGTTCCTGTTCATCACCATCGCCTGCGGCGCGGTGTCGGGCTTCCACGCGCTGATCTCGTCCGGCACCACGCCGAAGATGCTGGAGAACGAGACGCAGGTCCGGCTGATCGGCTACGGCGGCATGCTGACCGAGTCGTTCGTGGCGATCATGGCGCTGATCGCCGCCTGCGTGCTCGACCCCGCGGTGTACTTCGCCATGAACAGCCCGGCCGGCCTGATCGGCACCGATGCCGTCCGGGCGGCTGAGGTGATCTCGTCCTGGGGCTTCACCGTCACCCCCGACGCGCTGACCGCCATCGCCCGCGACGTCGGCGAGTCCACCATCCTCAGCCGCGCCGGCGGGGCGCCGACGCTGGCGGTGGGCATGGCGCACATCCTGTCGGCCGCCGTCGGCGGGCAGGCGCTGATGGCCTTCTGGTACCACTTCGCCATCCTGTTCGAGGCGCTGTTCATCCTGACCACCGTGGACGCCGGCACCCGCGTGCTGCGCTTCATGATCCAGGATCTCGTCGGCATGGCGGTGCCGTTCATGCGGCAGACCCACTCCTGGACCGCCAACCTGATCGCCACCTCGCTGGCGGTGGGGTCGTGGGGCTATTTCCTGTACCAGGGCGTGGTCGATCCGCTGGGCGGCATCAACACGCTGTGGCCGCTGTTCGGCATCTCCAACCAGATGCTGGCGGCCATCGCGCTGATCCTGTGCACGGTGGTGCTGTTCAAGATGAAGCGGCAGGCGCACGCCTGGGTGACGCTGCTGCCGACCACATGGCTGCTCGCCTGCACGCTGACCGCCGGCTGGCAGAAGCTGTTCCACGCCGACCCCAGGATCGGCTTCCTGGCGCACGCCCAGCGCTTCTCGGACGCCGCGGCGGGCGGGCAGGTCCTGGCGCCGGCCAAGACCATGGAGGAGATGCACCGCGTCATCGTCAACGACTACGTGGACGCCACCCTGTGCGGGCTGTTCATCCTGGTGGTGCTGGCGATGATCGGCTACGGCGTGGTCTGGATCCGCCGGGCGCTGGCCGACCCGAACGTCAGCGCGCGCGAGGTCAGCGGCACCCGCGGCGCGCCCGGCCGTCCGCTGGCGGCGGAGTGACGGCCATGCAGCAGGCCTACGACCTGATGCTGCGGATGCGGCGCACGGCGCGCCTGATGGTGGGCGTGCCGGACTACGACGCCTACGTGGCGCACCGCCGGACCACCCACCCGGACGAGCCGGTGATGACCTACGAGGAGTTCTTCCGCGACTGCCAGGACCGCCGCTACGGCGGCAAGGGCGGTGGAGCCATCCGCTGCTGCTGAGTGTTACTCCCGGGCGCGCGTCACGCACCGCGCGTCCGGTTCCCTCCGACCCACGATGAGGATCATGCCCAAAGCCAAGACGTCGATGGCGATCTCCGCGTCGGCAGAGGCCGAGGCGTTCTACGCCGAGAGCCTGAAGCTGCTGAAGGAATCCGGTGTTCCGTTCCTGCTGGGCGGCACCTACGCGGTGTGCGCCTACACCGGGCTCAGCCGGCCGACCAAGGACATCGACGTGTTCTGCAAGGCCGGCGACTTCCCGCGCATCCTCGCCTTCTTCCAGGACCGCGGCCACGCCACCGAGATCGAGGACGAGCGCTGGATCGGCAAGGTCCTGCACGGCGAGCTGTTCTTCGACGTGATCTTCAACTCGGCCGCCGCCATCAACCCGGTGACCGACGCGTGGTTCGGCGAGCGGCACTCCGCGAAGATCCTCGGCTCCGACGTGCAGCTGATCCCGCCGACGGAGCTGCTGTTCTCCAAGGCGTTCGTGCAGATGCGCCACAAGTACGACGGGCCGGACGTGGCGCACCTGATCCTGCGCCGGCGCGGCGACATCGACTGGAAGCGGCTGCTGGCGCACATGGAGCAGTACTGGGAGGTGCTGCTGATGCACGTCCTGAACTTCCGCTTCATCTACCCGACCGAGCGCGAGGCGATCCCCGACTGGCTGCTGGACGAGCTGCTGACCCGCCTGCACGAGCGCGCCAAGCTGCCGGTGCCGCAGACGCGCATCTGCCGCGGGCGGCTGTTCTCGCGCGAGGACTACCTGATCGACGTCACGGAATGGGGCTTCGCCGACGTGGTCGGCGAGGAAGCGAAGCATGGCTGAAGGCAAGATCACCGTCGCCGCCATCGGCGACATCCACGTCGGCGAGACCGCGGTCCACCCCTACCGCGAGCTGTTCCTGCGCATCGCCGAGGAGGCCGACGTGCTGGCGCTGTGCGGCGACCTGACCAACCACGGCAAGCTGAAGGAGGCGGAGATCCTCGCCGAGGACCTGCGCGGCCTGAGCATCCCGGTGCTGGCGGTGCTGGGCAACCACGACCACGAGTGCGGCGCGGTGGAGGAGCTGCGCCACGTGCTGACCCAGGCCGGCGTGAAGTTCCTCGACGACGGCACGGTGTACGAGATCAAGGGCGTGGGCTTCGCCGGGGTGAAGGGCTTCGCCGGGGGGTTCGAGCGCATGATGCTGGACGCCTTCGGCGAGCCGGCGATCAAGGCCTTCGTGCACGAGTCCGTCAACGAGGCGATGCGCCTGGAAAGCGCGCTGCGCCAGCTGGAGACCGAGCGCACCGTGGTGGTGCTGCACTACGCCCCGATATCCGACACGGTGGAGGGCGAGCCGAAGGAGATCCTGCCGTTCCTCGGCTCCTCCCGGCTGGCGGAGACCATCGACCGCTACCACGACCGCGTGAAGGCGGTGGTGCACGGGCACGCGCACCACGGACGCTTCAAGGGCACCACCCCGCGCGGGACGCCGGTCTACAACTGCGCGCAGACCATCCCGAAGGACGGCGAGCGGCTCTACGCGCTGATCGAGGTGTGAGTTCCGGCGCTGGGCCCCCACCCAACCCTCCCCCACTTCGCGGGGGAGGGCTTTTGAGGCTGGCGGCGGAGTTCCTCCCCCCGCGAAGTGGGGGGAGGTTAGGAGGGGGGTCCAGCGCAGCCACCTCTCACACCACCGCCGCGCCTTCCCTCCCCAGCACCCGCCCCGGCGGCAGCACCAGCGTCGCCACCGTCCCCCGGCCCGGCGCCGACTCCAGCTCGATCCGCCCGTCGTGCCGTTCGACCAGCGCCTTGGTCAGCGGCAGCCCCAGCCCCGTCCCCTCGTGCCCGCGCGACAGGCGGCCGTCGGCCTGCACGAAGGGCGAGAACACCCGCTCCAGCACCTCCGGCGCGATGCCCTCGCCGGTGTCCGCCACCGAGATCGCCAAGCCGCCATCCCCGGTCGGCGCCGCGCGCACGGTGACGCTCCCGCCGGCCGGCGTGAACTTCACCGCGTTGGACAGCAGGTTGACCAGCATCTGTTTCAGCAGCCGCTCGTCGGCCAGCACGGCCGGGGTGGCGTCGCCCACCTGCTCCACCAGGGTCACGCCGGCGCGCTCGGCGCGGTCGCGCATCAGGCGCACGCAGGCGGTCACCAGCGCCTCCGGCGCCACCGGGCGCTCGGACAGCGTCATCGCGCCGGTCTCGACCTTGGCGATGTCGAGGATGTCGTTGATCACCGCCAGCAGGTGGGTGGCGCCCTCGTGGATGTCCTCGGCGTAGCTGGCGTAGTGCGGGTCGCCCAGCGGCCCCAGCGCCTGATCCCTGATGATCTCGGAAAAGCCGATGATGGCGTTGAGCGGCGTGCGCAGCTCATGGCTCATGGTGGCGACGAACTGCGACTTGGCGCGGCTGGCCACCTCGGCGGCCTCCTTGGCGGCGCGCAGGCCGTTCTCCAGCTCTTTGCGCAGCGTGATGTCGCGGACCACCGCGCTGTACAGCGGCGCGCCCTCGCAGGCGATGCGGCTGGCGCGCACCTCCACCGGCACCGTGTTCGCCCCTGGACCGGCGCCGCGCACCGCCAGCAGGTCGCAGCCCTGCCCGCCGGCCTCGGTGAGCCGCTCCAGCGTCAGCTCCCCGCCGTCCGCCGCGCGCAGCAGCGCGCCCAGCGGCTGGCCGAGCGTCACCGCCTCCGGCTGGCCGAACAGGCGCTCGGCGGCGGGGTTGACGTCGGCGACATGGCCGGCGGCGTCGAACAGCACGATGGCGTCGGCCGCCCCTTCCAGCACCGCCGACAGGCGGTTGCGCACCAGGGCGGCGCGGCGCTGCTCGTCCCGCCACGCGGCGGCGATGCGCCACGCCAGCGCGCCGGCCAGCCCGCCGGCCACCAGCAGCGCCGGCAGCAGCCAGCCCGTCACGCTCCCCGCCGCTGACTCGACCCCGGTCGTCATGGACGCGCCGCCGCCCCGCTGCCCTATCCGCGGGCAAGGATGACGGCGGCGCGGTGCACAAACGATTAACGACGATAAGACAGGGAACAATCCGTAGCGTGCAAATCCTCAGGCGCGCGCCCGGGCGTAGGGGGTCAGCCGCCGCTCGGTCGCGCGCACGGCCCAGGCGAGCGCGAAGTTCAGCGCCAGATAGATGGCGCCGGCGACGAGGAACACCTCGAACACCGCGAAGGTCTGCGCGATGATCCGGCGCGCGATGCCGGTGACCTCCAGCAGCGTGATGGTGCTGGCCAGCGAGCTGGCCTTGATCATCAGGATCACCTCGTTGCCGTAGGCCGGCAGCGCCTGCCGCACGGCGATGGGCACGACGATGCGGCGGAACAGCAGGAAGCGGCCCATGCCGCAGGCCCGCGCCGCCTCGACCTGCCCGTGCGGCACCGACTGGATGGCGCCGCGGATGATCTCGCTGCCGTAGGCGGCGGTGTTCAGCGTCATCGCCAGGATGGCGCACCAGTAGGGCTCGCGCAGGACCGGCCACAGCACGCTCTCGCGCACCCCGCCGAACTGCCCGAGGCCGTAATAGATCAGGAAGATCTGCACCAGCAGCGGCGTGCCGCGGAACACGAAGACGTACGACCGCGCGATCCAGTCCGCCGCCTGGTTCCCGGACAGCCGCATCAGCGCCACCCCGGTCGCCAGCAGCACGCCCGCCAGTTCGGCGAACAGCACCAGCTGCACCGTCAGCGGCACCCCGGCGGCGAGACGCGGCAGCGCGTCCCACATCAGCGTCCAGTTCATGCTCAAGCCCTCCGCACGCCGCGCATGGTGTGACGCTCGGCGCGGTCGAAGGCCGCTGTCGAGACCGTGGTCAGCACGAGGTAGATCACCGCCGCCGCGGTGTAGAACATAAAGGGCTGGCGGGTCGAGCCGGCGCCCAGGTGCGCGACGCGCATCACCTCGGCCAGCGCCGTCACCGACACCAGCGACGTGTCCTTCAGCGTCAGCTGCCAGACGTTGCCCAGGCCCGGCAGCGCGTAGCGCAGGGTCTGCGGCACCAGGATGCGGCGCAGGATCAGCCAGCGGCCCATGCCGCAGGCGCGCGCCGCCTCGATCTGGCCGTGCGGCACCGACTGCACGGCGCCGCGGATCACCTCGGTGGAGTAGGAGCCGGAGATCAGCCCGACCGCCATCACGCCGATGGAGAAGGCGTTCAGCTCCACGTAGCCCTCGTGGCCGAACACGCGGGCGACGGCGCCGACCATGCCGTTGCCGCCGAAGAACAGCAGGTAGATGACCAGCAGTTCCGGCACGCCGCGCACGACGGTGGTGTAGACCTCCGCCGCGCCGCGCAGCAGAAGGCTGTCGCCCAGCTTGGCGGCGGCAGCCAGCGAGCCGAGCACCACGCCCAGCGCGAACGCCGACACCGACACGGCGACGGTCATCCCCGCCCCGGCGAGGATCTGCCAGCCCCAGCCCTGCGGCCCGAAGGAAAGGAGGTCGAGCATAAGTGCTTCCGGACGCGGCCCAAAGCCCCTCTCCCTTGACGGGAGAGGGGTTGGGGAGAGGGTGGCGCCGGCAAACCCGGCCAAGTCACGTCCCCCTCTCCCCAAACCCCTCCCCCGCAAGGGGGGAGGGGCTTCAAGGACCTTACTGCTTGATGGAGATGTCGTAGCCGAAGTGCTGCTTGGACAGCTTCGACACGGTGCCGTCCTTGGTGGCCTCGGCGATGGCCTTGTCGAACATCGCCTTCAGGTCCGCGTCCTGCTTGCGCAGGCCGAGGCCCATGCCCTCGCCCAGCACGCCGCGCACGAGGTTCGGGCCGAACATCACGATGTTGCCGCCCTTGTCGTCCTTGATGATCGGCTCCAGCACCGAGCGGTCGCCGATCACCGCGTCGACGCGGCCCGCGGCCAGGTCGATGCCGGCGTTGTCGATCTTGTCGTAGGTGCGCACTGACAGCTTCGGCAGGTGCTTCTCCAGGAAGGCCAGCTGCGTGGTCGAGGTCTGCACGCCGACGGTCTTCCCGGCCAGCGCCTTGGTGAGGTCTTCGATGGCCTTCTGCCCCGGCGGCGTGGCGATGTCGAGGATGTCGGTCTTCGGCATGGACGCCAGCGGCGACTTCTTGTCGGTGATGAAGCTCGACGGGTCGTTGCCGTAGGGCACGGTGAAGTCGAGGATCTTCCTGCGCTCGTCGGTGATGGTCATCGCCGACATGATGGCGTCGTACTTGCCCTGCTGCAGCGCCGGGATGATGCCGTCCCAGTCCTGCGCGACGAACTCGCACTCGACCTTCATGCGCTTGCACAGGTCGTTGCCGAGGTCGATCTCGAAGCCGGCCAGCTTGCCGGACGCATCGGTGATGTTCCACGGGGCGTAGGCGCCCTCGGTGCCGATGCGGACCTTCTTCCACTCCTTCGCCTCGGCCCCGCCGAACGCGAGCGCCACGGCGGCGCCGACGGCCAGCGCCGCGATAACCTTCTTCATTCTCCTGCCTCCTCTGTTCGGAACACGGCCCGTCTTCTGCGGGCGGGCCAGGGGTTCACCTGTAGGCTTTCCACAACCGGGTCAAGCGGAATTCGACAGGTGCCGCGCGAGGAACTGTCGCACCCGGTCGGAGTCCGGATCGACCAGAACCTTGTCGGGCGGCCCCTGCTCCTCGATGCGGCCCTGGTGCAGGAACACCACCTCGGACGCGACCTCGCGGGCGAAATCCATCTCGTGCGTCACCAGGATCATGGTGGCGCCCTCGTCGGCGAGCTGGCGGATGACCAGCAGCACCTCGCCCACCAGCTCGGGGTCGAGCGCCGAGGTCGGCTCGTCGAACAGCATCACCTTCGGCTGCATGGCCAGCGCCCGCGCGATGGCGGCGCGCTGCTGCTGCCCGCCGGAGAGCTGCGCGGGGTAGGCGTCCGCCTTGGCCAGGATGCCGACCTTGTCGAGCAGGCGCCTGGCGCGGTCCACCGCCTCGTCCTTCGGCACGCCCAGCACGTGGACCGGCGCCTCGATGACGTTCTGCAGGATCGTCATGTGGGTCCACAGGTTGAAGCCCTGGAACACCATGCCGAGGCGGGTGCGGAGGCGGTCGACCTGCCGGGCGTCGGCGGGCACGGTGCGCCCGCCGCGCGCCTTCTTCAGGGCGATCGCCTCGCCGCCGATGACGATGCGGCCCTCGTCCGGCACCTCCAGCAGGTTGATGCAGCGGAGCATCGTGCTCTTGCCCGAACCGGACGAGCCGATCAGCGCGATGACGTCGCCCTCGCGCGCCGTCAGCGACACGCCCTTCAGCACCTCGAGGCTGCCGAAGCGCTTGTGCAGGTCCTGGACGACGACGGCTTCGGGCGCGTTGGGGTTGGTCGGCGGGTGACGGTGCATGGAGGTGGTGTGACCAATAGGGAAAGACAGCCCAAGCTAGTCCGCCGGCCGCGGCCGGGAAAGCGGATTTTCACTCACCACAACAACAGGACCAGCACCTGCGGTGCCAGGATGCGCAGGCACATCGCCAGCGGGTACACGGTGGCGTAGGCCAGCGCCGGCGCCTCCGACACCGCCACGGCGTTGGCGTAGGCGAGGCCGGGCGGGTTGGTCTGCGCGCCGGCCAGCACGCCGCAGATGGTCAGGAAGTTCAGCTTCATCACCCCGCGCGCCACCAGCCCGGTGACCAGCAGCGGGATCGCCGTGACCAGAGCGCCCCACGCCATCCAGGGCAGCCCGGCGCCGCTCGCCAGCGTCTCGACGAAGCGGTCGCCGGACGCCACGCCCAGCACCGCCAGGAACAGCACGATGCCGATCTCGCGCAGCGCCAGGTTGGCGGCCGGCGGCATGAACCACACCAGCGGGCCGAGGTTGCCGAGTCGCGCCAGCAGGATCGCCACGATCAGCGGCCCGCCGGCCAGCCCGAGCCGCAGCGGCGCCGGCATGCCCGGCAGGAAGAGCGGGATCGAGCCGACGATGGCGCCCAGCGCGATGCCTAAGAACATCGGCACCATCTCGACGCTCTGCAGCCGGCGCTCGGAATTGCCGATCAGCCGCGCCACCGCCTTCAGCGCGTCGGGCGGGCCGATGACGTTCAGGATGTCGCCGAACTGCAGCTTCAGCGCCGCGCTCGGCACCAGCTCGACGCCGGCGCGGGTGACCCGGCTGATCACCGCGCCGTACAGGCCCTGCACGTTCAGCGCGGCGATCGGCTTGCCGAGCACGGCGTTGCTGGTGACGACGATGCGCTCCCACTTCAGGTCGGTGCCCTGGGTGGTCAGGTTGGCCTCCGCCGGCTCGCCCAGGTACAGGCAGCACTCCTCCAGCTTCGGCCGCGGCCCGACGAGGTGCAGGACGTCGCCGACGCGCAGCTCCAGGTCGGGGTGCGGCACCATCAGCCGCTCGTCGCGCAGCAGCCGCGACGCCACCACCCCCAGGCTGGGCAGCGTCGACAGCGTGCCGAGCCGCACCCCGTCCAGGCCGGGGTTGCGGATGGCGACGTTCACCGTGTGCAGCGCCGACACCTCGCGCCGCCGCTCCGCCTCGAAGGCTTGCGCCTCGCGCTGCGGGTCGATGCGGAAGACGATGCGCACCAACGCCATGGTGAACAGGTTGCCGGCGATGCCGAACGGGTAGGTGACGGCGAAGGCGAGGCCCGGCAGCGCCATCACCGCGGCGTCCGCCCCCACCTCGGTCAGCACCTGCTGCGAGGCGGCCAGCGCCGGCGCGTTGGTCACCGCCCCGGCGAAGACGCCCAGCGACGCCCCCAGCGGCACCGCGCCGCTCACCGCCAGCACCGCCGTCACCGCGACGCTCAGCCCCACCATGAGCAGCGCCAGCGCGTTGAGCCGCAGCCCGCTGGCGCGCAGCGCGGCGAAGAATCCGGGGCCGACCTGGATGCCGATGGTGTAGACGAACAGGATCAGGCCGAAGTCGCGGATGAAGTCCATCATCTCGGCGTTGAAGGTCACGCCGGCCTGCTTGGCCAGATGCCCGCCGGCGATGCCGGCGAACAGCACGCCGCCGATCCCCAGCCCGACCCCGCGCACCTTGAGGTGCCCCAGCGCCAGCCCCGCCGCCGAGACGAGGCCGAGCACCAGCACCACGCGGGCGATGTTCGGCATGGCGTGAAGCGCGTCGGCAAGAAAATGCATGGGGCGTCGGCCGTCCTGATCGGCTGTGGTGCAGCGCAAGGAATGGTGCGCGAGGAGGCCCCGGCAATACTCCTTCCGGGGTCACCACAACAAGAGGACGAGAACCTGCGGTGCGAGGATGCGCAGGCACATCACCAGGGGGTAGACGGTGGCGTAGGCCAGCGCCGGCGCCTCGCTCGGCGTCATGGCGTTGGCGAAGGCCAGGGCCGGCGGATCGGTCATGCTGCCGGACAAAAGGCCGCACAATGAAAGGTAGTTGGTCCGCCTGAACCGCCGCGCGATCAGGCCGACCACCAGCAGCGGCACCAGCGTGATGATCGCGCCGCAGCCGATCCACACCAGACCGTCGCCGGACAGCAGCGTCTCGACGAATCGCCCGCCGGACAGCAGCCCGACCACCGCCAGGAACAGGATGATGCCGATCTCGCGCAGCGCCAGGTTGGCGGCCGGCGGCATGAACCACACCAGCGGCCCCAGGTGGCCGATGCGCGCCAGCACGATGGCCGCCACCAGCGGCCCGCCCGCCAGGCCGAGCTTCATCGGCGCCGGCATGCCCGGCACGAACAGCGGGATCGAGCCGAGCAGGACGCCCAGCGCGATGCCGATGAACACCGGGATGAACTCGACCTGTTGCAGGCGGCGGTGCGAGTTGCCGAACAGCGCGGCGACGCGGGTGATGTCCGCCGGCTTGCCGATGGCGGTGAGGATGTCGCCGAACTGCAGCCGCAGCGCCGGCGAGGGCACCAACTCGACGCCCGCGCGGTTCACCCGGCTGACCACCACGTCGTACGCCTCGGCGAGGTCGAGCTGCGCGATGCTCCTGCCCAGCACGTGCTCGTCGGTGACCACCAGACGCTCCCAGCGCATGTCGGTGCCCTTGGTGGTCAGCGTCACCTCCGACTCCTGGCCGAGGTACTGCTTCAGGCGCTCCAGCTTCGGCCGCGGGCCGACGAGGTGCAGGATGTCGCCCGGTTCCAGCAGCGTGTCGGGGTGCGGCACCTGCAGGTGGCCGCCGCGCATCATGCGCGAGACGGCCACGCCCTCCTCGCCGGAATGCACGAGGTCCTTCACCGCCAGGCCGACGACTCCGGGGTTGCGAATGGCGACGTCCAGCGTCTCAAGCAGTTCGATGGTGGCGCGGCGCTGCCTCTCGAAGACCTCGGCCTCCGCCACGGGATCGATGCGGAACACGTGGCGCACCACCGCCATGGCGAGCAGGATGCCGGCGATGCCGAACGGGTAGGCCACGGCGTAGCCGAGGCTGGGCGTGGCCTGCTGCATCGGCGTGGCGCCGACCGCGCCCAGGATCTCCTGCGCGGCGGCCAGCGACGGCGTGTTGGTCACCGCGCCGGAGAAGATGCCGAGCACCGCCGGCAGCGGCACCCCGCCGATCAGGTGGATCGCCGCGGCCGTCAGCACGCCCAGCACGACGATGGAGGCCGCCATCAGGTTGAGCCCGAGGCCCTGGCGCTTCAGCGCCGCGAAGAAGCCGGGGCCGACCTGGATGCCGATGGTGTAGACGAACAGCACCAGCCCGAACTCGCGGATGAAGTGCAGGACATGGTGGTCGAAGGAGACGCCGTAGGCCCGCGCGAGGTGCCCGGCCGCCAGCCCGCTGAACAGCACGCCGCCGATGCCCAGCCCGACCCCGCGCACCTTGACGTGGCCGAGCGCCAGACCGCTGATCGCCACGGCGCTGAGGGTCAGCAGGACGCGGGCGATGTCGGACAATCCCTGGAAGAGGTCGAACATGGTGGGGCGATGATTCCTGTGGCCGGCGAGCCCCCAATGAATAAGCCCTGCAATCCACAAAAATCAAAATTTCGCCACTTTCTCCGCGTACACCCGGAGCGAGCGCGATTCGATGCCGCGCCCCCATACTACGGACGCTCACCCCGGCGTCCCCAGCCAGCCCCGGCTGGACGCGCGGCCACCGCCAGAGCCCCCGGCGGTGGCCGCTTTTCTGTCGATCCCCCTTCCCTGTGCAACGGAGGAGGGGTCAGGGGTGAGGGCACGTGCGGGCGCCCTACTGCGCGATCGGCGCCGCCTCGATCTTGCCGCGGGGGGCAGCGTTGATCCTCGGCCCACCGTTGTCCGCCGGCTTCGGCACCACGGTGGACGCCCCCTTCACGCTGGGCGCCGCACTGTCCTGCAGGCGCAGCAGGTGCAGCCGGATGTAGCCGGTGGCGCCGTTGTGCGACACCGCGATCCAGTCGGTCTTGGGCACCCGGCCCAGCACGCTCACCGGCTGCCCGGGCGGCAGCCGGCCCGTCACCGCCGCGCCGGGGCTGGCGGCGGCGCGGAGCGTGCCGTCGATGCCGGCGACCCACTTGCCGGCCACCGGCTCGAATCCGGGGGCCTTCGCCACGGGCGGCGCGTAGGCCGGCGGCGGGCGCGTCTGCGTGCCGCAGGCGGTCAGCACAAGGGCGAGAAGAAGGGCGAATCGGGAAGTGCGCATGCGTCGGGAACGGGGTGCGTCGCGGAGAGGGCCCCCTGTTTAGCACGCCCGCCCCGACGGTGAAGCGCACGTTCGCGAGATTTTTTTGTGGTGCCGCGGGCGTGTGCTATAGCTCGCCTCCAATCCGCCTGCCCTTCCAGGACGCTGCCCCGCCCATGCCTGCCTTCGCCGGAACCGAGCTGACGTGCCTGCGCGGCGACCGGCTCGTCTTCACCGAGCTGGACTTCCGCATCGAGCCGGGCGAGGCGCTGATGCTGCTCGGCCCCAACGGCAGCGGCAAGTCGAGCCTGCTGCGCATGCTGGCCGGCCTGCTGAAGCCGTTCCGCGGCCGGCTCGCCTGGGACGACCTGGAGGTGCGCGACGAGCCGGACCAGCACCGCCGCCGCATCCACTACGTCGGCCACCTCGACGCCGTGAAGCCGGTGCTGAGCGCGCTGGAGAACCTCGCCTTCTGGGCGCGCCTCGGCGGCGCCGACGACCCGCGGGCGCACGCGCTCGACGCGCTGACCCGCTTCGGCGTGCCGCACATCGCGCCTGTGCCGGGCCGCTACCTGTCGGCCGGGCAGAAGCGCCGCCTCAATCTGGCGCGCATCCTCGCCGCCCCGGCGCCGCTGTGGCTGCTCGACGAGCCCACCGTGGCCCTCGACCGCGCCGCGGTGCGCCTGCTGGAGGGCATCATCGCCGAGCACCGCGCCGCCGGCGGCATGGTGGTGCTGTCCACCCACGCCGACATCGCGCTGCCGGGCCACCGCGTCCTCCAGCTCGACGAGTTCAGCCCCGTCGCGCACGACGACGAGGACGACGAGGGCCATTTGGTTGACGACGGGGAACACGCCGCATGAACCGCTTCCTCGCCCTCGTCGGCCGCGACCTGCACCTGGCGTTGCGCCAGGGGTCCGACGCCACCATCGCGGTGATGTTCTTCGTGCTGTGCGTGGTGCTGTTCCCCTTCGGCGTGGGGCCGGAGCCGAACATCCTCGCGCGCATCGCCGCCGGCGTGATCTGGGTGGCCGCCCTTCTGGCATCGCTGCTGTCGCTGGAGCGGCTGTTCCAGAACGACTACGAGGACGGCTCGCTGGAGCTGCTGTCGCTGACCGCGCTGCCGCTTGAGGCCGTGGTGCTGGCCAAGACGCTGGCGCACTGGCTGGTCACCGGCGTGCCGCTGCTGGTCGCCGCCCCGTTGCTGGCGGTGCTGCTGAACATGGAGGCCGGCGGCTTCGGCGTGCTGGTGCTGACGCTGGCCATCGGCACGCCGATCCTCAGCCTGATCGGCTCCATCGGCGCGGCGCTGACGCTGGGGGCGCGGCGCGGCGGCGTGCTGATCTCGCTGCTGATCCTGCCGCTGTACATCCCCGTGCTGATCTTCGGCGCCGGCGCCATCGACGCCGCCATCACCGGCCTGACGCCCAGGCCGCACCTGCTGCTGCTCGCCGGCATCCTGGCCGGCTGCCTGCCGCTGGCCCCCTGGGCCGGCGCCGCCGCGCTGCGGCAGGCGCTGGAGTAGGACGCACCTACTCCAGCGGCGCCCCCTGCAGCCGGTCAACCGCCCCAAAACTGACAAAGGTCAAGGCAACCCCCTCGCGCTCGGGCCAGTGTGCGATTATATCGTCCGTCAGTCGGCCGAAGAGACAGGGTCCCATGCACCGTTTCGCCAACCCCGCCCGTTTCCTGCGCATCACGGCCGTGCTCCTGCCGTGGAGCGCCGGTGCCACCGTCGTGCTGCTGGTGCTGGGGCTGTACCTCAGCCTCTTCGCCTCGCCGCCCGACTACCAGCAGGGCGAGACGGTGCGCATCATGTACATCCACGTGCCGGCCGCCTGGATGAGCCTGTTCGTCTACACCAACATGGCCGTCGCCGCCGCGGTCGGGCTGGTCTGGAAGCACCCGCTGGCCGACCTGTTCGCCAAGGCCGCCGCCCCCATCGGCGCCGGCTTCACCTTCGTGTGCCTGGTGACCGGATCCTTGTGGGGCGCGCCGATGTGGGGCACCTGGTGGGTGTGGGACGCGCGCCTGACCAGCGTGCTGATCCTGTTCTTCCTGTACCTGGGCTACATGGCCCTGGTGAACGCCTTCGACGATCCCGAGCGCGGCGTGAAGGCCGGCAACGTGCTGCTGCTGGTGGGCATCGTCAACGTGCCGATCATCAAGTTCTCGGTGGACTGGTGGAACACCCTGCACCAGCCCTCCTCCGTCATCAAGATGGGCGGGCCGAGCATCGCCGGGCCGATGCTGTGGCCGCTGCTGGTGATGGCCGTCGCCTTCACGATGTACTTCGTCACGGTCGTGCTGCTGCGCGTCAAGGCCGAGATCATCGGCCGCAAGGTGCAGACGCTGCGCTTCTCCGAGGCGCGCGGCTAGCCGGCCGAATTGTTCGGGGTGCGGTTTGCTTTCGATCAAAGCGCACGCCTTGAAAATGCCGTATGCATTAGCATGATCTGAAACGCCGAACGGACACGACCAGTTGAGCGCCATGTCGGAATTCTTCGCGATGGGCGGCTACGCCGCGTATGTCTGGCCCGCCTATGCATTGGCGGCGCTGGTGATGGTCGGCCTCCTGGTGGCCTCGCTCCGCGGCCTGCGGGAGCGCGAGGCGACGTTGAAGGCGCTGGAAGGGAGCCGGCCGGCGCGCCGCCGCTCCCGTCGAGAGGCTGCCGGCCACGACGGCGCGGCGGCGGAGATGGGTGAAGGATGACTCGCAAGAAACGCCGCCTGTACATGCTGCTGCTCGCCCTGCTGGGGCTTGGCACGGCGACCGCCCTGACGCTGACCGCGTTCCAGGACAACCTGGTGTTCTTCTTCAGCCCGTCCGACCTGCAGACCAAGGTCGCCGAGGTGAAGGACCGCAGCTTCCGCCTGGGCGGGCTGGTCGAGGAGGGCACCGTCAAGCGCCTGCCCGACGGCGTGTCGGTGGAGTTCCGCGTCACCGACGGCGTCGCCGCGGTGCCGGTCGCCTACCGCGGCCAGCTGCCCGACCTGTTCCGCGAGGGCCAGGGCGTGGTGGCCGAGGGCAAGCTGCGCCCTGACGGGACGTTCATGGCCCGCGAGGTGCTGGCCAAGCACGACGAGAACTACATGCCGCCCGAGGTGACCGACGCGCTCAAGCGCGCCGAGCACTTCAAGGAAACCGCCAAGACCGTGAAGCAGTGAGGTTTCGGTGATCCCCGAACTCGGCCATTACGCGCTGGTGCTGACGCTGTTCGTGGCGTTGGTGCAGTCCACGCTGCCCATGGTGGGCGCCGCCACCGGCAACACCGCCTGGATGAACGTGGCCCGCCCCGCCGCCTTCGCCCAGGCGGCGATGATCGGCGTCGCCTACGCGGCCCTGACCTGGGCGCACGTGGTGTCCGATTTCAGCGTGCTCAACGTGGTCAACAACAGCCACTCGCTGAAGCCGATGCTCTACAAGGTGTCGGGCGTGTGGGGCAACCACGAGGGCTCGATGGTCCTGTGGGTGGTGATGCTGGCGGGGTTCGGCGCCGCCGTCGCCACCTTCGGCCGCAACCTGCCCCCCACCCTGCAGGCGCGCGTGCTGGCGGTGCAGGGGCTCATCTCCGTCGGCTTCCTGCTGTTCATCCTCATCACCTCCAACCCGTTCACCCGCGTCGTCCCGGCGCCGCTGGACGGGCACGACCTCAACCCGCTGCTGCAGGACCCCGGCCTCGCCTTCCACCCGCCGTTCCTCTACGCGGGCTACGTCGGCTTCTCGATGGCCTTCTCGTTCGCCGTCGCCGCGCTGATCGAGGGCCGGGTCGATCCGGCCTGGGCGCGCTGGGTGCGCCCGTGGACGCTGGCCGCCTGGGTCTGCCTGACCGCCGGCATCGCGCTGGGCTCCTGGTGGGCCTACTACGAGCTGGGCTGGGGCGGCTGGTGGTACTGGGACCCGGTCGAGAACGCCTCCTTCATGCCCTGGCTGGCCGGCACCGCGCTGCTGCACTCCGCCGTCGTGGTGGAGAAGCGCGACGCGCTGAAGACCTGGACCATCCTGCTGGCGATCATCACCTTCTCGCTGTCGCTGATGGGCACCTTCCTGGTGCGCTCGGGCATCCTCACCTCGGTGCACGCGTTCGCCGTCGATCCGGCGCGCGGCGTGTTCATCCTGGTGCTGCTGGCGCTGGCCACCGGCGGCTCGCTGCTGCTGTACAGCGTGCGGGCGCCGACCCTGAAGGCCGGCGGCGTGTTCACGCCGATCAGCCGCGAGGGCTCGCTGGTGCTGAACAACCTGCTGCTGTCCACCGCGACGGCCACGGTGTTCATCGGCACGCTGTACCCGCTGTTCCTCGATGTGCTGAACCTCGGCAAGGTGTCGGTCGGCGCGCCGTTCTTCAATTCCACCTTCGTGCCGCTGATGATCCCGCTGGTCGCCGCCATGGGCGTCGGCCCGTTCCTGGCGTGGAAGCGCGGCGACCTGCCGGGCGTCCTGGGCCGGCTGTGGGTGGCGCTGGTGGTCACCGCGCTGACGGTGCTCGGCGCCGTGTGGGCGGTGGGCGGCCCGGTGATGGCGCTGATCGGCGTCGCCATGGGCGCCTGGGCCTTCGTCAGCGCGCTGGTCGAGTTCGCCGAGCGCATCCGCCTGTTCCGCGTCCCGGCCGGCGAGAGCTGGAGCCGCGCGGTCAACCTGCCGCGCAGCGCCTGGGGCATGACCATCGCGCATGCCTTCTTAGGGATAGGCATCATGGGGATGACCGCGACGTCCTCGTGGAACGAGGAGCTGATCAAGGGCATGAAGCCCGGCGACAGCGCGACGGTCGCCGGCTACACCCTGCAATTCGAGACCGTCCGCCAGGGCTTCGGCGAGAACTACCGGGCCGAGGTCGGCACCTTCCGCGTCACCCGCGACGGCAAGCCCGTCGCCACGCTGGAGCCGGAGCGCCGCTCCTACCCGGTGTCGCGCCAGACCACGTCGGAGACGGCGATCCACACCACCGCCTTCGCCGACCTGTACGTCGCGCTGGGCGACCCGGACGCGCAGGGCCTGTGGGTGGTGCGCATCTACCACCACCCGCTGCTGCCGTGGATCTGGATCGGCGCGCTGGGTCTGGTGTTCGGCGGGCTGGTCTCGCTGTCCGACCGCCGCTTCCGCATCGGCGCGCCGGAACGCCGACGCAAGGGCGGCCCGGCCATGCAGCCGGCCGAATAAGAAACGGAAACCAGAAACCATGCGCCGCCTGATCTACATCCTGCCGCTTCTGATTCTGGCGGTGGTCGCCGCCTTCTTCTTCCTCGGCTTCAACCGCGACCCGAAGCTGGTCCCCTCGCCGATGATCGGCAAGCCGGCGCCGGAGTTCTCGGTTCCCGGCCTGCGCGGCAGCGACGGTTCGGTGTCGAACGCCAGCTTCGAGGGGAAGGTCACGCTGTTGAACTTCTTCGCCTCGTGGTGCGTCCCCTGCCGGGTCGAGCACCCGCTGCTGATGGATCTGGCGCGCAACAAGTCGGTGCGCATCGTGGGCGTCGACTACAAGGACAAGCCGGAGGACGCGCTGGTCTGGCTGCGCCAGCTCGGCGACCCGTACGGGGTGATCGGCGCCGACCGCGACGGCCGCGCCGCCATCGACTGGGGCGTCTACGGCGTGCCGGAGAGCTACATCATCGACAAGCAGGGCGTGATCCGCTTCAAGCAGGTCGGCCCGATCACCGAGGACGTGTGGCGCACCGAGATGGCGCCCTTGATCAAGGAGTTGTCCAAGTGAACACTCCAGGGGTGAGGAGCCTGATTCTGGCCGCCGTGCTGGCGGCGGGGCTGGCGGGGCCGGCCCACGCGGTCAACCCCGACGAGGTGCTGCCCGACCCGAAGATGGAGGAGCGCGCGCGCGAGATCAGCAAGGATCTGCGCTGCCTGGTCTGCCAGAACCAGTCCATCGACGACTCCAACGCCGACCTCGCCCGCGACCTGCGCGTCATCGTGCGCGAGCGCCTGAAGAAGGGCGAATCGAACGACCAAGTGCTGCAGTACGTCACCGACCGCTACGGCGACTACGTGCTGCTGCGCCCGCCGTTCAAGGCGACGACGCTGCTGCTGTGGGCCGGGCCGTTCGTCATCCTGGCCTTCGGCGCGCTGGGCACCGCGGCCTACCTGCGCAATCGCCGCGCCGCCGGCACCGTGGCCGGCGACACCGCACCGCTGACTGAGGACGAGCGCCGGCGCCTCGACGCGCTTCTGCGCAAGGACGGGATCTGATGCTGTTCTGGATACTCGCGGCGGCGCTGACGGCCGTCGTGCTGCTGATCATCGTGCCGCCGCTGCTGAAGGCCCCCCGGGCCGAGGCCGCCGGCCCGTCGCGCGGCGCCTACGACCTGGAGGTCTACCGCGACCAGCTGGCCGAGCTTGAGCGCGACCGCGCCCGCGGCCTGATCACCGACGCCCAGATGGAGGCCGCCAAGGCCGAGATCGCCCGGCGCATGCTGGCGCTGGCCGACGAGGCGAAGAAGGCCGCGCCGCGGGCCGCGGCCAGCCGCACCAGGGCGGTGGCGGTGCTGCTGGCGGTGGCGCTCCCGCTCGGCGCGGTGGTGGTCTACCTGCCGCTCGGCCGGCCGGACCTGCCGGCGGTGCCGCTCGCCTCGCGCGACATCGCCGCCGAGGAACGCCAGATGGCCGGCCCGCCGCCCCAGGTCATGGAGGCGATGCAGAAGCTGAAGAAGCACCTGGAGGACAACCCCAACGACGCCCAGGCCTGGACCCTGATGGGCCAGACCTACGGCAAGATCGGCCGCTTCGACCAGGCCGCGGAGGCGCTCAAGCGCGCCGCCGACCTGCAGCCGGGCAGCCTGGACGCCAAGGCCGCCTACGCCGAGATGGCGACCGCCTCCAACGGCGGCACGGTGACCGAGGAGTCGCTGCGCATCTTCCAGGCGATGCTGGTCAAGGACCCGAAGGACGCCCGCGCCCGCTTCTTCCTGGCGCTGGCGAAGATGCAGGCCGGCGACGCGAAGGGCGCGCTGGACGGCTGGACCGCGCTGGTCGCCGACACCCCGGCCGACGCACCGTGGCTGCCGGTGGTGCAGGCGCGCATCAAGGAAGCGGCGACGATCCTGAAGCTGGACGTCGCCAGCGTCATGCCGAAGCCGGCGCCGCCGCAGCAGGGCCACCCGGATGTCGGCGGCCAGGGCAGCGGCACCGCCGACCAGGACCAGCAGATCCGCCAGATGGTGGCCCAGCTCGACGCCAAGATGCGGGCCAATCCGGAGGACGTGGACGGCTGGCTGAAGCTGGCGCGCTCCTACAGCGTGCTCGGCGACCACGACAAGGCGATCGACGCGGCCAAACAGGCGCTCGACCGCGCGCCGAAGCGGGTGGACGTGCGCGTCTCTTACGCCGACGCATTGCTCGGCCGGGCGCCGGAGGACGGGCCGATGCCCGCCGATGCGGTGGCGGCGCTGCGCGAGGTGCTGGCGCTCGACCCGGCCAACCGGGAGGCGCTGTGGCTGCTCGGCCTCGACGCCGCCCAGGGCGGCCGGCGCGACGAGGCAGCCGAGCTTTGGAACCGCCTGCTGGCGCAGATGGACCCCAAGGACCCCGACCGCGAAACCGTGCGCCAGCGTCTCGCGTCCTTGAAGGGCGGCTGAGGGAACGCCGGCGCGCCGCTCCGGTTGACCATCCTGAGGCAGACCGGGAGGAGCGCCGTGGCGGACTCACGTTTCCAATGGCCGATCAACGTGCCCGAGCCGATGGGCCGGGCGGTGGCCCGCGACATCGGCTTCGTCGAGGGCGACGATTTCATCAACGAGGGCCGGAGCTTCTGGTTCGACGGCATCGAGAAGGCGATGCAGTTCAACCGCGCGCTGGCCGACGAGCCGCACAGCGGCCGCGGCTCGCCCGACGACGCCAGGGTCGAGCCGGACGACAGGAACACGGTGCCGCACCGGTGAGCGGGTCCGTCACCGACAACGCCGCCGCCGGCCGCTTCGAGCTGGCGGTGGACGGCGCCACCGCCTTCGCCGCCTACCGCGTGCGCGACGGTCAGCTGGTCTTCACCCACACCGAGGTGCCGGACAGCCTGTCCGGCCGCGGCGTCGGCTCCCGCCTGGCGAAGGGCGCGCTCGACCTCGCCCGCGCGCGCGGGCTGCCGGTGGTGGCGCAGTGCGCCTTCATCGCAGCGTACGTCCGCAAGCATCCGGAATATGGGGATTTGCTGGCGGGGTGAGGATATTGCCCCCACCCCTGCCCCCTCCCCCGCTTCGCAGGGGAGGGGAATGGAGGCACCCTCCCCTGCGAAGCGGGGGAGGGATGGGGTGGGGGCAAGTGAATTACGGGAGGGGGCAAGTGAGCTACGGCCCCGCCTTCACCGCGATGTCCACGCTCTCCACCGCGCAGTCCGCCTTGGCGGTGCAGTAGCGATACTCGATGCGCAACGCGCCGTCGTTGCGGTCGGCGTCGCCGAAGCGCACCCGCCCCGGCCCCTCCAGCGGCAGCGCGGCGCGCACGGTTCCGGCGCGCCCCTTGCCCTCGGCCCGCACCGTGGTCGGGAACTTCACGGCGATGTGCGGGCGCACCAGGGCGGGGGCGTCCACCCGCACCATCGGCGGCTCGATCCGCACGCCGTCGAGCGGGTGCACGCTCAGCACCAGCGATTCGCGGTTGCCCTCGCGCTCCAGCGCGGCGCTGACATCGGCGCTCCTGGTGCGCAGCGACCATTCGCGCTCCGTCCCGGCAGCGGCCGGCACGGCTCCGGCCAGCAGCGCCGCAACCCACAGTGTCCGCATGACCCCACCCCGCTCCACCGGTCCATGAGCCGGCGATGATGGAACCCATCCGGCGGCGAGCGCAAGCGGCGGGGTGTCGCTGCCCCCCTCTGGCGGGTTCCGCCCGAGGCACCTCCCTGCTACATAGAGCGTCAAACCTGATAATCGGGAGGAAAAGCGCATGCAGATCCAGGGACTTTCGGCCATCGTCACCGGCGGCGGCTCCGGCATGGGCGCCGCGACGGCGCGCCACCTCGCCCAGCAGGGCGCCAAGGTCACCGTGCTCGACGTGAACGAGGACGCAGTGCTCAAGGTCGCGCACGAGATCGGCGGCCTTGGCATGGTCTGCGACGTCACCGATTCCGCCTCGGCCGAGCGCGCGTTCGAGCAGGCCCGCGCCGCGCACGGCGCCGCCCGGATCGCCGTCAACTGCGCCGGCATCGCGCCCGCCCAGCGCATCGTCGGCCGCGAGGGGGCCATGCCGCTGGAGAACTTCCGCCGGGTGATCGAGGTCAACCTGATCGGCACCTTCAACATCCTGCGCCTCGCCGCCGCGGACATGGCGAAGCTCGACCCGCTCGACAGCGGCGAGCGCGGCGTCATCGTCAACACCGCCTCGGTCGCGGCCTACGAGGGGCAGGTCGGGCAGGCGGCCTACGCGTCGTCGAAGGGCGGCGTGGTGGCGCTGACCATCTGCGCGGCGCGCGACCTCGCCCGCAGCGCCATCCGCGTGATGACCATCGCCCCCGGCCTGATCGGCACGCCGATGCTGCTGAACATGCCGCAGGAGGTGCAGGACAGCCTCGCGGCCTCCGTCCCCTTCCCCAAGCGGTTCGGCCGCCCGGAGGAGTACGCCCGCCTCGTCCAGCACATCGTCGAGAACGAGATGCTGAACGGCGACGTGATCCGCCTGGACGGCGCCATCCGTATGGCTCCGCAATAAGTTCTATGCTCTGATTGGCCCGCGGGAGGGCACCTCGGCCCTCCCGCCTTCTTCATCGAAAGAGCCTCCATGCCCCCGAAGCCGTTGCGAAAGGCCGCCGCCGCTCCCGCCTCCCCCGAGGCCCAGGCGATCACCCAGGCGCTGCTGCGCGCCGCCGACCAGCTCGCCATGCCCGACCGGGTGCTGGCGAAGGTGATCGGGGTGCCGGACGCGACGCTCGCCCGCGTGCGCGGCGGCGAGGCGCTGCCCGAGGAGGGCAAGGCGCTGGAGCTGGCGGTGCTGTTCACGCGGCTGTGGCGCTCGCTGGACGCCATCGTCGACGGCGACGCCAAGGCGGCGCGCGAGTGGATGAACCACCACAACCCGGTGCTCGACGGTACGCCGATGGAGACGGTCCAGACCATCACCGGTCTGGTGGAGGCCATCCACTACCTCGATGCGCCGAAGCCGATTTTCTGACGGAACTTTCTGGTGCACCGCAGCATTTGTTGACGCAGGTCAAGGCCGGGCTCTGGCGGCTCGGCCTATGCTGTTTGGCAGATAGCCATGAGGTGCATCGATGAAGCCGGCCCGTTCCCAGTCCACCCGCCCCGCGTCGCGCGCGCCGCGCGTTCTGGTGCAGCTGGCGCCGGCGATCAGCAGCGTGCTGATGGGCGTGTCCTGCGTGGCCGGCGGCGCCGGACTGGTCGCCTCCTTCCTGGAGCAGAACGGCCTGGGGCTGGCGCTCTCCGCCGCACTGCTGGCGGTCGCCGCGGAGCTGTACTTCAGCAGCCGGCCGCAGGAGGCCTGAGGCGGGGCGCTCCCGACCGGCGCCAGTCCGCTCAGCGGCGCCAAGCGGCGCCGACCTGCTCCATCAATTGCCAAGCTATTTCCTGTCCCAACGGTGTGCCCGACCGGCTCTCGACGTAGCCTCGCCCCGGCCGCGTGGTGAACTGCGCCGCGGCACCCGCGCGCGGCTCGGCCGGCGTGGTGAAGGCGGCGACCAGTTGTCCGCTGCGCAGATCCTTCACGTCCACCCGGTACAGCACCCCGGTTTCGCTGTCCCAGGACGGGGTGGCGACGATCTCCACCAGCAGGTCCGCCTTGGCGCGCAACGCCGCCGCCTCCACCGCCTGCGGATTGCTGGCCCCCGCTGCCCCCTGAAGACGCAGGATGGTGTTGCGGTCCACCAGCTTGACGCCGGCTCGGCGGAGTTCTTGGAACAGCGACGCCTCGGCGGCCAGCGATACCTCCTCCGGCAGCCAGTCGTCGGATTCATCCATGACAGGTCCATTGTGCAGCTCGCGCCGCATGGAACGCTGGCCGCTGACCGTGCCGGAGGACTGCGTTTCCGTATCGACGCGACCATACCGGTCGACGCGCCCCCAGGAGGGAACCGCCATGCCCCAGGCAGTGGCGCTCGATCGCGTGTTGCCCGTGGCCCCGATGTCGAACGCTTCGTCCACGCGCTCGACCGTCCGCATCTCGGGTACCGTGCGGTCGCTCAGCCGGCGCATCCAGAAGACCGCCATGCGCGGGCTGCCGTGCCGACGGTACTGCGCGCCAAAGTCCCCGGCGACCTTGCCGGGTGCCGCGGCGGCGGACGGTCCGAGGACGGCGGGGACGCCGTCGCGGTACCACGCGCCCTCCTGCGCGGCGGCCCCGCCGGCCGCGGACGCGCACAGGCCGAACAGCACAAGGGCGAAACGGCGCGCCATCAGTTGCCGCTCCTCAACTCGATGATGAAGCTGCCAACCGCGGGGCCGGACACGGACACCTCGTTGTAGCTGGTGAACGACCGGGGCGGCAGGTGCAGACGCTGCCACGCCGACGGCGGTTCGGCGGAGCGCTGCGCCTCGTCGAAGAACTGCGTGCGGCCCTGCACCTGCTGCGGATAGTCGGTGCAGTTGACGAGGCGCGCCGTCACCGCGAGGTTTCCGGCGGCATTGCGGCCGGCCATGACCGACTGCACCATCACCCGCCCGGCGACGCCCGGGTCGATCATAGACACGGTGTTGAGTGGGATCTCCTTCATGGTGCCGGGGGTCGTCGGCATCATCAGCGGACCCGGCGGCAGAACCTCCTGCCCCATGACGAGCGGCGAGAAGTCGCACTGCACGCGCGGCGCCGGCGCGCAGGCGCCCAGCGCGGACAGCAGCGCCGCCGCAGCGGCGCACAGCGTCGCAGCGGGCAGGGTCCGGAAGGTCATGGCGGTGCGTTCAGCGGTAGACGACGTCATCGGCGGCGGCCCTCGAGAATTCGTACATCCCGCTCCACACGATGGTGCCGCGCTCCAGATCGACCATCTCGAAGACGACCTGGTTGTAGCGCTGCGCCACGCCGCTGCGAATGTTGACCGCGTCCACCGACGAGATGCGACCGCTCAGGCGGTAGTCCGCACCGGCGGCGGCACGGGTCAGGCCGGTGGTGGCGACGTCCACCTTGCCGGCGCGCTTCAGTTTGCGCTCCTGTTCGACCATGTCGGCGTTGTGGCGGGCGACGAAGGTCATGCGTCCGTGTGCCGCGTTGGTCAGGCCGACCCGCAGCCGGTCGACGATGGCGTTCTTGTTCAGGCGTTGCGCTGACTCGTTGTAGAAGTACTCCGAGTCGACGATGACCTGCGGCGGGCGGACGGCGCTCGCCAGCACTGGCGATTGCAGCATGTCGCGCATCATCCGGTCGGTCATCGCGACGATGTCCTGCCCTTCGATCCCCACGCCGCCGACCGGCCCGCGCGCGCTGGGGTCCAGTTCGACCGTCGGCATCCCGCAGGTGTTGGCCGTCTGCGTGCATCCGGCGGCCAACAGCGCCGCCAACAAGCCGGCCAATCGCCAACGCCCATACCCAAGCTTCACCATTGCGGCTCCTCTGCGACACAGCCCGAGCAATCCCCGGCACACTCAATGCTCAAAGTAGCGCATTGCCAACCAAAACCTCTATAGGTTTAATCACGCTTGCCTAAAACGCAAAAAATTGCGTCGGCGACCATGGCATGTGGCGGGTTTGGACGTCGCAAGGAAGGGGATGCGCATGAATTGGGGTATGGTCCACTCCCGAACAAGCAGCGGGAGCGGCGCGGGCAATGGTGTGGCGGAGCGGCGGTCCAGCCCCTTCCGGCTCCTCCTGCTGGCCGGCGTTGCCCTCGGACTGGCGGCGTGCAACACCACCGCCCGCAAACTGTCCGCCGAAGAACAGCTCAAGCAGGACCAGGAAGTCGCACAACTGACCGCCGGCAAGCCGTCCGCGCTGTCCCACCTGTATCGCAACGTTGTTGTCGATGGACGCAAGGACGCGGTGCTCAATTGGATGTACGTCGGGAAGTCCGCCCTGGACATGGGGCGCCTCGACTTGGCGGGGGAAGCCTTCGACAAAGCCCTGGCGGGGATCGAAACCATCTACGCCGACAACCCCGACGCCGAAAAGGCCCGGTCGGTGTGGAACAAGGAAGCGGTCAAGGACTTCAAGGGCGAGCCCTATGAGCGGGCAATGGCCTACTACTACCGCGGCCTTGTTTACCTGATGACCGGCGATCTGGACAACGCGCGCGCCAGCTTCAAGGGCTCGATGCTGCAGGACAGCTTCGCCGAGAATGAACGCCATCGCGCCGACTTCGCCATCGCCGCCTTCATGGAAGGCTGGACGAACCGCTGTTCCGGCACCGCCGTGCAGTCCTCAGCGCAGGAGAAGTTCCAAGAAGCGCAGACCGCCCGCGGCACGCTCCTGCCGCCGGATCCCACCGACCGCATGCTGTTTCTGATAGAGGCGGGGACCGGTCCCTCCAAGGCCGCGACCGGACAGTTCAAGGAAAAACTGGTCTTCCAGGAGCAGCAGGGACCCAAGAACGGCTACCGGGTGCGCGTCGGGCAGCAAGAGCAGGCGGCGCGGCTGGCTGAAGACCTGTTCTTCCAGGCCACCACCCGCGGCGGCCGCGAGATGGATAAGATCCTGGCGGTCAAGGCCGGCACCAAACTGGCAACCGCCACCGCCGGCGCCACCGCCGTCGGCGTCGGCGTCGGCATTATGGCGGTCAGCCAGTACACGTCCAACCAGAACGATCAGCGGGCGGCCCTGGCGGCGGGCGCGGCGGTCGCGCTGGTCGGTCTGCTGGCCCAGGCGGCGGCCAAAAGCATGCACCCGGAAGCCGATACGCGCTATTGGTGGCAGCTCCCGCACTCGGTATACGTCGCCACGTTGCCGGCGACGCGCATCGGCTCCCTGGACGACATCGCGGTCCTGCACGAGAACGGCGCGCCGGCCCTGATCAAGCGCGACCCGATCCGGGTGGCCTCGGTCGGCGGATGCACGCTCGTCTGGGTTCCGACATCGGTTGTCCAGATCGAGGCGCCAAAAGAGCTGCCGCCTGACACGAAAAAGCCGGACGAACCTGAGAAGAAGGACGCCAAGCGCCCTCCCAAGCCCGCGGCGCGCACCACACGCGAGGCCAAGGGCAAGGATGCCGTTCCTTTTGGCGGTTGCCGAACGAATTCAGGCGCGGTGCTCAACCTCGATGCTGAGGCGTGCAACGCCATCAGCGGCACCGTCCTCGCACTCGCTGCGGCACCGGCGAAGGGATGACGCAACGAAAAAGCGGCCCCGCGCAAGCGGGGCCGCTGCCCGAAAAGCGTCGGGAAGGCCGCGACCCTCCCGCGCCCGTCCTTACTTCAAATTCCCCTTCGCCATCGCGCCCAGCCGCAGCCGCAGTGCGTTCAGCTTGATGAAGCCCTCGGCGTCCTTCTGGTTGTAGACGCTGTCTTCCTCGAAGGTCACGTAGTCCAGGCGGTACAGCGAGTTCGGCGACTGGCGGCCGACCACCGAGACGCTGCCCTTGAACAGCTTCAGACGTACCGTGCCGTTCACCACCTCCTGCGTCTGGTCGATCAGCGCCTGGAGCGCCAGACGCTCCGGGCTCCACCAGTAGCCGCAGTAGATCAGCTCGGCGTAGCGCGGCATCAGCTCGTCCTTGAGGTGCGCCGCACCGCGGTCCAGCGTGATGCTCTCGATGCCGCGGTGCGCGGCCAGCAGGATGGTGCCGCCCGGCGTCTCGTACACGCCGCGCGACTTCATGCCGACGTAGCGGTTCTCCACCAGATCCAGGCGGCCGATGCCGTTCTCGCCGCCCAGGCGGTTCAGCTCGGTCAGGATCTGCATCGGCGACATCGCCTTGCCGTCGATCGCCACCGCGTCGCCGCGCTTGAACTCGATCTCGACGTAGGTCGGGGTGTCCGGCGCCTTCTCCGGGGCGACGGAGCGGGTGTACATGTCCTCGTCCGCCTCCTGCCACGGGTTCTCCAGGGCCTTGCCCTCGTAGGAGATGTGCAGGAGGTTGGCGTCGGTGGAGTACGGCGCCTCGCCGCGCTTGTCCTTGGCGATCGGGATCTGGTGCTTCTCGGCGTAGTCGATCAGCTTGGTGCGGCTGTTCAGGTCCCACTCGCGCCAGGGCGCGATGATCTTGATGTCCGGGCGCAGCGCGTAATAGCCCAGCTCGAAGCGGACCTGGTCGTTGCCCTTGCCGGTGGCGCCGTGGGCGACCGCGTCGGCGCCGACCTGATTGGCGATCTCGATCTGGCGCTTGGCGATCAGCGGCCGCGCGATCGAGGTGCCGAGCAGGTACACGCCCTCGTACACCGTGTTGGCGCGGAACATCGGGAACACGAAGTCGCGCACGAACTCTTCGCGCAGGTCGTCGATGAAGATGTTCTCGGGCTTGATGCCCAGCAGCTCGGCCTTCTTGCGCGCGGGCTCCAGCTCCTCGCCCTGGCCGAGGTCGGCGGTGAAGGTCACCACCTCGCAACGGTAGGTCTCCTGCAGCCACTTCAGGATAACCGAGGTGTCGAGACCGCCGGAATAGGCGAGCACGACTTTCTTGATCTCTTTGCCGGTGCCACCGCTCATGGGAACGCTCTTGCGGAAGGGAATAAGGAAGGGTGCCGGACAGTAGCCCCGCGGCCCGCGTGAATCAATCGGTGTCCTGAGCCGCGTCCGCCGCGTCCTTCGCCCCGTCCACGAACGGCCAGCGCGCGTAGGCGAAGGCCCAGACGGCGATGACGTTGACGTAGGGAACGAGCAGCAGCAGCACCCACACCGGACTGCGGCCCGCCTTCGCCAGCACCCAGCCGCCCAGCGCGATGGCGTAGACCAGGATCAGCGAGATGATGAGCATGCCGATCCACGGCGGAAGCCCGAAGACGCTCTCGACCATCACGCGCTCCTCCTGGCTTTGCGCTGCACCTTCTCGCGGGTCGGCAGCGCCGGCCATTTGCGGTGGCCCAGCACCATCAGCACCAAGAGCGGCCCCACCATGGGCACGAACACCAAGAGCGCCCAGCGCGGGTCGAGCCCGGTGCGGCGGAAGATACGCCACAGCGGCCAGATGATGAGCAGGTTGAACAGAACGATCCCGAAGGCGGGATGATGGATGAGGTCCGGCAACGGCGATTCTCCCGGCGCGCTTGCCCTTGCAGCGGCGGTTACATGCCCCGCATCGTCCGGTTTGTCGAGGGCGAAGTGCGCGCCGCCATCCGTGCATCATACCCCCGGTGGTGGTAGGCTGTAGCCCGATTGAAGAGGTTGCCGACGCCACCGTGACCCCACAGCCCACCCCCGACGTCTCGCTTCCCCTGAACGGGCCGCCCGGCATCAGCGCCTTCGCACGCTTCCGCATCGGCCTGCTTGCGCTGGTCACGCTGGTCACACTGGGCCTGACGGCGATCACCGCCGCCGAGATTCTGCGCAACCGCGAACAGGCGCAGGAGGAGGCCAGCCGGCAGGTGCAGAACCTCGCCAAGACGCTGGAGCTGCACGCCCAGGGAGTGTTCCGCACGGCCGATCTGGCCGCGTCGACGGTGGCGGAGGCGCTGACCCTGCGACCCGGCACCCTGCCCCTGAACGACGAAGAGGTGCTGCGCCTGATGGAACGACTGCTCGCCGGCGGCGGCGCCTTCCGCACGCTTGTGGTCGCCGATGCGAACGGTCAGGTGCGGGTCGACGCGACCGGCCAAGCCAACGGCCTGAACATCCGGGACCGCACCTACTTCCGCGTCCACCAGGAGGCGGAAGGAGATCGCGGCAGCTACATCTCCGCCCCGCTGCTCAGCCGGGCGAAGCGCGGATGGGTCGTCATCGTCAGCCGGCGCATCGGCGACGCGGCCGGGAACTTCGCCGGCATCGCGTGGGCGGCCATCGACCTGTCGCAGTTGGAGCAGTTCTACGCCTCTCTCGATGTCGGCCCCAGCGGCGGCGTTACGCTGTGGACCTCGGACGGCCTGGTGCTGGCCCGCCACTCGCGCGAGCGGGACATGCCGGTCAGCCCCTCGCAGCTGGCGGCCACCATCCGCGAGCAGATGGCCGGAAAGCGGGAGGGCCTGCTGTCCGGCACGTCGCCCATCGACGGATCCCGGCGCGTCGTCGCGTTCCGGGCGGTGGAGGGGCTGCCGCTCTACGTGTCGGTGCGCATGGCCGAGCAGGACTACCTCGCCGGCTGGTACCAGATTGCGCGCCGGCAAATCCTGGAACTGGGCGGCGAGATCCTGATGATCGCCGTGCTCACGGTCCTGCTGCTGCGCCATCTGCAGCGCCTGGATGCTACCGCGCGGGCGTTGCAGGAAAGCGAGCAGCGGGCGCGGGCGATCTTCGACAGCACCTTCCAGTACATGGCGCTGCTGGCCCCGGACGGCAGCATGTACGCCATCAACAAGGCGGGCCTGGAGTTCAACGGCGCCGATCAGGGCAACGGGCCTTCGACCAATGTGCTCGGCTGCCCGGCATGGAAGATGCGCGCATGGCGGAACCTGCCGGAGTCGGTGGAACGCATGCGCCTGGCCGTGGAACAGGCCGCTGCCGGAGCTCTCGTCCGCTTCGAGGCGGAGCTGGACGCCGAGGATGGCCGGCATACGGTGGACTGTTCGGTCAAGCCGGTGCGCGACGGCAGCGGGCGCGTCGTCCTTCTGGTCGCCGAGGCGCGCGACATCACCGAGCGCGTGCACGCGGCGGAGCGGCTTGCCCAGGCCAAGGAGCAGGCGGAAATCGCCAACCGGATCAAGAGCGACTTCCTGGCCACCATGAGCCACGAGCTGCGCACGCCGCTGAACGCCATCATCGGCTTCTCGGAGATCATGGTGCACCAAGTGTTCGGGCCCATCGGCAGCGCGCGCTACGCCGAGTACGCCCACCACATCCACCAGAGCGGCTCGCACCTCCTGGACCTGATCAACGACGTGCTGGACATGTCGAAGCTGGAGGCCGGGCGCTACACGCTGGAGGAGCGCGAGATCCGGCTGGACGAGGTGCTGGGTTCGTGCTTGGCGGTCAGCACCGTGCCGGCGGAGAACGGCGGTGTGGCGCTGGTGTCGGAGATCCACCCGCTGCTGCCCGCCCTGCGCGGCGACGAGCGCGCGGTGCGCCAAGTGGTACTGAACCTGCTGTCGAACGCCGTGAAGTTCACCCCGCCGGGCGGCCAAGTGACCCTGTCGGTCGCGCCGGCGCCGGACGGCGCGCTGGAGATGCGGGTAGCCGATACCGGCGTCGGCATCGAACCGGCGGCGCTCGCGCGCATCACCGAGCCGTTCCAGCAGGCCGACAACACCATCAGCCGCCGCTTCGGCGGCACCGGTTTGGGATTGGCGATCAGCCGCAGCCTGACGGAACTGCACGGCGGCACGCTCCGCATCGAGAGCACGGTTGGCCAAGGCACCACCGTCACCGTCCGCTTCCCGGCGGAGCGGGTGGTACGGCCGGCGCAGGCGCTTGAAGCGGCGGTCGGCTCAGCCTAACCTATACTGCAAGCGGATGGAGGTGCTGCATGGGACGGCAACTGCTGATCCGGGATCTGGAAGAGACGGTGGTCAACCGCCTGGAGGCCCGCGCCCAGTCGGCCGGCACCTCGCTGGAGCAGGAGGTGCGCCGCATCCTCACTGAAGCGGCCGGGCCGGCACCGAACGACTTCCAGTCGGTGTCAGCGGCGTGGCGCGCCCGGTTCAAGCCGCTGCCGGGCTTCGACGTTGTCCAGGCGATCCGGGAGGATCGCGACCGGTGAACCTCGTCGTGGACGCCAGCGTCGCGGCACTCTGGTTCCTCGATGAGCCCTTGAGTGACCGAGCCTCCGAACTTCCAAGATTCCACGACCTATCCGCACCGGATTTCATGGCGGCGGAGCTGGCAAATGTCCTGTGGAAGCGAGTGCACCGGGATCCTGATGCACGTCCCGAGGACGCAGCCGTGTTCGCTGCGATCCAACATGTCCCCGTGCGGTTCGTAGCAACGTTGCCGCTGGTGGCTGCCGCGGGGCGCATGGCCGTCGAACTGCGTCACCCGGTCTACGACTGCCTCTACCTTGCCGTCGCGGAGATGCAGGACGCCACGGTGGTGACACTGGACCAAAGGTTCCTGCAAGCGACGGCCGGAACCTGTTTCGAAGACCGGCTTATGCACCTCTCCGAGCTTGACTGACGCCTCACCCCGCCAGTTCGGCGTCTTTCTCCGCGATGACGCGGTCGATCTCCGCGCGCTGGGCGGCGGTCAGGCGCAGGCTGTCGCTCTTGAGCTGGCCGCAGGCGGCCATGATGTCCTCGCCGCGGGGGGTGCGGACGGGGCTGGCGTAGCCGGCGTTGTTGACGATGTCGCCGAACACCTGGATCGCCTTATCCGTCGAGCGCTCGTAGGGTGCGCCGGGCCAGGGGTTGAAGGGGATCAGGTTGATCTTCGCCGGGATGCCCTTCAGCAGGTTGACCAGCGCCCGAGCATCGGCCGGGCTGTCGTTGATGCCCTTCAGCATCACGTACTCGAAGGTGATCCGCCGCGCGTTGTTGACGCCGGGATAGTTCCGGCAGGCGTCGATCAGCTGCTTCAGCGGGTACTTCCTGTTGATCGGCATGATGATGCTGCGCAGCTCGTCGGTGACGGCGTGCAGGCTGACCGCGAGGTTGACGTTCAGCTCCTCGCCGCAACGCTTCATCATCGGCACCACGCCCGAGGTGGACAGCGTGATGCGCCGCTTGGAGATGGAGATGCCGTCGCCGTCCATGACGATCTTCAGCGCCTTGGCGACGTTCTCGTAGTTATACAGCGGCTCGCCCATGCCCATCATGACGACGTTGGACAGCATCCGCCCATCGGGCGGCGCCGGCCACTCGCCCAGCGCGTCGCGCGCCAGCATGACCTGCGCCACGATCTCGGCGGCGGTCAGGTTGCGCACCAGGCGCTGCGTACCGGTGTGGCAGAAGCGGCAGGTCAGCGTGCAGCCCACCTGGCTGGAGACGCAGAGCGTGCCGCGGTCCTCCTCCGGGATGTGGACGCTCTCCACCTCCTGGCCGTCGGGCATGCGCAGCAGCCACTTGCGGGTACCGTCCGCCGACTTCAGGTCGCGCACCACCGTCGGGCGCAGCACCGCGTAGCGCTCCGCCAGCGTCTCCCGCACCGGCTTGGCCAGCGTGCTCATCACCGCGAAGTCGGTGACGCCGCGGTGGTAGATCCAGTGCCAGAGCTGGCGGGCCCGGAATTTCTCCAGGCCGATGCCGAGCATCTCGGCCTCCAGCTCTTCGCGGGAGAGGCCGACAAGGTTCTTGCGCCCGTCCGCATGCGTATGCGGAAGGGGGGACAGGGCAGCGATGCTGAGTGCGTTCATGGCCGAGTTACATAGGCCTTGCGGCCCCGGGAGTCAAAGTCACGGGGCCGAAAACCTACCTTTTCACAGCGCACGCCTGGTTGATGGCGTTGTAGGCATCGGCGAGGCCGTCCAGGCTGTAGGTGTCGGTGGTCTTGGTGCCGCGGCCGGACATGCCCTTCACCACCATGGGCTTGCCCTTGGCCTCCTTCATGGCGGCAACCACGGCCTTGTCGGTGTCGGCGTCGCGGGCCCAGGCGGTCTCGCCGTCGGTGAACAGCTTGAAGCTCTTGGCCCCCACGTCCACCGACGCCTCGGTCTCCTTCTTGAAGGGGTAGCCGGCGATGAAGCTCACCACGTCGAAGCTCTTCTCGCCCGGACGGTGCGTGACCAGCACGTAGATGTCGCCGCGCTTGGCGTTCGCCGGGTCCTTCTTCTTCGGCTGGCTCGATATGTAGCAGACCTTCTGCCCGCCCTCGTCGAAGGCGAAGGCGTTCCAGTCCTTGAAGGAGCCGAGGACCTTGGGTTCGGCCGCCAGGGCGCCCTGGCCGAAAGCGATGAGCGCCAGGGCCGCGACGGCGGCCCCGCGGACGGTGCGGAGAGGCAACATCGTTGTGCGACTGTGAAATGGTTACGGGTCAGCGGGACACTATCCGAAATCGACCGCCGTTTGAAGAGGCTGTCGGACCGACTTTATGGATAAGCTTGTGATCCGCCGAGCGTCCCTACGCGTACAAGGGACACCATGCGACATGCCGGCCCTCACGCCCTCTCATGCTTTTTTCCGAAGCCCTTCCATCATGAGCGGCTTGTGCGGACGCGCGCCTTCGCCTTCAATGCAGCCATGCAGGAACCTCCTCCTTCTGCCGAAACGGCTGCGCCCCTCGACGATCTGCTGCTCGCGGTGGCACGCGGGCGGGACCGCGCGGCGTTCTCCGCCCTGTTCGGCCATTTCGCGCCGCGGCTGAAGGCATACCTGCGCCGTCTGGGTACCGACAGCCAAGCCGCCGAGGAACTGGTGCAGGAGGTGATGCTGCTGGTCTGGCGCCGCGCGGAGACGTTCGATCCCATCCAGGCATCGGCCAGCACCTGGATATTCACCATCGCCCGCAACAAGCGCATCGACGCGCTGCGGCGCGAGCAGCGGCCGGAGATCGACCCCGACGATCCGGCCCTGGTCCCCAACCCGCTCGAACCGGCCGACCGCATGCTGGAAGCCGCACAGGCGAGCGGCCGGCTCCAGGCGGCGCTGAAGGAGCTGCCGCCGGAACAGGCCGAACTGCTGAAGCTCGCCTATTTCGACGACAAATCGCACAGCCTCATCTCCTCCGAGCGCGGAATCCCGCTCGGCACCGTCAAGTCGAGACTGCGTCTGGCACTGGACCGCCTGCGCAAGGCCTTGAGAGACCCGTCATGAAACTGCCCACCCACCATCCCGGCGACGCGTTGCTGATGGACTACGCCGGCGGTTGCCTGGGCGAGGCAGGCTCGCTGGTCATCGCCACCCATCTGGCTCTGTGCCCGGGCTGCCGCCATGCGGTGAGCGAGCTGGATGCCGTGGGCGGCGCCATGCTGGAGGGGCTGGAGCCCGACCCGGTCGCTCCCGATGCGCTGGACGCGATGCTCGCCCGCCTGGACGAACCGGAAGACCCAGCCCCGCCGCGCCGCGCCGCCGCCCCGGTCGACGTACCGCTGCTGCCGGAACCGTTGCGCAGCTATGTGGGCGACGACCTGTCGCGCTTGCGTTGGCGGCCGATGCTGCCCGGCATACAGGGCGTCAACATCCGTCTGGCACGCGGCGGGACGGCCCGCCTGGTGCGTATGAAGGGCGGCGCCACGGTGCCGCAGCACAGCCACGACGGGCTGGAGTTGTCGATCGTGCTCCAGGGCGGCCTCTCGGACGTCTTGGGCCACTTCGTGCGCGGCGACGTGGCGGTCGGCGACGGCTCGGTCGACCACAAGCCGGTGGCCGACCCGGAGGGTTGCCTGTGCCTGTCGGTGACGCTCGGCCGGCTGCGCCTGACCGGCGCCATGGGGCGGTTCCTCAATCCCTTCCTGCGGTCGTGAGCGGATGAGCTTCCTCGACATCGTCCGCCGCGCTTGCGCCGGCATCGTCCGGAGCGCGGAATACGTGCACATCGACGCCGAACGGATCGAGGCGTACGTCCGCACCCTGCCCTTCGATGCCGTCCCGGCCGGGCTCGACCCGGCGCTCCATTACGTGGAGCCGGAGCGCGACCCGGAGGGCACGGCGGCCTTCATCCTGACGCTGGACTCGGTCAATTTCGGCTCGGGCTGGTTCCCGGAGGTGTTCGGACCAACCGCGTCCGGCTACGCCGCGGTGGCCGGGCGGCTGGCCGCGCATGTCCGGGAGCACGGTCCGTTGCCGGCCGACCGGCTGGCGGAGCTGACGCCCGCCGACACGGCGGCGCTGTTCGGGCTGGACCCTTCGCAGCCGGCGGCTGCCGAACTGGCGGAGCTGTACGCATCAGCCCTCAACGACCTCGGCCGGTTCGTCGGCGGGGCGTACGGCGGCCGGTTCCTAGATCTCGTGGCGGCCGCGGACGGATCGGCCGAGCGCATGATCGGCCTCTTGTGGCGCATGCCGCTGTTTGACGATTCGCCCTTCTACAAGCGCGCGCAGATCGCCGCGGCAGACCTGGCGTTGGCTGGAGTCGCCGCGTTCGCCGACCTGGACCGGCTGACCGCCTTCGCCGACAACCTGCTGCCACACGTGCTGCGCCACGACGGCGTGCTGATCTACGCGCCGGAGCTGGCGGAGCGCATCGACCGCGGCGCGTTCATCCCGGCCGGCAGCCGCGAGGAGACAGAGATCCGTGCTGCTTCCGTCGTTGCGGTGGAACTGCTGAGCGGCGCGTCCGGCGTACCGGCCCGGCGCATCGACCAGGTGCTGTGGCACCGCGGCCAGCAGCCGGAATACCGTGCCAAGCCGCGGCACCGCACGAAAACCACCTGCTATTAGGTTTGATAGGTTTGAACCATAGAGACACGGAGACACAGAGCCGTCAAATCCCTCTGTGTTAAAGGCTTCGTAGGTCGGGTTGAGCCGCAGGCGAAGCCCGACGCCCTTGGCGATGCCGACCGTGTCGGGCTTCGCTGGCGCTAAGAAGAAAAATGACGCTGGCCAGGGTGAGGCTGCCGACCGGCGTCCCTTCCCTGGGCCCCCACCCTAACCCTCCCCCACTGCGCGG
>Ga0196970_1000487_pt1 | contig 44696 bp, 63 predicted proteins | sample S1v_513CmetaG_FD_148672 | JGI IMG/M metagenome (GOLD analysis project Ga0196970, IMG submission 148672) | Soil microbial communities from Anza Borrego desert, Southern California, United States - S1+v_5-13C | ecosystem: Environmental > Terrestrial > Soil > Desert | place: USA: California... | reverse complement strand
ACTCGTTTTCCTCACATGACGTTAGATGAAATCTGGACAGAAATCCTTGTGAATGCTGCAAGAGGTAAGCAGCAACAACAAAAGCCTACTGGACCGGTCATTCCGCGAAATAATCAACCGGCTGCTAGGACAGATAAGACGAAGAGGTTTCTCTCCGTTAAACCTGCTGATCCTAATCAGTCATTTGAGCAGATTGGTCGTGATCTGCTTCGCGATATCCAAGCCTTGGAGACATAAATGGCAACCCCTGAAACCATCATTCATGCGATGGCCAATCGCAGCCGCAAGAAACTAATCCTTGCGGCTACTCTCACAGGAGGCGTCTACACTTATCTTGCTGCAAAGGGCAGGATTAAGATGGAAGATGGCGGACCAGAGATTGAGAACCCTCTCATCACTGGCAGCAATCCGAATGTGACGACTGCAACCTACTACGATACAGTCCCTGTAGATGAGACGAGTGAGTTTGACACCGTTCTCTACAACATGACTCGTATGGTTGGCACTCTCATCATGTCCGATCAGGAAGATGATGAGAACCAAGGTGATGCAGTCATCATCAAAATTCTTGAGGGCAAGATCAAGGCTCTGGAACATGCTATCAAGAAGTTCCAGAGGACGAAGGCTGTCACTCTCAACACAGGACAGGACCCGAATGGTCTTCCGAACCTTCTCCCTCCCGATCCTACTACAGGTTCTGTAGGTGGAATGAACTTGGCGAACGAGCCTCTGTTCCGTCCTTCGGCATATGACTTCAATGGTGCTCTCGATGAGAATAACATCGAGGAAGCCTTTGATGACATTCTCCTCGATCTCCACGTCGATGATACTGAGCCAACAGTCATCTTCGTTGGAAGGAATATCTTCCGTCTTCATCGAGCCGCTGCTCGCGACAAGACGCAGATTTCGCTTTCATCGACTGGCTTTGGAAAGCAGTTGATCAATCTTGGTATCAAGGGAACAACGCATCAGGGTATCCCCATCATCTACGATGAGGCTCTTCATCCTGATCAGTTCTATTTCATCAATGAGGAGTTCCTGAGCATTCATATTCTCAAGTCTGCGAATATGAAGGTGAAGAAGCTCACCGCTCCTTGGAATATGGACGCAATCGGCCGACGGTACATCATGGAATACCAGCTAGCAAGCTGGAAGAACTATCGTACCCACGCCTCTGGAACCAATGAGGTCTGAGAATGTCTGTAGCCATTGACTTGAAAGGGCCGAGGCTTGAATTTGTGCTTCGGCCTATCGAAGGGACGCTGGTGCGAAATAAGCACAGTTATGACCCTAAAGCGAAAAAGATCGTCGTCACTCCTACGAAGCAGGAGGGCGGCTATATGCTTTATCTTCCGACGGGACATTCGTACCGTCTCACGAAGAAGGAAGCAATGAAGCGAGGTTTCCTCAATCGTCAGCCTGCTGTTCTTAATTTGGACAAGGCAAATGATACGAGGACTTGCTATGGTCGCTTTAAGCTCGCCATCAATCCCGAAGAGCGTGAGAAGGCTTGGAGGGAAATGGAAGATGAAGTCATCAAGAACTGTGTTCGTAAACACGGTCCTGTCATTAACAAAGAGGAGTTGATCCATGAGCGCAAGGCGGCGTGATAACTTCATTGAGGGGTTCAATTACTATGTCCCCGCAATGCAGGCAGGGGCTGATCTTGGTCAGCTTCTTGGTCCTTACAAGGTAAACCTTGGAGCAGTCGTTCTCGCTGATGCCGATGGTATTCTCGATGGTGCGGATAACGCAACGGTTGGGGATATCACGACGCTCAATGTTCTGTACGACTCCGACAAAATGGGACCATTCGGTCGGAATGTTACAGTGCTTGCTAGTGGTGCTGCTACAAGTACTGTAATAGTCATCGGTCGAGATTATCTCGGTCAACCTATGAGGGAGACTCTCACTCTCAATGGTACGAACTCCGTCACAGGTTTGAAGGCGTTTAAGTATGTCGATAAGGTGAATATTCCTGTCGGCACTGCCGCGACGACCATCGATTTGGGATGGGGCACAAGAATGGGTCTGCCGTATAAGACTCGTGCTGTCTATCGTGAGTACGAAGATGGAGCGATCGCTGCGGCAGGAACTCTTACAGCACCTGTAGTAACAGACCCTGCTACAGCAACCACAGGTGATCCACGAGGAACGTATATCCTCACTGGAACACCGAATGGCACGAAGGTCTTTGAGATCGACGTTCAGTTGGACAACAATGTGAACGACGATAACAATGGTGGCCTTCACGGTATCAGGCACTACGCTGGCTAATAGCGAGACCCACAATGGCTTACAAAAACTTGCAAGACCTTGTCACGGAAGTGTTGAGCATTGTGGGTCTTGTTTCTGGTACAGCAGTGCAGACTTACACTGAGCCACAAGTAAAGAGGGCTATCCAGAACCAGTTCGACATGATCTTCATGAAGAGGTTTTGGGAGTGGCTTAGTGGTTGGGATACCTTCACTCTATCCGGTAGTGGAGGTATCCTAAACACTAACGTCACATTCAAAGCTTATGAAGACGTCAAAGAGATCAGGATATCTGGAACAAATCGACTTGTTGGGCGACCAGCAGGTCGTGAACATTTGCATGTTACTGGATCGACACCTCTTTATTTTACACCTATTCGCTATGGAGATAGCAACTTTTCAACACGAGTCATCAAGTTCTGGCCTGTCACTGCTACAGGAGATGTAGACATTTACTCCAGAACAAAACCTGATCCATTTGTTCAAAACACTGATATCGTGCCTTTTCCTTCTCATGTCATTGCACAGGCAGCAGCTTGGGACTTGTTAGATAGTGATGGGATTAACCCTCCAGCTGCACAGAAAGCTCAACTCCTATTCGATACGTCATATCAAGACCTTATGACGGCCCTCAGTGAGGGTGGAATAGGACTAGGGAGTCGCACTGCGCATGTCCCTCTCACCGTTCGGACGCTCCCGAGTTAAGATCACTCGACGCGCCAGACCAATTCCTGACGAGTTCTCGCTGAAAGATTTCAGTGGAGGACTCAATTTGACTGATCACGATCTACATTTGAACACTTCATATGCGAAAGTTATGAAGAATGTTCATAGAGACTCTGACAGCACAATGGCTGTGCGTTGGGGTACTAAATTCCGTTGGGACGTTAGCAGCGTTGTCTCAGGAGATGTTGTCGATTTTATCTATTTCAGAGACAAATTCGTAGTCGTCACGAGTGAAGGAGAAGTTTGCACTATCGATGGTAGTGGAACTATGACGGCTATCTGGAATGATACTATTGCTGGAGCTTTAGCTGGTAATCCTGATGGATGGGGGAATACATTCACGTCTGTAGATTTTACAGAATTTAAGAATGAACTCACCATTCATAATGGAGTAGATAAGCCTATCATTGTCAGTAAGACACATGTTGCAACGTATCTACAAGATATTCCTACAGGATCGAACGTCTTTACACCTACTGGTAAGTATGCAACTACTGTAGGAAATTATCTCGTAGTCGCTGGCATTGAAGCATCTCCAGACGAGATTTATATTTCATCTGCTGGAACAAGTGGCACATGGCCCGGAGATGATGCTCCGAATGATAGTCTATCTATCAACATCGCAAGCTATTCAGCTGAAACTGGTGGTGATCTTCGAGGATTGAGCAGTTTCAGGAACTTCCTCATTGTACACTTCGCTACTACAAGTCTTGTAGTGGTCCTTGGAGAGTATGATGATACAACTCACAAGCCTCGCATCCTTGATACTCTTCCTGATCAGGGCACGATTAGTCATAGAACTATCTGTGCAGCAGATCAAGATTTGATTTTTGCTGATGAGCAAGGTGTTTGGAAGGCTAATAGGAATGCTTTTGGTTCTGCACTAGAGAATAAAAAGCTGTCTAACAAAATCCAGACTGGTTATATTGCTGATGTTCCTACGAATGGAGTGAACAGGCTTGCCTCTTTTGCTGTTTATAACAAGATCGAAGGTGAGATTTTGTTCTTCTTGAAAGGAGAAGATCAGTATAACATCTATAACATGACTTTCGATGAAGGCTTTAAGAAGGTTGGATGGAGCTTTTTCTGTGACATGAACTTTGTCGCTGGAGCATCATCAACCAGAGGAAGGGTGTTTCTTGCTAGTGGGAGCAGGATTTACCAGTACGGGAATAGTGTCTTTGAAGATGAAGACTTCACAGCCGATCTCATTGGTAATTATGATGACGAGTGGGCTACTGCTACAGCTTATGTAGTAGGAGATAAAGTTCTTCATGAAGATGAGACATATATCTGTCTCGAAGATCACACTTCTGCTATTTTTGATAACGATCTCACCAATCAGTATTGGACGCTCTATCAAGGCGAAGAAATTGACTTTGATTGGGAGCTTCCTTGGACTGATACCGGAAAGAGAGCGAAGAAAAAGAGGCTCAGCTTTATCGCTATTGATACAGAGGGCACAGCTACATTTACTGTAGAAGCCTTTGTCGATAACATTCGATATACTGCTGAGGAAGAAGATGATCCTGCGATATCTCTTGAGTTCGTTGCAGGAAGCAGTCTCGGTTATGGTGGAGGAGATCAGCCTTATGGTGGTGGTCGACGAGCCGCCGATGAACGACTATGGGGATTTCCTTGTGAATTTAAGCTTTTGAAGTTGCGTTTCAAAGGATCGACAACGAAAAGACTTAAATTCTCAGTCATCACACTCCTGATAACGATGGGAACTTACAAGCGATGAGCGAGTTCACAACTTATCTCAATCTCTTCTTGCCGAATTTCAATAACAGTCCTTGGCACGATGAGGTTAACTACAACTTTCGAGCAATCGATGCTGCACTCAATTCGCTTACAGGTATTGTAGCAGATGGAGTTTGGCAGAATTCGACTGCTTACACCATTGGACAGAAACTCTTCGATGAAGTTGATGGAAGCCTATGGCGTTGCGCTGTAGACCACACTTCTAGAGCATCTGGAGTGATGAGTCTCGACAGGGCAGCCCATCCTACATATTGGGAGACTTCTTCTGCTTCTCAAAGTGCTGTTCTTGATGCGATAGCTGCTTTGTCACCTGTTAATGGTGACTTTGTAATGTTTACGTCTGGCAGTGTTGCCACCAGAGTCAATTCTACTTCTGCTGGAAGGTCTATGCTAACAGCATCAAATGCCTTAGTACAGAAGTCTTTGCTTGGTCTTTCAACAGTGGCAACAAGTGGAGCATTTTCTGATCTTTCAGGAACAGGAAGTGTTCTAATGAAAAATGTGCAAGATCAAACCTTCACTGGAGGATTGTCGATTATTCCTTTAAATCTTGGCACAACAACTGGATCAAACATTGTTCTTGATATGGGAGATGGTCCTCTCCAATATTACACAAACAATGGGGCTCATGCCTTCGCTCCGGGATCAGACACAGGAATGATCATTGTTGACATAACAAATGGAGCATCTGCTGGAGCCATCAGTTTAAACAATTGGACTAGAGTTATTGGAGACTCATTCTCAACGACGAATGGTCACAAGTTTAGATGTTTTTGCAGTGTTTCGCAGGCAGGAAGTCTTCTCATTATACAGGCGATGCAATGATTGCTGCTCTTTTCCCAACAAATCATGCTAAGCTCATCAATCAAACAGATGAGCAAACGACTGTGCATGGTTTAACGCACACTTTTGATGCTAATCTAGGAAATGCATACCCCGGAAGAAGGATAGCAATCATAGTAGGTCTTGTTGGAAAGAATAGTGCTGCTGTTCCTACATCAGTTCTTGCTCAGAACATTGAAATAGCTGGTGTTGAAGCATCAGATGCAGATTGCTCTTTTGCTCATGGGGGAGCAGGGACGACATTGCTAGCTTCTAGTTTTGCTAGAGTGGTCGAAGTTGCTACAGGTTCTGTAGGAGAGATATTTTTTACTACGAACTTTGAGACAATCGCTCATGTTGTAGTGCTTAATCTTTCTTTTCCTAGTAGGACGAGTCATGACGGCGAAGAAACCTTTGGAAACTCAACAGATAATCTTCTCGTGAATTTAGACATTCCAGAGAGAGGGATTATCATTGGAGCAGCAGTAAAGGCTGCTAATTCGTCTCTATCATTTGTTAACATGACAAAGAGAGGAGAAGCGACACTAAAATCCAGCACACACACAATGGCTTGGGGATGGGACTATCGACAGCCTGCTTCTACAATTTCTGTAGCAGTTAATAGCACAGGACTTGCGAATATGGTTCTCGGTGCCTCTTCTTCAAAGATGTACTAAGGAGAAAGCTATGCCTAAGTTTGGAGAAAGATCACTAAAAAATCTAGAAGAGGCTCATCCTCTACTCCAGAAAGTTGCACGGCGAGCAATAGAGATCACCGAACAGGACTTCACGATCATCGAAGCTTACCGTGGAAAAGTTGAGCAGAACAATGCCTATGCAAAAGGGAATACGAAGGTTCGTTTCCCCAATTCTGCTCATAATCAGAAGCCAGCCTGTGCAATTGACGTCATTCCTTATCCTTTCAAAGGATGGAATGATGACAACATTCATAAAGAGCTAGCGAAGGTGAACGAAGCCTTTCAAAAGGCGAGCAAGGAACTCAACATTCCAATCAGGTGGGGTGCTGATTGGGACAGAGATGGATCAAGCAAAGATGAACGCTTCATCGACAGTCCCCACTTCGAGCTACACCCTTGGCGACATTTTGCAGGTGGCTAGTGATATGTACAATGACCCACAATTGTTCAATAGACTGGTCGCTCATCTACCAACTATTGCTATGATTGGTGGCTTGTTTTATTATCAGTGGAACCAAGACGCTGAACAAGACAAAGCAATCAATGCGATAGAAGTGTCAAGAGTTGAAAGGAGCAAAGAAGCTGATCAGAAATTCTCTAACATCAATAACGGTGTTCTAGAACTTAATACGAAAATAGCTCCTCTCGATAATATTGCCTATCGCGTTGGAGTACTAGAAGGCTCTTTGTCAGAGACAAATAAGAGAATGGATCGACTCTCTGAGTCTGTTATCAATTCTATGGAAGGACTCAAGAAAGATACCAATCAACTCTCTACAAAGATTGAAGTTTTGACAAATGAGGTCAGAACGCTTACAGGTAGAAATCAGACTATGTGGTTCGAACCGATGAGGAAGACAAAATGAGACTGTTTCTTATCTTTCTCGCTACAGCACTTGTAGCAGGTTGCTCTCCTACGGTTGACACCGCAATCCGAGACAATCTGCCGAAGGTTTGTGCAGCTTTGACAACTGCTTACACTGCTCTTTCCGCTGCTGGAGAGACAAATAGTAAAGTTGAAGCTGCATGGAAGGGTGCAGAGGTCGTCTGTAGTGATCCATCAGCAGTTGACTCTTCTACAGCACTTGTAGTAGCCGCGACTGCTTACGCAACAGTGGCAAGAGCTTTGAGAGAGTCAGACAAATGAATACGAACTTCTTCCACAATATCCTGAATTTTCTGTTTCTGTTTGCAGGCGTCTTGCTTGCAGCAGATTTGACAGTATTCGGGTTCAATACCGAGACGATCGCACAGATTTCTGCTGGATTGCTAATCCTCCAGAACACTATCAAGATCGTGATCAATATCTCTCGCGATGGAGTCACAGGGCTCGTAAAAGAGCAGCCTCCTGTGAAGGATTAACATGATCCGTCGATACGAGCAACAAGATATTCAGGTGCTGCTTGATTTAATCGAGCAGCATCTCTCTACGTCATCGATGAAGGATATTCGTTTCAGTCGAACAAAGATGAGCGATCTCCTTCATGGAAACCTTCGCAATTTAACTTTCTTTGTGAATGTAGCAGTGAAAGATGGGCAGGTTGTTGGAGGCTTTTGTGCCTCTCTTTCTGCTTACATCTTTAGTCATGAAGTAATGGCTGTGGATAACATCTTTTATATCCATCCAGATCATCGCGACACTCAACTTGCTACAGAACTTGTAGAAAGTTACATCGAATGGGCGAAGAATAGGAAAGTTCGACAAATCCGACTTATGAACGTGACGGGCCTCCGTCCCGAGACTTTTGAGAAATTTGCACAAAAGTTCGGATTTAGGTATGTTGGATCAGTGCATCTGATGGAGGCTTAAATGGGTGGTGGTACCCCGGAAGACAACAGTGATGAGGTTGCTCGAATTGAGGCACAGGCTGCCCGAGAAGCAAGAGAGGAAGAGCGACGTCGAGAAGCTCAGGCTTTGCAGGAGTTTCAGCAGCGACTTGGTAGTGCTTACGATACTGGCATTCAAGGCGCTCTTGATTATTTTACTTCTCAGGGCCTTGATCCTAATCAGTATGCAGGTGCTATTAGGAGCAGAGGTAATCTCGTAAGAGGTGGAATACCTCAAGGAGATACCAATCCGGGGTCGTATTTCCAGAACCTTGGAGAAATGGTTTATAATGCTGAGCAAGAAGCTGCTCGGAATAGGCACATGAGAGCTATTGACTCCATTGCTCCAACAGGCTTCTCAACTTCGAGGATCACAAATGATGTGGATGATGAAATTATCGCATCCATTCTCGGAGAACAGCAGAACACAGCTAGAAGTTATGTCGATAATTTAAGAGATCGAGGAGTTATTACAGGAAGTGGCTATAATGCCGCTGTTCAGAACCTCGAAAGACAGCTTCCTACAGCAAGAAGCCGACTAGATGAAGTCGCTTTGGGTATTCTGGAAGGAGGACGAGCAGGGGCTGAAAATCTTGTCAATAGAAACCGTTCCACAGTGAGTAATTTGAGGCTCGGTACTAACTTTGATCCATTCAATGTTGGAACAGAGTTGAATAACTATTTTGCAGACTTCTTCGCTGGTCTAGGAGACCGTTACAGGGCTACTGCTCCGAGTAACTTGTTTGATACAAGTGGTCTTGCAGGTGTTGCAGGGGCTGCTCAAGGGGCTCAGAATACGCCTTTTGATCCGAATGCTCTTGCTGGCATCTTCGATGACGATGAAGAGGAAGAGAACGCGGACACGACTGCTCCGACTTCACCCTTCTAACTACAGGAGTTGTAGATGGTTGGCATTTACGACTTACACGAAGTCGAAAGAAATAAGCGAGGAAGAGAACACTTTCAAGAGTGGTCTGAATACTTTCGAGGAATGCCAGACCAAGCTAAACAAGGAGTCATGGAATACCTCCGTCAAAACTCTAATAAGATAGGCGATGAACGTTTTTATGATGACGTTCTTGCTAAAGTATTTGAGATGATGGAAGGTCAACCCGGTTTTGAAAACTGGATGAACCAACAAGGTCTTGATCCTCTTTCTCAAGAAGAACAGAGTTTGTTCGATGACATACTCAAGCGGCAAGAGACAATGAAATCGGGAACATCAACTATTCCCAATGATGTACTCCAACATATGCTTGAGCAAGACATTGATCAACTCACTCGTGGAAATGTGAGGAAATACTAATGCCTAGACAAGTTCCGAATTGGCTCCTAGATGAAATCCTAGGAAATGAAGGCCGAGCAAAGACAAAGAAGGATGGAACCCCTTCTAAGGCGAAGCCTAAACAGTATAAGACCATGGTAAAAGAGGGCCGAAAAGACCCCGGCATGAAAAACCCAAGAGGTGGAAGGTATCTCAATCAAACTTCTCGTGAACAGCTTACAGCACCTGTAGGAGGAATGCCTCAACCGGGTCCTGAGTCGATCGCTAACATGATCATGAATGAAGGGATCATGAGACGAGAAGGCAGGAGAGGTTTTGACAAGAACGATCCGAAGGTGATGGCTAATCTCAGGAAAGATACCATCGAAGGGGTCGGTAAAGACGAATTTCTGGCTATTCCTGATCCACTCCAAGCTGCGGAGATGATCGGAATGGAGATAGAGGCTTCTGATAGAGACATTCAGAAGTATCAAGCTCTCAAGCCTACACAAAGAATGACATTTTGGAATAGGGTTATCAAAAATCCAGATGCTCCTATCAGTGAAATGTTCAATTCCATTGGGGCGAAAGAGGATGGAAAGAAAAAGTTAACACTTGATGATCTTGGTAAACCAAGAGAAGAGGAAAATGAGGATGAGTGATATTACAAATATGATCCTCGCAACGATGCAAGAAGCTCAAGCTCCTCAACAAGCGAAATATGCTGATCCTCGACTAGGCGGAAGTCAAAGTGCTGGCCCTCAATTGTATGAAAGTGAAGCTTTTCAACAAGCGGTTGAAATGTTTGCTCAGCAGTATGGTCGAGAACCTGCAACAGACTCTGATATGATGGAAGTTGAGAGGATCATGACAGAGGGGGCTGCTCCTTCTCGTCCAGAGATGGAAGACGATCTGCTCCGTAGGTTGCTGGATCAATATCCACAGAGGTAATAAGATGATCGGTCCTCTTCTTGGTGCTGGTGTCTCTGCTCTAAGTGCTATCCTCGGAGCAGGAGCATCACAGAGACAAGCTAACATTGATTGGCTCTCTTTGCTTGAGACAAAGAGGGCTAATCGTAAGAGTGAACAGCTTGCCCGATCTGATCGTGGTGATGCTTACGGAAACGTAATTCGATACATTCCGGGGATAGGGTTTAAGTATGATCTAACTCCTATCACTGAGGCTATTCTTGGTGCTGAGCAAAGAGAGAGATACGCTAATCTTTCTCAAGATGCTCCTAGGAATAGGGCTGCTGCTGAGAGGATGGATGAGCGCAGTCAAATGGGCGATGAGGAATTTACTCGCGCCTTTAATGAATACAAGTATCGACCGCGAGGAAGTGAAGCTGAGTCAGTTACTGAGGCTACAGATGACCTCTTGAATAGTAGGAGAAAGGGGCTTGATCAAGCTGCTGCTCTCCTTGCTAAGCAATTGATGCGCACTGGAGGCTCGTCACAGATTGCTTCTGTCTTCAAACAGGCAGATGATGCCTATGCTGGTAGTTTGCAAGAAGCTATCCTTAAAGGGAAACAGATCGGCAGACAGAACTTTGCTTCTGAGGAAGCTGCTGATATGAACAGAGCACAAGGAGAACTTGGTTTCTTCAAGAATATTGCGGATCAGACTACTACAAGTCCTGTAGACTTTAGCAGTTTCAACCGTGATTTGTCAGGAAGGGCTGATAACTCTCTAGGACAGTTGATTGCTGCAATCGAGAGTGGTCGAGGAGCTTCTCAGAATGCCTATGCTCGATACGCAAACAGTGTTGGACAGACTGCTCCAGACTTGAGCGGTCTTGCTGCTGTTCTGAGTAGGTTGCAGTTTGAAGATGATGAAGTTGATGAGACTTCGCAACCCTATGATCCTTGGGCTAACCTAAGGAATGTCGGAGACATCTTTAATGGCTAGGCTTGAAGACCTTGCTATAGGAGGAGCTACTCGCCCTGATAGCTTCTCAGGTATGGATAAGGAATTTTATGCTGCTCTTGCTGCATTGATTGCGGCTGCTCCTCCAGAGATACAGCAGCAGTTGAAGGTTAATTCAGGCTTTCGTTCTATTGAACGACAGAAACAACTTTGGGAACAGAGTGATAAATCTGGAAAGATGGTCGCTCGACCCGGAAGGTCTCAACATAATCATGGCCGTGCTGCCGATTTGAAGTTCCTCTCTCCTAAGGCGAAGGAGTGGGTTCATGCAAATGCGGCTGCTCATGGGTTGACTTTCCCTATGAGTTGGGAGCCTTGGCATATTGAGCTTGCTGGAGCAAGAGGAGGAGGCAGGAGGAGAATGGAAACTTCTCCAACTCCTCCTACTACAACTTCTGTAGAGCCTCGGATGCTTAATCCTCAGAAGATTGTTGATGAGGAGAAATTACTCCAAGAGCAAATTGCTCAGATTTTGGCTGAACAGACTCCTGCTAGAAGGGCTGTGTTGCCGATTACTCCTGTTCCTACTACAAAACCTATAGTAAATAATGCTCCAACGATTGAGAACGCTATTGCTCAACAGGAGCTAGTCGAAGATTTTGAACTTGCTGAGAAGTTGAAAGACGTCAGCAGAATTGAAGCTTTGTCTGATGACGAACTTGCGAAAGTCATTGGAGGATTTAGTAGCACGATTGATCCTCAAATTGCTGCGGAAGAGGCTGCTACGAGGCAGCGTCTTGATGAACAATCGATGCTTGAGAATTTGGTTGATCCGGCAGCTATTGAAAGAAAAGCGGGACAAGTAGTCAGTGGAGCAGCTAATGCTGTAACAAGTGGTCCTGTTGCTCTCACTGGTTTGTTGGGTAAAGGTTTGGAGCTTGTCACACAACAGCCTTTGTTGAAAAACAAAGAGGGAGAAGTCGTCATTACAGCTGATGACATTCTCAAGACTGCTGGTGAAATACAGCAAGACGTGAATACAAAGGTAGGGATAGGTGATCCTCGTAATATAGGGGAAAGCGCTGCGAATATCATTGGCTCTATTGCACCTATTCCGGGGTTGGCTGCTCCTACATCTACTCTCGGGAATATTGCTGAGATAGCAACTCCTCTTGTCATCGGTGGAGGAGGAAAAAGAGTTATTGCAAATTTCACTACAGCACTTGTAGCAGATCAGGCTGTGAGAGAGGTCATTGACTCCGCAGATGATGACTATAAGACTGCTTTTGACAAACTCGGTCTCACTTCTGAGACAAATGATAGGTCATATCCTGCTCTTGTAGAAGCTCTTCTTCCTGCAATGGGCATCATGGCTGGAGCATCAATTATCACTCCTGTAGTAGTGAACAAGATGCGTCTTCGGAAGGCTGGAAGACAGCCTAAGTTAACAGACGTCATCAAGCTCGACCCATATGGTCCATTGAGACTCAAGACGTTTGAGACAGCAGGTGATTTGTTTAAGACTTACGCTGTGGATGAAAAGACAGTGCTGTCTTCCTTTGCAAGAAGGGCTGGTGTTCCTGATCCTGACATTATCGAGAGGTTGATCGATAACGACACCCAAATGTCTGCTGTGATGCGTATCAATGAAGCGATGCGCACAGGGAAGTTGAGGACTGTTGGAGGGAATTACTCCGTCAATGTCACACCTGATCAACTGTTTGATCAAGTGGATAGACTTCCGGCTGTTCAAAAGCTTGATGCAGACAGATATGTGAAATACAAAAATCTAACTGATGTTCTTCATCAGAATATCACGAACAATGTGAATGTGAGGAAGTCACAAAGGCTTCTTCGACAGGCAAATGCTGCAATTTTCCAGATTGAGCAACGCTTTCCTGAGGTCAAGCAGATTTCCAAAATCTACCAAGACAATACAGCTGCTGTAAGGAATTACATTGCTCAGGGAAATGGAGCAATGCTTTCTGCTTCTGAATTGCAGAGGCTCGGAATTGAAAGACCGAATTATGTTCCAATTAGTAGGAGAGCACTTAATCCACAAGAAAGCCTAGCGAGAAGACTTGCTGATGCTGCTCTTGATACACGACGGGATGAACTATTCAAGATGCCCGAGATCACTGATCTGGCTGATCTTGATAACACGTCGAATGCTTTTGAAGCATTGAAAGATTACACTCGTTCTGCTCTTCATTCTAAAATGGAGAATGACGTTCGACAGGCTTATGTACAGGCAATGCGACAGAGCCAATGGGGTGGAGAGACGATGCGTCCCATCTCTAAGAAAGAGAGAGGGAAATTCAAGGATCGTCAGGTTGAGTTCTATGAGGGAGGCAAAAAGAGGGTCTATCTCAGCAGCAAACTACAAAGTGAGTTGCTGAAATTTGATCCATACGTTGCCAAGTTCCCAAATATGTACTCTATGAAGAGGTTGTTTGAACAGGGCACAACTGGTCCATTGTCTCTAACGTTTGCTCCTATGACAATGTTGAGAGACAGTCTCGCTGGATGGGTATTTCTACCTAGGAACATGAAAGGAGCTAATCCTTATGATGTGATTGCGGCTGTTCCTAAGCAGATTTGGGCGAAGACGCAGCTTGCAGCTATTGATGTTTTGCGTAGTAATATGAACATACCTTTTCTGGATCAACAGCAGAAGAGTATTCTTGCTACGCAGATCAGTAATAGTTATATGAATAGTCTTTATCACCTTGCAAATGCTAGTGGTGGTACAGATGCTTCACTGATGAGGACAAACATTGAGAATGCTAGAGGCATTTTCAGTGAGATAGCTCGTTCTTCTACAGACGCTGTAGAGAAAATACCCGGAATGAAAACAATGGGTCATCCTGTAAGGGCACTAATCCATGGTTTCAGGAATGTGTTTGATGCTATTCAGGAGTCTCCTCGATTTGCCACATTCACAAAGAATGTGAAGGCTGGAGCTAATCCAGAAGATGTTGTTCGAGAGGTTAAGAAACTCACAGGTGACACAACGAGAAGTGGTCGTGTATATTCTCCTCAGGGAAAGAGAATTGATGCTGATGCTATCAACAAGGGAATGAAGTCAGTCGCTCCTGTTGTTGGTAAAGGCATTGAGTTCTTGCGAGAGACAACACCGTATTTCAATCCAATGGTGCAAGGCACTAGAAGGATGGGAAACGCCTTCATTGATGACCCTATCAAGACTAATCTCCGAGCATGGACAGGATTAGGTCTTCCTGCGATGGTCATCATGGGTTGGAATGAGATGCTCGGAGAGGAGTATAACAGGTTTGCCTTCGAGGAGAGAAGTAGCAGAGATCAAGCTATGAATTTGTATATAGGTGTTCCGGGGAAGAGGCCAGAGGAAGGGATACAAATTCCAATCCCCCATGAGTTGTTGCTTTTCAATTCACCTTGGACAACTGCTCTCTATTCCATGATGAATGGAGGAGATACCGAGGACGTTCGAAATATGATGATGCACATAGCTGGAACATCTCTTGATAACTCAGCTATGGTTGGTTTTCCTCAACCCGGAACACTGATGTTCAGTGCTGCTGGACAGAAAGCTCCAGAAAGCATTAACCCTTTCACATGGGGAGATGATGTTTATCAGCTTCGAGAAGACAATGTTGGTCTTCTTCCTCAGAATGTTGAGGCAACTGTAAGAAGTATGTTTGGAGCCATCTCTGATACAGCACTTGTATCAGCGGCAGCTATGTGGGAAGGTGGCCCAGAGGCGTTCTTGGACGAGTTTGGGAATAGTTTAACAAAGAGGACTCCTATCGTCCGCGATCTTGCAGGAACAAGAACACCTGTGACGAATTACACACCTATTTCACATGAGAAGCAAGCGAAAGTTGATGCTCTGAGAGAATTTGTCGATATGTACAATGAGCACTTTGATAGAGAAGGAAGACTTGCCAAGAGGGCTCTTCCATCTACTAAAGGGATCATTGAGGATGATCGAGACGAGAGTTCGATTTATCGACTAGGGCCTCTTCCTATGCCAACCCCTACTAATCCGATTGTTCAGGAATATGGGGAGTTGATCAAATCTGTCCTAAATGGGAACAGTGAAGGATGGGACGGCCTTGTTGACAGAGAAATGAATTTGAGAAAGCAGATCAGGCTTCTGAAAAGTTACTCTGCTGGAAGGAAGGATGCCTTCAAAGAGTGGCAAAAGACATATGAAGGAGCAGATGCAGAACTCCAAACAGCAGGAGATAAGCCTAGCTTAGACCTCATAGAGAGAGCTAAGGCTGACAGGCTTGTAAAGACGCATGATCTCGATCTCTCAAAGAGAGATGATGTTCTCTCTCTTATCGGTATTCTTGAAAGAGAGAGACTCATGCTCCTCAAAGAACAAATGAAGCTAGTCGATCTTGTCGAGGACAAGATGACTGAGGATTTGATGATGAGAGGAATGATCCCTAAGGGATCACGTTTCAAAGTTGAGAAGCATCTTGGTCCGATTTTGACTCCCTAGGGAGTTCCTGCTCAAGCATAATCTTCCCCCACTCATCACGAAGAAGAGTCGTTGCCCTATAAATTGTCTCAGGGTGACGGCTCTTTTTTCCTTGTACCTCGAAGGACTCAACCCATCCCTTAGCAATCCACTCATCAATGGTCTCTTTCATATGAGACCCTTGGAAGTATTTGGTACGAGTAGCCTGATTGAGATCGTTTCGACTGATGCCAGTAATACCAGCAGCCAGAAGCTTGAGGCGAATTTTCGTGATGTACTTGAAATGATTTGGGTACTTCATAGATGGCTCCATACGTGATGAATTGCTTTTTGGATTAGAGAGACAGAGATATCCTTACCTTTGAAATGAAGTCTCTTCTCTTGTGGGAAGAAGATGGCTACAGGTTCTGTAGCCACTTTCTTTCTCTCGTCGTAGATGAAGATTTTATCCTTCATCACTTTGTACGTCAGACCGGGATGAGCTTCCAGTGTCTTCGACTGGTAAACTGCTCGCCGCCTGTGGCATAGCAGAATGTCTCGCATTTAGATACTCTTCGATTATTTTACGATTGCTCCAGAGATCATCGATGATTTGTTGACAGATAGAAGCGGCATCATCTTTGGATAATCCATACCTATCCACAAGGAGCTTAAAGAGTGTAGCATTAAGCTCAAAAGATGCTTCATAGTAATCTGCCTCTTTCTGATCATCGAAGTACTTACCTTGCGAGGTTACAAATCCTTGTACAGGTCTTACCATTGTTGTATCTCCAGAAGTCTCTTTTGTCAAGGGTGGGGGATACAGCTTCTGTAGCTGAGAGAAGGATATAGTGACTTCATCTTCACTCAGAAACTGCTGATCTATGGGTGTTATGTTTAAGAAGGTTGGCTTTGTTTCCTTTCCATTAACATGTTGCCGAACTCGTGGGTCTTCATCATATAAAATGACGGGACACCACTTTCCTGAGAAGGATAACTGATACGCAAAGAAGGCTTTACGAAGCATCTGCTACAGGTCCTGTAGTTGGCGCTACCTCATCAAGAGCGGCGCGGCCCTGCTCAAAAGCTGACAAAGCAGCAGCGGAGACGCCTAGACGACGCGCCGCCTCTCGGAGCGTTTCGCCGCGCTCAACCCGCTCTTGACGTGCTTTCTGGCCATCACGAAAGCGGACAGCTTGTTCTGCGGTCCACTGCCCGGTGCCAGCGCATGACTGACAATCCATGCGATCGACCCACTCACACCCGAGTGCACCGCGATTGATGTGTACTGGCCCGGTCCAACCCTGCCCGAAGCAATGCTGGCATGTCAGTTCAAGCATCGCGGTTCTCCGAAGGGGTCAGCCATTTCTCCCCGTACACATGCACGACGCGGGTGCCGACCTGCTGGAGCACTACGCCGCGCTTTCCCTCACGGGTGATGTAGGAGCCAACTACGGTGCCTGTGAAGCCATCGTGTTCGATGGTGTAGACGGTAGGCTCTTCCGCCTTGGAGAGTGCGGCGGTGAGGGCGTTTCTCAGTCGTTCACACCAAGCATTGCTGTCTCCAATGTCTCTGTGGTAGTAGAAGTTGCTTGGCGTTATTTGCTGTATCAGCGCAGCAATCTCGTCAGTGACCTGCATTTTCGTACTCCTTGAGCTTGGTATGGAGGGCGAAGGAAGCTTTTCGGACGCGATAATTGCTTGGATTTCGCATCAGATTATTGATTACCCCCGCCGCTTCCTTTAGGAGTGCTTCGGCCTCCTCGGCTCTCTTTTGAAATTGCTTCATGGCATCCAAGAGAACATCTCCCGTAGCTTTCTCTGCGTCATGCTCCCGTCTCAGTCGTTCGTTTTCTTCACTGAGACGGATAATAGCTTCTTTGTCAGTGTCTTTCATTTTCGTACTCCTTGAGCTTGGTGTAACTATAGTGCATCAAAACACGTATCACCCCTCCGCTTCTCTCAGACGTTTTTCGGCCTTCTCAGCACGATCTTTGTTTATACGAACGAGGTTTACGTATCCGGCACATTCTTCTGCGGTCACAGGAGAAGTCAGTTCGTGGACACCCTTATCGTATCCTTGAACAAACATTGGGTGTTCTTCTTCATAAAATCCAAAGACCACTTCATTACGAAGCCGCTCGTTCTCTTCACGGAGACGGTCGATGGCGTCGGCGGATTGCGTCATTGCCATCACGCACCTTTCTGCGGCGTATCCCCTGTAAGGGCCGCCATTCTGTGGCTTATTTAGACTTACCAGATGCCGCAGTTCCACCATTAGCCTATCCAGTTCGTCTACAGTTTCTGTAGCCATCACACGATCCCCTTCTCTGTTGCCCACCATTCCGGAACTGTTATCACTGCCCATCCTCGTTCTCCTTCATCTACTTCATATTCTTCGCCATTGATCAGTTTAGGTATCCATACAGGACTTGTAGTAATCTCGTTCTCTACAAGATAAGCCTTTTCTGTTTCATGTTTGATCTTGATTTCGACATCAACCATTCTTCTCTTCATGGTCCCAAATCCTTCACCTTGATCAAGTTTGACCAACGATGGTATCGGTCGATATCAATTACCTCACCTTCCTTGTTTCTGATCTCATTGGTTGATATCTTGCAATCACCGGGAATGATACAAGGTTCAACCTTTGTCTTGTAAACATTCTCGATCATGATTGGTTGCTCCATGTATTTCTTCATGATCCTGAGAGCAGTCTTCGCATGTGATGGCTTAGCGATACCAATGAGAGCATCATGAACATTGAATTTGATACGCATCTTGGAATTATCCCATTCGTCATCTTCATGAGATTGATACCAAACGCGCTTAACATGATCACCAATCGTTGCTTGAGGAACAAAAGCAACGATACTCTCCAAAGCATCTTCATCAATACGTTGAATGATACGAAGACGTCTTCCTAGAGGAGTGAAAAGTTGTCTATCGGCTCGCACTATCCTCTCTAATCTGTTCCACCAGAGTTTGATCTCAGGGTTAACATTGTGATAGAGGATATAGTTTTTCTTCGCTTCATAGAGAGAAAGCTTTGCTGTTTCAGCAAGACGAGGCCAATTCATACGATAATTTAGTCCATGTCGGCATCGTTTTGCTTTGTATCGAATGGTTGGAACTTCAAGTCCTGTTCGCTCATCGACTGTCCAGTCTTCTCTAGGCACATCATCGTATGGGATTTTATACATGTCAGAAGCCAACGAACAATGTGCGTCGAATGTGCCGGTAAGTCTAGCTCGCTCAAAGTCTTGTTTCCACTTTTCAATATCAGCAAGGTAGGCAACAACTCTTGCTTCGGCTTGTCCCCCATCGATATAAATAATGACTGTATCATCCTCAGCGATGAAGAACTTATGGCTTCGAGTTGGTTGATTTTGAGCGTTACTTGCTGTTCCCCAAAGATTACCAGCAGATGATAATCTACCGGGAGCTTTGGTAACTCCTTGTTGCTTCCATGTTGTTCTAAATCGGTCATCGGGATCAACTCTCATGTCTGCATAGGTTGAGAAGAACTTACTCTCTCTTTGGTATTCATCATATGTGAGGAGAAGTTCTTTGATATCTTGAGGAGTACGAACGTCATTGATGATCTTGTCTCTGTTCTCTTTGTCTACAGAACCTGTAGTAGTTTTGACTTTGAGTCGATCAAAGAAAAGAGACTTCATCTGTTGAGGGCTTCTGATATTCGGCTTGTATGTTGGAATATCGATTAGCCTCTGAACTTGTTCTTGGAATTTCTGCTCGATCTTCGCCACGTCAATAGAGAGGCCAGCCGCAATTTCATTACGGACAGAGCTATCAGTAAGAAAACCATCAACAGTGGAACGCACGAGATGAGGATCAAGACGCATAACGTGATTAAAGAAGAACGTGTCAAGCTTCTGTTCCTCTAATTCGAGTTTAAGGCGACGATGGCATTCCCATGTGATAGCTGCATCGGTAGCGTTATAACGCCAAAATGCGTCGATATCTCCTCCCTCTCGCCATGTTTTCCCTTCATCCTTATAGAAAGGATGGGTTGTGTACTGTGATGTGAGAAACCCAAGAGAGTGTGGGAGCAGCGGGTAAAGGGTGTGATGTGCCAGCATTGTATCAAAGTAAATCCGTGCATCTAGTAAATCCTTATATCCTGACCAATGCGCATCGAAGTTGCCGTTTTGGGCAATGATTTTTTGATTTTGGAAGAGGTCTTGAAGCTGATACAGAAGCTGTAGCTCCTCCTCGGTAGAGAAGCGATTATCATATCGATCTCTGAGATTGATACACATAGCTTCATGACCTTGATTTGCAAGGCCATGACAAACCGTTTCCATAGAGATTGACTCAATGTCCCATGATACAGGTTCTGTAGAATGGCGCATTTCAGCGATCCATTCGGAAGCTTCCTGATAAGTTGGGTTGATATGTTTTGTGATATGATAAGGGACGAAGTCTCCATTGACTACGTCTCCAAAACGTTTGATATCCATGAGGAAGACTATTTCATTCTTCGGCTCACGAATTACAGCGGCAGGATTGAAGGTGATTAGAGATTTGGTTGGATGATTGATAGCCTCTAGTTCAGAGAAGACGCTACCACGAACTTTGGTGACACCATCCAGACCAAAGAGAGCATCGAGCCCTGCATTACCGAGGCATAGGATATACTTCAAATTGGGAAGTTGATTAAGCTCCCAATGGAGAAGATGTTTCCATTTCACCCACTCGTCGGCAGACACAGGATAGCGAGTATTCTGTGCGAGACTGATCTGACGCTTGCAGACGTTTGTAATATAGCAATCAGTACGGAGAATATGACGAGGACGAAGAGCATTCCATAGCAGCTTTCCAGAAGCACCAACCATAGGACGTTCTTCGTTGACTTCGTTCTGTCCCGGTCCTTCTCCAATGATGGCGATTTCGGCATTTACATCTCCATCAGCAGGACATTGAACTCTGAGAGATAGTTCACTAGCTCTCGTTTTGAACTCTTGCTTGAGTTGTTCTATGTTCATTTGACTTCTCTTGCTTCATAGACTTGCTTAGCGACGTCATAATCAGGGAGACATTTTCCTCTCAACCATTCAATAAAAGCTCGATATCCGGGATTACCAGCAGCTTCGTATTTATCAACGCCATTGAACCATTCAGCCTCATTCTTCACCTCGAATAAAGCACACTTACAATGAGGACAACATGGGAGTCCAAATCTTGTTCCTATCTTAGTGATATCGTCCCACCAAGTACAACCACTACCATAAACGATCCGTGTGTCTTTCATCACTTAGGCTCCCAACTCTTCAAGATATTGTTGATCATCTTGAGTGTCTGCTCTTGAGACATTGTTCTCATCTTCTCGAAAGCTTCAATGGTATCACCTCCGAGGTAGTTTATTACAGGTTCTGTAGCAGCCTCATAAAGAGCAATACGCTCAAAAGGAGGAGAGCCTGTCTGATTGAAGATGGCTCTTTCGATTGCTGAGAACAAAGTGAACTTTGCTGCATCAGGATGAGATACTGATACAGGGTTATCATGAATGTCGGTGCAAGTTATCTTTCCATGAGGTAGATAGCCTGCTAGAAGGAGCCGCTTGGCCCCTTCCAGTATCCTTACACGTGTCATCTCTTCCTCCTCATTTCTTCAAGGCCGTTGCTAGTGCTCCTGCTCCCAAAACGACAGTCGCAGTTTTCTTAGCTCTTGTGACTGCTGTGTAGAAATTTGCCCTGTTGAGGACATATGATCTATTAAGAAGCAGAACAACGCGATCGAACTCGGACCCTTGCGCTTTGTGAGTTGTAATAGCATAGGCAAGACTGATGTTCTTTCTTGGGTCGTACTGGAAGATGGCACGGCCGTCGGCGTTGTAACTTTCAATATGTGTGGGGATGACGATGCTTTTATCCTCGATGTTGAGAACGATTTCTCCAGTGTCGTCATCTAAGTCCTCCACCCATCCGATCATGCCATTGAAGAGATTTAGTTTGTAGTCATTCTTAGTCCAGATCATCTTGTCACCGATCTTGAACTTCCGAATGTCGTCGTGACCTTCTTTGTCCTTATACTTGATGACGAGATGTTTCTTATTCTCATTTAGTTTTTGTTGAAGATGATTGTTGAGAGCTTCACAACCATACTTGCCAACCTTCGTTGGAATGATCAGCTGTGATCCAAGACCTCGAAAAGAGTCATCGATGAATTGCATCACTGCTGGAAGCATATTCCCTGTTCCGGGGTTGAGCATTGTAAACTGACTATTGCTCTCTGGAACTCTACCACTGACAATCTGCCTCGCAGCTGTAACAATGCCATCATCACTACGGAAGTTCTTCGTGAGACGAATTGATGGGAACTTTTCCAAAAGTTGAAGAAATGGAGACTTCCCTTCAACTGGAGGAAGCTGATTGGCATCACCAAAGAAGCGAATGACACCTCGGGGAGGAAGAGCATCAATGAGAGCACGATATAGCTCTTCGTTCATCATCGACGCTTCGTCTACAAGTACTGTATTAAACGGGTACTTGTTGAACTTGTCATAAGCTGGAAGGCCACTGTCTTCGTCGTCAACAGGAACAGACCACCGCATGAAGCGGTGGATTGTTTTCGCAGGAATGCCAGTAGCTTCCTGAATGCGCTTAGCCGCTCTACCAGTAGGAGCAACGAGAGCAATGTGAGCACTCTCATCTTCGCAAAGTTGATCATGGACAAACTTCAACACAGAAGTCTTACCACTACCAGCTTCACCTGTAACACCTACAAGCATCTTTGAGCGGTCTGCACAGAGATCAACAGCTTCATGCTGTTCTTCTGAGAGACTGTTATAAGTGAGCATTACCTGTGCCCCTTTGCTGCGGCATCATAGATACCTGCAATGTCCATAAGAACATGCATGTTTTCTTCGATTTTGGTAATACCGTTGATGATCACTACCAAAGTATGATCCATCTCTGGTAGGATACCTTGAGGGCCAACCTCAGAAGTACTTTTTCCTGAGTCTGTTGATATTCGATTTGTTCCTTGAAGATGTTGAAGAAGCTGTTCCAAAGCAGTATTAATACCGCTAACTCTTGCACTCAGAGTGTTCATTTCATAGTTGAGTTGCTTCAAGTTGTTCATGACCATTTTCCCTTGTTGGAGTTTGGAGGGGGATTGCTCCCCCTCCTTGATAATGATTAATCGAGAGCCTCAATGCTCGCGATCTGGTTGTTAGGCATACCGTTGAACTCACCAACGTCAACGATGAGCTTAGCCTTCTTACCTTCCCACTCACCGCAGTTGATAACGTTGGTCTTCGTCGAGATGCCAATGGCTCGAAGAAGGTTTTTAACTGCCGTGATGGATCGACGGTTCTTTGCATCAGGAACCTGAACACGAGAATAGTTCAAACGAGTTCCTTCGGGGTTGTTCTCCCGAGCATAGTCCGCAGGATAGTCGTCCGGATGAATTGTCCAAACGGTGTAGTAATAGTCATTCCCCTTGTCACTGGTGCGGCGCTCAGCCTGAACACAAGTGGCAGGATACGGACCCTTCGGAAGCGGTTCAAAATCCGCATAATCCTCAAGGTTCATATCGAGTTCGAGAATGCTGTCGTCCTGAGCCATTTTCATCTCCTTTGGCTGTTCTTCTACAACTTCTGACTTCTCTACAACTTCTGTAACAGATTTCTTCCGGGGCATCTTAATTTCCTTTCACGATTTCCTCCTAGGTTGGTAGCGGGATTTTCTTTCTTCCCGCAGCTATCCAGCTTTCAAACCACCTCGAAATCGAGTGTGGCTGATCGATCCCAAGTGCTGGATTAAACTTGAGTTCGAACTCTGGAGAGCTAGAAGAGTTGAACATTCTCGTCTTCATAGGCTCTCTTTGTCTGCAATTGCGAACAGCGATGAACCACTTTCCATCGTGTTCTCTCATCCACCAACACTCACTGATCTTGATGCCAACGTCATTGTTAGCTTTACCACCAAGCATCATCGTATAGTGGAGAATTTCACCTTTGTCGTTGGTTACTTCACTATCATGTGTCGTGAAGAAACAATGCATTCCTACAAGTGCTGTAGCACGAAGGATATTACTGGTCGCATGAACGATATATTGACGACGCGCTCCATAGGCAGTTTGTCCCGGAGCTTCAATAGTTGGTGTGAACTTAGGACTGCCTCCAACCTTTTGTTGAATAGCGTAGTTAAGTCCTCTTTCAGCATAAACTGTCAAACTATCAACAACAACAGATGCAACTTGTCCCTTCATCTGTTTGATCATGGTAGGTACTTTGTCTTTGAGGGCTCGGACTGTCTCTCCATCCTCCATCATGGAAAGATCAAGAACTTTATAGTCACAGACCTCCGGGATACTCTCTTTACCATCAGGATCGATCATGACATAGAGGATCGGTTGAGGAAGAGAGGATAGAAAGGTAGTCTTTCCACAGCCTGACTTTCCCCAAATGATACCTGTCATTCGACGCTCTAGTTGTTCTTTATCTTGGACTTCCATCGTTTTCCTCGTTTGTTACTACAGCTTCTGTAACACGGCCCTTTGCGTGGATCACACAGTAGTTATAAGAGTAGAAATCCTTTGGACCATCGAAGCGGATGACTATATCGTCTGGCTCAGCGATGATAGAGCCATTCTCCCAACGGATTAGGAGATTTTTATTAGGAAAGATGATTGCCTTCTCATCTTCAACGAGTTCGATCATCCACTCAGGACAGGATTTGAGACCTCCTGTGTAGATGAAAATATCACTCACATTGATACAAATCAGAGGAGTGTTGTTAACAAGGAGAGTAAGTTCCTTAAGCATCATCTTCTCCCAAAACTCCTCGCTCTGATGGAGAGTAAGGAGTTCTTTCCATGCTCTCATACATCATCTCTTGATCTTCCTTACTTCCTGCACAGAGATCGATAAACCCACATGGTCGAAAGTAACGATTACAAGAGTGTGTGAACTGAGGAGCATTGAGGTGATTTCCTGCGAACTGTTCAGTAAGTTGATGAGTATAGAATAGTGTCCGCAGGAATGCTTCAAAGTGCTCCTCATCACGATGCTCTACGAAGGAGAGAAAGTCTTCGATGCTACGCGTTTGTTTGATCTTGATACCAATCATCTTCACTTGCTCAATTGGACTATTAGTGAGCAAGCGACCAGCGATCACATATCCGGTAAGCTGATGACGAATGCGGAAGCTATCTCGCCAAGCATCATCAAGACGACTAGCTGTCTTATTCTCTTCAAGACGGATGCCTGCTTCTGAATGTACACCAACAGCATCAATCGTTCCGATATAACGAATTTGCTCATTGATCACCATATCAAAAGGAAGCTCGATGCCTACAGGTGCTGTAGGGTCTTGCTCATCGGAGACCCATACCGCATTCCTGTCCATCACTGCCATCATTTCATCGACATAGCGAATGGTTGTCTCTTCCATGTTTGCAATGGTGCGCTTGTTATCGGAAGGATCATCGAAGAAATCTCCGCTGTTAAGGATTTCAAAACAGAAAGAGAGTGCTTCATCTCGCATGTCAGGCTTTGGCCAAAAGCAGGCTTCTACTCTCGCTTGACCAAAGATACGAACTGCATGATGATTGAAATGATCAGTCAAACCTTGCACACGATGAAGCTGCCAAAGACGAAGAGCAGCAAAGACTTCGTGCATCTGACTTCCTGCTTCCAAAGCTAGAGAACGAAAGTTCGCTCGGAAATACTTACGATCTTTGTATCGAATGAGACCCCACTTAGGACAAGTAGTGATCTCCTCCATGATTGAGGAGGAGTAATAGGGAAGCTTGCTGTCTGGATCAACACGCTTGCCGTTTTTCCATTCCATGTTTGCAAGACGGAAGGTTGTCACTGTTCTCCTCCTACAGCTTCTGTAGTGAGAAGGGATGACCCATCAAATCGGCTCTCGAACTTCTTGAGACGATCATTGAGACTTGCATGAAGCTTGCCACTCATAGTGACAATCTTGACAAGCTCCTTGTTCATGTTATGAAGGTCTTGAATTGCCTTCTCACATTCCTGAACATTGATAGCAAGACGGATCAGTGTATCAACAGCTTCCTTGGGAAGACTGTTACGAAAACAACGCTCGATATCTTCTGGAAAGATTTCAGCTATTTGTAGAGACATCTTCACTCATCCTTCTGATAAGAGTATCTTCGAGTTCAGCGTCGAAGCTGACAGGTGATGCTGCTGATCCTGCAATAGCAAAATAGGCAGCACCATCAATATAGGTGTCTTCTCTTACTACAGGACCTGTAGCAATACGAGCAATCTTGGTGATGACATTATCCATCGCTGCTCGTTCAGCATTTGAAACGATACGATGTTTTCCAAAATAGCGATGGAAAACTTCTTTCAACTCTCCAGCACAAGTGTGATTGACCATAGGATCACCATACGGAAGGTTTCGATCATCTATGATTTTACTACTTGCCTTGAGGATTTCCGAATGGTTCATGATAGTATCTCCAAAAGCATGAGGAATGCTGCCCTCTCTTCCTTTCTATTCACTAGATGATAAGCAAGAGTGATATAGATCGGAGGGATTTCAGCAGGGTTGACCTTAACGTTTCGCGGAGAGTTAATCTTCGCAAGCGCAAGAGCAATCGCTTTCACTTCTGGTCTACGAGACAAGTCACGAGCAATTGCTGCCTGTTCAAATTCGTTGAACTCTGTCATCTTCAATACCTTCCATCAGACGAGATGTTCCTGATCAAGACGATCACTGCATCCACGATGATATAGATTGCGAGCATGAAAACGACGACAAGAAAAGGTGTGATCCATTCGCTCATAGTGAGAACTCCGTTAGCTTGATCTTATGGGATATTTCCGTCATCTTCTGGATACCCTTCTCGATATCGTTGATATCCATATCAAGCTTGATGATCTTCGCTTGAAGACGATCACGAAGCTTCTCCCACTGATCAGTTAGCTTGGCATTTTCTTTTTCCATTCGCTTCTCTGCTGCTGTTCGATATTCAATTGCAGCAACAAGGCGACGATTGCGAATTTGATCAAGACGAAAGAGAAGCTCGTCATGAGTTTTTTCGTGGATAGTTGGATGAGAATAGATTTCAGTCATCCTCTCGATCCTCCACAGTGTAACTCTTACGAGGAGTTCCCTCAGCTACAGAAGCTGTAGCAATCTCTCGAAGCTTATGCTTCTCGATCTTGAACTGCTCACTGATAGTATTCATGAAAGTTTCCTTATCAAAAGCCTTCGGTGGAGATGATATCTTGAGCATGAGACGAAGAGCCTTGCCTTTGATGACAAGACCTTCCTTCTCAGGATCAGAAGAGAATGCTTTTGCTCTATCGAGAGCAGCTTCTCTCTCTTTTTTAGCAAGCTTCTCAAGCTCAGTCCAAAAACGATAGTCAAAGATGAGAGGATCAGTATTATTCTCATACTTCGGCTGGAGCTTGTTTCTAAGAGCGATGATCTCAGGACGCATTTTCGACTTCCTCCGCTATCTCTCGCAGCTTCTTTGCGATTTTGATGTTCACTGCTGATGGTACTCGAATGGTTTCACCAGTGAATTGGTTCCTAACTACTCGCTCATGGAAGACAGCCATGCTCCTTATTTGATGAGCATTTGTTCCTTGAGCGATGAATTGCTCGGCAGATAGGATATTCATTTCACTACAACTCCTGTAGTTAGACAGACGATATCAATGATCTGTCCATTGTTAACTGTGATACGGTCACAGCTTCCGTCTTGATTAAGTTCAAGATAGGTGCCACTGGTGATATCATTGTTAAATGATAACCAGATACGCCAAGAGGCGCGATGACTGCTGCCATCACGCACAAATTCAGCAAAAGGTTGCTTCTTATGGTTAGTACCGAGAGCAATTCTCATGGTACTCACCACATATTCTGAGGAGTAATCCTTGAGGAGAAGGTTTTGCCGTGCTGATAAACGGCATACATAGTGAGATCATCAGCTAGAGCTTCTATCTCTTCTGGCGAAGGAGAAGCATTGAAGACGAGTGTTTGATCCTCGGTTTCATAGTGGAAGAAACCATTGAGGAGGTTGGTCACTTTGTAGATACGCTCTTGCATTGTCGTTTTCCTCTTTCTGCTACAGTTTCTGTAGTCATTTTTGGTAGTCTAAATCATCAAATTTATAATTCCATATGAAAATCCAAAAATCAAAATAATCCAAAGCAATATAAACATTGTTTTCATATCTATATCTCTGTTTTCTTTGTTTGTATTTCTTTATAGCATATTTTTATTCCTTTTGCAATAGACAAAAAAGCCCCTATTACGGGGCTTTTCTTTCAATCCTCTGAATGATTGGCTTGCCAACCATTGCAATGTCCTATCTCATGACGACGAACTGCTGCTGGACTGCTCTTTCCATGTTGTTTGTTGATATAGATAATCCAACAAGTGTTGTCTTTGTGATAAGCGCATCCTCTCATTTTTCCTCCTATACTCTTGAAACCATGCTTGGCAAAGAGGCTCTGACAAGCTCCATCTACAAGGTGAGGAGATAGAGAGCGCTCAATTAGCTGACCATGATACGGACGATCATATTGAGAAGGAGGGTTCCACTCTGCAAGATCGTTTGCTACAGCGCTTGTAGTCGAAAGCGTGAGCAAAGCGAACACGATCTTGATCATCTCAGTCTCCTCTCTGATCCAAAAGACTGGCTCTGATTTTATCTAGTAATTCTTTCCATGTATCAACAGGATAGTTGTCATGGATACTCTGCAATTCCATAAGCAAAACTGCATATGGAAGGAGTCGTTCAGGAAGAAGATTTTGAGCAATAAGAATAGTAACCGTTCCTCCTTCCATCTTTGGTGAATATTCTTCATCAGAGATGAGACAACCGACAGCACATTTGGTTCCATCAAGAGCACGATAAGAACAAGCTCCTTTTGAATTTAGAGCATGTCTGTTTTGTTTTAGCAGATGCTCCTCAACGATGTTGAGTATCTCAAGCTCTGTCATTGTGATCATCTCAGTCTTCCTCCCTGCTCTTCCTTAAAAGCTTCCCATGCTTCGAGAAGTTTTCCCTTCATACGATGTTCGGTTGCTTCTACAAATCCTGTAGGATAATGATTGATTGGCTCACTGATGAGGCCAGCTTTCTCAAGAGCGAGTTGGATACCTTCATTCTCAGACCAATCCTTGATGAGAATATGCCCATCTGGTGGAGCGTACTTCTCAAGGTTGACCGTTGCAATTATAAGAGGCTCACCATCGAGAGCAGTGATACGGAGAGCAGTGGATTTGTTATTCATATAGCAGGAGACTTCGAGGATTTTTTTCCCTTCTCCGCTATATTTTGTCTTGATATCCTCGATGAACTGTGACCGTTTCATTTTATTTCTCCCAAAAGTTTCATGATTTTCGTGGTTGCTTCCACTATCTGTTGTCTAAGTTTGATGATTTCCTGAACCTCAGATAGTGTTTCTTCTGATATTTCAAAAGTCGTCCATCTGTTGTCACAAGATAGACAAGCGCGTCTTCTACGGAAGAGAGACGAACTCTTTCTACAATTAGTAACACGACTATCTCCTCCGCACTTCTCACAAGTGATAGTCATGGCGATGTTCCTACAGAAGATGTAGTGGGGAGATTGCTCTCCCCACTATAAAGATCAGAAGCTCTCGATTGTCTGTTGCAGATATGGGATCAGGTTCTTGATCTGTTTCTGCATTTCCTCAGTGAACTTCCCTTCCTGTGCATTGATAGCACGACGAAGAGTGTTGACGATATTTCCAAAAGCTTCATCGGTCATACCGATCTTTGCTTCTCCTTCACGGTTCTCGCCCTTGTCAGCACGATCAGCCTTTGGCTCCTTGTGCTTATCTGTTGCCAGCTTGACAAGAGAAGACATAGTTGGAGAAAGAGAAGCGCCCTTGACAGGCTTGCGCACATTCATCTGAATTGTGCCCTGTTCACCACCGATCTGCTTTGGAGCATTGCGAATGGTAGGAACAAGCTTACCTGTATCGTCTTCACTGTAGAAGAGATCGTCGGGAGAGAGGCCAGCATCGCGAAGACTGCAAGCAGCCTTGTATGCTTCCGATAGACGCATATTCAAACGCTTCCGATTATTGAAACGCTTGTTATACTCTGCTTCGTCCTCTTCCTTGAGCTTCTTCGTATAGCTGTAAAGCTTCTCGTTTGTTTCATCAGTCCAAAGATACTGAACAGTATCATCTTCACCGATTTCACGCTTGAGAACGCCCATCTTGATCAGGACGCGCTGATTAAGCTTTTCCACGTCCTTTGCTTCACCGAAGACAGCATAGATATCGATAGCATCCTTGCCATCCTCGAAACGCTTTGAGAGATCAAAGACTGCTCGCAGCATTTCAAAGCCGAGATACTGCTTTGCCTCACCGGCAGCAGCAAGCATCTGTTGCGCTTCTTCCTCAGCCGATGCAGCAGCAACGAGCGAGGAGAGGAACTTGTTACCAAATTCGGTAACGTTATTCTCAGAATAGGGTGTCAGAGAGATGCCAGCCGATTGAAGCCGCTCAACTGTTGCGGGAACGATTGGCTTTGGAGCCTCGACCTTTTCCTCGACCTTCTCTTCTGTCTTCTTTTCTGTCTTTGCCATTTTCTAATCTCCTGTGGATGATTTCCAAAAGTTCTTCTAACCTTTGGCCTAGTTCTGCATCTACCGGATGCAACGGTGGAGGCTTGTGCTCCTCAAGGCGCTCATTCGTGATATCTACTACAACATCTGTAGCGCCTTGAGGAGAACAACTAAAAGCAATTTCGCTTTCATGTCCCTGTCTATTACAAAGCGAGATGAATTTATCTCTTGCTTCAATGGAAGTGAAACCATAAATCCCTGCGTCAACGTATCGAGAAGCATCAACTATAGTGTTTTTTCCACAATAGTCAATAGATATCTCACGCGAAATATCCACGCCCTCCGTTAGGAGAGCGTGGTGACGATAGGTAATGATTGGGAGATGAAATCTCACGGCCTTGCCCTGTTGCTATGATTTTCATCGGCAGTGTAGAAGTCTTCCCTCACCTCCTTGCCAGTGACAGCAACGGAAGCAATGCCACTCTTGAGATGAGCTTTGATCCTTGCTATAGCAAAAGGATCACTCTTATCAGCGGCCGCATAGCGTTCTGCATCTCGCATGATATTGAGCTGTCTGGTCTGATCCAAATCAGCAAACTTGATGAGAGTTGTCTTCATTTCTATTCTCCTTTGTCTCGATTGATGAAGAGAGCAATCTCCTCTTCCATTATAGTGATTGCATGTGCCCCAACGATTGCTTGACTGATTGGGTCTTTACTAGCACATTGCATGACAAAATTGGTTGCGCCAGATATGATGGTATTGATCATCAACTGGCCATTGATATTATGCTTCCTTGCCTCCTTCACGAAAGACTGTAGTGACTCAAAAAAGCCACTATCCAAAAGCAACAAAGCCGCCTGACCGCTTTCGCTTCCCTCTGCTTTGATCTTCTTTCGGAGATCATTAAGCATTTGTTCGTGTTCCTCATTCATTGGTCTTTCCTCTTTAGCTACATTGTCTGTAGCAGACCAGAGCAGCGATTGCTCTTTAGGATAGGAGATTACAAAATCTCCTATCCAGAAGAGAGATCACTTCTGTTCAACACACATTGCGTTGATACGAGAAGTCATAAAAGCCTTTGCGATACGCTCACAAGCGGAGCGTGTCTGTTTGACCTGCTTTTCAGCGACAGACCATTCATAGATTGTCTTCTGTTCGAGATTGACAGGACCAGATGAAGCAACGTTTGTTGCAGTGAAAACGATTACAGCAAACTTGAACATTTTCCAGTCTCCTTTGTTTGGCTTTCGCCATGATGGATTGTTGATTATCAACAATCCTTTAGGATAGCTGCTATGACAGCTATCCAGAAGGATGGTTAATTTGGCCAATTACCAAATTCTAAACCATCTAACAGTGCTTTGAGGAGACATTTAACAATGTCTGTTTCAGATAGATGATCCTTTCTAGCGTTGTTATAAATCCTTGTGAAAGCCTGCTGAACAGAACCAGTAGGGCTAAGTTTTTGACAAAAAGATAAAGTTTCGTATCCGTTGCTTTCCATTTTTCGTTCCTTTCGATTATAGACTGCTGCCTATCAACAGTCCTTTAAGCTAGTCCTTTTGAGACTAGCTAGAAGGAATGTTGATTATTCATACATTCTCCGAAGTTCAGCGAGCTTGCTAGACCACTGTTCAGGGAGTGATCTATCATGGATAACTTGAAGTTGAATGAGCAAGCTTAGATGTGGGATAAGGCGTGATGGTAATAGGCTGGCTTCATAGAGTCCCCCAACTCCATGACCTTCCATTTTAGGTGAATATTCTTCGTCGGTGAAAAGGCATCCGACAGCGCATTTGCTGCCATTGGCAGATTTATAGACGCATGTATCAAAGTTCGTAGCTCGACGTCCTTGTGCAAGCAAATGTGCTTCGACTTTGTTGATGATTTCAAGATCAGTCATCACCGTCCTCCTGATTTTCTGCTACAACTACTGTAGCAGTTCCAATTCCATCAGAGTATAAGGGATTTCATCCTGTTTTTCAATGGAAATTGAAATCCAAAACTCTCTCTTCCCAGCGTTTACTAAGGTTCTACTGACTACAAGGTCTGTAGTAGAAGCTTAGGAAGGGCTGGATTGGGGAATGATAATCGCTTGGGTTGATGGTGCGGCTTATCATTCCCCAAAACGGGGTCAAATGCTGAATGTCTTTTTCACTTTCTCCTTCCTGAACTGTCTCATGATCATTGCGAGTTCATCTTGAACAGCGCGCTCAATTGCATCAACCTGTTCATCAGTGAACTCATAGATTGATCGATTGCTCAGATTGCCGACGATCCTCAGCTTGTCCAAAACAACGCTCACACGCTTGTTGGCGAGCCTGCGGAAAGCCTCAGCCTTCGTCTCCTCAGTCTCAACTACAGAACCTGTAGAGACGTCTTCAAGTATGCGCGACATTTCACTTCTCCTTGATTGTGCGCTTGATTGCGCCGTTGATATCCATGATCACGATATATCCATCGGCCTGATAGATAAAGCCGCGATGACTATCGCTCCTCTTAAAGCCGACCGCCATAGAAGCGCGCCTTAGCCATAACTCATAAGCCTTCTTTGCGTGATATCTCACGCTCGACACCTCTGATGACATGGCCATCTCTATCACCAACCTCTCTGCTTACTGTCCCTATATACTACGCGCATTTACGTAGCCGCGCTACAGCTATCTTTGCATACCTGCTATGCGCGCGCTGCATGGCTGACTGGCATGATCCTTGCATGGCTAGGACTCAATTCCTACAACCCCCCTCCTCCCCCCGACAAAGCAAAATACAACCTGAGGTTGGTTGACAAGGCGTGCCGGCGAGCGACAGCGAGGTAAACCTCACCCCACTACAACCCATGTAGCAGATATCGCACCCTAGTGCACGCAGCCATGCTATCGATAGCTTAGAAATGATCAAAAAAAAGACGGCCGCGTCAGAGACACAGCCGTCAATATGGGAGGAAAACGATCAAGAGGTCATCTTGACCAGATGATCTAATCATCATTAGGATAAGTTGTCAAGATGATTTTGCTACAGAGGATGATTTTGCTACAGGAGATGTAGCAAGGAGGAGATGTAGCAGAGGTGAATTTTGAAGAGGAGAGCAACATCGCGCCTGACGGCGTATTCCATCAGATATAAATACGGCGCTGTTCTAATGAAGATAGGATGGAGGGAGTTGACGAATAACAGGAGGAATTGTTGACATGTCGATATATCGAATAGGCTCAAGAGGATGCACGATGATCATCACATCTCTAAATGGAATGAGGAGAGAGCCTCGACGAACTTCTCCTACGAGAAGTAATGAATTATCATCCCTGCGCATATCAACTCCTACTACAGCCTCTGTAGTAACATCAACTAATAAATTAATAATAATAAATAATCAATCTCTTTCGTGAGGCTGGGGTCGGGCGTGGCGACAATATTCCCCCGCCCTGTGTTACATCAACAGATATCATATATTTATTTATTTTACAATAGTTGATTTTTCTTTTCTTATTTGTTAATCATATTTACTACAGAAGCTGTAGTAGAGGAGACTGAAATGAGTCATTCATCACTTTGGGGAGAGTCATACTCTCCTCTCCGAAACTTCTCTCCGAACAATCGACAACTCTTTCGCTTTGGAAGACAGAATAGACGGGTTCGTGAGCTTCTTGATACAACTATTGGTGCTGCTGCTGGCAGTGCTGCATCGTTGACAATTGCTCAGGTTCCTACCTATTATTCTGATCCACACTCAGCGAAGAGGGTTGCTACAGATCGTGTAGTCATCAGTCGAAATTCTACTGCTGATGATATCACAGAATTGAAGTCTTTCTTCAATGAAGATAGCAGGATCGCTACTCCTGTGAACAAGGCTGGTACGAATTGGAGGGCGTGATGGCAAAAAACGCTTGGAAAGACGACGAAAAAGATACAAAGAAGTCATCCGACTGCCCAACTTACGTCTCCAACGAGCTAAAGAAGAGGCAGAAAGACGGTGCGATCAATGCCGACGACGAAGTTGTGTCTTGGTCGGAGGAAAATGGCCTTGTGTCAGTGATCACTTCGACTGCCAGCTTCTCTTTTGAGAAGAAGTAACTACAGGAGTTGTAACAAATGCCCCTCGCAAAGAAAGGTGACCCCTACGTAACTCGCGAGGGGCAAGTTATCATCAAGACCGATGCTATTCCTGATGTAAATTCGACTAGCATCGGTCCTCCGATAGCGAAAAGGATCACCCCTGATCATCAACGAAGCATTAAAGAGCTTCCAACTGACCCTAAAACACAGACTGCACTCAATGTTGTGCTTGTTTATCACCTTATGGGTCTAACAGACAACGAAATTTCCATCCTAGTTGGGATAGATATTGAACAAATTCAGTATTTGAAGGATATGCCTGCTTATCAGGAGACCTTCGAGATACTTTTTAGTCAATTTATCTCTACAAATTCGTCATCTCTGCAAGCAAAGATTGCTGCTTTTGCTCCAGCAGCCCTTGAGTCGATGCTTGACCTCGCTGTTAAAGCGAAAAATGAGAATGCTCGTATGAAAGCTGCCGCAGACGTCATGGATCGCAGCGGCCTTCATTATGAAACTCTCTATGGACGGAATAAAGATGACTCCTCTTTCGAGTCTTTGAAGATTGTCTTTGAAGACGGTGAAGATACAAAGAATATCAACATCGAAGTCGGAAAGAGACGCTAGCTACAGGAGTTGTAGATGCCCATCGTAGCAGATAAATCACGTTCTTGGTCAAAGGCAGAGGCTCACATTGCTTCTCCTCGTTATCCTTTGGAAGATGATCCCTCAGGAGTACCTCGTCTTGATCAATTTCACACATACAACTCCCTATCCGGGAGTAATTATGAACGAGGATACATTCATTGGCAGTCCAATGCTCTCGAAATTGGTACTGAAACCAATGGTGGAACACAAAGAGCAGTCAGAATAGAGGCTGGATCATCTTTTACGATCAACATCAACGGCTCAAATCGGATGAATTTCGCTACTTCTAGCGTAAATCCCGGTTCTGATAACCAATACAGCCTTGGAACGACTGCTCTTCGTTATCTGAATGGCTTCTTCTCGGGCCATCTTGGTATTGGAGATGGCATCACAGCCCCCTCAGCAACAGTTGGTCTTGCAAAGCTCTTTGTTGACTCTGCTGATGGCGATCTTAAAGTCATCTTCGGTGATGGAACTGTGAAAACCATCTCAGCTGATACCTGATACAGGAGTTGTAGCAATGCCTCTTGTCAAAGACAAAGCCCGAGCAGACGCTCTCTCCATTGGTTTCTTTCAAGAAGACCTTCTCTATCAAGCAACCGAAACCGGCTCCCCTATCTTCTTCCAGAATGGAACCTATGAATGGCTCATTTGGGGAACTTGGGGAGGAGCAACTGCTCAACTTCAACAGGCTCCAACAGCAACTGGTCCTTGGATTGATTTCAATGATGTTAACACTGAGGCAAATGGTCGAATGACAGGCATTCCCATTGCTAAGTCATGGATCAGAGTCAACTTAACCAATACAACAGAAGAGACAAGTCTCACTTCCACTTTCACGAGGACTGATCGATGAGCGGAATTGATCTCTATTCAACGTTCTCCATCAGAAAAATCCTTGAAGGGATGATGGTCGTTACTGATAAAGTCTCTGCATCGGAGAAATTCATTAACGATGAAGTAACTCACGTTCTTACTCAAGCTTATAACAAAGATATCCACTCTACTAGAGGAGCGGCTATCTATCGCAAGAGTAGTGAAAGTGAAGTTGCTAGTGTTAGTGATCTGCTATGGATCAGATCAAGGAATAACAACTTCTTCATTCTCGATGAAGAACATGAAATCACTCTCACAATGGCTGGAGCAAGAGGTGATCTCGAATATGAACTTCAATCTGGACTCTCTAATGGAGGAGGGAATGGTGTAGGAGTTACATCAAATGAAGGATTTATTAGAACTCAAGGAACAGACGATCGAGAGATCATGTCTATCCTTGATGAATATCTTTATGAGAAAGGTCTAGTTGGTTATATTGACTCTGATCATTTCATCGATGGTGAACTTGAACTCTTCACTCGTTGGATGGGTCTCAATCCTTTCTCTTGCACTCTTTGGACGAAGTATTACTACGATGGAACTCTTATGGGTCACATTGAATGTGGCTTTGTTTTTAGAACGACAGGTTCAGGCTTCATCAATCTAAAGATTATCGGTCAATGGCATGCTGTTAACTCAGGTGGAAGTGCTGTCACAAAGCCATCGATTGCTCGTCCTGACATGCCTATCCTTGGTCAAGGAGGAGGACTTGGTCCTTTCGGTTGTATCATCAGAGTTGGAGACTTTGGAACAACTGAAACACAAGAATTGATTACCGATATCGATCTTCATATCCATATCATGCGCGCTGGCAGGAATACTTCTGCTGGTGTGCAGTCGCAATCAAATATCATGATTGCTTACATGGGATATGTTGAGAATTGTAAGGTTGGTATTGGTCTGTTTGGTAAAACAAACACAACAAACAATATCATCAATCTATTCCATTTCGGTTTCAAATATGATCCCGATGCTGATGGATTTGATGACGAAAACAATCCACACAAAACGCAGGCAACGTATCTCGAAACATATCATCCATCAAGGATGGACCTTTATTATCTTACACCTATAGATAATGAAGTATGTTTCGCTCGTATTCTTCGACCATATGAGTTCGCTTCGTGTTCTCAGATGACTGTTTGGCCTTATACTGCCAACGGTATTGCTTCTGGTTGCGGATGGATTTCCTGTGGAGACTATTGTGATACACTCACTGTTGAAAGACAGAGAGGCACAATCGGTAAAGGAATGAAGATAGGCTTCATCAAGGCAACTAAATGTTGGCAGGGAGCCTTCTCTACAGAAGCAAACAATGGAGGTTTCTATATCAAAGGTGTAGGAACCGTTGCTGGTAGTGGTTTCTTCTACAGTGGAACGTCAGCAAACATTCCCACTTACGCTGATGCTCTTAACTATGACAATCAGACAATCAACTTCGCCGTTGGGAGTGTCGTTGTCGGTTTGACCTCTGGTGCTACAGGAACTGTAATAGATCAGACTGACAGTGGTACAACAGGAACACTGTATCTCAGTGCTGTTTCTGGAGCTTTTGAGGATAACGAAGAACTTCAAGTTTCTGGTGTAACTAGAGCCCTCGCGGATGGTATCCTTTATTCTAGTAGTCACCCTGTAGACTTTGCTGATCTCGTTGCGATATCTCCTCAGCCGCAATGGACAGGAAATCTTGGAGTCACGAAGAGCTATCAGCTTGAGTATGACGTTGATTGTGTTGGCTTCGACATTGAAACACTCAATTCAACAGATGATCCTATTTCTCCCGATAGTGTCTTTGGTATTCATCTCCTAGAATGTCTTGGAAAAGTTCGCATTGGACATTTGATGGTCAGAGGAGATGCTCGTCGAGGGCTAGAAGTTGAACATTCTCATGCAGTTGTTCAAGTTGATAGATATGAGGGTGTTGGAACTCTGAGCTATGAACAATCCAGAGGAGGAATTTTCAGAAATATCAACTGTAATCAAGGTCTTGTTGGTCCAGCAGAAGGTGGAACAGGCATATATAAGCCCGGATTTGATACAAGTAACGTTTGTATTCAAATTGTAGGGAACAGTTTCGTTGCTGGAGAGCTTGCTGACGATGTTGCTATAGGTGACACGATCATTCCACTTGTGGATGAGCTTCCTCAAGACGTTTACATGAAGGACAAGGTTAAAATTGGAACTGTTTGGGCGATTGTAGATGAAAAATCGAGAGCCGCCGTCACAGTTTCAGTAAATCATGTAAACGGACCGACCAGAGTTAACATGGGAGGAGTTAAGTATCTTGTTGTGAAGCCTATGACTGCTGCTGTCAGTGCTGGTGCTACAGTAACTGTAGATCAACGGTGTAAAGTCGATGAGCTACAAGCAGGATTTGAGAGTTCACAATGGGGACTTAGGGTAACTGAGTCTGACGTATTCAATTGTGACCTCTCAGAAGTGAAATGGACAGGACAATATGCTGCTTACATCTCGGATGCAGCATATGTTGAGTTTGTCAAAGGACTTCCTACTACTGTTGGTAGAGCAGGATTGACGGATGCAATCATTCGTTGTGAAGATGATACGTCATTCGCTTTCATCAATGGTTGCCGTATTCCTTCAAGTGCAACAGCTACAACAATTCTGCAACTTCCATCTGGATCACCGGGACGAGCAGCAATTGTTGGTTGTACTGTAGACAGTCTCACTGGAATAGTAAGTTCTAATGAACTTTCTATTGCTTGGGATAGGATTAGGATCAGTGACAGCTTTGACACTCTAGGAAATCCTCTTCGTTTCCCTCCTGTAACAGTTACTCCAGTTGTAAGAACTGGTGGATCGGCAACAGGTATCCCTGTAAGTGTGAATGCTAGTAGGATTTCTGTGGATGCTACATCATTCTACAAACTGATCCTTAATGTTACACTTGGGACTGTTTCTGCTCCTACGGCAGGAGACCTAACGATCATCAACAATGCAGACTCAGCCGATTGGCCTGCTCCGGGGGCAGCTACTACAGGTTCTGTAGTAGTCGTATCGAATGGAGTGAACATTCCTGCTGGCTTGTCATGTGAAATTGGAACAGACAAGACGATTTCACTCTTTTCACAAGGAACGACAGGACGAACGCCTCTTACAGAAGCAAACATTGCAACAGGTATGCAATTTATCTGCATGATTGATTATGTGAGAGCCGCTTCATGAGAAGGTCTACAGGATTATCTGGACCAATCAATCGAGGAAGGTATCCCATTAGTGGGATACCAACTTCTGTTAGAGAAGCTCAAGATTTGGCAGCATCGGTTTATTCTGCTGCTGCTACAGGCGCTGTAGTGCCAACACTTCCTTGGATGAGTTCTGACAGACCAGTCTTCATGGGATTTGGTCAATCACTTGCTCAAGGAGGTGTTGCTCATCCTCCTAAAACAAGGACAGCCCCTTGGAGTATTGTTGCTCATGCTCTTGGTTCATCTGTTCGAGCGGCAAGAGAAGATAACACGTGGTATCCTTTTGGAAACATAGGATCACCTTCATCTGGAGGAAGTGAAACTCTTCAAACTCTTCTCGCTACAATGGATATTGATAATCCAACTAGTGGAAATCGATACGATCCCGACACCTACACAGGACGAACACCAACTTCTGGCATCAATGGCGAAGCTGATGTTATCGGTCTCGTCTATGACTTCTATCGTCGTCGTAGTTTAGCAGGAACTCCTGAAACAAAGAATGCTATTGCTTGCGTTCATGGTTTTGGAGGAATGCTATTAGAAGATTTGATCGACGATGATGGAGAAAGTGGTGGAACTTTCATTCCTAAGCAGAGAACACAAAGCTATTTTACAAAGCTTGGCTCTACATTAGGATCAACGACATTCAATCTCGCTGCTATCACCTTTGATCAGGGTCAAGCTGAGATGCAACAGACAGTATCTAGTCACTGGTCTGTATATGATCAAACGTTGATCAATCTTCTTCTGTTCATTGATACAATCATGTCTGCTTGGGGACAGACAAATCGTCCTCCTCTCTTAATATCTCAACCGGGAGGAGGAAATTGGGCTGCAAGAAATACAACACAAAGTAATGCAGTCATGCAATTTCATAATGAATTTGCTATCAACCAAGATCGAGTTTGGTTGTGTTGTCCTGCTCATGCTGTTCCACAGAAGATGACTATTCCAGCATCAGGACTTCCTACAGCAATCAATGGTCATCTTGATGGTAATGCTACTCGTTGGTATGGAGCATATAAAGCTAAGGTTCTCGCTGGACTTAGAGCAGGGAATAATTTTGAGCATGTTCATGTTATAGGAGCTTCTGCTAGAAACAAAGAAATCATGCTTTCTTTCATGCTTCCTACACCTCCTGTAGCAACGAAGTTTGCATACAAAGGATACAGGAAGATTTTAACCAAGGACCTCGGTTACTCATTCTATGACAATTATGGAGAAAACCCTGTTTTGGGTGTCGAGTTCTTTGGTACGCACTCTATTATTTTCCATACCTATCGAGATCGCTTCGGTCCTGTTGTTTACAAATCAGCGACAAATGGGTATACAAATGTTGTAGACAGTTCACCGGAAGTGTCAAATTTTCTCTATGAGCATGGTCGTATGGATTACTCTACAGCGCTTCCTCCTCCAAATGATCCTACTGATCATGAAGATGAGATTGAAGCAGATGTTCTAGAGAATTTAGGAGAGCTTGATGGTGAGCCTTACTCTCTTGTTAACTATTCTGTAGGAGAGAATGGAGTAATCAGTGGATAAATACAAAATCGTAAGAGGTGGACTTCACCATCGCTTCTTACAGTGCAGGAAAAAGATACAAGTTCTAGCAGGAGGCTTCGGTAATGGAAAGACCGCAGCCGTCTGTGTTAGAGCTATTCAACTTTGTATGGATTATCCCGGATGCAATGGTCTCATTGCAAGAGAGACATATCCGAAACTCAATGACACCATTAGGAAGGAGTTCTATAAATGGTGTCCTCATAGTGCTGTGAAGAGATGGCCTACTAAAGATGACAACACGCTCATCTTCAAGAATGGTTCAACTGTGAACTTTCGTTATATTGCTCAGCGAGGAAAGGCGTCAGTTGATGGCATCACAACGTCAAACCTTCTCTCTGCAACATATGATTGGGCAATCGTGGATCAGATGGAAGACCCTCTCATCCAGTATAAGGATTTCCTTGATCTTCTCGGTCGCCTCCGTGGTTCTACTCCTTACAAGGGCAGTGATCGATCTATGCCTATGACTGGTCCTCGATGGCTAATCATGACGGCAAATCCTACTGCGAATTGGTTCTACAAAAAGATTGTAAAGCCGTTTCATAAGTATCGAGCTACAGGAACTGTAGCAGAAGACCTTCTTCATGATCCTGTTACGATGGAGCCTATCATTGAGGTTCTCGAAGGATCAACTTATGAGAACAAACACAATCTGGAACAGGATTTCCTTACTGGTCTTGAAGCAAGCTATCAAGGTCAGATGCGGAATAGATTTCTTATGGGTGAGTGGGCAGCCTATGAAGGGCTTGTCTATCCAGAATTTAACCCTCTGATCCATATGATCCCTCGCTCTGACATGAATGAAATACTCGATAAAGCTGTCAGATCGAAGAGTCCTCTCGATAACGTTGAAGGCTTCGATTTCGGTATCGTGAGTCCTTCATGTTATCTTGGAGGATTTGTCGATTACTATGGTCGAGTCTTTATCATGGATGGTTTTTATAAACCGAATATGAGCATTGATGATATCGGTTCCGAAATCCTTGAGAAACAAGAACGCATTTCTTATGGTGTTCAACAAGATAACCCAATCTGGTGCGACCCTGCTATTTTCAAGAGGACAATTGTCGATGGAACTGGTAAGACTACAGACACTGTAGCGAAGTTGCTCAAGAACAGATTTGATCTCTTTCTCAAGCCGGGACAGAATGTCATCGGATCAGGTATTATGAAGGTGTCAGAGTATCTCATTCCAAGAGTCGGAATGCATTATGACTCCTCTCAAGAAAAAGGTCCGATGATTTACTTTGCAGATGATCTCTCTTTCATTGAGGATGAGTTTCAGACTTACTTCTGGAAGACGAACAGTGAAGGTGAGAGACAAGATGAACCGAATGATAAGAATGACCATGCGATGGACGTGATTAAATACATGCTATCGCGCCTTCCAGAGGCATCAGTCTTCAACTTCCGCAGGCCAGTCCTCACTCCGGAGTATATGAAATGGCAAGAAGTCCCCAACTAGCCGTTCTTGAGGAACTCCTTCCTGAGGATGAGCCTCTTACAGAACCTGTAGATGAAGAGGATTTTCTTCCTGCGGTGGGACAAAGCATTGTCACGCCTAAAGCTGTTTGCGAGATCATTCGGACAAACATCAAAGATACTCTCAAGGCGAATGAGGCTGTCTATCTAAAATGGGATGCCTCATTTAGACAGTATCGTCTATGCGGAGATGAAGGCGTCGATAAAGAGAATGACGTCGAGTACAACTTCCATTTCAAGAATAACACTGATGAAAACATCATCAGGACAACAGTTCGCTCCTTGATGAGAGCAACTTACATGCAAAATCCTCACATTGAATTTACAGGAGAGGATGAAGATAAGAAGCTCGCAGACACTCTTGAATACACTCTCAAATTCATGATGAACAAGCCAACGTATCCCGGCTTGAACATGAAGATTAAAGTCCGTCGATGGATTATGCACGGACAGCTTACGAATTTTGGAGTGATGCGGCTTGATTATCAGCCTCATGATGGAAGCAGACAAGAAGCAATTGAGTTCATTAAGAAGCTTGAGGATGATCTGACAAAAGTTAAGTCTCAAGAAGAGGCTAGAGAAGTCATCGCTAAGTTGAACATTGCTCATCGAGATTTGCCCATTACTCAAAATAAAGGACTCGCTGTCACGAACGTAATGCCGAACTGTCTCATTGTTGACCCTTCCTGTACTCTCCCTGATTTGTCTGATGCGAATTGGGTAGCAGAAGAGTTCTATGAGTCTCGTGATTTCATAGAGCAGAAGTACTATCAACATAATGAAGATGGAACGAAGACTCTCCGTTCTAATACAAAAGTTGTAGTACAGCCTGATGGAGAGGCAGCAGATGAAGATGTTTCGGCTCGCATTGTTGAAACAGTTATGGAACACAAAGATGAAGACAAGCAATCACTTGCTCTTCGAGACAAGATAAAGTGTTACTATTACTACGACAAAATCCTTCGTCGTAGGTATCTTTTCTCAGATGAAGATTGGAAACATCCTCTTTGGGTGGAAGAAGATGATATGAATTTGTCTAGGTTCTTTAGACATTTCATTCTTCCATTCGGCGAACCTATTGAGGATATCGTCCAACCCGGAGAAGTCAGCTATTACGTTGGACAGGTTGAAGAGATCAACAAGATCAACAAGAAGATAGCGAACATTCGAGATCGAGTGTTTAATATCATTCTCTACAACACACAGGATATCGACAAGCAAGAAGTCGAGAAGATGATCAATGCTTTGAGGTCTCCAGCAGAGACACAAGCTATTGGCATCGCAAATAAGAGTGAGAAGAAAATCAACGAAATCCTTGAGGTTCTTGCTCCTCCTTCTGTTCAATATGAACAACTCTTCGACACTCGAAATCTTCGAGCTTCAATTGATCGATCAGCTTCTACAAGTGCTGTAGATAGAGGAGAACAATTCAAAGCAAATACAACTCAGGATGCTGTTGCTTATGCAGCACAAACTCGTCAAGAGACAGTTGGCATAGTTGTTGATGCTATCGAAGATGCCTTTGAAGCTCTCGCTTGGTCTATCTGTGAAGTCCTTGTGAGCAAGTATTCAAAGGAAGAGATCGCTGGAATGATCGGACAGAAGAAAGCTGCCGACTTTCAGCAGATGACAGTTGACGAGTTTAATCAGAAATTCAGGATGCAGATCGCTGCTGGTAGCATCGAGAAGCCAACTACTGAATATAAGAAGAAAGAGGCAATTACAGTCTCTCAATCTATCGGGCAGATGGGACAAGCTGCCCCCGGAGCAACACTTCGCATTCTTCTGAGAATGTTCCAGACGGCATTCGGAACAGTTGTGACTCAAGAAGATTGGGATATGTTGGAAAAGGAAGCTTTGGCGAACATCACGAAAGGACAGAGCAATGCCCAAGGCACAACAGGACGACCTCCGCAACAGCCTCCTCAGCCAAGTGACGGAGGACGACAGTGACGACGAAAAGGAATTGATCACTCCTCCTCAAGACGATGATGATCTTGGGGATGATGACGATGATCAACAGCAACAGCAGAACGATGATGATGATGATGCTGATGATGATCAGCAGCAGCAGCAGAGTGACGACGACGACGAAGATCAGCAACAGCAGCGAACTCCTCCTACAACTCCTGTAGCAAAGGATGAAACTAAGGAGAACTTTAGTTTTAAGGCTGATGCTCAAGGTAACCTTCTCGACAGTGACGGAAAAGTTCTCTTTGCTGCGGGTAAGCCAAGAGCAGTCTTCGAGAAACTAAAGAAGGCTCTCTATAACTCTCGGGATGGGAACAAGAGAGTTGCCCAAGAGTATGAGAAAGTAGTTAGTGCTGGACGAGTTCTTCTGGAGAGGTATAATGCACTCAAGGAGAAGTCACAACTTCAAGTCACTCATGGCTTGACAGATGAAGAATACAAGGAGGCTTTGCAATATAGAGCGTTGATTAAGCTTGATCCCAAGCAAGCTGTCCGTAATATGTTGACAAAGCTCCATATGTCTGGCACTGATCTTTCTGACATTGGGGTTAATCAGCCCATTGATGCCAAGGCATTAGGCGAACATCTTATCTCACAGTTTGAGGCAAGACAGCCTAAACAGAAGACGCCGGAACAGTCCGCAAGGGAAG
>Ga0196970_1000486_pt1 | contig 44724 bp, 41 predicted proteins | sample S1v_513CmetaG_FD_148672 | JGI IMG/M metagenome (GOLD analysis project Ga0196970, IMG submission 148672) | Soil microbial communities from Anza Borrego desert, Southern California, United States - S1+v_5-13C | ecosystem: Environmental > Terrestrial > Soil > Desert | place: USA: California... | reverse complement strand
CGCTGGATGATCGCCGAGGGCTACCAGGACGCCCGCACGCTGGGCCGCCGCATCAAGGCGATGGAACAGTGGATCGCCAACCCCGACCTGCTGCAGCCGGACGCCGACGCCGAGTACGCCGCGGTGATCGAGATCGATCTGGCCGACATCAAGGAGCCGATCGTCGCCTGCCCGAACGACCCGGACGACGTGAAGGTCCTGTCCGAGGTCGCCGGCGACAAGATCGACGAGGTGTTCATCGGCTCGTGCATGACCAACATCGGCCACTTCCGCGCGGCCGGTAAGGTCCTGGAGGGCAAGTCCGACATCCCGACCCGCCTGTGGATCGCCCCGCCCACCAAGATGGACGCGATGATCCTGAACGAGGAGGGCTACTACAGCGTGCTCGGCAAGTCCGGTGCGCGCATGGAGATGCCGGGCTGCTCGCTGTGCATGGGCAACCAGGCGCAGATCCGCAAGGGCTCGACGGCGATGAGCACGTCCACCCGCAACTTCCCGAACCGTCTGGGCATCGACACCCGCGTCTATCTCGGCTCGGCCGAACTGGCGGCGGTGTGTGCACTGATGGGCAAGATCCCGACGACGGCCGAGTACCTGGAGCAGGTGAGCGTGGTCAACCAGAAGGCCGCGGACATCTACCGCTACATGAACTTCGACCAGATCCCGGAGTTCGCCAACGTGGAACTGGCCGACGCGTAAGCGTCGGTTAGGGCCGGAAACGAAGCGCCCCCGCCGGGAAACCGGCGGGGGCGTTTTCTTTTCCCTCTCCCGCTCCGGGGAAGGGGACGCGCAACGCCGAGTGAGAGGCAAACCAAGGATCCCGGATCCTCACTCACACGCAGCAGCGCCCGACTGCACACCATCGCGTGCAACGCCGCTTCCCCGCGCAACCCGCTGCGTCTATACCGGAAGTGCGGACGGGGTGGCGGACCGGCCACCACCCCCGCCGCTCATGGAGGAGCAAGGATGGACAAAACCCTCTCTCCTGATCCTGCTGCTTCAGGTCGTCAAGGCGATCCTTGACCTCCTGAACCGCTAGGACCGGGCCTGGAGGGCGGGGCTGGCACCCCCGTCCTCCATGGCACGAAGATAAGGCGTTTCCGGCGCCTTGGCAATCGGGCGGGTCGCCTTTGACTTGCCGCGATGGCTTCGATACCCCTTTTGAGAGAATTCCCAACGGAAGGTATCGGCCTATGCGACAGAGCGCGACTTTTTGGTGCGTCATGCTCCTGGCGACGGTGTCGGGAACGGCGTTGGCTCAGAGCGTCGATCCCGTGGCCCTCGACGGCGCCAGGGGGTGGAGCGGAAGCCGCGTCGCCGGGGCCGATGGCCGCTTCGCGCGCTGCACCGCCAGCCGCACCGGCGAGGACGGCGGCGTCCTCACGCTGTCGCAGGACCGCAGCCGCGCCATCACGCTCACCGCCAACCACCCGAAATGGACGCTGCCGGCCGGCGGCACGGAGTCCGTCCGCGCCTCCATCGACAAGGGCAGCGGCAGCCCGGTCGCGGCGCCGGTGGTGGCCGGCGAAGGGATCGTCCTCGACCTGTCCACCATGGCCGAGATGATCGGTGGCCTGCGCGACGGCCGCGCGCTGTTCATCCGCGCCGGCACGACCAACGCCGCCTTCCCGCTGGTTGGCACCCGCAAGGCGCTGGATGGGCTGGCCGCCTGCGTCACCGCCGCGCTCGCCGCCGAGGCCGCGAAACCGCCGGCCGCACCGCCCACACCGGTCGCCGCCCCGATGCCGGCGCCCGTTCCCGCTCCGGAACTGGCGCCGGCTCCCACGCCGGTCCCCGCCGCTGCCCCGGAACCGCCGGCCGCTCCGGCTCCGGAGCCGGTCACCGCCCCGGCCCCGGCGAGCGCTCCGGCACCCGACGCGGATCCCGCCCCGGCAGCAATGGCTCCCGCTGCGCCGCCGCCTGCCCCGGCCTCGGATCCGGCGCCGGCGGCCTCCATCGATCCGGCCCCAGCCGCGCCCACACCGGCTGCGGAACCGGCTCCCGCGCCGGTCACGCCGGTGGAAGCGCCGATCTCCGCTCCGCCGGCCCCACCGCCCGCCGAGCCGGCCCCCGCTCCTACGCCGACCGCCGCCCCGGCTGCGGAACCGCCCGCCACGCCCACGGCGGCGCCGGCTGCGCCTGAGCCCGTCACCCTGGTTCCCGCGTCCGGCGATGGCGCGGTTCCGGCGCGCTGACAAGTACAGCCCCCGTGGCGCAGGGCATGGGTCATGCGCCACGGGGGCTCAAGGTTGGGCACCCGCCCCGGTGCCTGGGAAGGAGGGGATCAACCGCGCCGGGCGGAGTCCGGCCGCCTGCCTGTGACGGCCATCACTCCGGCATGCCTCCGTGCCGGAGTGATGGCCGCGCAGCCAATCGCCTTACCCGCGGCCCGCCCCCTTCAGCGCATCCCCCAGGGGAACCTGCCCGGTGCCCGGCCGCAGCGGCTGTTGCTGGCTTTCGTGCGGCGCCCAGGCTGCGAGGTAGAGGATCTGGAAGGTCGCGGGGATGCGGCCGTCCGGTTCGGCGAAGCGTTCGGCGTACAGGCGGGCGGCCTCGAACAGCAGGGTGCGCGAGGCCGGCACCATGCGGCGCGCCAGCACCGCGTTGGTCTCGCCCATGCCGCGCAGGTCGCGCATCAGGGCGAAGGCGTCGCTGTAGGTGACCGTGATGGTGTCGCTGTCCACCACCGGCAGCGCGAAGCCGGCCCGTTGCAGCAGGTGCCCGGCGTCGCGCACGTCGGCAAAGGGGGAGACGCGCGGGCTCATGCCGCCGGACACCACCTGCTCCGCCTCGATCAGGCAGTGGCGCAGCTCGACCAGCGTCTCGCCGCCGAGCATGGAGGCGCACAGGAAGCCGTCGGGCTTCAGCGCCTGACGGATCTGGACGAGCGTCCCGGGCAGGTCGTTCACCCAGTGCAGGCTGAGGTTGCTGACCACCAGATCGACGCTGGACGGAGCGAAGGGCAGGAACTCCTCGTCCGCCGCGACGGCCGGGGCGCCGGCGCGGGCCGCCAGAGCCGGCGACAGGTCGGCGGCGACCAGCGTCTCGATCCCCTTCCGCCCGGCCAGGGCCCGGCGCATGGCGCCGTCGTGCGATCCCAGGTCGAGCGCCACCGGGAAGTCGCGCTTGATGTCGAGCAGGCGGTCGGTCAGCCGCTCGGCGATCTCCTCGAACAGGAAGCCGTGCTCGGCGAAGGCGGGGGCGGCGCGGTCCCGATGCCGGCGCACCAGCGCGCGGTCGAAGACGGTCATCGTGTCGGATTGGCTCATGATGTCCGCAATATAGTCCAGCCGGACGCGCGCACAACATTCGGCACGCACCCGCCGGCGTGCTAGAGTGCCGCCGCACGCCGCAGCGGAGCCTTGGCCATGGGCATCGAGGACGCCATCGCCGCCACCATCGAGGCGCTGATGGTCATCATCAAGATCACCTTCCCGACGCTGCTGATCACCACCGCCATCGGCCTGGTGGTGACGCTGTTCCAGTCGGTCACCCAGATCAACGACCAGACCATCCAGCAGAACCTGAAGATGGCGGCGACCTTCGCCATTCTGTTCGCCACCATCCCGGCGATGATCATCGCGCTGAGGGACTACACGATGGTCATCTTCGACCGCATCGGCAACCTGCCCTGAGGACGGTCCCGATGGCGGCCTCCATGGCGGTGCTGGGCCGGATCGCGCTGGCCGCCCTCGACGCGCTGCTGCCGCCGCGCTGCCTGTCCTGCAGCACCGCGGTGGACCGCCAGGGCGGCCTGTGCGGCCCGTGCTGGTCGGCGCTCACCTTCATAGCACCGCCGGCCTGCGCCTGCTGCGGCCTGCCGTTCGAGTACGCGGTGGAGGGCGAGCCCCTCTGCGGCGCCTGCATCGCGTCGCCGCCGCCGTTCGCCCGCGCGCGGTCGGTGCTGGTGTACGACGACGCCAGCCGGCCGCTGCTGCTGGGGTTCAAGCACGGCGACCGCACGCACGCGGCCAAGCCGTTCGGCGTCTGGCTGGCCCGCGCCGGGGCGGATCTGCTGGCCGACGCCGACCTGCTGGCGCCGGTGCCGCTGCACCGCTGGCGGCTGTTCCTGCGGCGCTACAACCAGGCGGCGCTGCTGGCGCGGGAGGCCGGGCGGGCGTCCGGTGTGGCGGTGGTGCCGGACCTGCTGGTGCGCCGCCGCCGCACCCGCTCGCAGGGCGGGCTGGACCGCAGCGGGCGGCAGCGCAACGTGGCCGGCGCCTTCGCGCTGCGCCGGGCCGGCTCGGTCAAAGGCAAGCGCGTGGTTCTGGTGGACGACGTGCTGACCACCGGTGCCACGGTGGGCGAGTGCGCCCGGGTGCTGCGGCGCGCCGGCGCCGAACGCGTGGACGTGCTGACGCTGGCGCGCGTGGTGAAGGGGTGAACTCTGGTACGTCTGTGCCGTTGCATCATATAAGCGAAGGAACTGACCCGGAGATCCGCCGACCATGGCCGACGTCGTCATCTACACCACCCCGTTCTGCCCCTATTGCTCGCGCGCCAAGCGGCTGCTCGATTCCAAGGGCGTGAGGTACGAGGAGATCGACCTCTATATGCACCCCGGCCGCCGCGAGGAGATGATCCAGCGCGCCGAAGGCCGCACCACCGTTCCGCAGATCTTCATCGACGGCAAGCCGTACGGCGGCAGCGACGACATCCACGCGCTCGACCGCGCCGGCAAGCTCGACCCCGTTCTGGGCCTCGCGTGATGGGCGGCGCGCTGCGGGTCGCCTGCGTCCAGGTCAATGCGGGCACCGAGATCGCGGAGAACCTGACGGCCGCCGGCGACCTGATCCGCCGCGCCCGCGACGCCGGCGCGTCCTTCATCGCCACGCCCGAGAACGTCGGCATGATCGTGCAGGGCCGCGACAAGGTGCTGGCCCGCGTGCGCCCGGAGTCCGACCACCCCGGCATCCCGTTCTTCGCCGATCTGGCGAAGGAGACCGGGGCGTGGCTGCTCGCCGGCTCGCTGGGGGTGCTGCTGGACGACGGGCGGGTGGCGAACCGCAGCGTCCTGTTCGACGACCAGGGGCGGGTCGCGGCGCGTTACGACAAGATCCACATGTTCGACGTCGACCTGAAGGGCGGCGAGAGCTACCGCGAATCCGCCACCTTCCGCCCCGGCGACCGCGCCGTGCTGGCCGCCACGCCGTGGGGCGGGCTGGGCATGACGGTGTGCTACGACGTGCGCTTCGCCGCGCTGTACCGCGCGCTGGCGCAGGCGGGGGCGTCGCTGATCACGGTGCCGGCCGCCTTCACCGTGCCGACCGGGCGCGCGCACTGGCACGTGCTGCTGCGCGCCCGCGCCATCGAGACCGGCTGCTTCGTCCTCGCGCCGGCGCAGACCGGCACGCACGACGCCGGGCGGAAGACCTACGGCCACTCGCTCATCATCAGCCCGTGGGGCGAGGTGCTGGCCGACGCCGGGGAGGAGGTGGGCTTCGTCACCGCCGACCTCGACCTGGACCAGGTGGCGGAGGCGCGCGGCATGGTGCCGTCGCTGCGCCACGACCGGCCGTTCGAGGTCACCAGGGCCTAGGTCCGCCGCCCGCGCATCCAGGCCAGCACCGGCCCCGCGGCGGTGACGAGCGCGAAGGCCAGCACGTTCAGCGACACCACCAGGATCAGGAAATCCGTGGTGTCGAAGCTGGACAGCCGGGTGCGCAGCGACGCCGCGGTGGCCATGCGGTACAGGCCGTACACCGGCACCGCCAGCGCACACAGCACCACCGCCACCCGGTTGGGCCACCAGGTGTGGACGTGCACCGGCTCCGGCGGCGGGTCGGCGAGCGGGCGGGCGGTGGCGATCACCGTGGCGACGTAACCGGCGAAGCCCAGCGCCAGCGTCTGCCGCAGCCAGCCCTGCGTCGGCCGGTTGATCCAGTCTCCCAGCAGGTGGATGCCCAGCGCCAGCGCCAGCGCCCCCAGCAGCACCGGCAGCGCCGAGAGCGGGCGCCGGGCGTGCTCGACAAAGGCGGCGAGGCCAGCCAGCACCGCCAGCGTCACGTAGGTGCCGCCGGTGGTGCGCGGGTCGAACAGCAGCACCCACAGCGTCCCCGCCATCAACGCCACGAAGGCCGCGGATGGCCGGTCGAGGCGCCTGTACGCCATCGCCGCGGCCCACAGCGCGGCCATCGCCGCGGCGACGCGTACACCGGACATCGGCGCGTACGGCCATCCCAGAGCCTCCACCGCCGCGGCGAGTCCGGCGTCGCCGGCGGCCTGCGGCAACGCCGCGAAAAGCTCAACGTATTGGCGGGCGACGTACGCCGGGTCAACGTGCAGGAACGGCCCGAGCAGCACCGCCGCCAGCCCGACCAGCAGCCAGGGCAGGATGCGCGGGCAGGCCGCGCCGAGCAGAACGGCCGGCACCAGCGCCGCCGGGTTGAGCGCCGCCGCCAGCGCCAGCATCAGCCCGCCGCGGCCGTCGTGGCGCAGGGCGATGTCCACCGCCGCGTGCAGCAGCACGCCCAGCGCGATCAGCTCCCAATGGCCGAGCAGCAGGTCCAGCGTGGCGGCGGGAATGGCCAGCGCCAGCACGCGTTGTGCGACGCGTCCGCCGTCGTCGGGCCGCAGCAGCCGGGCGGCGCGGTACACCGCCAGCGTCAGCACCGCCGCCGACAGCAGGCGCCAGACCTGGTCGGCGGCGACCGGCGGCAGCCATGCGAAGGGGCTGAACAGGATCGCCGAGGCGGGAAGGTGCAGCAGCGGGGCGGCGTTGTCGTACAGCGGCTCGCCCGCCCACCAGTCCAGGCTGGCGGCGATGAAGCCGCGCGTGGCGGGCAGCAGCGGCTTGTACAGCGCCAGCGTGGCGATGCCGAGGTTGGCGAGGATCCACAGCGCCAAGCCCCAGTCGGTCCGCAGGGCATGGCCGACGCCTCCGGCACGGCCGCGCGGCCCGTCGCCCGCCGCCTCCCGGTGCACCCCGGCGCCGTCCATCACCGCCTCGTTCGGATTGAGCGAATCACCCCGAAAGCTTTACCGGTTTTCCGCTTCGTTTCAATGCTTGGCTCCGGGCCTGACTTGGGGCCGGCCTCAGCGCGCCGGCAGCGGGCGCGGCTCCGGATCGCCGTCCAGGCCCTGCCCCGGCGTCAGGTCGGCGACGGCGGCCAGCCGCTGCACCACGGCGGCGCGCGGGCTGGCGACCTCGCCGTGCTCGTAGGCGACGACCTGCAGCCGGCCGCGCGCCACCTCCAGCAACTCTCCCTGGCGCAGCAGGAAGCCGGGCGAGGACGGCTTGCCGAAGCGGGCGTTGCCCATGGCGAAGGTCTCGTACAGCAGCACCCCGCCCGGCTCCAGGGCGTCCAGAAGGCGGGGGAACAGCGGCCGGTGCAGGTAGTTCGCCACCACGATGCCGGCGAAGTGCCGGTCCGGCGGCAGCGGCCAGGGGTTTCCCTGCTCCAGGTCGGCCGTCAGCAGCTCGACGCCCGGCGTGCCGGCGAGGTCGGCGACGCCGCGCAGGTCGATGTCGATGCCCAGCACCGGGTGGCCGCGGCGGTGGAACAAGCGCAGGTGCCGCCCCGACCCGCAGGCGAGGTCGAGCACCGGCCCGCCGGCCGGCACCAGCGGCGCGAACCGCTCGACCCAGGCGGAAGCGGTCTGCAGGACGGCGTGCGGGTGTGATTCGCCCATGTGTCCTCCCATCTCTCAGGCATGCCGGCTCGGCGTTCCAACCGTTTGACGGAGCCGGGCCGGCGTGCTTGAATTATAGGTCGTCCACACCGCCGCAACACCGGGATTCCCGAGGGGACATGATCCTCTTCGAGCTGAAATGCGCATCCGACCACCGCTTCGAGGCCTGGTTCCGCGACGGCGCCGCCTATGACGCGCAGGCCGCGGCCGGCACCATCGCCTGCCCGCTGTGCGGTGACACGCAGGTCGGCAAGGCCCCGATGGCACCCCGCATCGCCAAGCGCCGCGGCGAGCCCGCCGAACCGGCCAAGGCGGCCCCCGCTCCCGAGGGTGGGAATGAGAAGGCGGTGGCGCTGCAGGCCGAGGCGCTGCGCCAGCTGGGGGAGCTGCGGCGCGCGGTGGAGGAGAACTGCGACTATGTCGGCGAGCGCTTCGCTGAGGAGGCGCGGCGCATCCATTACGGCGAAACCGACCCCCGCGGCATCTACGGCGAAGCCAGTGACAAAGATGTGGCCGAGCTTAAGGAAGAGGGTGTGACAATACATCGCATCCCCTGGCTGCCGCGCACCAATTCCTGACCGGTCCATACGCTTCCGAATACCGTTTTCGTTTGTACGCAGTCGATCCAGGCGGATGATTGCTTGGCGCGCCCATCGTCAGGAACGCCCCTTGCCCGCGCCGTCAAGCGGCTTTTTAGTTTGCGTCGGCATCAAAAAGGTTGACGGGGCGGTGTGTTGTAAAGACCATACGCGCCGAGTGTCTTAAACGACCCTAACAAAGCTCTCTGGCACTCGCGAGGGGACGCACGATGCAAGCAAACGCACAAAGAATTCTCGAAAATCCCAAGTTCCAGGAGCTGATCGCCAAGCGCTCCGCGTTCGCGTGGACGCTGTCGGTGATCATGCTCGTCATCTACTTCGGCTTTATCCTTCTGGTGGCCTTCGGCAAGGAGTTCCTGGGCACGCGCCTGGGCGCCGGCGTCACCACCTGGGGGGTTCCGATCGGCGTCTTCACCATTGTCTCCGCCTTTATCCTGACCGGCATCTACGTCCGCCGGGCGAACGGCGAGTTCGACGAGCTGAACCGTCAGATCCTGGAGGAGTCGAAGTAATGCGGTCCATGTTCACGCGCCTCGGTGCCGCGGCCGCGGCCGCCGGCGCTCTGCTGCCCACCGCCGCGCTCGCGGCGGCCATCGAAGGCGCCGTCGCCAAGCAGGCGACGAACTTCGAAGCCATCGTCATGTTCTCGATCTTCGTGATCGCGACGCTCGGCATCACTTATTGGGCTGCCCGCCGCACGAAGACGGCCAAGGACTTCTACGCCGCCGGCGGCGGCATCACCGGCTTCCAGAACGGCCTCGCCATCGCCGGCGACTACATGTCCGCCGCGTCGTTCCTGGGCATCGCCGGCCTGGTGTACATGAACGGCTTCGACGGCCTGATCTTCTCGGTGGGCTGGCTGGTCGGCTGGCCGCTCATCCTGTTCCTGATCGCGGAGCGCCTGCGCAACCTCGGCAAGTACACCTTCGCCGACGTGGCCTCCTACCGCTTCCAGCAGACGCCGATCCGCTCGCTGGCCGCCTGCGGTTCGCTGGCCACGGTGACGTTCTACCTGATCGCCCAGATGGTGGGTGCCGGCAAGCTGATCCAGCTGCTGTTCGGCATGGACTACGTGTGGGCGGTGGTGATCGTCGGCGTGCTGATGATCATGTACGTGACCTTCGGCGGCATGCTCGCCACCACGTGGGTGCAGATCATCAAGGCCGTGCTGCTGCTGTCGGGCGCCTCGTTCATGGCCATCATGATCCTGGCCAAGTTCGGCTTCAGCCCGGAGGCGCTGTTCAAGCGCGCCACCGAGGTGCACGCCAAGGGCTTCACCATCATGCAGCCGGGCTCGCTCATCAACGACCCCATCTCGGCGATTTCGCTGGGCATGGCGCTGATGTTCGGCACCGCCGGCCTGCCGCACATCCTGATGCGCTTCTTCACGGTGTCGGACGCCAAGGAAGCCCGCAAGTCGGTGTTCTACGCGACCGGCTTCATCGGCTACTTCTACATCCTGACCTTCATCATCGGCTTCGGCGCCATCGTGCTGATCCTGGCTCCGGACGCCAACGGCGTGTATCCGTTCCTGGATGCGGCCAAGGTGGCGGCTGCCGGCGGCAAGGTCGCTCCGGCGATGATCACCGGCGGTTCGAACATGGCGGCCATCCACACCGCGAACGCGGTGGGCGGCAACCTGTTCTACGGCTTCATCTCGGCCGTGGCCTTCGCGACCATCCTGGCGGTGGTGGCCGGCCTGACGCTGGCCGGCGCCTCGGCCGTGTCGCACGACCTGTACGCCTCGGTCTTCTTCAAGGGCCGGGTGTCCGAGCGTGACGAGATCCGCGTGTCCAAGATCACGACTGTGCTCCTGGGCGTCATCTCGATCTTCCTCGGCATCGCCTTCGAGAACCAGAACGTGGCCTTCATGGTCGGCCTCGCCTTCGTCATCGCGGCCTCGGCGAACTTCCCGATCCTGCTGATGTCGATGTTCTGGAAGCGCATGACCACCCGCGGCGCGGTGATGGGCGGCTGGATCGGCCTGATCTCGTCGGTCGTCATGCTGGTCCTCGGCCCGACCGTGTGGAAGGCCGTGCTGGGCAACCCGACCGCGATCTTCCCGTACGACAACCCGGGCATCTTCTCGATCACCCTGTCGTTCGTCGCCATCTGGTTCTTCTCGATCACCGACAACAGCCAGACCGCCAAGGACGAGCAGCGCGCGTTCGACGCCCAGTACATCCGGTCGCAGACCGGCCTGGGTGCGGAGGGCGCCTCGGCCCACTAAGAACAGAAAGTCGCACCCGCTTCCGCACGTCGGAAACGTGGTGTAACCTCTGCGGCGCCCCAAGACCCGGTCTTGGGGCGCTTTTTTGTTTCGCCTGCAGCGTGCGGAGACGGTCTTGCCCGAAGCGTTCGATTTCGCCGTGCCCCCCTTCGACCGGCTGACCGCGGACGAGCGCACCACCCTGGCGCGCGCGCTCGACATCGGCGTCTACGCCAAGGACACGCCCGTGCTGGCCCGCGACGAAGCGGCGGACTGCCTTTTCATCGTGCAGAAGGGCCTGGTGCACGAGCGCCACCACGGCGAAACCCTGGCCGCCTTCGGCCCCGGCGACAGCTTCGACCTGCGCGCGCTGTTCGGCCGCGGCCCGAACCACAGCTTCGTGGCCGCCGAGGACACCGTCTGCCACCTGCTGCCGCGCCCGGTCCTGGTCGAGCTGGCGCGCGCCAACCCCGCCTTCGGCGAGCTGATCTGCGAGAGCTTCGCCGAGCGGCTGCGCGCGGTGGCCAACGAGCGCTCGAACCGCGAGATGGCGGCGCTGACCATGGCCCGCGTGCGCGAGGCCTACCTGCACCCGCCGGTCTATGTCGAGGCGTCGGCCACGCTGCGCGACGCGGCGCTCGCCATGAAGACGCAGCAGACCAGTTCCGTCCTGGTGCGCGACGGCGCCCGCACCGGCATCCTGACCGGCACCGACCTGCGCGACCGCGTGGTGCTCGACGGGCTGCCGGTGACCACGGCGGTCGGGCCGCTGGCGCGCTACGAGCTGATCGCGCTGGACCGCGACGAGCTGCTGTTCAACGCGCTGATCCTGATGACCAAGCACTCGGTGCGCCGCATCGTCATCACCGAGGCCGGCAAGGTTGCCGGCCTGCTGGAGCAGATCGACCTGCTCTCGGCGCTGTCGAACCACAGCCAGGTGATCGCGCTGCAGGTCGACCGCGCGGAGAGCACCGAGGACCTGCGCAAGGCCAGTGCCGACACCGTCGGCCTGATCCGCACGCTGCACGCCACCGGCGTGCGGGTGCCGTTCATCGCCGACCTCGTCACCGAGCTGAACCGCAAGATCTTCCGCCGCCTGTTCGAGCTGGTGGCGCCGCCCGACCTGCTGGAGAACTCCTGCCTGCTGGTGATGGGCAGCGAGGGCCGCGGCGAGCAGCTGCTGAAGACCGACCAGGACAACGGCCTGATCCTGCGCGACGGCTACGAGTGCCCGGATCTGCCGCGCATCACGGCCGAGTTCTCGCGCCACCTGGAGGCGTTCGGCTACCCGCCGTGCCCCGGCAACATCATGGTGTCGAACCCGGAGTGGACGAAGTCCCTCTCCGCCTACAAGGACGCGATCTTCAACTGGATCCACCGGCCGGACGAGGCGGCGCAGCTCAACCTCGCCATCTTCTACGACGCGGCGGCGGTGGCCGGCGATGCCGGGCTGCTGGACGAGGCCAGGGGCTACCTGATGGCGCGGCTGTCGGACAATTCCGGCTTCTTTTCACACTTCGCGCGGCCGACGCTGGCCTTCGACACGCCGTCGGGCCTGTTCTCCAGCCTGTTCGACCGCCGCGGCGCCCAGCCCATCGACATCAAGAAGGCCGGCATCTTCCCCATCGTGCACGGCATCCGCGCGCTGGCGCTGGAGAAGCACATGACGGAAACCAACACCGTCGAGCGGATCTGGGCGCTGGCCGACAAGCGGGTGCTCGACCGCAAGCTGGCCGGCGAGCTGGCCGAGGCCTTCACCTTCCTGTCCACGCTGCGCCTGAAGGCGCGCATCGACGCCGCGCACGAGGTGAAGATCGACAACACCGTCCGCCCGGCCGAGATGACCAAGCTGGACCGCGACCAGTTCAACGACTGCCTGGCCCTGGTGAAGGCGTTCAAGGAGTTCGTCTCCTACCACTTCCACCTGAACATGCACTGAGCGGGAGGCCCGGATGATCGCCCGCCTGCGCGGCCAGCAGCTCAGCGCCCCCGCCTACGACTTCCTGCTGTCCGGGGAGGACAGCGGCGAGGCGGTGGCGGTCGCCTGCGAGGCCACCTCCTTCGATCCGGCCAAGGCCGAGCTGCGGACCCTGGCGGCGGTGCGCATCCGCGGCAACCGCATCCTGGCCAGCCGGCACCTCGCCGTCGCCTTCCGGCCCGGCGAACCGCCGGAACCGGCGCTCGACCGCTTCCTGCGGCTGATCGGCAACCGGCCGCTGGTCGGCTACTACCTGGACTTCACCGTCGGGCTGATCGACCGCGCGGTGCAGCCGATGATCGGCATCCCGCTGCCCAACGAGCGCATCGAGGTGTCGAGCCTGTACTACGAGAGCCGCGTGAAGGTGCCGGGCAAGAACGCGCTGAACCTGCGGCTCGACGCCATCCTCGCGGCGCTCGACCTGCCGGAGCGCGCCGCCGATGACGCGTACGCGAACGCCATCGCCGCGGCGATGGTGTACCTGCGCCTGAAGGCGGAGGAGTGACGCGGGTCAGCACCGTAGGTCGGGTCGAGCGCCAGCGAAGCCCGACGTGACGGCTTCGGGACGAATGTCGGGCTTCACTGACGCTGAACCCAACCGACAACGTCCCCGCGAAGCGCGTGTCACGCCGCCTCGGCCCGCTCCGGGGCTTCGCGGATGGTGAGGATGAAGCGGGTGCCGCCGCCGCGCTCGATGCGCAGGTCGGCGTGCGCCTGCCGCGCCAGCGACTGCACCAGCACCAGCCCGAGACCGCCGCGCCGCTTGCCGGCCGTGGGCGCGGACGGCTGGTCGGCGGGCAGCCCGACGCCGTCGTCGCGCACCTCCATCCGCATGCCGTCGCTTCCGGGCCGCAGCGTCACCGTCACATGGCCGGTGTGGCCGTCCGGGAAGGCGTGGCGCAGCGCGTTCGACACCAGCTCCGACGCGATCAGCGCCAGCGGCATGGCGCGGTCGACGTCGAGGATCCAGTCCTCCGCCTCCACGGTCACGCGCACCGGCGTCGGGCCGGCGGCGCGGGCGAGGCTGTCGCAGAGCTGGCGCAGGTAGTCGGCGACGTTGATCCGCGCCGGCTCGTTCGAGCGGTAGAGCAGCTCGTGCACCAGACTCATCGACTGGATGCGGCGCAGGCTCTCGTCGAAGGCGAGGCGCGAGCGCTCGTCCAGCCGCGCCGCCTGCAGGCGCAGCAGGCTGCAGATGACCTGCAGGTTGTTCTTCACCCGGTGCTGGACCTCCTTGATCAGGATCTCCTTGTCGGCCAGCGCGCCCTCCAGGCGGTGGTTGGCGTCCTCCAGCTCGCCGGTGCGCTGGTGGACATGCTCCTCCAGCGTGTCGTAGGCGTGCTGCAGCGCGTCCTCGGCCTCGCGCTCGCGCCGCGCCCGCTGGAGCGCCAGCAGGCCGATGCCGATCACCACCATCTCGGCGCCGAGCCCGTAGGCGGCGTAGGTGCCCAGCCGCGCCCGCCACTCGGCGCGGACGCTGGACAGCGGGATGGCGACGCCGGCCACCAGACCGTAGCCGTCGACGGCGCGCTTTGCGGTGATCGCCTCGCCCTCGTCCGATCCGCCGGCCGCCCCCTCGCCGCCGCTCTCGTGCGCCAGCACGACGCCGTCGGCCCGTTCCAGCGTCACGATGGTGCGGTAGCCGATGTCGAAGGCGCGGTAGATCTCGGCGAAGCGGGTCGGCGACAGCGTCACCGTGACGAAGCCGCGGAAGCCGCTGGGCTCGGCCGGCAGCGGGCGGCTCAGCACCAGCAACTCGCCGGTGCCGTCGCGGCTGGCCTCGATGCGGCCGACGAACGGCAGCGGGCCGTTCGCGGTGCGGGCGGCCTGGAAATAGTCGCGGTCGGCGGCGCTGAGGCGCGGCGCCGGGTGCTCGCGCGAGGACAGAACGGCGTTGCCCTGGGCGTCGCCGATCCAGATCGACACCACCTGCGGCGCCGCCTTGGCGAGCTCCGCCAGCCGTTCCCAGGTGGCGCGGCCGTCCGGCAGAGGAGCGCCCGGCGGGCCGGCCAGCTCGGCGGCCTGGCGCAGCGTCAGGTCGCCGATCTGGATCAGGCGGGCGGCGTGCTCGGCCACCAGAAGGCTGACGTTGGCGGCCACGCCGGTGGCGCGGTCCATGGCGGCGTCGCGGTCGCGCCACGCGAACACCGCCAGCAATCCGGCGGTGACCAGCACCGACAGCGCGCAGGCGATCATCACCAGCAGCGTGCCGGGCAGCCGGTAGAGCGGCGACGGGTGGGAGCGGAACGTGCGCAGCGGCATGGCGGCGGAGCGGCCTCTTCCAGGTAACGTGCTTCCAACATTGGCGCCCCGGCGGTGTTCCTCGTGTTGAACCGCGGCGCCGGGCTACCTAATGTCGTGACGCGCCCCGGCGGGCGCCAGTTGGACAACGGAGCGACCCCATGAAGGTGAACGGCACGGCCTACCGCACGATCTGGCTGGCGCAGGACGGCTGGTCGGTCGAGATCATCGACCAGACCAGGCTGCCGCACGACTTCGCGGTGGTCCGCCTGACCGACCTGGACGAGGCGGCGCACGCCATCCGCGCCATGCTGGTGCGCGGCGCCCCGCTGATCGGCGCCACCGCCGCCTACGGCGTGGCGCTGGCGCTGCGGGCGGACGCCTCCGACGCGGCGCTCGACCGGGCCTGCGCGGTGCTGAACGCCACCCGGCCGACCGCCGTCAACCTGCGCTGGGCGCTGGAGCGCATGCGCCGCCACCTGCACGCGCTGCCGGAGGGCGAACGCGTCGCCGCCGCCTATGCCGAAGCGGCGGCGGTCGCCGACGAGGACGTCGCCATCTGCCGCGCCATCGGCGAGCACGGCGCCGCGCTGATCCGCGAGGCCGCCAAGCGCAAGGCGCCCGGCGAGCCGGTGCACGTGCTGACCCACTGCAATGCCGGCTGGCTGGCGACGGTGGACTGGGGCACCGCGCTGGCGCCGGTCTACGTGGCGTTCGAGGAGGGCATCCCACTGCACGTCTGGGTCGACGAGACCCGCCCGCGCAACCAGGGCGCCAGCCTGACGGCGTGGGAGCTGAACCGGCACGGCGTGCCGCACACGGTGATCGTCGACAACGTCGGCGGCCATCTGATGCAGCACGGCAAGGTCGACCTGTGCATCGTCGGCACCGACCGCACGACCGCCGGTGGCGACGTCTGCAACAAGATCGGCACCTACCTGAAGGCGCTGGCGGCGCACGACAACGGCGTGCCGTTCTACGTGGCGCTGCCGTCGCCGACCATCGACTGGCGGATCGACGACGGCGTGAAGGAGATCCCCATCGAGGAGCGCCACGGCGCCGAGGTGACCGACCTGACCGGCATCACCCGAGACGGCCGCATCGAGACCGTCCGCGTGACGCCGGAGGGCAGCGACGTCGCGAACTTCGCCTTCGACGTGACGCCGGCCCGGCTGGTCACCGCGCTGATCACCGAGCGCGGCGTCTGCCCCGCCTCGCGCGAGGGGTTGCGGGGCCTGTTCCCGGAGCAGCGCGCGGTGGCGTGACGCTTGGCCTTCTGGGCGGCTTGCGCTATGCAGGGCCGCTCAAGACGGAGGCTATGACCCATGACCGATTGCCCCTGCGGCTCCGGCAAGACGCTCGAGGCGTGCTGCGGCCCGTACCTGTCCGGCGCCGCACCGGCACCGACGGCCGAGGCGCTGATGCGCTCGCGCTATTCGGCGTTCGCCGTGAAGAACGTCGACTACCTGCACGACACGCTGCTGCCCGAGACGCGCCACGACTTCAACCGCGAGCACGTCACCGACTGGGCCAACAACAGCGAGTGGACGGGCCTGGAGGTCCGCTCGACCGAGGCCGGCGGGCCGCAGGGCAGCGACGGCGTGGTCGAGTTCGTCGCCCGCTTCCGCGTGCAGGGCAAGGACTACGTCCACCACGAGACCAGCACCTTCAAGAAGCAGGACGGCGTCTGGTACTACGTGGACGGCATCATGGGCCAGCGGCCGCGCACCGCGCCGAAGGTCGGCCGCAACGATCCGTGCCCGTGCGGCAGCGGCAAGAAGTACAAGAAGTGCTGCGGGGCGGCGGCGTAACGCCGCCCTCCATCCTGACCTATTTCAGCATAAGCTTGGCCAGCCTGTCCGGCAGGGCTCCCTCCAGCGCCAGCAGGCGGGCCTTCAGCAGGCTGGCCACCGCCATGGCGTCGGTGATCTCGCCGCGCATGGCCATCTCGTAGGCGTCGCGGAAGGGCACGCGGCGGATCTGCAGTTCCTCGGTGTCCTCGGGCTCGGCAAGCCCCTGCTCCAGGTCCCAGGCCAGGAAGGTGTGCGCCACCTCGTCGGTGATGCTGTTGGACAGGTGGACGGTGAGCAGCGGGTGCCAGTGGCGGGCCGTCAGGCCGGTCTCCTCCAGCAGCTCGCGCTGCGCGGATTCCAGCGGCGGCACGCCCGGCTTGCCGCCACCCTCCGGGATCTCCCAGCTGTAGGTCTTCAGCGGAAACCGGTACTGGCCGACCAGCGTGGTGCAGCCGTCGGAATCGATGGGGATGATGCCCGTCGCGATGTGCTGGAGGTGCACCACCCCGTAGATGCCCGGCTTGCCCTTGGGGTTGAGCACGTCGTGCTCGACCACGCGGATCCACGGGTTCTCGTAGATCGGCTTCGTCAGCAGGATCGTCCAGGGATTGCCGGTCTTGTCGGGCACGCGGGGCCTCCGTCGGTTGCCGGCGGACTATAGGCAGTGCGGCACGGTGCCGCAACGCGCCGCTTCGGTCGTACCCCGTCCGCCGTCCGCCGGGCCGCAACAGAGCGCGTTTCGATCTTGCTTCGAATGCCAAGAAAATCCGCGGGAACTTATTCTAAAACAAAAATACTTGAACTGACCGCAGATCGAACTTACCACTTTATTGCAGGGAAGTAACGGGTGTTGCATTTTTCATAAAATGCATCCCGGATTTTCTGCTTGCCGCGTGTTGCCGAAGCGCGACCGTTCACTTCCGGTAAGCTGGAGAAGCCGGTGGATCCGAACAGCATTCAGCGCTGGTTGAACCCGCACTGGCGGGACCGGCTGGAGGCGTGGTGGGAGGGCTACGACCTCGCGCACCTCTACGCCCAGGCCAAGGAAGCCAAGGCGATGCGCGCCGCGCGTTGGGAGCTGAAGCCCACGCCGCGCCGGCTGGAGACCGCGACGGCCGCCGTGGAACCGCCGCCCGCCGTCCTCATCGACGACACGCCGCCGGCCCTCGCGGAATCGGACGAGGATCTCGAGGCCCGCCAGCTCGAAGGGTTGGACATCGACCGCCGCGGCAAGCCGGTGTGGTCGGCGGAGCAGGTGCGCGGCGCGCAGATGCTGTGGGGCGACGACTTCGTCGGCCCCGGCGACGCCCAGTTCATGGTGGACGCGGTGCGCCCGTTCGGGCTCAACCCGGCGAAGAGCGTGCTGGACTGCTCCGCCGGGCTGGGCGGGGCGGCACGCGCCATCGTCGGCGCCTACGACACCTGGGTGACGGCGCTGGAGCCGTCGCCGCTGCTGGCCAAGCTGGGCATGCGCCGGTCCGAGGCGCTCGACCTGGGCCGCAAGGCGCCGGTGATGCCGTACGACCCGGAGTGCTTCAACCCGGCGGGCAGCTACGACCTCGTGCTCGCCGACCGCATCCTGCACCGGGTGCGCGACAAGGGGCCGTACCTCGATCACCTCTGCGAGTGCGTGAAGCCCAAGGGGTCGGCGCTGCTGATGGACTACGTCATCGACGGCGCGCCCGCCTCGTGGGACAGCTGGAACGCCTGGAAGGACACCGAACCGCTGGAGCTCTACCCCTGGACCGCCCAGCGCATGAAGGACGAGCTGGTGCAGCGGAACATGGACGTGCGCATCGTCGAGGACATCACCGCCAAGCTGCGCCGCCTGATCGTCGAGCGCGTCCGCTGGCTGGCCGACACGCTGCAGAACGCGACCGTTGACCGGGGGCTGATGGCCGGCCTCGCGCGCGAGCTGCAGCTGTGGTGGGCACGCCTCAAGGTGCTCGGCCACGGGCTGCGGTACTACCGCTTCGTCGCGCTGAAGCCGGCGTGAGGCATCGGCCACCATTTCGCACGGATTTCACGGATCGAGGCACGGAGCGCACGGACCGATTCGATCAAAGATCGTCCGTGAAACCCGGCTCCCATCCGTGAAATCCGTGAAGACTTGGTTCCTTCCGGTCAGTCGTACTTGCGCACGTCGTCGATGACCTTGCCGTCGTTGGGCAGGCTGCCCGGCGGCTCGATCTCGACGCGGCCCTTCAGCTTGGTGACGGCGGCCAGCGTGTCGGCCACCGCGGTCTCCAGGCCGGGCTCGGGCACCGCCTCGATCCTCAGCACCATGGTGTCGGCGTCGCCCGGGCGGTCGACCACCAGACGGGCGCGCAGCACGTCCGGGTGGCGCTTCAGCACTTCGGCGATCTGGCGCGGGTGGACGAACATGCCCTTGACCTTGGTGGTCTGGTCGGCACGGCCCATCCAGCCCTTGATGCGCGTGTTGGTGCGCCCGCACGGGCTGGCTCCCGGCAACACCGCCGACAGGTCGCCGGTGGCGAAGCGGATCAGCGGGTAGGCGCCGTGGCCCGGCACGGTGATGACCACCTCGCCCACCTCGCCGTCCGGCACGGGGTCGCCGGTGCCGGGGCGGACGATCTCCAGGATCACCTCCTCGGCCACCACGAGGCCCTCGCGCGCCGTCGTCTCGTAGGCGATCAGGCCGAGGTCGGCGATGCCGTAGCTCTGGTATACCTGGATGCCGCGCTCGGCGTAGTAGGCGCGCAACGGCGGCAGGAAGGCGCCCCCGGTGACGTGGCCGATGGTCAGCGAGGGCAGCGCGACGCCCAGCTCGTCCGCCTTCTCCAGGATGATCTTCAGGTAATCGGGGGTGCCGACGTAGGTCGCGGGCTTCAGCGCGGCGATCACCTGCACCTGCTGCTCGGTGTTGCCGGTGCCGGCGGGGAAGACCGGGCAGCCGATCGCGTGCGCGCCGGCCTCGAACATCCGGCCGGCCGGGGTGAAGTGGTAGGCGAAGCAGTTGTGGACGATCTGCCCCTTGCGCACGCCGCTGGCGTACAGCGCGCGGGCGGTGCGGTACTGGTCGCCGCCCTGCCCCTCCGGATCGAAGATCGGCCCCGGCGAGCAGAAGATGCGCGCCAGATCGCCGACCGGCACGCCGGCCAGCCCGCCGAACGGCGGCTCGGCCGCCTGCATCTCGGTCAGCTCCGACTTGCGGGTCACCGGCAGGGCGGCCAGTGCGGCGCGGCTGGTGACGGCGGCCGGATCCACCCCGGCCAGCAGCCGGGCATAGGCCGGCGCGTTCGCCTTGGCGTGCGCGATGTGGCCGGGCAGCGCCGCCATCAGCGCCGCCTCGCGCGCCTGCGGGTCGCGGGTTTCCAGGGTGTCGTAGTGCTCGCCGCTCATGTGCGTTTCCGTTCCCAGGCTTCTTGTCGTTGCCGGCAACGGTAGCGTGGCGTCCGGCCCCGCACAAGGGGCGCTCCGACGGGAATCGGGGCGGCGCCCCCTCTCCCGGCGGGGCCGGGAGAGGGGCTTCGGCTTTTCAGCCGGCGCGCATGTGGGTGACGAACTGGTTCACCTGGGTGCCCAGCGTGCGCACCTCGTCGGCCACGGTGGTGGAGGCGTCCAGCACCTTGTGCGCCGACTGGCCGGCGTCGGCCGCCGCCTTGGCCACGATGTCGATGTTCTCGCGCACGTGGCGGGTGCCGTCCGCCGCCTCGCCGACGTTGCGGGCGATCTCGCGGGTGGCGGCGCTCTGCTGCTCGACCGAGGCGGCGATGGCCGCGGCGATCTCGTTGATCTCGCGGATCGTCCCGGCGATGGAGCGGATGGCACTCACCGACTCCTGCGTCGCCGTCTGCATGGCGGCGATCTGCTGGGCGATGTCCTCGGTGGCCTTGGCGGTCTGGGTGGCGAGGTTCTTCACCTCGCTCGCCACCACCGCGAAGCCCTTGCCGGCGTCGCCGGCGCGGGCCGCCTCGATGGTCGCGTTCAGCGCCAGCAGGTTGGTCTGGCTGGCGATGTCGGAGATCAGCTGAACCACCTCGCCGATCTTCTGCGCCGCGTCGGACAGACCCTCCACGGTGTGGTCGGTCTTCTCGGCGTCGGTGGCGGCCTGCCGGGCGATTCGGCTGGAGGTGCTGACCTGTTGGCCGATCTCCTGGATCGAGGCGGAGAGCTGCTCGGTCGCCGCGGCCACCGCCTCGACGCTGCCGGCGGCCTGCTGCGAGGTGGCGGCGGCCGTCGCCGCCTCGCCGGTGGTCTGCTCGGCGGTGCGGGTCATCCGCTCGGCCACGTCGTGCATCTCGTCGGCGGCGCGCGACACGCGGTCGAGCACGCCGCGCACCCCCTTCTCGAAACTGTCGGCCATCTCCAGCAGCATGCGGCGGCGCTCCTCGGCGGCGCGCGCGCGCTCGGCCTCGGTGCGGGCGGTGGCCTCGGCGGCCTGCCGGGCGGTGTCGCGGAACACCACCAGCGCCTGCGCCATGTCGGTGATCTCGTCCGACCCGCCCTGCGGGATGGCGGCGTCGAGCTGGCCGCCGGCGATGGTGCGCATCGCCTCGGCCAGGCGTTGGATGCGGGCGACGATAACGCGGCCCACCGTGTACCAGGCCAGCAGCACGGCGCCGACCAGGCTGCCGACGGCGAAGACGATCAGCCAGACCCGGCCCTGCTCGATGGCGGCGCCGGCCTCGGCCGCGGCCTGATCGGTCTCCGCCTGCATGGCGGCGACCTGCTCCTCGACGGTGCGGGAGAGCTGGGCGGCGAGCGCCCGGTTCTCGCCCAGAACCTTGGCGGCCTCGGCCTGGGCGGCCAGTTCCGCCTCGCGCAGGGCGAACAGGTTGATGTCGCCGCGGCGGCCGAAGGCGATCAGGCGGTGGGCCGCCTTGTCGAGATCCTGCCCGGCCGACCCGCCGAGCGCCTTCACGCGCTCATCCACCGCCTTGGCGGCGCCCTCGAAGCGGGTGCGCAGCACGCCGACGCGCTCGGCGTCGGGGGCCTGCGCCGCCTCGTTCAGCGCGCCGGCCAGCAGGTTGCCGGAGGCCGCCAGCTCCAGGTACGCGCGCAACTGCGGCAGGCCGGCGACCAGCACCTCATTCAGCGAGTCCTTGGTTTCGGTCAGCACGGTGTCGATGGCGATCTTGATGCGGCCGCGGGCGCGCATGACCAGCGTGTCGAACTCGCCCGCCATCTCCTGGGCGCGGGTGCGGACGGTGGCCCCGGCCGCCAGGGCGCGCTCGTTGAAGGAGGAGCGTTCGACCAGCGAGAGGTCGGTGCGCAGCGCCTCCCTGCGCATCTTCACCGGCCCCTCCGGACTGTCGATCAGGCGGTACAGGTCCTCGACCTGGGCCTTCATCTTGTCGCCGCCGATCCAGTCCGACGGCTTGGCGAGCCACGAGAACAGCGAGGACGCGGCGCGGGTGACCTCCATCTCCTGGGTGAGGAGCTGGCCCATGTCCTCGGAAGTGGCGGCGCGCTCCCCGGCGTCGGCCAGCACCAGCAGCTGGGTGCGGATCTCGTACACGGCGATCAGGTCGCTCAGCGCCTGATCCATGCTCTTCAGCTCAACCTCGGTGAAGTTGAGCAGGGAGTCGCCCTTGGCGCGCAGCTGCTCGCCCGAGCGCTCGACCAGCGGCGCCAGCGTGGCCAGGAAGGCCTCGTGCGTCTTGGCCAGATCACCCAGCGCCGCCATGCGGCGGTCGCGCACCTCGATGCGGCGGGTCAGCGCGGCGTTCTGGCGCTCCAGCGTGCCGATCATCGCCTGCGCCTGCGCCTTCACCTGCCCCAGCTGCGGGTCGTTGGCGCGGCTGCGCGCCAGATCGTCCACCAGCCCGATCAGGCCGCGGGCGCGGGTCAGGATCTGCTCCGCCAGCTCCTGCCGGCGCGCCTGGCTGTCGGCGGATTCCAGGGTGGGGGCGGCGGCGGCGACGCTGCTGCTCTCGGTGGCCAGGCGCTTGGCCAGCGCCATCTCCGGCAACTTGACGCTGACGATGCGGGCCAGCGGCGCCTCGACCGCGGAAAACGACATCAGGCCGACCAGACTGGCGGCCACGGTCATGCCGGCGATTCCGGCGAAGGCAAGGAGCAGCTTCGCCCGCACGCCGAAACGGCGCGCGCCTTGCTCCATCGGGCTGACACGGGCGGTCATGGGCTTTCCCTTCCCTGTGCTCTTTGTGTTTTATGTTCGTTTTGTAACGGATTTTTGTTCAGGGTGCCGACTGCGGGTGCACAAACCGTTAACGGCCGGAGGTTTTTTGTCGCGGGGGAGACCACGAGGCGCTTGCAATGCCGCGGACCCGCCGTTATGTTCCCCGCCCGACGCCGCAGTAGCTCAGGGGTAGAGCAACTGATTCGTAATCAGTAGGTCCGGGGTTCAAATCCCTGCTGCGGCACCAGTTTTCTCAAGGGCTTAGCGGTGACCCCGCTAGGCCCTTGTTCGTTTTGGGTCGCACCAGATCTTCTCAGGTCGCAGGCGGCGAAAAGGCGCGTCGAAGCCAATTGCACTGGCGGCCTGCGGAACGGCATGATGGCAGAATAACTGCAGCGAGCCGCGCAGCATGATCGCTCCACCCCCAGCTAATCCCGGCGAAGACGCCACGCTTAAGTTGCTGACGCTGGCACAGACGCTGCACGAGGTGGGGTGGCTCGCCAAGGCGGAGGAGACCTACCGCAATCTGCTGCGCGACCAGCCCGTACATGCACAAGCGCTGTACCGGCTTGGGCTCCTGCGCAACGAACAGGGCGACCACTCGGAAGCGATGGCGCTACTGCATGCATCTATTGCCGCCGCCCCGGACGCCGCGTGCGTTCACTTCGCACTCGGGCGCATGCTGATAATCAGCCAGGACGCGGTGGCTGCGGCGGAGCGTTACAAGCGTGCCGCGGCTCTGGAGCCCGGCAACATCGAGGTGCTGGCCAGCCTGGGCATCCTGCGTCTCTGGGAGCAGTGCTTCGACGACGCGGTGAAATACTTCCATCGTGCCTTGACCATCGTTCCGGACGAACCCTCTGTGCTGCGCCACCTCGCCGGCGTCTTCCTGATCATCGGCAATCCTCGAGCGGCGGAAGCGTGCGTACGCAAGGCGTTGGCGGTCGTCGGCACCGCCGAGGGGCACACGGCGTTGGGAAACGCATTGCATGCCCAGGAGCGACACTCCGAGGCGGCGGAGGCTTACGAGTGCGCGGTCGCCCTGCGCCCCAACAGCGTAGAGGCTCATCTTGGGCTGGCATCGTCGCTTGAGGCCGTCGGCCGGCGGGATGATGCGGTCAGGCACCTGTGCGGCGCGGCGACCGTGCTGACGGATGCTCCCGAGGAGCTTTTGCGCATCGGCAAGGCACTGTTCGATCTCGGAGATGAGACGGCGGCTCAAGCCGTCTACGGCCGCTTTTCCGCGCTGACCGCCGACCGCAAACATTATCCGGGCTGCCCGCCGCGGTGCGTGGCGGTGCGCCCGGCGGCCGATGCCTGCCGGAAGCACGGCTGGCCCTATCGCACCCTGGCCCCTTCCGAGACCATTCGCGTGGCCGGCGGTGACGGCACTCCTTACAGCTACAGGCTGCCAGAGGTCTTCCTGGCCTATGCTGAGGACGCGGTGATCGTACCGGCGCTTTATGCACCGCTGGTTGGCAACGACACGCTGCTAGTGGACGGATTCAACACCAACTCACGCGTCAGTTTGCCCCTTATCCCGCACCTGGTCTGGCACAGCCCTGACGAGCGCATGCTCATCGATCTGCCAGAGCCGTCCCGCACCATTGAAGAAGAAGCAATCCTGCTGGGCGGCGGCGTCAACTGGTCGCACGGGGTGCTCGACTGGATGTCCAAGCTGGCGGTGCTGGAACGCACCCCGGAGCTCGACCACTTGCCCGTGCTGGTCGCTGGAAACATGCTGCGCTCGATCCTTGATCTGGCGGAACTCCTCGGGCTGGAGCGGAGCCGTATGATACCGCTGACGCCCGGCGAAGTGGTGCGAGGGCGCCGGCTGTGGCTGCCATCGCTGACGCATAATTACCAGTACACATCACCCATGCACGTGGAGTTCCTGCGCCGGCGCCTCGCCGGGCCGATCGCCGAGGGACTGGCCCGACCGAGGCGCCGCATCTTCCTGTCACGCCGACAGGCTGGCTACCGAGCGCTGCTCAATGAGGCGGAGGTGCTCGCCGCACTGATGCCGCTTGGGGTCGAACCGGTGGTGCCGGAGGACCTCCCCATGGCCGAGCAGATTGCGCTGTTCGCCTCGGCCGAGCTGATCGTCGGACCGATTGGCGGTGGCTCGGCGGCCATCGTGTTCGCGCAGCCTGGGACGGCTTACGTTGAGCTTGTGCACCGTCGCATAGCACTGCCGCAGTACAACATTCTCACCGGTTTGCTCGGTCAGCGCTATCGGCAGATCGTTGGCGAGGCGAGGAGCAATCGCAGCGTGTACGTTTTCGACCATGACTTCACTGTCTCGCCGATCGAAGTCGAAACGGAGGTCCGCGCCCTCCTGGGCCTCTGAGAACCTGTTCTCCATACGCGCGCGCTGGCTCAAGCCCTTGGACGCGGTAATTGGGATCCCCGGGCCGGTCCGCTGGGCAGCGGCTTCAACGGCCCCGGAGCGCGCCGTGCTCCGGGGCCTTTCGCGTCAATGCCCGCCGAGATGCAGGGCGGTGGGCGCCAGCCAGCCGATCACCGTGATGGCCGTTCCCAGCACGCCCAGGCCGGCCGACAGCCACGCCAGCGGCAGGAAGCCGGTGATCACCGTCGCCGAGGCCAGCACGATGGCCAGCTGGAAGGCGGCGGAGCCGTACTCGAACATGTGGTAGGCGGACAGCGAGGTGTCGCGGATCGCCTCGGCCTGCTTGGCGCGCGCCGCCAGCTCCCGGCGGCCCTCCTGGGTTTCGGGCTCGGTGTCGTAGCGCTGGGCGGTCTGGTTCCAGGTATCCACCTGCTTCTGCAGCGTCGCCCTGCGCTCGTCGGGCAGGTCGGGGGTGATCTGCAGCTTCACCTCCTCCGCGGCGGTGCGCATGGTGGTCATGCGGATCGTCTTGGCCTGGAAGAACGCCCAGAGGTTCGCCGCCTCGACGTTGCGGTTCAGCGCCTCGGTCTGTGCGCTCTTGCCGGCGGCTTCGGAAATCGCAAGCAGCGCCGCGAGGGCGGCGATCATCAGGCCGATGCGGCGATTCGAGGAATGGCTGCCGTGCGCCGCCTCATGGGCCTTCTCGTGGTGTTCGAACGCTTCGGACATCTCGTGTTTCCCTGTGCTGGCCGGAACCGGTGAGCGGCGCGAAGATGCCTTCTCGCACCGTCTTGCGCTACCCCGTTTGCGTGAGGCTTGCGCACGCACCGGCGGACCCGGTATCAGGGTTCCCCGTTCCACCAGACCCGTGAGTGAGAGATCCATGCGCGCCTTCGACGGCCAGCATTCCGACAACGTCGCCATCAAGCGCACCCGCGAGCAGAAGGAGCGCGCGCTGCGCGAGCTGAAGGAGCAGCTGGCCACGCTGAAGAGTCATGCGGCGCCGGCGATCCGCGAGGCGCTGGTCAAGCGCATCGCCGAGATGGAGGCCGACCTGAAGGCGCCGCCGAAGAGCCATGACCGCGGCAACGACCGCGGCCCGCGGCCCGGCGGCGACCGGCCCGGCGACCGCAATGCCGACCGGGGCGGCTTCCGCAGCCCGCGGCGGGGATGAGCGGCGAACCGGCGGCGGCCGCCCGCACGCGCTTCTGGGACCAGCCGTGGTTTCTGCTGCTGCCGGCCCCGCTGTTCTGGTCGGGCAACTTCGTGCTCGGCCGCGCGGTGGCGGACGCGGTGCCGCCGGTGGCGCTCGCCTTCTGGCGCTGGACGCTGGGGGCGCTGATCCTGCTGCCCTTCGCGCTGCCCTACCTGCGGCGCGACCTCCCCGCCATACGGCAGCACTGGAGGATCATCGTGCTGCTGACCGTGCCGGGCATCGCCATCTTCAACACCTTCGCCTACATCGGGCTGGGCCACACCACCGCGCTCAATGGGGTGATGATCCAGTCCAGCATGCCGGTGATGATCGTCGGCATGAGCTTCCTGTTCTTCCGCGACACCGTCACGCCGGTGCAGGCGCTGGGCATCGCGGTGTCGCTGACGGGTGCCATGACGCTGGTGTCGCGCGCCGACCCGGCGGCGCTCGCGAACCTGCACTTCAACGTCGGCGACCTGTGGATCCTGGCGGCGTGCGTGGCCTACGCCGCCTACACCGCGCTGCTGCGCCGCCGGCCGAGCGTGCACGGCTTCAGCTTCATCGTCGTGACGTTCCTGCTGGGGGCGGCGATGCTGCTGCCCTTCATGGTGTGGGAGGGGCTGAGCGGACGGCCGCTGCAGCTTACCCCCACCTCGCTGGCGGCCATCGGCTACGTCGCGGTGTTCCCGTCGATCCTCGCCTACATCGCCTTCAACCGGGCGGTGCTGCTGCTGGGCGCCAACAGGGCCGGGCTGTCGATCCACCTGATCCCGGTGTTCGGCAGCATCCTCGCCATGCTGTTCCTCGGCGAGCGGCCGCAGTGGTTCCACGCGGCCGGCATCGCCCTGATCGCGGCGGGTGTGGTGCTGGCCACCCGTAGACCTCAAACGTAGCCGAGACGGCGCGGCAGCCAGAGCGAGATCTCCGGGAACGCGACGATCAACGCCAGCGCCCCCACCATCGCCGCCACCATCCACAGCACCCAGCGCACCGTCGACTCCATGGTGATCCCCGCCACGCGGGTGGTCACCATCAGGTTGACGGCCATGGGCGGGGTGAACTGGCCGATGGCGAGGTTGGTGGTCAGCATGACGCCGAACCACACCGGGTCCCACTTGAACGCCACCATGATCGGCGTCAGCAGCGGCAGCAGGATCAGGAAGATCGACACCGCGTCCAGCAGCATGCCCAGGCCCAGCAGCGCCAGGTTCATCAGCAGCAGCACCATGATCTCGTTGCCCGTCGCCGCCACCGCCGCTGCGGCCACCCGGTCGAAGGCGCCCAGGGTGGAGCCGGCCCAGGCGAACACGCTGGCCAGCGCGATGATCAGAAGAACGACGGCCGACATCTCGGCCGCCTCGGCCAGCACGTCGTAGACCATGCGCCAGGTCAGCGTGCGGTAGACGAAGACGCCCACGGCGAAACCGTAGAACACCGCCACCACCGCGGCCTCGGTCGGCGTGAAGACGCCGGCGCGCAGGCCGCCCAGAATGATGACCGGCGCCAGCAGTCCCCAGATCGCGTCCTTCAGGCTGGCCCAGAAGGGCGGGCGCGGCCCGGTGTCGGCGAGGCCGAAGCCGTGCTTGCGCGACAGCCAGACGGTCGGCACCACCAGCGACAGCCCGGCGAGGATGCCGGGGAACAGCCCGGCGGCGAACAGCGCCGGCACCGAGGCCTGCGGCACCAGAACCGAGTAGATGATGAAGGCCACCGACGGCGGAATCAGGATGGCGGTCGCGGCGGCGGCGGCGATGACGCTGGCCGAGAACTCGCGCGGGTAGCCGGCCTTGCGCATACTGGGGATCATCACGGTGGCGACCGCCGCGGCGTCGGCCGGGCCGGAGCCGGAGATGCCGCCCATCACCATGCACACCAGGATCGCCACCACGGCCAGCCCGCCGTTCTTCGAGCCGACGATGGACGAGGCGAAGGTGACGATCTGCTTGGCAACGCCAGCGCGCTCGAAGATCAGGCCGGCCAGGATGAACACCGGGATGGCGAGCAGCGGGTACTTGGCGATGCCGGCGTAGACGTTGGTCGGCACCGACAGGATGCCCAGACCGGCCTCGCCGATCGCCAGCGTGCCGGCGAGGCCCAGCGCGACGCCGAGCGGCGAGCCCAGCAGCATCAGCACCAGGAACCCCAGGAACAGCAGCGTCATCGCCATGGCTCAGACGCTCCGGCGCAGGATGCGGGCGATGCGGCCGAGGATGCGCAGCGCCACCACCACCGCCAGCAGCGGCATCCACACCGTGTAGAGCCATTGCGGGTTGCCGAGGCCGGGCGAGGTCTCCTCGAAGCGCCACTGGTCGTAGGTGAGCCGGGCGCCGTACCAGATCAGGAATCCGAACATCACCAGCGCCGCGCCCCAGGCGATGGTCTCGGTAACGCGGCGGACGGGCGTGGGCAGGCGGTCGGCGACGAAGGTGATGCGGATGTGCCGGTCGGCCGCCGCGGCGACCGCGGAGCCCAGCATGGTCATCACCACCATCAGGAAGATCGAGTACTCCTCGGTGAAGGCGAAGGAGTAGTCGGTGAAATAGCGCGCCAGCACGTTGGCGAAGGTGATGACGCACAGCGCCGCCATGGCGAGCGCCGACAGCGCGCGCTCGATGGTGACCGGCACGCGGGTCTCAGGGGTGTCGGTCGCAAGACCGGCTTCGAGGAGGTCGGAACTCATGGGGGCTCAATCGAGAAGGAGAAACATTTGCCCCCACCCCTTGCCCCTCCCCCGCTTCGCAGTGGAGGGGGAAAGAGGCACCCTCCCCTGCGAAGCGGGGGAGGGCCGGGGTGGGGGCAATACGCTGCGTTACTTCCGCGCGGCGATCGACTCTTCCGCCTGCTTGACCAGCGCCGGGCCGACGGTCTGGACCCACTTGTCGAAGACCGGGCGGGTCGCCTTCTGGAAGGCCTTCTGCTGGTCGGCGGTCAGCTGCACCACCTCGACGCCCTGCGCCTTGATGTCCTTGATCAGGCTGTCGTCGCCGGCGGTGATGCCCTTGCGGGCCAGCGCGATCCCCTCCTGGCCGGCCTGGAGCGCGGCGGCGCGGACGGCCTCCTGATCCTCCTTGGACCAGCTGTTCCAGACCTCCTTGTTGACCACGAAGATCAGCGGGTCGGCGACGTAGCCCCACAGCGTCAGGTGCTTCTGGTTCAGCGTCGGCAGCTTGGCGGCGGTGAAGATGGCCAGCGGGTTCTCCTGCCCGTCCACGGCGCCGGTGGACAGCGCCGGCTGCGCGTCGGCCCAGCTCATCTGCGTCGGGTTGGCGCCCAGCGCGCTGAAGGTGTCGAGGAACAGCGGCGAGCCGACGACGCGGATCTTCAGGCCCTTCAGGTCGTCCGGCGTGGTCACCGCCTTCTTGGAGTTGGACAGCTCGCGGAAGCCGTTCTCGCCCCAGGCCAGCGGCACCACGTCCTTGGTGGCCAGCAGGTCGAACAGCTGCTTGCCGACCGGGCCCTGGGTCAGCGCGTCGATGGCCTTGTGGTCCGGCATCAGGAAGGGCAGAGCGAAGAGGTTCAGCTCCTTCACCTGCGGCGACCAGTTGATAGTCGAGCCGACGGCGAGGTCGATGACGCCCTGGCGCAGCGCGGTGAATTCCTTGGTCTGGTCGCCGTTCACCAGCGAGGTGCCCGGGTACATCTTGATGTTGATGCGCCCGCTGGTCTTCTCCTTCACCAGCTCGGCCCAGCGGTCGCCGGAGACGCCCCAGGGGAACGGCTTGCCCAGCACGGTGGACAGCTTGTACTCGGCCTTGTAGTCCGCGGCCACCGCGGCGCCCGGCAGAACGAGCGCGGCCAGCGCCAGACCGGCCAACAGCGCCTTCATCGACTTCATTGCGGCATCCCTCCCTTGGTCGTGCCATTTCCATTCGGTCGCGGATGGTATCAGGCATGATCGCGTCAAGCCACAGCCGGTGTGCGCAACAGAGTTGCTCCGTTTGACCCTTGCCGGGGCTTGACCGACAATGCCGCCGGTCTATGGCGGGGAGGGGCGGATGCGCGCGGGATGGTGGATGGCGATGGTTCTGGCGCCCTTGAATGCCTGGGCCGCCGAGGCGCCGCCGGTGATGCTCGGCACCAACCCCAGCGAATGCCAGATCGCCCGCGCGCTGCTGGGCTCCGCGCCGCCGGACTGCCCGCCGGCCGTCGTGGTGGTTCCGGCCACGCCCGCGGGGCCGGTGGCGCCCCCTCCCGCCCCGGCCCCGCCGCCAGTCGTCGCCGCGCCGTCCGCGCCGACGCCAGCCGCGGTGGTGGAGCGCAAGGCGGCGTTCCTCATCAATTTCGATTTCGGCTCGGCGCGGATCCGGGCCGAATCGCAGGCGGTGCTCGACCGGGTGGCGGCGGTGATGGCGGCGCCGGGGGCGGAGGCGGTGCGATTCCGCATCGTCGGCCACACCGACGACGTCGGCTCCGATGCCGGGAACCTCGCGTTGTCGCGCCGTCGCGCGGCGGCGGTGAAGGACTATCTGGTGCGCGTCCGCAGGATCGCCGCCGCCCGGCTGGACGCCGCCGGCATGGGCAAGCGCGAGCCCATCGACCGCGCGAATCCCCGCGCGCCGGAGAACCGGCGGGTGGAGATCGTCGCGCTGCAAGCAAACGGGTAAGAGGCACGTCCAAATAAGGGGTATGCCGCCGGTACAGGTCCGGCGTTTACGCGCGGTTAAGCGAATTGGCTCGAATCTTCGCGGGCAACATGGTTGCGCTTTCTTCGCGGAGACTTGGGCTTGACCGTAAGCCCGCGGGAGGCGTTCTTGGAGATCGCGCCGTGGCCCAGTCCGTTTCTCGCGCCCTTCACGCCATCAAGCGCTACAACGCGCAGCCCGACCAGATCGATCAGACGATCCTGTCGGCCATCAACGTCACGCTCTGCCTCGCCTCGGGCGGCAACGACCGCGTGGCCGAGGGGTTCAACGCCGACGTCGCGCTCAGCGGCCGGGGGTTCGGCCCCCGCCACTGAGCGCGCCCGGCATCCTTACACGTGGCTGGAGGACAGGATCTCCTCCGCCTCCTCGCCGGTGCCGCGGCCCGGCAGCAGGGCGTTCAGCAACACGCCCAGCAGCGCCGACAGCGCCATCGACGACACCACGAAGCCGCCATCGCCGAACTTCAGCGACGCGCCGCCGATGCCGATCACCAGGATGGTGGAGGAGATCAGCAGGTTGCGCTTGTCGCCCAGGTCGACCTTGCCCTCGATCAGCGTGCGGATGCCCGAGGACGCGATGACGCCGAACAGCGCGATGGACACGCCGCCCATCACCGCGGTCGGGATGGTCGCCAGGAAGGCCGACAGCTTGCCGACGAAGCCCAGGATGATCGCCATGGTCGCCGCCCCGCCGATGACCCAGACGCTGAAGATGCGCGTCACCGCCAGCACGCCGATGTTCTCGCCGTAGGTGGTGGCCGGCGGCCCGCCGATGGCGCCGGCGATCATGGTCGCCACGCCGTCGCCGAGGATCGAGCGGTGCAGGCCCGGGTCCTTGATGAAGTTGCGGCCCACCACGCGGCTCAGCACGATCTGGCCGCCGATGTGCTCGGCGATGGTGACCAGCGCCACCGGCGCGATCATCAGGATCATCGCGATGACGGATGCGCCTTCCTTCATGTTCGAGAACATCAGGTGGAAGTTCGGCACCTGGAACCACGGCGCCGCGGCGACCGGGCCGAAGTCCACCATGCCGGCGGCCAGCGCCGCCAGATAGCCGGTGACGATGCCCAGCAGGATCGGCACCACGGTGAAGAAGCCGCGCAGCACGATGGAGTACACGAAGATGCTGCCCAGCGTGAACAGCGCGATCAGGAAGTGCGGCAGGCTGTAGGCGCCGCCACCCGCGGTGTTCTGCGCCATGCCCACGGCCACCGAGGCGAGGCCCAGCCCGATCACCACGATCACCGGCCCGATGACGATGGGCGGCAGGATGGCGAGCAGCCAGCGCACGCCGAAGCCCTTGATGAGGAAGGCGACGATCACGTAGACGGCACCCGCCGCGCAGGCGCCGACCAGCGCGCCGCCGGTGCCGCCGATGGCGGTGGCGGTGAGGATCGGCCCGATGAAGGCGAAGGACGAGCCGAGGTACGCCGGCAGCCGCCACTTGGTGAAGCCCAGGTAGATCAGCGTGCCCAGCCCCGACGACACGAGGCCGACCGCCGGGTCCAGCCCGGTGAGGATGGGGACCAGCACGTTGGCGCCGAACATGGCGAACAGGTGCTGCAGGCTGAGCAGGACGAAGGTGGCCGGCGCCGGACGCTCGTGGACGTCCAGCACCCGGTCGCGGGTGACGGCGGTCATCGGTGGGTGATCCCTAACCTTGGTTGTGCCGGGGACCGATAGCGCGGGTTGACGTCCGCGTCAAATATCCCCTCTCCCCTCTGGGGAGAGGGTTAGGGTGAGGGGGATATCGGGGGACCGGAAGCGGCCGCAATGCGGGACCCCCTCACCCAGCCCTCTCCCCGGAGGGGAGAGGGTTCTAAGCGTGCTTGTGGATCACGTCCAGGAACGAATCCGCGTACAGGTCGAGCTTCCGCGACCCCACGCCGGGCAGCCGGGCGAAGGTCTGGCGGTCGAGCGGCTTCTGCTCGACCATCTCCAGCAGCGTCGAGTCGTGGAAGATCACGTAGGGCGGCACGCCCTGGTCGCGCGCCAGCTCCAGCCGGCAGGCGCGCAGCGCGTGCCACAGCGCGTCGTCCGCCGGGCTGAGCGCGCCGCCACGGGCGCCCGACCGCGACACGCCCTCGCCGGCCCGTCCGCCGCCACGCCCGGCCTGCCGGCGCATCGCGTCGTGCACCGAGCGGCGCTTCTCCACCACCGGGTCCTTGCGCAGGGTCACCGCGCGCTGGCCCTTGAGCACCGCGACGCCGGCGTCGGTCAGGTGCAGGCTGCCGTACCCCTCCATGTCCACGGTCAGCAGGCCGGCGGCGACCAGCTGGCGGAACACCGAGCTCCATTCCGTCTTGGACAGCTCCTTGCCGCAGCCGAAGGTCTTCAGGGCGTCGTGGCGCTGCTGCACCACCTTTTCCGTGGAGTTGCCGAGCAGCACGTCCACCAGATGCCCGACCCCGTAGCGCTGGCCGGTGCGGTACGAGGCGCTCAACGCCTTCTGCGCGACCACAGTGCCGTCCCAGCTCTCCACCGGCTCCAGGCAGGTGTCGCAGTTGCCGCAGGGCTCGGCCATGTGCTCGCCGAAGTAGTTCAGCAGCGCCTGGCGGCGGCACGTCGCCGTCTCGCAGAAGCCGAGCAGCGCCTCCAGCTTGGAGCGCTCGACGCGGCGGTGCGTCTCGGCGGCCTCCGACTGCTCGAGCATCTGGCGCATCTGCACCACGTCGGCCATGCCGTAGACCATCCAGGCGTTGGCCGGCAGCCCGTCGCGCCCGGCGCGGCCGGTCTCCTGGTAGTAGGCCTCCAGGCTCTTGGGCGGATCGAGGTGGGCGACGAAGCGGACGTTCGGCTTGTCGATGCCCATGCCGAAGGCGACCGTCGCCACCATGGTGATGCCCTCACCCTTGATGAACAGGTCCTGGTTCGCCTCGCGCACCTCCGCCGGCAGGCCGGCGTGGTAGGGCAGCGCCTCGCGGCCTTGGCTGTTCAGCCATTGCGCCACGTCCTCCACCTTCGCCCGCGACATGCAGTAGACGATGCCGGCGTCCTCCGGGTGGTTCTCGCGCAGGAAGGCGAGGAGCTGCTGGCGCTCCGACTTCTTCGGCTGGATGCGGTAGGTGATGTTCGGCCGGTCGAAGGACGACAGGAAGACCCGCGCCTCGGTGAGGTTCAGCTTCTCGGCGATCTCGGCGCGGGTCTGCGCGTCGGCGGTGGCGGTCAGCGCGATGCGCGGCACCATCGGGTGGCGCTCGTGCAGCACGGAGAGCTGCAAATACTCCGGCCGGAAGTCGTGCCCCCACTGCGATACGCAGTGCGCCTCGTCCAGCGCGAACAGCGCCAGTTCGGTGCGATCCAGCAGGTCGAGGAAGCGCTCGGTGACCAGCCGCTCCGGCGCCACGTAGACGAGGTCGATCTCGCCGTTGACCATGGCGCGCTCGACCTCGCGCGCCTCGGCCGCGCCCAGCGAGGAGTTGAGGAACGCCGCCCGCACGCCGAGCTGGCGCAGCGCCGTCACCTGGTCGCGCATCAGCGCGATCAGCGGCGACACCACGATGGTGACGCCGTTGCGCACCAGCGCCGGGATCTGGTAGCACAGCGACTTGCCGCCGCCGGTCGGCATCAGCACCAGCGCGTCGTTCCCGGCGATCACGTGGTTGATGATGTCCGCCTGCTGGCCGCGGAACGCGTCGTAGCCGAACACGCTGCGCAGCACGTCCAGCGCCGAATCCGCCCCCGGTGGGCTTGAGTAACTGGAGAACAGCGTATCCACGCTCATCCGATGCTAAATCCGGTGGCCGTAAGGCTGGCCGTCATACAACAAATATGGCATGGGGCTATGATGTGGCACAGATCCCCGCGCCGGTGAAGCGCCATTCTGGCAGTCCTGCGCGGACATCGGTGCGACAGCGCGTCATCCGCGAATACGCTTGTGTTCTGTTCCCGCGCCGCGCGTAAATGGAAACGGCGGGTGGATGGTCCACCCGCCGCTTTCAAACGGAGGAAAAGGCATGAAGAAGATGCCGTTTCTCCTGGTGCTCGAATGGCGGGGCTGGCGGATCGAGATCCGTCGGACCCGTCTCTAGGCACTGAGGAGCGGCCGATGGGCGCGCCAACACCCATCGGCCAACTCCCAATATAGGCGCGTGCAGCCGCCTTGGCAAACACCCGCTACAGCAGGTCCCGCAGCATCGCCACCAGCGGCACGTCGGCCGGCGGCATCGGGTATTCGCCCATGCGGTTCGGGTACACCCAGGCCAGCTTTTGCCCCTCCAGCGCCCGCACGTTGCCGTTCCACACGCGGCAGACGTACAGCGGCATCAGCAGGTGGAAGTCCTCGTAGGTGTGCGAGGCGAAGGTGAAGGGGGCGAGGCAGCTGGCCGCCGTGTCGATGTCCAGCTCCTCCTTCAGCTCGCGCACCAGCGCGGCTTCCGGCGTCTCGTCGGCGTGGACCTTGCCGCCGGGGAACTCCCAGAGGCCAGCCAGGGATTTGCCGGGCGGGCGCTGCGCCAGCAGCACGCGCCCGTCGGCATCGACCAGCGCCACCGCGACGACCAGCACCACGCGCTTGGTGCCGGCCGGCGGGGTGGAGTTCGGGTTGAAGCAGGGTGTCGGCTCGTCGATGTCCACGTCAGCTCCGGTAGCTGCCGTTGATGTCGATGTAGCCGTGCGTCAGGTCGCAGGTCCACACGGTGGACCGGCCCGGCCCGCCGAGGTCGAGGTCGACCAGAATGTCCACCTCCTTGCCCTTCATGTGCGCGGCCACCGGCGCCTCGTCGTAGCCCGGCACCTCCATGCCATCGGCGCAGATCAGCACGCCGCCGATGGAGATCTTCAACTTGTCGCGCTCGGCGCGTTCCCCGGCGCGGCCCACGGCGGCGACGATGCGGCCCCAGTTTGCGTCCTCGCCGGCGATGGCGGTCTTCACCAGCGGCGAGTTGGCGATGGTCAGCGCGATGCGCTTGGCGGCCTCGTTGCTGTCGGCGCCGGTCACGGTGATGGTGACGAACTTGGTCGCCCCCTCGCCGTCGCGCACGATCTGCTGCGCGAGGTCGAGGCAGACCTCCTCCAGCGCCCGGCGGAAGTCCGCCAGTTCCGAATCCTCGGCGACCGCCGGGGGCGGGTTGCCGGCCTTGCCCGTGGCGAACAGCAGCACGGTGTCGGAGGTCGAGGTGTCGCCGTCCACGGTGACGCTGTTGAACGAGCGCTCGTTGATCTCCGACAGCAGGGCCTGCAGCACCGGCGCCGGGATCGCCGCGTCGGTGAAGATGTAGCCGAGCATCGTCGCCATGTCCGGCGCGATCATGCCCGAGCCCTTGCAGAAGCCGTTGATGGTCACCGTCCTGCCCGACAGCACCGCGGTGCGGGTGGAGCCCTTCGGGAAGGTGTCGGTGGTCATGATGGCGCGGGCGGCGGCCTCCCAGCTCTCTTCCGACAGGCCGTCGGCCATGGCGGGCAGCACGCGGGCGATGGCGTCGGCGGCCAGCGGGATGCCGATCACCCCGGTGGAGGACAGGTAGACCTCGGCCGGCGAACAGCCGGCCAGGGCCGCGGCGGCCTTGACGGTGGCCTGCACGGTGGCGTCGCCGGCCTTGCCGGTGAAGGCGTTGGCGTTGCCGGCGTTGACCACGACGGCGCGCGCCTGCCCGTGCGCCAGCGCCATGCGGCACCACTCCACGGGCGCCGAGGCGGTCTTCGAGCGGGTCAGCACGCCGGCCACCGTGGTGCCCGGGTCGAGCACGGCGAGCATGACGTCGTCGCGCCCCTTGTATCGGATGCCGCTGTTGGTCGTGGCGAAGCGCACGCCGGGGATGACGGGCAGCGACGGGAACGAGGCCGGGGCGAGCGGGGAGACGGGCAGTGCCATGGGGTGGTCCGTGGGCGGTAGGTGGTCGAGGTGGAAGACGCTTGCCCCCACCCTAACCCTCCCCCGCTCTCGGCGGAACAAAGTTCCGCCTGTCGCGGCAGCACAAGCGAAGCTTGTGCGAGAGCTTCGCAGGGGAGGGGAATTGAGGCACCCTCCCCTGCGTCAGCGGGGGAGGGCCGGGTGGAGGCAAGTGGGCTGGCGCTTACTTCTTCGGCGGCTCGGCCGGCTTCGGGGCCGCCGCCGGCTCTTCCTTCGGCATCGGCGAGCCGTCGATCTGGAAGGTCTCGACCTTGGCGCCCTTGCGCAGGTCGTCGATCACCGCGGTGACGATGTCCTTGGACATCTCCTTCTCCAGCTGCGGCTTCATCTCGTCCAGCGTCGGCTGCGGCGCCTTGCGCTTGTCCTCGACCTTGATGACGTGATAGCCGAACTGGGTCTTCACCGGCTCCTTGCTGATCTCGCCGGGCTTCATGGCGAAGGCGGCGTTGGCGAACGGCTCGACCATCGTCTCCTTGGTGAAGTAGCCGAGGTCGCCGCCCTGCTCGGCCGCCACCTTGTCCTTCGACTTCTCCTTGGCCAGCTTGGCGAAATCGCCGCCCTTGCCGAGCTGGGCGATGATGTCCTTGGCCTCGGCCTCACCCTCCACGAGGATGTGCGACGCCTTGACCTCGTCCTGCGGCGGGTTGTTCTTCAGGTAGTCCTTGTAGGCGGCGTCCAGCTTGTCGGGCGTGATGCGCGACTGCACCGACTTGGTGATGAAGGCGCGCTGCACGATGCGCTCCTCGGCCTGCTTCAGTTCGGCCTTGGCCTCGTCGGTCTTGTCCAGGCCGTCCTTGTAGCCGGCGGCGCTGATCAGCTTCTGGTTCACCAGCTGGTCGATGAGCGCGCCGTAGATCATGTCGAGCGGCATCTGCTGCACCTGCGGCGGCAGCTGGCTGACCAGACGCATCAGGTCGGAGAGGCGGACTTCCTGCTCGTTGACGCGGGCGACCACGGGATCGGTGCCGACGGCCGGGTGGGGGGCCGCCTGCGTCGCGGCCGGCGCCGGGGGCGTGGCCGGGGGGGTCTGGGCGTGAGCGGCCAGGGCCAGGCCGCAGGCCGCGAACGACAGCAGCGCGCTGCGGAGCACTCGGTTCACCATGGAAATCCCTATTCCTTCCGGGCGGAGTTTGGTCGAGGAGTCGGCGCGGGGCCGTCCGCCGGCACCCCGCGCCCGGGTATTTGGGACCGATTAAGCATGGCTCAACCCCGCTCGGCAAGGTCGGTTGCGGGAAGCTGCGGCGCTTTCGCCCCAAAGTTCCGTTGGAGAAGTCCGAGGCTTGCACTAAGGTGTGGCCGCTTCGTGGCAGGGATTCCGGCCGGCGCGTCTCGTTGACACGCCCCGGCAACGGTCCTATGTGACAGCCGTTCGAAGCAGGCCCTGCTCTATCCGTTTACCTGAGGTTTTCATGTTCGGTGCTCTCGCCCGCAAGATCTTCGGCACCGCCAACACGCGCGTGGTCAAGGCCCTGCAGAAGCCGGTCGCGCAGATCAACGCCCTTGAGCCGCAGGTGGCGGCGCTCTCCGACGACGAGCTGCGCGCCCGCACCGACTGGCTGCGCGGACGGCTCGGCAACGGGGAGACCCTGGACGACATCCTGCCCGACGCCTTCGCCACCGTGCGCGAGGCGGCCAAGCGCGTGCTCGGCCAGCGGCACTTCGACGTGCAGCTGATGGGCGGCATGGTGCTGCACCAGGGCAAGATCGCCGAGATGCGCACCGGCGAAGGCAAGACGCTGGTCGCCACGCTGGCCACCTACCTCAACGCCATCGAGGGCAAGGGCGTCCACGTCGTCACCGTGAACGACTACCTCGCCCAGCGCGACAGCGAGTGGATGGGCCGCATCTACCGCTTCCTCGGCCTGAGCGTCGGCTGCATCGTGCACGGCCTGGACGACGAGGAGCGCCGCGCCGCCTACGCCGCCGACATCACCTACGGCACCAATAACGAGTTCGGCTTCGACTACCTGCGCGACAACATGAAGTTCCGGCTGGAGGACCTCGTCCAGCGGGCCTTCAACTTCGCCATCGTGGACGAGGTCGACTCGATCCTGATCGACGAGGCGCGCACGCCGCTCATCATCTCCGGTCCGAGCACGGATTCGTCCGAGATGTACGTGGCGGTGGACGCGCTGATTCCGAAGCTGACGCCCGCCGACTACGAGAAGGACGAGAAGCACCGCGCCGTCAGCTTCACCGAGGCCGGCCAGGTCCACATGGAGGAGCTGCTGCGCGAGTCCGGCCTGCTGAAGACCGGCGGCATGTACGACCTGCAGAACGTGGCGCTGGTCCACCATGCCCAGCAGGCGCTGCGCGCGCACCACCTGTTCACCCGCGACAAGGACTACATCGTCAAGGACGACAAGGTCGTCATCATCGACGAGTTCACCGGCCGCATGATGGAGGGCCGCCGCTACTCGGAGGGCCTGCACCAGGCGCTGGAGGCCAAGGAGCGGGTGGAGATCCAGCGCGAGAACCAGACGCTTGCCTCGATCACCTTCCAGAACTACTTCCGCCTGTACCCGAAGCTGGCCGGCATGACCGGCACGGCGATGACCGAGGCGGCCGAGTTCGGCGAGATCTACGGGCTGGAGGTCGTCGACATCCCGACCAACGTGGCCGTCTCGCGCAAGGACCACGACGACGAGGTCTACCGCAAGGCCGCCGAGAAGAACGACGCCATCGTCACCCTGATCGAGGAATGCCGGCAGCGCCAGCAGCCGATCCTGGTCGGCACCACCTCCATCGAGAAGTCGGAGGAGCTGTCGGCGCTGCTCAAGAAGAAGGGCATCCCGCACAACGTGCTGAACGCCCGCCATCACGAGCAGGAAGCCTACATCGTCGCCCAGGCCGGCCGCCCCGGCGCCGTCACGGTCGCCACCAACATGGCCGGCCGCGGCACCGACATCCAGCTGGGCGGCAACGTCGAGATGCGCATCAGGATGGAGCTGGCCGACGTCGCCGACGAGGCCGAGCGCGCACGGCGCATCGAGACGATCAAGGCCGAGATCGAGACGGCGCGCGAGCTGGTGAAGCAGGCCGGCGGCCTCTACGTCATCGGCACCGAGCGGCACGAGAGCCGCCGCATCGACAACCAGCTGCGCGGCCGCTCCGGCCGCCAGGGCGACCCGGGCGCGTCGAAGTTCTTCCTGTCGCTGGAAGACGACCTGATGCGCATCTTCGGGTCGGAGCGCATGGACAGCATGCTCCAGCGCCTCGGCCTGAAGGAGGGCGAGGCGATCATCCATCCCTGGATCAACAAGGCGCTGGAGAAGGCGCAGCAGAAGGTCGAGGCGCACCACTTCGAGACGCGCAAGAACCTGCTGAAGTTCGACAACGTGATGAACGACCAGCGCAAGGTCATCTACGAGCAGCGCCGCGAGATCATGGACGCCGAGGACATCGGCGAGACGATCCGCGAGATGCGCCACTTCGTGGTGAACGCGATGGTTTCCTCGGCGATCCCGGCCAACTCCTACTCCGAGCAGTGGGACCTGTCGGGCCTGCACGAGGAGGTGAAGCGCGTCTTCGGGCTCGACCTGCCGGTCGTCGAGTGGGGCAAGGAAGAGGGCATCGCCGAGCCGGAGATCGAGGAGCGCGTGCGCGAGGCCGCCGATTCCAAGTACGCGGCCAAGGTCGCGAACTACGGCCCCGAGACCATGCGCCACGTGGAGAAGAGCCTGCTGCTGCAGATCCTCGACCAGGAATGGAAGGATCACCTGCTGCAGCTCGACCACCTGCGCCAGGGCATCAGCCTGCGCGCCTACGCGCAGAAGGACCCGCTGAACGAGTACAAGCGCGAGGCGTTCGAGCTGTTCGAGACGATGCTGGTGAACCTGCGCGAATCGGTGACCAGCGTGCTGATGCACGTCGAGATCCGCATGCAGCCGACCGAGGAGGAACTGTTCGCCCAGCGCATGCAGGAGATGCACGAGACCCGCTCCGACCCGGCGCTGGCGATGGCCGGCGGCGGCGCGGACGACCTGCCCGAGGGCATGCGCCGCTCCGCCGGCGCCGCGGCCACGGACGACGCCTGGGCGGCCACGCCGCGCAACGCCCCCTGCCCCTGCGGGTCGGGCAAGAAGTTCAAGCACTGCCACGGCAAGGTGGCGTGATGCGGAAGCCCTTCTCCCCTTGAGGGAGAGGGGCTTTTTACTTTACCGCGCAGTTCCGCTTCTTCGCCTGCATGGCCGCGCAGAAGCGCGCCGCCTCGTCGCGTCCGGCGAAGCCGCCGACGCGCAGCACCGTGAAGGCGCGGCCGTCCCTGCTGCGCGTGCGCGTCAGGAACGACGGCTCGCGGCCGTCGAGCAGCCCGCCCGTCACCTTCTTCATGTGCAGCCAGTCGACGCGCGCCCGCTCCTCGGTGTCGTAGGTGTCCAGATCCACCACGACCCCGTCGGGGGACGGAACGGTGGCGCGCGCCGGCTCCGCCTTGGCCGGCGCGCGCTCCGCCGCCAGTTGGCGCGTCACACAGTCCGCCATGGCGCGCAGGCTCTGCTTCGCCCCCTGAAGCGAATAGCCGACGTCGCCAAGTTCGTTCAGGTACAGCCAGTTGCCGTTGCCCAGCAGTTCCCTGAGCGCGGCGTTGTCCGGCAGGTCCACCACGACGCTCTGCCGCATCGCCTCGGCCGGCGCCTGATAGACGACGCCATTGTCCACCATGTAGCGCACGCTGAACGCGCCGCCCGGCGGCAGCCGGGTTCGCGGGTTGCTGACGATCATGAAAAAGTCCTGGTCGCGGGTCAGGGCGAAGGACAGCACGCTGTCGTCGTCGAACTCGCGCATCACCGCGCAGCTTTCCAACGTGCCATTGCCGCCGCGGACAATATTGCCCCGCCACGCAGCACCCGTGTCGAATGTCTCCCCCGCCGCGGCTGCAGTCGCGGCGGCAAGCAGGACTGTGACGGGCAGCAGGCGGCAGCACCAGGAGAGCGGCTTCATCGTGCGGCAGCTTACACCTGTTCGTGTGTACTCCGGAAGGGCGCGCCGGAACCTGCCACCGCCCCGCTGCCGTTTCCACCCCACGGACAGGAGGTGGGGCATGATCGAGGAGTTCAAGGCGTTCATCAGCCGCGGCAACGTGGTCGAGCTGGCGGTCGGCATCATCATCGGCGCCGCCTTCACCGGCGTCGTCAACTCGCTGGTGCAGGACCTGCTGACGCCGCCGATCGGCTGGATCACCGGCGGGCTGGATTTCTCCAACCACTTCATCAGCCTGTCGGGCGGCCGGTACGACAGCCTCGCCGCCGCGCAGGCGGCCGGAGCGGCGACCATCAACTACGGCAAGTTCCTCAACGCCGTGCTGAACTTCTTCATCGTCTCGCTGGCGCTGTTCGTGATCGTCCGCCAGGTCAACCGCTTCCACCGCAGCCGGCCCAAGCCGCCGCCCCGGCAGGAGGTGCTGCTGGAGGAGATCCGCGACGCGCTGCGCGCCGCGCCCCAGCGGGAATAAACCTTTAACCGAAAGGCGCTAAGCTGGATCTCGACCGGCCATCAAGGCCCGGGAGGTGCCGCATGGCCCGCACTCGCCACCGCCCCCACAACCACGACCATTCGGCCGCCCGGCTCGTGCTGTTCATGGTCGCCGTGCTGGCAACCCTGGCGGTGCTCGGCTGGGCCGGCACCAGCATGTACCAGCGCGCCACCCAGCAGAAGCGCGTCGTCACCATGATGGGCGCCAAGGGCAATTTCGCCGCGCTGCCGGAGATGGAGCTGAACCTCGGCGGCGCCCGCTCGATGGACCTGAAGGTGACGCTGGAGCTGAAGCCCCGGGCCAGCGCCGACGTCGCCGACCGCTACAGCCGCCGCATCATCGACCGGCTCTACGACGACATCCGGCAGCACGAGCCGGAGGAACTGCTCGGCCCCGGCTCGGCCAACCTCGTCAAGCGGTCGGTCGCGCGTGCCGTGCGCACCGAAACCGGGCAGGACATGGTCAAGGACGTGCTGATCGAGAAGATGCTGGTGAAGTGAGGGGGCGCCTACAGCCCCGCCGCCACCGTCAGCAGACCGGCCGCCAGCACCACCAGCAGGTCGCCCAGCGCCGTCAGCGCCAGCGCGCGGCCGATGTCGGCGGCGGTGGCGCGGGCCTTGCCGCGGCCGATCCACGGCTCGTCCACGGTGACGCCGCCGTCGCGGTGCGGGCCGCCGAGCGCCAGGTCGAGCGCCCCCGCGGTCGCCGCCACCGGCCAGCCCATGTTGAAGGACGGGTGCTTGCCGGCGTCGCGGCCCAGCGTGCGGAAGGCGCCGCCGACGCTGGCGGTGCCGAGGAACGGGGCGGCCAGCGCCAGCAGAACGCCGGCCAGCCGCGCCGGAATGGCGTTCAGCGCGTCGTCGAGGCGCGCCGCGGTGTGGCCGAAGCGCTCGTACCGCACGCCGGGATGGCCCAGCGCGCGGTCGGCGCCGTCGATCAAGGCCCAGGCCAGCATCCCCGGCACGCCCAGCAGCAGGTACCAGAAGGCCGGCGCCACCACCCTGCGGTCGAAGGCCTTGGCGGCGTGCTCGACGGCGGCGCGGACGACGCCGTGCTCGTCCAGCCCCCGGACCGGCCGGCGGGTCATCGCCGCCACCTCCATGCGCGCGGCGGCCAGCCCACCGTCCTCCAGCGCCCGCCGCACGGCGCGCACCCGCACCCAGGCGGCGCGGCCGCGCAGGCAGGCCAGCACCACCACCAGTTCGAGGACCCATCCCTGCGGCCGGCCGCCCACCCACTCGACCGCGAGGCCGAGCAGCAGCGCGACCAGCAGCAGCGCCAGCACCACCAGCGCGCCGCGCATCATCAGCGCGGTGTCGCCGCGCTCCGGCCGGTTGATGCGGCGGTCGAGCAGCCCGCAGACCCGCGCCGACAGCCCCGACGGGTCGCCCAGCACGCGGCCGATCCAGTGGCCGGCCGCCGCGTCCAGCAGCAGGGCGATCAGCAGCAGGAGCGGCGCGGCCGGGCCGCCGAAGCCGCCGAACAGGGTGCCGACCATCGCGGGCCGGTCAGCGCTTGGCTTGGCGCAGCAGGGTGGCGACGCGAGAGTTTCGGCTCTCCTGCGCCCAGCTCAGCGCGTCGCGGCCGGTGAAGTCGGCGCGGTCGGGCTTGGCGCCGGCTTTCAGCAGGCGTTCCACCACGTCGGCCTTGCCGCTGCGCGCGGCGACCATCAGCGGGGTGACGCCCTGCTTGTTCTCCTGGTCCGGCTTGGCGCCCTTGGCGAGCAGCAGCTCGACCATCTCCAGGCTGCCGCTCTCCGCCGCGAAGTGCAGCGGCGGGTTGCCGGTGCGGTCGGCGCGGTCCGGGCGGGCGCCGCCGTCGAGCAGCAGCTTCGCCATGTCCGGGAAGCCCGCGATGATCGAATGGATCAGCGGCGTCCGGCCGCCGATGTCGGCGACGTTCGGGTTCTCGCCGCGCATCAGCTGCTGGCGGGCGAGGCCCAGGTCGTTGCTGGTCACCGCCTTCACCAGGTCGGGAGCGGCCAGGATGTTGATCTCCGCGTGCGCCGTCGCCGCGAGCCCGCAGGCCAGCAAGCCGGCCAGGACCAGTCGCTTCACGTCGCTCTCCTTTCAACGCTCGAGCATTCGGCGCATATTAGACAAAGCCGGCCACCGAAGACCAGACCATGCTGCGCAATCCTCTCGCCCGCCACGTCGCCCTGTTCGTCGCCATCAAGGCCGTGCTGATCGGACTCGGCCTGTGGTGGTTCCTGTCGGCCATGCCGGAGCCGCGCGGCGCCGTCGCCCAGCCGGCCACCGCCACCACCCAGCGTTGACGGAACCTCTGCCCTGGCCGGACGGTTTCCCTCAGGCGGAACCAAGGAGGGTGGAGATGAGTTACGAGACCGACGCCAACGCCGGCCGTGCTGGAGCGGCCCAGGGCTCGGTGCGCGAGGCGGTGGCCGTCTTCGACAGCCCCGAGGCCTTGCAGCGCGCGGTGGACGACCTGTCGCTGGCGCATTTCGAGCGGCACGAGCTGAGCCTGATGGCGAGCAGCGACACGCTGCGCGACCGCTTCGGCCACAGGGTGGACGACACCGAATCCGCCAAACACGACCCCGACGCCCCGCGCCAGTCCTACGTGGCGCCGGAGGAGGTCGGCAACGCCCAGGGCGTGGCCATGGGCATTCCCGCCTACATCGGCGCGGTGCTG